>Ga0209450_10001282_pt1 | contig 12616 bp, 9 predicted proteins | sample FrelakmetLWP11LW_FD_187149 | JGI IMG/M metagenome (GOLD analysis project Ga0209450, IMG submission 187149) | Freshwater lake sediment microbial communities from the University of Notre Dame, USA, for methane emissions studies - LWP11 LW (SPAdes)... | ecosystem: Environmental > Aquatic >... | reverse complement strand
TGTTGTATGATCATGGCCTGTTGAAAAGCCATGAGTTTCCTCTTCCGGTCATATGCGTGGGTAACATCACTGCCGGAGGCACCGGCAAGACACCGCATGTCATATATCTGGCCGGAAGGCTTTCGGAAATGACGCAGGTTGCCGTGCTCAGCCGCGGATATCGCAGAAAAAGCAAGGGGTTCAGGCCGGTCACTCCTGACAGCACCGTATCACTCTCTGGCGATGAGCCCCTGCAGATGGCGCGCAGACTTAACAGGGCAAGGGTATTTGTTGACCGTGACAGGGTTCACGGGGTAAGTGAGATAATGAAAACAGCCACCACTGTTGAGACTGTGATACTCGATGACGGTTTTCAGCACAGGAGTGTGAAGGCCGGACTGAATATCCTTCTTACCAGCTATAACAGGCTTATGACCCGTGACCGCCTCCTCCCGCTCGGAATGCTGAGGGAGAACCTGCACGGGACGAAAAGGGCGGATATAATCATTGTCACCAAAACACCGCAGGACATAACTGAAGAAGAGACTGACCTGATCAGAAGGGAGATCAGTCCCGGACCCCGCCAGAGCCTCTTCTTCACATCCCTTGCATACCGGAAACCAGTGCCCCTTTTCGTCCCGGCAGGAAGAGAGATAACTACCGGCACTGCCATACTTCTTGTTACAGGCATTGCCGAGCCCGCACCGCTGCTCGGCTATCTCAGGGGGCTGGCTGGCAGCGTGACACATCTCTCCTTCCCCGATCACCACAGTTTCACAGACAGTGATTTAAGAAGGATTACCGCCGCATTTGACCTTATATCAGCAGGGGAAAAGCTGATCATCACCACTGAAAAGGATGGTGTAAGGTTAAAAGAAATAACTAATATTGCAGACCATGTCAGGGAGTCAATGTACTACCTGCCTGTAGGAATTGAATTCATCAGGGATGAAGAAATATTCATGAAAAAAATAACCGGATATGCTGGAAAACATAGTTAATACCGTTGAATTCCTCAGGTCAAGAGGATTCATTGCACCTGAAGCCGGGATTGTGCTTGGCACAGGCCTCGGGGGGCTTACTTCGGCCATAGAGAACCAGATCGAGATACCTTATGCCGAGATACCCGATTTTCCTCTGTCAACGGTGAAAGGTCATGCCGGGAAGCTTATCTACGGTGATTTCGGAGGAAAGAAGATCGTTGCCATGAAAGGGCGGTTTCACTTTTATGAGGGGTACGGTTCAGAGCAGGTCACCTTTCCCATCAGGGTGATGAAGCAGCTTGGGATAAGGGCCCTCTTTCTTTCGAACGCTGCCGGAGGCACCAATCCGGATTTCAGGATCGGTGACATAATGATCATAAAGGATCATATCAGCCTGTTGCCCAATCCGCTTATAGGGCCTAATGATGACCGCATCGGCCCGCGCTTCCCTGACATGAGCGAAGCCTATGACAGGCAGCTCATTGCAAAGGCCGAGGCCATCGCCGGGGAGCTCGGCATCCCGGTCACACGCGGCGTCTACCTGTCAACTACAGGCCCTACATTCGAGACGCCGGCAGAATACCGTTACTTCCGCTCCATCGGAGCTGATGCCGTGGGTATGTCCACCACTCCCGAGGTGATAACGGCAAGACATATGAGCGTGCCCTGTTTCGCCGTAAGCATCATCACCGATCTCGGTGTTGAAGGCAAGATCGAATACACGACACATGAATCAGTCCAGCTGGCGGCCGAGCACAGTGAGCGCAAGATGACGATGATTATGAAGGAGCTGATCGCCTCCTTCTGAGACTCACCGGTACAACAGGGCACATACCTCTTTCCACCTTTGGGTCTTGCCGGCACCGTTAAACGACTCTCCGATAATTACATAGAGGCCGGCCGGCAGCCTCCCGCCGTTGTCATCAGTGCCGTCCCACACAAACCTTGCACCCTTTCCGGCGCTGAACCTGTCTGCCAGCCGCCTGACAACCCTTCCGCGGTCGGTGAAGAGAGTCACCGTAATCATATTGTCATCACCGCCGGGAAAGACATCGACTGAGATCACATCCTCAAAACCGTCTCCGTCAGGAGACAGACGGCCTGACGAAAGGTTCATTCCACCCTTTGTGCCGTCGTTGTCAAGCATAATTGAATTTTCCGCTCCAGGCGTACCCCACCCGCACATCTCCGATGCAGAATGCCAGTTGGAGGATATACCTGAGGGGAGAGCGGGTGCCACCTTTTCCAGGGCAATGCCCTCGGTGCCTGAGAGATATGAAAGGTGCATCGAACTGCTGTAGTCAACCCTGTCAATAATATCCATCTTACCGTTCATCAACACCAGGCTGCCCCTGTCATCAGGCATCGACGGCAACTGCGTCACCTCATGAACAAAGTTCCTGGCACTGCAGTGATAATAGTCCAGCACAGCCTTCCTGCCCGTTGTTAGTGCCAGGTATTCACCCGGAAATAAAAGCCTCGGGATCTCTGACACGCGGGCAGCCGGCGTGCTGCTGCCGTTCGCCAGGAACAGATCTGAAATAGAAAATATCGCGTCTGAGTTGTTATAGAGCTCGGCATAGTCATTGCAGCCTGTCAGGGGGTCAAAAAGGAGCTCGTTAAAGAGTATTTCCCCTGCGGCGGGGGTTACCGGCAACCCGATTTTAACGTCAGTGATGCAAGGTTGGTTACCGGCATAATCCCTCACAGCAGCCGGAACACCAAGGGTATAAATAATACCGGGGTGCAGTTCATCCTTCAGGCGCACCAGCCACGCCCGGTCAGCGATGTCGTCTGAGACAGCCGGCATGGTTCTCTCACCTCCGGCAAACCAACCCTCATCCTCTCTGGCGAAGACAGTCTCTGTAAAAAGGACCCTTACGAGGTCATCAGCCACAGGCCAGGCAGCGGTTATCTCCGGACAGTCATCGTCACGGGTGGCTGTGACAAGCGAGTTTGCCCGTCCCGGGGTGCCGCCTGAAGGATCGAGAGACGCTCTCCAGGCCGTGGGCACATTGAAAGGATTGGCCATATCGGTCAGCTCGGCAGACCAGCCGCCCCCCGACCGCAAAACGTCATTGTACAGTGCAGGGGTAAAAGGTACGGCATGTATCAGCGCGCCTGTCGCATCGCGAAGCGCTATTGTCTCACCGCCGTCATTCAGCGAGGGGAAGGAAGTTATGCCGAGAACCTCACCCATCCCGCCGAAAAGGGTGGTCTTCGGGGGGGAGCACAGTATCACGATCTCACCGGGCTGCAGCCACCTCGAAGGTAGTGTGGCGCTGTCGCTGCCGGCTATCAGGTGCCATCCGCCGGCGAAGAGGCTGTCACCGGTACGGTTGGTGATCTCTAGATACTCGCTCTCGGGCAGCTTCACCGGAGGCGACGGATCAGCCATGATCTCGGAGACAACAACATCACCGGCTACTGCATAGATAGGGATGAACGTGAACTCCCTGCCTGACGAGCAGTTGCCTGAAAGATCGCACAGCCTTCCGATTGTGATTGTTGCTGCTTCCCTGTTGGGTATTTTTTTCATCAGCTGTATCATATAGACTGAAGGACTTATTCTGTCAGCCATGATGACCCGGTTGTCAGACCCGAGGCTGATATCTCCTTCTGCTGCAAAGCTGCCGTCCGGCTCCTCGTCGAGAACTATCTGCAACATATCAGGTCCCAGGGCTGTCACCGAGATTATGGCTGGCGGCAGGGTGTCATGCACGAACAGACCGCTAACGCACACATCATCGATCCAAAACAGCCTGTCACGGGTAGCGGTATAGGAATATACTATACCGGCAAACCGCGGTGTATGAAGCTCATTGCTTATCCCTTCCCATACCCCATGCTCCATGCTCCATGCCCCTTGCTCCGCGCCCTCCGCCTCCATTCTCCACTCTCCTCCGGTATCTCTTGTCACTTTAATCCTGACTGCATTATCTACTCCGACATCTGTCTGCCAGTTGATGCCTGTAGTCAGCACCACATCAGCCTTCCCCCCTGACAGATGCCACAACCTGAGGGTGTCATCATATCCTGTGACATTTACTCCGGCGGCAAAACCGTTATAACCGTTACCGCTGACGATGTCTCCGGCTCCGACATCGCTCATCAGGATGAATGACCACCTGTTTGAAGAGGATGGGTCTGTGCCGTGTCTCACCGTAAACTCCCAGGTCACCGGGGCACACGCCGGACAGAGTCCTGATATGCTGAACATTGCAGCATCAGAAGACGATTCGGTGTTGTCCCAGGCATGATGCAGTGAGTATGATCCGTTCAGCGGAGAGACATTGTCGGCCTTCCACCTGTCAGGCAGGCTGAACGTCCAGCCCTGGGTCGTTGCCTCCTCAAAGGTATGGCACACCTGCGCGCTTGTTAACAGCGACAGCAAGGCCAGCGACAGCAGTATAACCTTTTTCATGCAGCGAGAATAAAAAAGAGTTAAATTTGTCGGATTTTGCTGAATAAAGTTCGTATAAATTTTTCAAATAATAACAAAATGAAAGTTGCAGTAGTGGGGGCTACAGGCATGGTGGGCCGGATGATGCTGAAGGTGCTTGAGGAGAGGGATTTCACGGTTGACACCCTTATTCCGGCTGCCTCGGAGCGGTCTGCCGGTCGCGAGGTTATCTTTATGGGCAAGCCTGTGAAAGTGGTGAGCGTAATGGAAGCGGTTGAGGCGAAGCCTGACGTGGCGTTGTTCTCTGCCGGTGCTGCCGTGTCAAGGGAGTGGGCACCGGTCTTTGCAGAGAACGGCACGGTAGTGATAGACAACTCGTCAGCCTGGCGGATGGAGAAGGGTATACCGCTGGTGGTACCTGAGATAAATTCCGCAGTGATCACATCAGAAGACAAAATAATTGCCAACCCTAACTGCTCGACGATACAGATGCTGGTGGCCCTGGCACCGCTGCACACGGAGTACGGCATAAGACGTCTTGTGATCTCGACATACCAGTCAGTGACCGGTACCGGTGTCAAGGCGGTCACACAGCTTGACAACGAAAGAAGAGGCCTCAGCGGTGAGATGGCATATCCTTACCCGATAGACCTTAACTGCCTGCCTCACTGCGATGTCTTCCTCGACAACGGATACACCAAAGAGGAGATGAAACTGGTGAACGAGACACGCAAGATCCTTGATGACGAGGAGATACGTGTCACAGCCACCGCCGTCAGGGTCCCGGTAAAAGGAGGTCATTCGGAGGCTGTCAACGTGGAGTTTGCCCGTGAGTTCGAGCTCGGTAGGGTGAGAGAACTGCTCTCGTCAGCCCCGGGAGTGATCCTTTATGACAATCCCGACGAAAGAAAATACCCCATGCCTCTTATCGCCCAGGACCGTGACGAGGTATTCGTTGGGCGCATCAGACGCGATTTCTCACAGGAGAGATCGCTGAACATGTGGGTGGTGGCCGATAACATCCGTAAAGGTGCAGCGACAAACGCCGTGCAGATAGCCGAATACATGGTATCGGCCGGATTTCTTAAATGAACGGTCAGGAGACCTGGTATAGCAAGTCGTTGTAGGGATAGCGCCTGACGTGTATCTTCCTTACCTCATCATACATCATCTGCCTCAGCTCATCAATGTTCTCCTTCTTCTTTGCCGAGATGAAGACTGTTCGACGGTCTTCGTCTGCTGCCATCCACGTCTTCCGAAGGTCATCGAGTGACCTCTGTTCCTTCCTCAGCGGTGTGAGGTCAAACTCATCCCTCGATGTAAATGAGAAAATGTCAGTCTTGTTGAATACAAGTATCGTAGGCTTGTTGAGGGCTTCGAGGTCACGCAGGGTGCTATTGACCACCTCCATCTGCTCCTCGAACCCCTGGTGAGCTATGTCGATGACATGAAGCAGCAGGTCGGCCTCTCTCACCTCGTCGAGGGTCGACTTGAACGACTCGACAAGGTCATGTGGCAGCTTGCGGATAAAGCCTACCGTGTCCGAGAGGAGGAACGGAAGGTTTTCTATCACCACCTTCCTGACGGTGGTGTCGAGTGTTGCGAACAGCTTGTCTTCCGCGAAGACGTCACTCTTGCTGATGAGGTTCATCAGTGTTGACTTGCCTACATTCGTATAACCCACGAGCGCCACCCTGACCATCTTGCCTCTTCCCTTCCGCTGTGTGGCCATCTGTGTGTCAATCTTCTTCAGCTGCTCCTTCAGCTTTGATATCTTGTCGCGTATGATACGGCGGTCAGTCTCTATCTCCGTCTCACCGGGGCCTCTCAGACCTATACCCCCGCGCTGTCTCTCAAGGTGGGTCCACATGCCTGTCAGCCTGGGAAGCAGGTACTGGTACTGTGCCAGCTCCACCTGTGTGCGGGCGTGCGAGGTGCGGGCACGGCGGGCAAAGATGTCAAGGATGAGGTTGGTACGGTCAATAACCCTGCAGTTCAACTCCTTCTCTATGTTGCGCATCTGGCTGGGCGAGAGCTCATCGTCAAAGACGGAGAGGGTGATGTCATTGGCTGCGATGAATGCCGCTATCTCTTCTATTTTTCCCTTGTTGACAAAGGTACGGGGGTTTGCGTGGTCAACCTTCTGAACGAAGTATCTCACAGGCTCTGCCCCTGCCGTTTCGGTCAGGAATGCCAATTCGTCAAGATACTCCTGTGCTGTCGACTCGCTGATCTCGGGAGTAACTATCCCCACCAGTATTGCCCTCTCAGTGCTGCTCTCTCTGTGTGCCATAGGTTATGTGAGCGGCAAAAGTAATAAAAAACGGGGGCGTCTCAAAAGTATTTTTGCCACCCCGTCCCTGTCCGCCGGCTGGCGTATCAGGGGGAGAAGGTAACGTTTAAGAAAATCTCCAATTCAATTGATATACCTCCTGTTCGTCTCCATGAAGCCCCTGATGGCTATCTTCAGGTTCTCAGTGCACATGAGGACCATATCAATATCGAGCGGGAAGGGGACCACCTGCGACTGAAGCATCTGCTTCTGCTCCGCCGAGAGGGCATTCACATCACCGATGGCGCGGGCTGAGACATGCTCGAAGTTTGAAGTCGCCCCTATCGGATCCTTCTTGATCATCTTTTCCGGATTGAGAGCTATTATCTCCACATCACCCTGTATTACACACTCCTTCACCTGGAATGTCTGGATGAGGGCACACTGTACCTCTTTGTATTTCTTGACTTTTATGTCGTTTCCCAGTGAGTCCTTTGCCACATTGCCCCTGGAGTCCTTTACATACTCGAAGCCATCCTCTATGGTCCTCTTCACCAGGCTGTCACGCTGAAACTGCTTGTCGGGACTTACGGCCACAGACCTCAGGTTAACATTAACCAGGTAGTCATACTGAGTCTGGTCATTCAACACCGTGGTATGATACTCCACCCATTCGCTGTTGAGCCTTGGGAGGTCAAGGGCGAGAAGCTCCTTCTCAAAGTCTTCAGGGAACTTTGTGGCTGAGAGGTTCTTCAGATCGACATAGGCACGGCTGATGCCGAGGTATCTCGACTCCTGCATCATCTGGTCTATCCCCTCATAGTTGCCGACATAGTCTTTTGCCCTGGCAAACTCTGCATAAGCAAGACGGTATGAATCTTTGGTGCCGTTTTTCATCAGCTCCTGTCCGTGGGCATAGTAGTAATCAGCGGCCTTGTTTTTGGCTACTATCATCTCCTGCATGTAATCGACGTAGGGATATTCGATCGTCCTGCCCTTATAGGTAAGGGGGGTCACCGTACGCACCAGCGCCTGCCTGTCATTCATCTTTTTGTAGATAAGGTATATCTCATCCCACGAGCCCGGTCTACCCTCCATCTTCAGGAAGCGTATCCGCTCGTTATCCTGTTCCATGACGATGGGCATCGCACGCTCAAGGCTGAGGATGTCCTTTTCGCTATTCGGATTCTTTCTCAGCTCTTTGACTGCCACGCCTATGGCAGCGTCATAGTTGCCTGACTCAAGCTGTTTCTTTGACGAACCGCAGCCTGACATCAGCAGGGCGGCGACGAACACTAATGTAAGGGTCTTCTTCATATATACAATAATAGTTAAACCCCGCTTGTAAGGTGGAAGGCGGGGTTAGTGTTAAACATCATATCTGTGCCTTGTTATTGCAGTTGGAATATAATTGGTATCGAATACCTCACCCTTACAGGGCGTCCGCGCTGCATGCCCGGCTCCCATTTTGGCGATGCTGCCACGGCTTCCTTGGCTGCCTCGTCAAGGAGAGCGTCGACGCTGCGGGTGATGGAAACGTTGCTGACGGTGCCGTTGGTCTCGACCACAAAAGTAATGAACACCCGTCCCTGTATGCCGTTCTCGGCAGCCAGCTCAGGGTATCGCACTCTTTTCTGTACCCACTCGCGGAACACGTTTATGTCGCCTCCCTTGAAGGTGGGCATGTCCTCCACTATAACGAAGATCTCCTCTTCCACCTCTTCTTCCTCTGCATTAATGACAGGTGCGTATATCTCCACGACCTTGTCTTCGCTGGTTTCGTCATCCTCGAACTTCACCTCTGAATCGAGGACAACGTCATCTTCCACAATTTCGAACAGGTCTGTCACCGTCACCTCTGGCGGAGGCACCTCTTCAGGTGGCATCTCCTCAGTAACAGGTATCACTTCCTCTTCAATGGCCTCTTCTGACATGCCGTCAAAGGCAGATGAGCCTCTCTGTCCCGAGGTCCACTCAAAAGCGAGGAGTGATACGGCTAGTGCGAAGATAATGCCAATCTGGATGAATAATGACTTCTTGTTCTCCAGGTTTGCCTTTTCGCTTTTCTTGGGTTCCATGATTTTACTATTAGTCAGCACCTCAAAGTTACAAATTTGTTTGTGACCGCCAAAGGGACAGGGTGAAAGTGACAAATGTTAAAAAAAATATTTCTATATTTGCCGCGCGCCGGGGATATAGCTCAGTTGGCTAGAGCGTGTGACTGGCAGTCACAAGGTCAGGGGTTCGATTCCCCTTATCTCCACATTATCAATGAGTTACGAAGACCAGATCCTGTAAATCAATGGTTTACAGGATTCTTTTTTTCATTCAAATGACAATTTGCACACCGGAGTACACCTGTCAGGTGGCTTATTCGGTGTACTTTTTTCTTCGGGAGCTTTATGCACCGGATAAGCCATTGCGAGCTGGTTATCTATAGCTTACATTTTGAGGATTTGTAGGTATGAACCAGTAAAACCAGTACAATGGAACGTAACTCCAAAACTCTTCATGGAGAAATCTATCAATTACTTCAAAAAATGTCTGGTTACCCATATTAACATGAATGCGTTTTACGTCTTCATCCGAGGTAGTGTATGATTCCTCATATTTCTTAAATGCATCAATGTTCAGTTCAGCTGTGGTATGATAAATTTTAATAGTTGAACCATTGTCAATATTGTTGCCTTCAAAGGATGACTTCGGACTACTGCCTATTGACAGCGCCAACCGCTCGGCACTTATGGAAATAGTTGAGTACCGTCATAAAAGAGCCTCAATGATAATAACATCACAGCTGCCGGTTAACTGACGGCATGAATTCGTTGGAGAAAAACTGTCGCTGATGCTATCCTGGATCGGATAGTCCACGATGCCCACCGGATAGTACTCCGCGTGGAATCCATGAGGAAGACCCGCAAAAAACAGAAAAATATGGAGATAATGAACTAAAAAAGGTAAATTTGTTTATCCACTTTCTACCGTGAGAATGCTCTCTTTAAAAGACCAACTCTGATGCGGTCAATTTACTCCGGTACAATGTGGTCAGATTATCAGCGTATGCAGGTATTGATACCAAAATTGCAGAATGTCAAACAAAAATTTATACTCATGAAAAAACTATTCATCGTTTGCGTTTTTTGTATGCAGAGTCTGAGTTTTCTGTACAGTCAGTCGCAATCCAAAAATTCAATTGGTTTTTCTTTCGGAATAGTACCGGGAATGATGGACATGTATTTCGGGCAACCCTATGATTTTTCGCCCGATCGGGAACTTAGTCCGGTTATCCAGTTTTTTTATGCACGACAGGTGCATAAAATCGCTCGGCTGGGGGCTTACATCGAAATGGAAAAAGTAAAATTCTCTGATCAAACCGGAACCGACCAGCATAGTTTCAGGAGAAACAACATCGGCATAAACGGGCTGGTGCAATTTCCCCAAAGGCCTTTGCACTTTCAACTTGGTGGATACATCGGGTACGGATATTTAAGAGCCGACAATTGGGATGACCTGACAGGGCTGGATTTTGGCGGTATGGGAGGACCTGCCTGGGAGAAGGGGAAATTCAGCGTTGCTGCCCATCTGCAAACAGGCTATGCCAATTATGAATCTTCAGGAACACCAAAACAGGTAAAACTCTACAATCCAAAGGTTCTGCTGAAATTTTATTACAAATTTTAGACTCACATCATGAAAGCATTAATTAACCGAAAAGTCACTCTGCTTTTGGTCATCTTACTTTCCGCCTGCGGAAATTCAGATGCGCAAAAAGAAAAACCCCAGTCAATCTCTCCGGAACAAACTCTGCAATTCAGACACTTTTCTTACATCGACCAGCAGGGAACAGGTATTGAGGCATTTAGCTTTCTCTTGCCTCAGGACTGGCAGTACGAAGGAGGAATAACCTGGATACTCGATAATCCGGCAATGCCTGCCACTGCAGCCTTTCGGGTGTACAATACGAAAGGAAATGACGAATTTGAGGCATTTCCCAACCGATGTTACTTCTGGACCACCAACCTGCAACTTCTAGGTATGTTTCCTCCCGGAACCAAATATTTCGGAAGTACGGTAAAACTCCCGGTGAATGCGTTGACTGCTATTAAAAAGATTATTATTCCGCATGAACGAAATAACTACACCAACCTGAAAATCATCTCTGAAAGCGATTTACCTGAACTGGCGGTTGCCCTTGGCGCCGGCAATCAGGCCAACGGAGTAGGCGAATCGGGTGCAACCGGAGCGAAAGTCAGGATTACTTACCAAAAGAATGGGTTGGAAATGGAAGAAGAAATTTATGCGGTGGTGGAGAAAATAACTTTCCCGGTACAGTCGATGACCGGGACATTTTTCAATACCATCTGGTTTGTGGATTATATTTTCTCGTTTAAAGGCGAAAAAGGAAAACTGGAAGACCAGACGAAAATCTATCAAACAATTACATCGTCGTTCAGAACTAACCCGAAATGGTTTGCCAAATACAGTAACACTATTGAATACCTGGCGCAACAGCAAATCCGGCAGATCCGTAGTGTTGGTGAATTTAGCCAGATTTTGAGCCAGATGAGCGATCAGATGCGAACCGACCAGATGGCACAATTTGAAAGCAGGAACAACGTTTACGACAAGGTTTCCGAAAAATTCAGCAACAACATATTGGGGATCGACCGTTACTACGATCCGTTTGAAGAACGACAGGTTGAACTGCCCAGCGGATACAATCATGCCTGGTGCAACAATAACGGCGAGTACATTCTCTCCGACAACCCCAACTTTAATCCCAATGTCGGTTCAAATCTGGGCTGGAAAGAGCTGGAGCGAAAGTAAACGAACAAAGAAAGCGGTACGAATCGACAACGATTCATTCCGCTTTTTCTTTATATTCAAACGCTTAAAAATTATGCCCATTAAGCGAATTTCGGAGGACGTAAATACTATTTCACTTTTGCCAAAGACTCCAAAACCCGTTCCGGAGTCATGGGCAACTGATACGACCTTGCGCCGCAGGCATCAAAAACGGCATTGGCCAAAACCCCACCCATGCAAATAATGGCAGGTTCGCCAGAGCCCGTATGAACCTGTAAAGTATAAATGGCTATTCCATAGGTTGATGTGTTATTCGAAATGGTGGTATTGTGCATAAAACAGTCAAATTGACCACCTGACGCCGGATTAAACTGACCACCTAGCGCCGGGGATATAGCTCAGTTGGCTAGAGCTGTCACTCTCATTTCTTTCATAGTGGTCAGGCTGACTAATTGCAGAAATTATCATCTCTAACTGTCAATTAGTGGTTACACAACAAAAAATGAGGTCAGCGGATTGTCACGAAAAGTGGTCTTGGGTGCTGGCTTTTCCTCTTCAACCTGAGTAATGTCCTGTGTACCGGGAATCAGTCTCAGATTAGCCTCCGGATCTTTCCTTTAAAGAAACTCAATCACTTCAGCGAAGCTTTTCCTCTTTTTGATGCCTGATTTCCGGAAGTCAGGACGTGGATAACCTATGGGCGTAATACCATATACTTCCAGGTCACCGACGATGCCCAGCGCTTCCCTGAGTTTCACGGGATCATAGTTGGCAATCCAGCAGGCACCCACCCCTTCGTTCTCAGCAGCGAGTATAATATGCGTCATGGCAATTGCGGCATCAGTCTCTACTGAATTGTACCCGTCGAAGCTCCTGCTCCATGCCTGATCCCTCAGCCCCACCACTGCAATAACATGAGGGGCGTCGCCAAACCATTCCCGGCTGTAGCATGGCCTGACCTTCTCAAGCATGTGCGGAGAGGATATTACCAGAAATTTCCACGGCTGCCTGTTGGCTGCTGAAAGTGCAATCCTTCCGGCATCAAGGATTCGTCTAAGTACCTCCTCTGATACTGGCCTCAGGGGATCATAGCTGCGGATACTCTCCCGCTTAGTAATTAATTCAGTGAAGTCCATATGCAGATCTATTATTTAAGTCTTCAAAATGAAATCG
>Ga0209450_10001281_pt1 | contig 12618 bp, 10 predicted proteins | sample FrelakmetLWP11LW_FD_187149 | JGI IMG/M metagenome (GOLD analysis project Ga0209450, IMG submission 187149) | Freshwater lake sediment microbial communities from the University of Notre Dame, USA, for methane emissions studies - LWP11 LW (SPAdes)... | ecosystem: Environmental > Aquatic >... | reverse complement strand
AGAGCTTCCCGATCGATCTCTCTGCATCAGAACGTTTCAATGCGAGCCTCCCTGCTCCTGAGGTCTGGAAGCAATGACCTAATCTTTTTCAGGGTCTCGTCCTGCGCCGACCAGGGGCAGGATTTTGTCCACCTTGAAGAAAACAAGGAAACGCGGCTTTCCTTCCTCTTTCCCTCCCGCATACCTCTTGCTCCGGATCGAATAAAGAAGCTCGCTGTCTTTTTCTTCCCTGAGTTTGGTCAGGAAAAGCCGAATGCCCTTGTAGCCCGGGCCGTCCTCCCTGAAAAGATAAGCCGCATGGTTGTTGGTCTGCAAATTGTGATGGGTCAATCGTTCGGCCATGATGAAGGCAACCGTCTCCTTATCCATGGAATGCGGTTTTGCGTAAATTGCCGTATCCACACGTCCCTCTCCATCTGCGGTTGCCAGCACGCCGGTTCCTTTCACGCTTTCGAAATACTCCTTCAGATTCACATCCATGATTTTCCTCCAATTGAACTCGCTCTTTATTCAAAAGATCGCGCAAAAACTATAGGAGAAGATAGGGCCGACCCTGCTTATTTCAAGCTTTGATTTACGCAACAACTCATCTTGCGCCAAGTGTTGACAACGCGTTATGTGAAATTATTTTATATCAGATTTTGTCTGATGTGAAATCTTAACCCGCCCATTTGGGGCCAAGAGCCGGGTTTTGAACAAACCCGGCTTTTCTTATGGAGGTAACCCATGAATATCGAGAAAAACTTGACAGAGAGCATTCCGTTGAACCCAAACCCTGTTTTCGGCACTGACGCCTTTTCCAGGCTGGATGAATCCGATGATGCAGAATTCTACTCCAAGGACCGATTCGTGAGCCACCTGGACTCTCTCGCATTGGCTACTGTGGAGAAGCTGATCGAGACGCTCGTTGTGGAAGAAAATCCCGCGATCCTGGATTTGATGGCCGGCTGGGATTCTCACATCCCAGGGGATCTTCGAGCCTCAGAAGTTATAGGCCTTGGATTGAATGAAAACGAACTGAGGAATAACAAAGTCCTTTCAAAGTCCGTAATCCACGATCTCAACAAGGACCCTCGTCTTCCTTTCCCGGACAATCGATTTGACGTGGTGGTCAACACGGTCTCCGTGGATTACATGACAAAGCCCGCTCAGGTTTTCAAGGAGGTAGGCAGGGTTCTCAAACCTGGGGGATTGTTCCTTGTCATCTTCTCCAACCGGATGTTCCCTGAAAAGGCGGTCAAGGTCTGGCGGGAAGCAGGCGAAGAGGAGAGGGTTCTTCTGGTCCAAGATTTCTTGAGGGAGGCAGGAGCTTTTGAAAAAGCCGCCGTCTTCCTTTCCAAAGGAAAGCCCCGGCCGAAGAATGACAATTACGCTCACCTAGGCATTCCCAGCGACCCTATCTATGCCGTCTATGCGGACAAAAAAGGAGGTGACCCGCTCCGGGGAGCAAGACCTGAGCTCATGGTTTCCTACGGTGAACCGCTGGACCAGGAAACCTTTGAGGCGAGAAAAAAAGAAATCAAGCACACCCTGCGCTGTCCTCACTGCGGGGAGAAGATGCTGAAGTGGGCCGTGCCGGACAATCCCTTTGAAGTCACATGGGACAACGATTTCATGTACATCTGTTTCAACGATGAATGCCCCTACTATGTCCGAGGCTGGGATTTCATGTACCGGGAAGGCAACAGGGGGTCTTCCTATCGCCTCATGTACAATCCTGAAAAGGATTGCTGCATGCCCATCCCTGTCCCGACACCCAGGGCTTTGAGGGAAAGTATAATAGAATAAGGGTGCACGGGACACGGGTCACGGAAAAAGGAAGAAACCAAAACAGCTCTTGACTTAAAAGGAATGACTGGTTTTGGTTTTCCGTATACCGTGTGCCTTGCGCCGTGCGCCTTCTTTATGCATGATTTCTCAGTTGCAGGGCAATGGGGTGGGGATTGAGATATGCCTGCTGTCTCAAGTAGTCTTCCCTGTACTTCCTCACATAGTGATTGATCAGGGTGATCGGTACAACTAGGGGGATGTACCCTTTTCGGTATTCATCGAGAATCTCAAGGAGTTCCTGTTTCTCGTCTTTTGACAGCTGTTCTTTGAAATAGCCCATCATGTGCTGGAGAACATTCGCGTTCTTTTTGACCGTGGTCCTCAGCTTGAGAGCCTCCAGGAGCAAAGTCTCATAGCTCGCGTAGAGTTTGTCGAGCGGTAGCTTTTTTCCTTCCGCCACGACTTTGCCCATGGCACGGTGGTGCTTCTCGCTGTGCGAAAGAACAAGCAGCTTGTGCTGTGTGTGGAAGGCAACAAGGTTTCCGAGACTCTTCTTGTCCTGCGCCACCTCGCGCCATCGCTTCAACGTGAAAATGCTTTCAATGAAGTTCTCCCTCAGTTTCGGATCGTGAAGGCGGCCCTCCTCCTCCACGGGGATAAGGGGGAAATGGTCCATGAACGTCTTGGCAAACATCCCTATTCCTGCTTTTTCAGGCATGCCTTTTTCGTTGTAGACCTTCACCCGTTCCATGCCGCTGCTTGGGGAATCGCTTTTGAAGATGAATCCGCACAGACCTTCTTTTTCCAGCTCCTTCACCCGGCCCCTGGCCCAACTGAGCATCCGCTCGGTGAGATCCTGACCGCTTCTGACAGTTACAAGCCTTGGGGATTTAGGATCGCCCACAAGCCTCATCGACTCGCGCGGTATGCCAAGCCCGCACTCCACCTCCGGGCAAACCGGGACATACTCCACATACTCTCCCAGCGTATCCGTGAGATACCGATCGTGTTTGTGCCCGCCGTCGTACCTCACATTCTGACCCATCAAGCAGGCGCTGATTCCGAGCCTTATCTTATCTTCCATGGGACCCCCCCACCTTTGATTGTTTCTGGAAACCAGTGTCAGAGTATCAGACGCAAAACGCTCTCGCAACGCAAAAAAACATGGAACGATCTTCCCTGCGAATAGCGAATGTGGTAGTAACAAATAAGAATAGGAGAAACCGCAATTGATCGAATTGATGAAAAAGCTCGCCACAGAAAAGGACATCTGTGTGCTGGCGACCGTTTCAGGCGGGAAGCCCCACTGCTCCCTTATGGCCTACACTACGGATGACGAGTGCAGTGAGATTTACATGGCGACCCACAGGGCCACCAGGAAGTTCAAGAACCTCATGGAGAACCCCTCTGTGAGTCTCCTCATCGACACCCGTGAGGAGCACAAAGGCTCTCACCGCCCCGAAGCAAAGGCCATGACCGTTTCCGGCGCTTTTGAAAGGCTGGAGGATAATCAGAAGAAGTCATGGGCGAGGGCCAGGCTGCTTGGCCGGCATCCCCACCTCACAGAATTCCTGGCCGATCCGGACGCGGAGGTGATTTGCATCAAGATCCGTTCCTTCCTTCTGCTGGACGGTCTCACAGACGCCCACTTCGAGGAGATCCCAGAATGAGTCCTGTACCCGAGATTCGAGTCACCCGATGCAACGAGGTTCCGGTTCATGAAAAAGGGGACTATGTACTCTACTGGATGACCGCTTTCCGCCGCACTCGATGGAACTTCAGCCTTCAGCACGCTGTGGACTGGGCCAACCGCCTTGCAAAACCTCTTCTCGTGTTCGAAGCCCTTCGCATAGGCTACCCATGGGCCAGCGACCGCTTTCATCGCTTTGTCATCGACGGCATGGCGAACAACGCCGAGATCCTGAAAAAAATCGGAGTGTCCTACTATCCTTACCTTGAACCCTCAGCCGATGCGGACAAAGGCCTTCTCGCCGCTCTCTCTGAGAAGGCATGTGTCGTGGTCACAGACGACTTCCCCGCCTTTTTTCTTCCCCGTATGATCGCCTCCGCCTCGAAGAAGATCCCCGTCTGCATCGAGAAGGTGGATTCCAACGGATTGCTGCCCATGAAGGCTGCGGAAAGGGTTTTTGCGGCAGCCAAATTCTTTAGGCTTTTTCTGCAGAAGGAGCTTCCTTTGCATCTCTCCGAGTTGCCTGAGGCCGAGCCCCTGAAACGCCTGAAACACAAAGCCCCTGCTCTTCCCCTCAAGGAGATCCTCAAGCGCTGGCCTGCTGCTTCCCCTGAAATCCTCAGCGGAGCGCCTGAGCCCCTGGCCGAATTTCCTCTGGCGCATGACGTCGGCGTCGTGGATGAGCAAGGAGGAACCGGCAGGGCCTCCAAGAGAATGAAGGGCTTCCTTGACAAAAAACTCTCCCTTTACGAGGAAAACAGGAATCATCCTGACGAAGACGGGACAAGCGGGCTTTCCCCCTATCTCCATTTCGGCCATCTTTCGGTTCACGAGATCTTTCACCACCTGGCGGCCAAAGAGGAGTGGGACCTGGATCATCTTCCCAAAAAAGCAACAGGCGGCCGAAACGGTTGGTGGCACATGAGTGAACCGGCAGAGGCTTTTCTCGACGAACTGGTGACATGGAGGGAGTTGGGCTTCAACATGTGCCGGCAGAGGCAAGACTTCGATCAATACGTTTCTCTGCCCAGCTGGGCTCGGCAAACTCTGAAAGACCATGAAGGGGATCAGAGGCGCTATGTTTACTGCTTGGAGGAATTCGAGAGGGCGCAAACCCACGATCCTCTGTGGAACGCCGCTCAGGAACAACTCCTTCAGGAAGGCCGGATCCACAATTATATCCGAATGGTGTGGGGAAAGAAAATCCTGGAGTGGACGTCCTCTCCTCAAGAAGCGCTCGATATCATGATTGAACTCAACAACAAGTACGGTCTCGACGGCAGGGATCCCAATTCCTACACGGGAATCATGTGGGTCCTCGGCAGATATGACAGGCCCTGGGGACCGGAACGACCGATCTTCGGCAAAATACGGTACATGAGCTCGGAAAACACCCTGAGGAAACTGCGGGCTGCGGAATACATGGAGAAGTACAAACCCCGGTAGGCATGCCTCCCAACGCAGCCTATGGCCGCAACCAAACCAGAATCCCTCAACCCGAATGTTGAACAAAGAATTTCGAATGATGAAGTTAAATCTCTTGCTTTGCTTCCTTCGGCGTTCGTTATTCGTTATTCGATATTCTGCGGTTCGCTTTTGAGTTCCTTAGGGTCGGCCACAGCGCCGACCAAGAAGTTTCTAACGCCTCGGCCGAACCCTGTCGTAGGGGTAAGGATAGTACCAGGGTCTCCAGAAAGGATCATACCACCCCCAGGGGTAATAGGGATAAGGGTGGGGAGCCAGCCGCTCCCTTGTCGTGTCAGGCCAGAGGTAGATTTCTTTGGCCACAACGACGGGATAGGTGTACTGGATCTCTCCAAGAGGCATGGTTCTCTTTCCGTCAACTTCACCCCCCACGGTCACCTCCCTTCCCTTATTGTAGACGGCGACGTCAAGATAGGAAGGGTAGAGCACCAAAAAGCGACCTTCTGTTCTGTCCGCCTCTTCGGGCGCTCCAAAGAAATCAGCAGGTTTCTGGAGGACCTCGATCAGTGTTCCCTCTTGCGTATTTTTTGCGTCTATGATCACTCCGGCCCAAACGACCACAGAGCCTTTGTGGGCGTCCGGGTCTTTAAAGACCTCTCTGAAGGTGAGATTCTTATCGACCTGATCTCTCACCGTCTTCGAAATCACCGGAGCGCACCCCATGACAAAAAGCATCGCTAAAAGGAGGGTGGTCCGTCCTGGCCATTTGACTCTCATCTCAGATTCCTCCGCGCTTCTGACGGAAATCTAATCATTTCATCAAGACATAGAAAGGTCTTTCATACAGCTTTCTCTCTCTGATAGAGTTAGAGGAGTCCTTGTTCAACTCAGAAAGAGCGGAAAACCTTCTTGAGCCAACCTCCGATCACTTCAAAACTGCTCCGATGGTACGCCCGTCACTCCCGGGATCTGCCTTGGCGGCACACACGGGATCCTTATTCGATCTGGATTTCCGAGATCATGCTTCAGCAAACCCAGGTGGAGACCGTCATCCCCTATTATCTCCGCTTTCTCAGGAGATTTACGTCGGTGCGGGCGCTTGCCGAAGCGCGGACTGATGAGGTCCTGAAAATGTGGGAGAACCTTGGCTACTATTCCAGAGCGCGAAATCTCCACGCTGCGGCAAAGGAAATCGTTGCCCGATGGGGAGGCAGGCTTCCTCAAAACAGGAAAGACCTCCTGGCCCTTTCGGGGATCGGAGAATACACGGCCTCCGCCATTCTCAGCATCGCTTTTGCCCTGCCTGTTGCGGCCATAGACGGCAATGTCTCGCGGGTGATCTCCAGGCTTTTTGCTCTCCCAAGCCCCTTGGGTTCTCCGGAATCCCGGAAACAGGTCCTCGATCTGGCAAATCACCTTCTGAGCAAAAAGCATCCTGGTGCTTTCAATCAGGCGATCATGGACCTGGGTGCCACCGTGTGTACACCGCGAGCCCCTTCATGCCTGTCCTGTCCCTTGCGGGACCTGTGCAAGGCAAAAGATTTGGAATTGCAGGAACAGCTTCCTGTTACTAAGAAGAGGCCAGCCCTTTCCCACAAGCACGTGACCGCCGCAATCCTCTTGGACCGAAAGAAAAGAGTGCTTGTCGTGCAGAGACCCGCCTCAGGACTTCTCGGCGGCTTGTGGAAATTCCCAGGAGGGGAAAGAGGAGCGAAAGAGGCTTTGGAAGAGGCTTTGGTTAGAACGGTTCGAGAAGAGCTTGGCGTAGGGGTCCGTGTGCTGAAGGCGATGGCCTCAATAAAGCATGCGTACACGCATTTTCGCGTCACCTGTCATGTTTATCGATGTGCCCTTGTGAGAGGCAGGCTGAAGTCCCTTGAAGGACGTGAGTGGAAATGGGTCTCAGCGGAAGACCTCCAGCGGCTGGCTTTGTCCAAGGCAGAGAGGAAAATCCTTGCTGCGCTTCACAGCTGACCCGACGTGGCATCCCAGCTCTGCAAAAGCTTTTTGTATTCAGGATCCTCATATCGACTGAGGAGAAAGGCGGGCGCATAGTCCGGCAGCGCACTGCCGCTCACGTGGTTTCCGAGCAGCTCGCCGGCAGCCATGGAGGCCATGATCCCGAATCCGGAAAGAGCCCCCATCACAAAGGCTCCCCTGACCGGGAGAGGCCCGATCAGGGGCCTGTTTTCCTGGGTCTTGCAGTAGTACCCGCCGTCTACAAAAGGCTTCCCTGCTTTTCCCAGGTAAACGGACAGCCCTGGAATCATGCCCGCCATTCCCTGAAGCACGATTTCCGCGTACTCCGGGTCGAAGACCGGCGGCCAGACCGGTTCCTGAGGCTTGATGTCATAGGTCCAAAGAGCCAGGATAGTCTGGCTTCCCTCCCCTCCCTCGGGTCTGAAATGGACCCCACTGGGGAACTCCTCCAGAAGCCACCGTGTGTTATCGCTTCCCTCCAGCACCTCTCTTTCTTCGTCGGTCCACGGCAGCTTCATCGGGTCTGTCCAGATCATGAGGGGCACATCGCGAGGGATGACTGCCCGGGGATCGTTGAAGGCGATTTTACCGTGGAGTTCGTTGAACACAGGGAAATCCATCCCGATCAGGGCGCCCGCCTGTTTGAGAAGGGGTCCTGCAGCGATCACAAAAGACCGCGTGGAGATCTCCATCTGATCCTTCTCGCCGGCCACCTGAACGGACTCTACTCCTCCCTTTCCCACACCCACGCCGGACACCCGGCCCATGAGGAAGTGGGCGCCTGCTCCCTTGGCCTGCTGCAGGAGGTACATTCCCAACTGCTGCGCACTGAGCCAGCCGCAGCGGCGAACATGGAGCATGGCCATAGCCTTGTCGTTGATGAAAGGATATTGTTTGCAGACCTTCCCCGGATCCAGGACGAGCTCCGCACCGTTAAGACCGGTTTCAAAACCTCTCGGTCTGTACGCCGGACAGACCGGATCCTCCGGTCTGCCACGGTAAGTCCTGATCGGGCCGGCTCCCAGGTCTGAGATCTCTTTGGCCACCCGCTCCATGACCCGGGCCTGCCCAGACCTCGCAGTGAGAAAAACATACCCTCTTCGGTTCATGTTGAAATAATTGTCGCTTTCGGCCGCAAGCCGATCCAGGAGATCAATGCTCCGGTTCATGAAGCGCACCATCGTGTTGCCCGGCCCCGGCCACCAGTTGCGGTAGGCTTCCGTTGATTTGTCGCTTGTAAGCGTCAAAGGAGCCCGCTCGTCCACCAGAAGGACTTTCCCGATCCCATGCTTGACCGCCAGGTGGTACGCGGCCGATACCCCTGCGATTCCAGCCCCGCAAATGACCACGTCGGCACTGAGCTTTTTCATGGTGATCCTTTCTTCAACGGCTCTTCATCGCAGAGCAATATAGAAAAGCGCTCTGCCTCTGTCAAATCCGGTGTTTCAGGCAGGCCAGGCAGGGTAGGCAGAAGAAATTCTCCAATAGGGTGGCTAAAAAGCTTTGTCCGCAGGTTGCTCAAAAACGTTCAGATGCAAGGCGTCCGACAATTTTTATCCGGCGGGCCGAGGACTGAGTCGTACAGTCCAGTACGTCGCAACGACTTGCCCAGTTAAATCGGCTCCGCCGTCCCGCTGCGCGGGAATTTAACAGGGCGAGGATGAGGACAACGCCGTAGATGGACGTTTTTCAGCAACCTGCTAGAGATTTTTGGAGATGGAGATATGGAACGCCGCACCTTTCTTGATGGCAGGATCCAGCCACACGCGGCCTTTGTGCTGTTCGGCAATTTCCTTGACAATGGCAAGCCCCAGACCGGCCCCCTCCACCTTGCCGGCCATTCTTTTGCGCTTAAAGGGGCCGAAAAGCGTTGTTGCATCTTCGTCTTTTAAACCGATTCCGTCATCTTCAACCGACAGGATATGGGTGTCCTCCGATTCCTGATAGCTTATCCTGATTTCGCTCAAATCGTGACCTCCGTACTTCAGGGCATTGTCCACCAGGTTTCTTAAGACTCTCACCATGGAAGTTCTGTCCGCTTTGACTTCCGGGATCGCTTCGGGTTCGAGCCACCGGATTTGGCGGCCGGCAAGCTGAGGGGCGAACTCTTCTTTCACTGTGTCGACAATGTCTTTGAGTCTCACTTTTTCGATCGAAAGAGGAACTTCTTTCGTTTTGATGTAAAGGTTGATCTTCTCCACCAGAGAAGCAATGTGCTCCGACGCCTTCATGATCTGATCGCAATAGGTTCTTCCTCTTTCATCCAGCCTGTCTTTGGAATATCGGTTGAGGCGTTTCGCCAGACCGTATACGGCAATGGCAGGGTTCTTGAGGTCGTGGGAAACCGAATAGGCGAACATTTTTATTTTGTTCGAGCTTTTCACCAGGGCCTCTTCAGCCTTTTCCCGTTCAAACTTGTTCCGCAGGGCTGTAAGACCGTAAGAGATGTCACTCGCCAATTCCTCCAGGAGATGGACTTCCTCCGCATCGAACGCATCGGGCTCCGTGGCGTAAATATTCAAGGCACCGATCACGTTATCACCTGTCCTTACAGGAAGAGCAATAGACGAACCGTATCCCCGCCTGACGGCCTCTCCTCTCCACGGAGCAAACCTCGGATCCTTGAGAATATTCTTGCACACGGTCGGCCTGCGTGTTCGGATCGATGTCCCTGTGGGACCCCTTCCTCTCTGGGTATCCGCCCAAGTGATGTCCGCCTTCTCCAGGTAGCCCTCTTCAAAGCCCGCTTGCGCCACGGGCCGGACGGATTTCTTCTCGTCTTCCTGTGCATAACCAATCCAGGCAAGCCGATATCCTCCCACATCGACGATCATGCGGCTGACTTCAGCCAGGAATTCCTTTTCATCCACTGCCCGGGCCATAGCCTGGCTGGATTCTCCCAAGACCTTGAGAGCCCTGTTCACCCGGCGAAGCTCCATCTCAGCGTGTTTTCTAATGGAGATATCTCTGTTGCTTGCCCTGCGGCCGAGCCATTCTCCGTCCTTCCCGAAGACGCTCTGACAGTAATGACTGATGAAACGCTCCTCTCCGGTTCTTGTTATAATCCTGAAATCCATGTGAAGAGCCCCGTGAGTACGAAAATCCTCCAGAACGTGTTTGGTGACGATGGCCTGATCATCGGGATGGACAATGCGGGTTACGAGCGAGGGATCCGCAATGAATTCCTCACTCCTGTACCCTGTAATTCGTTCGCAGGACGGAGACACATAAAGGTACTTACCGTCAGGAGCCCGCCAGGTTTCCCAGTCATAGGTGGAATCTGCAAAGGTACGGAATCGTTCTTCACTTCGGCGCAGATCTTCCTCTCGTGACTTGAGCCGGTTTTGCAGGTCTTGCAGTTCAGCCACTTGGCGTCGCAACGTCTCCAACTCAGCGAGGAGTATCTCTTTTGTTTTGTCTTTGTCTTTCATCGCCTGCACCCAGAGGGATCGATTCGTTCTCTTCACAGGGTTTCACGATCCCGGTGTCAGGAGCGTTTGGAATTGGAGCACCGTCGGTCGGACGAAAAGGAAGAAAGGATATTCCGGTTGAGAGATTTCCTGCTGCAGTAACAACAAGATTAAATTTACTTCATAATTTCTTGCGTGGCAAGGACGAAATGACCCACAGTCGTCTCGAAATGACCTAAGGCTTTGCCAACAATAGAAAATTAGGACGTTTAAGAAAGCGCTTCAGATCAGAATCCAGGAGGGAAGGATCAATAAGGAAGGAAGGGCGGAAGCTGGCCAGGCTATTCGAAAACCGAAACAACGATTCGATGAATAGCCTCTCGCATTTTGCCCAAGCCGAGGAACGAATCCTCCGCAAGGCTTTTGCTCACTTCTTCGCCTGGAGCCCGAGCAGGACCCACGAGCGAACCAAGTTCCTTGCGGATGAAACCCACATTCCATTCTTCCTCCAAGAGATAGTCCGCGCACATGGGTTCTTCGTTGACCGGATGCTCTTTGAAGTAGTCCTCCAATGCAAACCGGAGATAACTTTCAAAAAACTTCGCTTTCCCCTCGTAGAAGTCGCGATCCAGTATAAAGAAGCTCAGTTTTGTGGAGTCCTGGGGCAGCGCCTCAACCGCTTTCAAACAAATCACCCCGGAGCCCAGGACCGCGTTGGTGGACTGCATAATGAGCTTACCCACACAAACCGCCGAGAGGGTGAACGGAACTCTGAGAACAAGCTCCAAGATCTCTTTAAAAAACGAAAATCTTTTCTCAAACTCCCCTTCGCCATAGCGGGTGATTTCCTTTTCGCTGCCGCTACGGATATAGCTGCATATCACACCCTTGATGGACCATTCCCCGAGGTTGGCGTCTTCCAGGTAAGAGCCGGTGAGATTCACACAACTGAGATTGGCCTTTTTCAGGACGCTCCACTTGAGAGTCGAATCCTGCAGATTGGCTCCTTCCAGGTTTGCGCCCGTGAAATCGGCTCCGGTGAGGTCCGCTCCGTGGAGATTAGCCTTCGCAAGCGAAGCCTGGTTCAGTTTCGCCCTCACCAATCGGCTTCCGCTCAAATTGGCATCCGCGAGATTCGCTCCGCTCAGATCCGCTTCCTCCAGGTCCGAGCTGAAGAGGTTGGCCCTGCTGAAATCCGCGTTGGCAAGGTCTGCCCTTTTGAGGAGCGCTCTGCCCAGGTTGGCCCCTACCAGATTGGCGTCCTTCAGGCTCGCCCCGTAAAGGCTGGCTGAATCGAGGATGCCCTCTCGAAGCACCGCTCCATTGAGGTTCGCCTCCCTCAGGTCGGCCTTTGAAAGATCCGCCTCCCGGAGAATCGCCTGTGCCAGGTTCGCACCAATGAGACCTGCGCCGCGCAGGCTTGCCCCTTTCAGATTCGTTTTTTTGAGGGTTGTGCCGATCAGGCTTGTCTCTCTGAGATCGGCATTGACGAGAATGGCTCCGCTCAGATCTGCCCCGATCAAGTAGAACCCTCTCAGGTTGGCTCCGATGAGGTTGGCCTTTCTGAGGCTGGCCCGCTCGCCTCCTTCGCCCCTGAGCCACTTCCTATGGCTCTCCAGGATCTCGGCCAGCGGCCTGTTTTCGTGAGACAGTTCCTCAATGGTCTTGTACGGAGCGTTCATAAAGAGCAGCTGCTCCCATGATTTCCGAAAACCTCAAAAACGGGTTGCCAACTTACTCCACCGTTACACTTTTTGCAAGGTTTCGGAGTTTATCGATTTCCCTTCCCATACTTCGATCGGCAGATAGACAATCAGCTAAATATTAGAGCAATATGCGTGCCTGAACGGGGATCGAGAGGAAAAAGGGATTTTTTTCTAAAAATATCAATCGGTTTTTACCTTGCTTGTTTCCAGCAGAAGGGACACGGGTCAGAGATCACCCAGCTCTTAGGGGTAATTTCATTCCACAAAGTGGCAAAAGTCTACCCACTTTTGGAATTTACACGGGAAAGCATGTGGTTGAAACGGCTAGGTGCGATGATTGGGTTGAAGAGGAAAAGGCAGACTGGCTGGAGAGGGTTTGAATCTCTCCAGCCGTCACCGGGGTTCAAAACCAGAACCGTCTTTTACTCTTTTATAAAGGCGGAAAGAGCCTGGAATAGTTTTTGTGCTGATTCAGGCGTCTCGACCTGGCCATAGAGGATATCTTTGGGGTTGGAGGTTGTTTGGTAATAGGCCCTGTTGAGATCGAAATCAGTCCCCAAACCTGCGCCCTCAAGAGAGACACCTGCAAACAGGCCCTTGGAGCGTGAATAAGAATAGATGCCGCCTTTAAGAAAAA
>Ga0209450_10001279_pt1 | contig 12641 bp, 11 predicted proteins | sample FrelakmetLWP11LW_FD_187149 | JGI IMG/M metagenome (GOLD analysis project Ga0209450, IMG submission 187149) | Freshwater lake sediment microbial communities from the University of Notre Dame, USA, for methane emissions studies - LWP11 LW (SPAdes)... | ecosystem: Environmental > Aquatic >... | reverse complement strand
CGCCGATGCGGCCGGCGGGGTGCAGGGCGGCGATCTGGTCGGGGCTGGCGACGCCGCGTTCGACGGCGCGTTCGAACATGGCGGTGCGGATCACCGCGGGGCAGATGGCATTGACGCGCACGCCGGCGCGGCCGTATTCGACGGCGGCGCTCTTGGTGAGTCCGATCACGGCGTGTTTGCTCGCGGCGTAGGCCGCGTGCTTGGGCGCGGCGACGAGGCCGGCGACCGATGCGGTGTTGACGATGGCGCCGCTGCGCTGGCGGGCCATGACGCGCAGTTCGTGCTTCATGCACAGCCACACGCCCTTGACGTTGACCGCCATCATGCGGTCGAACAAGGCCTCGTCGCCGTCGGCCAGCCGCGTGTTCTCTTCCTCGATGCCGGCGTTGTTGAAGGCGCAGTCGAGGCGGCCGTGGCGGTCGACGATGCCGGCGACCAGGGCTTCGACCTGCTCGCCGCGGCTGACGTCGACGCGCTGGAACTCGGCGCGGCCGCCTGCGGCGGTGATCGCCTGCGCGGTGGCTTCGCCGCCGGCGGCGTCGATGTCGGCGATCACCACGGTGGCGCCAGCGCGCGCGAAGGCCAGCGCGGTGGCACGGCCGATGCCTTGCGCCGCACCGGTGACCAGCACGATGCGGCCGTCGAAGGTCGAGGGGGACTGCGGGGTCATGCGCGCGCTCCGGCGGGGAAAGCGCGCATGATCGCACGCTAGCCGGGCGCTTCGATCTGCAGCGAGAACGACTGCCCCGGCGGCGCCGGCGGCGGCAGGCGCGACTGCGCGAGCGCATCGGCCAGCACGGCCGGATGCTGGGTGACGTCGACCGACACCGCCTCGCCGTCGGCGAGCGCGCGGCAGGCGGCCAGTTCGATGCGCAACTGGTCGGCCAGGCCGGGCACGTCGATGCCCTGCGCAAGCAGGTACTGGCCGAAGGCCAGCGCCTCGTCGGTGGCGAAGGGCTGCGGCGGGCGCGTGCGCCAGAACGATTCCAGCCGGGCGACCAGTCCGTTGCGGCCCTCGCCCATCGACAGCATGCGGCAGGCGCCGTGCAGGGTGTCGACCACGGTGCCGGCGCGCGCGGCTTCGATCAGTTTGCGCAGCACGGCCAGGCCGGGGTCGTCGCGCAGGCGGCGCGCCAGCGCGGCGTCGGGCACGCCGTCGCCGTCGAGCCCCAGCGCCATCGCGGACAAGGTGTCTTCCCAGTCGGCCGGCGTGGGCGGCGGCGGCCAGGCCGGTGCGGGACGTGCGCGCGGGCGGATGCGCGGGCGTGCGGGCGTCGGATCGTGGCGCGTGCGACGGTGTGCCCACAGGGTGCGCAGCGTGGCCAGTTCCTCGTGCAGGCGTTCGGGGGTGCAGGTGCCCGACCCGAGTGCCTCGCCCATCATCTCGAAGGTGATGGCGCGCAGGTTCGGCAGGTGCGGCACCAGGTCCGCGGCCAGCGCGAGCAGCTCGTCCTGGGCAGGTCCGGTGTGCGCGTCGAGCCAGTAGCCATCCAGCGCCTCGCCGCCGGCGAGGTGCAGTTCCACCACGCGCTCGAGCGGGATCTCGTCGAGGAAGGCGCCGATCGCCTGCCGGCCGTTGCGGTGGTTGGTCCAGGCGTTGTGCAGGTCGAGCAGGATGCCGCAGTCGGCCTCCTCGGACACCACGCGCAGGAAACTGCCGTCGCTCCATTCGCCGGGCTGCGGGCGCAGGTAGTTGACGCCGTTTTCGATCGCCAGCGGGCGCAGCAGCGCGGCGCGCAGGTCGCGGATGCGGCGCACGGCGATGCCGGCGCTGGCGGCGCAGGGCAGCGGCGGCATGAGAAAACCCGCGTGCGCGCGCCGGCCGGCGAGCGCGAAGGTGTCGAAGGCGAGGTGCTCGCTGACCCAGGCCGGGTCGAAGCGGGCGATCGCCGCGCGCAGGGCGTCGACCTGCGCGGCGGTGGCCGCGCCGCTGCCGCCGACCGGGCAGCCGACGCTGTGCAGCACCACCGGCAGGCCGGTGGCGGCGATCGCGTCGTAGGCGCGGCGATCGGCGCGCAGCGGCGCGTCCGGGCGCGTGCCGCGCCGCCAGTGCGGCTGCGGCTCGACCTCGATGAAATCGAGCAGCGCGCCGGCGTCGGTGACCACCGACGCCAGTCCGGGCATCCAGACCATGCCGACGCCTCGCGCGGGCACGGCGCGCCACTCGGGGGGAAGATCGTTGCGACGGGCCATGGGAAAGACTCGACTGCGGGACTCGATGGGGATGCGATGCGCGGCGCGTTCGCGCCCTTGCGTCTCGCGACGACCCCTCTCCGACAGGCGGAGAGGGGTCGAGCCGGTAGCGGCGCGACGCGGTGGCGAATCAGCCCGGCAGCACCACTTCCTCGAACTGCTTCCAACGCAGGTCGAAGCCGGACGTGCACTCGGTGCAGCCCAGCTTGCCCAGCACCACTTCGTTCAGGCGGTTGAACTTCTTGAGGTCGTACAGGTAGTCGCGCGGCGCGGTGACGGCGACGCGCTGGCCGGTGACGCGGATGGTGATGCGCGCCTGGCGCGCGAGATCGGCTTGGCTCATGGTGGCTCTCCTTCGGGTGGGGGGATGCGGCCGTCCCTGTCGGCCGCCCCCCTTCCTTCCGGATCGCCGGCGATCGATGACAAGGCCCCGGGCGCGGACTGCCCGCCACCGCACGGTGGTAGGGTGGCGGGCTCCGCATCGCCCTGCCCCACCCGCCGTGGATCCAGCCGCCGCCCCCGCCGACCGTCGCCGCGCCAACCTGCGCGGAATCGGCTTCATGCTGCTGGCGGTGGCCGCGTTCTCGGCGATGGACGCGGGCCTGAAGGTGCTGTCCGGGCACTACCCGCCGCTGCAGGTGGCCGCGCTGCGCGGGCTGGCGGCGCTGCCGATCGTGGCGTTGTGGGCGCTGGCCACGCGGCCGGCGGCGGCGCTGTTCCGCATCCGCTGGGGCCTGCACCTGCTGCGCGGGGCGATCGCGATCGCCATGCTGGCCACCTTTGCCTTCGCGCTGCAGACGCTGCCGCTGTCGGACGCCTATGCGATCTTCTTCATCGCACCGCTGCTGATCACCGCGCTCGCGGTGCCGATCCTCGGCGAGCGCGTGGAATGGCAGCGCTGGGTGGCGATCGGCGTCGGCCTGCTCGGTGTGCTGGTGGTGCTGCGGCCGGGCGGCGAAGGCATCGGCACCTGGGCCGGGCTGGCGGTGGCGGCCTCCGCGCTGGGCTATGCGGCATCCGCGATCACCGTGCGCGTGCTGGGCCGCACCGACAGCACGCAGGCGATGGTGTTCTGGATGACCCTGATGCTGGCCGTGGGCGGCAGCGCGCTGGCCGCGCCCGGCTGGGTGGCGATCGATCCCGCGCACCACGGGACGCTGCTGCTGGTGGCGGTCACCGGCGCGATCGGGCAGTACGCGGTCACCGAGGCGTTCCGCAGCGCCGACGCCGCCGCGGTCGCGCCGTTCGAGTACACGGCGCTGCTGTGGGGCATGGGCATCGACTTCGCGATCTGGCAGGCCGCGCCGCAGGCGCACACGCTGGGTGGCGCCGCGATCGTGATCGCCAGCGGGCTGTACCTGATCCGGCGGGAGTCGCGCAGCAGCCGTTGAGCGGGCGTCGCGGTACCATCGCTCCGCCACCGCGCGAGGCCCCGATGAACGAAGCCGATCCAGGCCACGGCAGCCGCTTCGGCACGCGCTGGAATCCTCCCGCGCGCAATGCCTTCGACCGTTTCGTGCGCCGGTTCGGCAAACTGACCCATGTGTCCGCCGTGCTGGCGCTGTACGCGATCGCCGCGCTGGCGATCGGGCTGGCGCTGGCGCCCGCGCTGTGGCTGCTGGATGCATGGCTGCCGTGGGCCCACGCATTCGGCGACTGGCGACGCTGGCCGCTGGCGGGCATCGGCTTCGGGCTCGCGTTCTTCGTCGCCGGCTTCGCGCTGCTGCTGGTGCTGCCGCTGTTCAACCTGCTGCTGCCGACGCGGCCGAAAGCGTTCGCCGGCGGTTACTTCTCGGCCGACGCGGTGCCGTGGGGGCTGCACAACGGGCTGTTCTACGTGGCCCGCTACACCTTCCTGCCCTTCGTGACGCTGACGCCGTTCGGGCCATGGTTCCTGCGCGCGATGGGCATGAAGATCGGCGCGCGCGCCTTCATCAATACCGAGTTCATCTCCGATCCGCGGCTGATCGAAGTCGGCGAGGACGCGGTGGTCGGCGGCAGCGTGCACCTGTTCGCGCACTACGGCGGCGGCGGCCACCTCACCATCGCACCGGTGCGGATCGGCGCGCGCGCCACGCTCGGCCAGGGCGCGACCCTAATGGGCGGTGTCGAGGTCGGCGACGATGCGCTGGTGCTGCCCCATTCGGTGGTGCTGCCCGGCACGCGGATCGCGGCGGGCGAGGTATGGGGCGGGGTGCCGGCGCGCCGCATGGACCACGCCGAGATCGATGCACTGCGCCAGGGCGACCATCGACACGCCGCGTCACCGGCCGCGCCGCAGTGCAGCAGCGACCCTGATTGAAATCGAACGCGCGTTCGGGTCTGATCCGGGAGTCCGGCCTGGAACGTCAGTCCGCCGCGGGGGCGCGGTGCCGGACACACCACCATCGCCCGCAAGGGCCATTCCTGGGGAGGGATGCACATGCAATCTCGCAACACCATCGCCGTGATGGTGGGCTTGCTGCTGGCTGCGCCGAGCGCGTACGCCGCCGAAGCCCTGGTTCCGAAGCAACTCGCCGGTCCGCCGTCCGACTTCGCCGCCATGCAGGCGCCGTCGCCGGCCGCGGCCGCGATCATTTCGCGCAGCGCCGTGCTGCCGGTCGAACTCACCGCCGCGAAAGCCGGGGGGCTCGGGTGGCAGGCGCGGATCCCGGTCGAATCCGGCGCGCTGCGCTTCGCGCTGCTGCACGGTGGCGACCGCGGCTGGCAGGTGTCGCTGGTCGCGCCCGATGGCGCGCGACGCGACGCCGAGGTGCTGTCGAAGTCGATGCAGGCCTCGTCGTTCGGACTCGGCGGCGACCAGCACCCGGCCGACGTCTACACGCTGGATGAACTGCCCAAGGGACAGTGGGAACTCGCCATCGATGCCCCCGCAGCCTCGGCGCGGCGCGGCCTGCTGGTGCTGGAAGGTGACGCCGGCACCGAACTCGCCGCATGGGCGGCGCACGCGCGGCATTGGGTCGGCACGACGCAGACCATCGTCGCCACCCTCGGCGGCGGCGGCGACGCGGTCGAACTCGGCGCGGGCGCGGGATCGATCGCGCAGGCGACGCTGCGGGTGACCGCCCCGGGCGGCGCCACGGTCGCGCACGCGATGCACGACGACGGCCGGCACGGCGACGGCGCGGCGGGCGATGGCGTGTACGGCGCTTCGTTCCTCGCCGATGTCGCGGGCGCCTGGACCGCGCAGGTCGCGGTCGAGGGCCGCAGCGCGGGCGGCGCGCCGCTGCTGCGCACCACCGAGCACATCGTGCCGGTGGTGGAGCGCTCGCTGGCGCTGCGCAGTGCGCGGGCGCAGGGCAAGGCGGTGGGCGATGGCCGGCTGGCGATCGAACTCGCGGTCGATGCGGCCAAGGCCGGCCAGCACTATCGCGCCTGGGCCGAGGTCTGGGGCACCGGCGCCGATGGCGCCGCGGTGCCGGTGGCGTGGGTCGGCGGCATGGTCACGCCGGCCGCGGGCCGGCTGTCGATGAGCCTCGACGAGCGCTGGATCGCACGCGCCGGCGCGCGCGCGCCGTTCGAACTGCGCAAGTTGCGGCTGGAGGATCCGGATGCCTGGGTCACGGTGGCCGACGCCGAGCGCCTGCCGCTGTCGCTGCCCGGCATCCGCACCAAGCGCGCCGCGGCCGACATCGCGATCGACGAAGTGATGACGATGGGCCCGCGCCCCGCGTCGCTCGCCGCCAAGGCGCCCGGCGGCCGGCTGATGCTGGTGCACGGCTATTGCTCCGGCGGCGTGTGGCCGGCGGCGCAGTTCTCCAGCGCGATCACCTTCGCCGACAACAACCAGAACCGCAGCCACGACGCCTTCGCGCGCCTGATCGCCAACTTCGGCGCTGCATGGCCGTCGTTCGGCGTGGTCGCGCACAGCCAGGGCGGGGCGGCGTCGCTGCACCTGTACACCTACTACTGGAGCGGCCTCGACAACGCCACGCCGACCACGGCGCGCCTGATCCAGTCGGTGGGCACGCCCTACCAGGGCACCAACCTCGCCGGCATCCTGGCCACGCTGGGCTCGTGGTTCGGCGTCGGCTGCGGCACCAACAGCGACCTGTCCTACAGCGGCGCCTCGGCGTGGCTGGCGGGCATCCCGACCTCGGCGCGCGCCAAGGTGAATTACTACACGACCGCGTTCCGCAGCACCAACTGGTGGACCAACGACTTCTGCAACTTCGCCACCGACCTGGTGCTGAGCGACCCGGAGGACGGCACCACCGAGCGCGCGAACGGGCAGTTGCCGGGCGCGGTCAACCGCGGCCATGTGACCGGCCAGTGCCACACCGCAGGCATGCGCGATCCGGCGCAGTACCTGGATGCGTCGCGCAACGCGACGATGAACGCCAACGCCGCGCGTTGAGCGACCCCGTCCCTCCCCGCGCGTGCGGGGAGGGACGCCCTCAGGCGCGCCCGCGCCGCGCCAGTTCCAGCACCACGTAGCCGTCGCGCAGCCAGCGCAGCAGGGTGGCGAGCAGCACGCCGGGGATACGCGCCAGCCCGAGGCGCGACATCGCGGCCGGGATCGAATGCCGTGCCCTGACCTCGAAACCGGCCCGCGACCACAGCGCCGGCACGTCGACCGACTGCACCTTGAACGGCGCGCCGAGTTCGCGCAGGCGCGCGTGCGTGGCCTGGCCCGCGCGGCGGAAGAAGGTCGGCGTCATCACGTCGGCGAACAACAGCACCTCGGGCGCCAGCGACGCCAGCGCCTCGGCCGTGGCCTGCTGCTGGGCGCCGTCGAGGTAGAGCAGCACGCCCTCCATCACCACCACCACGCGGCGCGGCTCGGCGAACGGCGCGAGGCGCTGCGCCAGCGATTCGGTGGCGAAGTCGACCGCGATGCGCTGCAGCGGATTCGGTGCGTCAGCCGCCGGAAGGCGGGATTCCTTGTGCGCGATCACCGCCGGCTCGTCGACTTCCAGCCAGCGGCCGCCCGCCAGGCGGAACGCGCGGCTGTCGAAACCGGCGCCGAGCAGCACGATCCGCAGGTCCGGGTCGGCCGCCAGCAGCGCGCGCAGGCGGTCGTCGATCAGGCGATGGCGGGCGATGATGCTCAGTGCCGGCAATTTCAGGTCGCGCATGCGCTCCCACAGTGCGGCGCCGCGCTCGTCCATCAGGCGCTGCGCGAAACGGTCGCCAACCACCGGCGCGAGGCGCGCGGCGTCGCGGGCACGCACCGCGCAGGTGTAGAACGCGGTCAACGAGACGGGCGGCATCGGTTCCACCACGCAGTGCCCTCCCCGGCTGCGCCGGCCACGGCGCCGCGGCTATCCTCGCACGGCCCACACGGGGAGCAAGCCCATGCGCACCTGGATCGTCACCGGCGCCAGCCGCGGCCTCGGCCGCCAACTGGCCCTCCAACTCGCCGGTCGCGGCGACCGTGTGCTGGCGGTCGCACGCGATGCCGGCGGCCTGCAGGCGCTGGCGGCGCACACCGACGGTCGCATCGTGCCGGTGCCGCTCGACCTCGCCGAAGCGCGCGCGATCCGGCCCATGCTGGAGGCGGCGATCGCCGCCGCCGGCGGCATCGATGGCGCGATCAACAACGCCGGCATCGGCGCCTACAAGCCGTTCCTCGACCACGACGAGGACGAACTGCTGCGCGTGCTGCAGGTCAACCTCGGCGCGGTGATGCAGGTGTGCCGCGTGGTGCTGCCGCACCTGGTGGCGCGCGGCGGCGGGCAGATCATCAACATCGGCTCCGACCTCGGCCGCCGGCCGCTAGCGAACATGGCGCCCTACGTGGCGACAAAGCACGGCCTGCTCGGCCTGAACCATTCGCTGCTGCGCGAGTTCCGCGACCGCAACGTGCGCGTGACCCTGGTCAACCCCGGCATCATCGACACCGGCTTCGGCGGCGGCGAGGAAGGCCGCGGCGACGGCCGCGGCAGCCTGCGGCCGTCGGAACTCGCAGCGCAGGTGCTGGCGGTGCTCGATGCGCCGCCCGGCATCGTGATCGACGAGATCACCCTGCACCCGCTGGGCCAGGGCGATTTCTGAGCCGGTCGCTCAGCGCGCGCTGGCCGCTTCGGGCGCCTCGAACAGCCAGCGCACCACGCGCGGGAAGGCGGTGCGCCAGGCCGCCTCGTGGTGGCGCGCCTCCGGGGCGACTTCAAGCACGACGCGCTCGCCGAGGCGCGCGCGCAGCAGCCGATGCATGCGCTCGGTATCCGGCACCATCCTGTCGCCCTCGGCACCGCCGACGTAGAGGAACACCCGCGCATCCGCGGTCACGTCGGCGCTGCCGGCGAGATCGAACGCGCGCTCGCTGAACCAGTACGACGGCAACAGCACGCCGGCGCGACCGAACACGTCGGGGCGCGCCAGCAGCGCGTAGTGCGCGGCCAGTCCACCCATCGAACTGCCGATGATCGCGGTGTCGGCAGGGCCAGGCCGCGTGCGGTAGTTGCGGTCGATGAAGGGCTTGACCACCTCCACCACGAAGCGCAGGTAGGCCTCGCCCTCGGCCACGCCGTGCCCCGGGTTCGGCCAGGGGCTGAGTTCGTTCATGCGCCGCTCGCCGCCGTGGTCGATGCCGACCACGATGGCCTCGAAGCCGCAGCAGCGCGCGAGTTCGTCCATCGATTCGTCCACGCCCCATTCGCCGGCGTAGGACGTGGCGTCGTCGAACAGGTTCTGCCCGTCGGCCATGTAGATCACGGGATAGCGCGCGTTGCCGCCGTCGTAACCCGGCGGCAGGTAAAGGCGCAGGGTGCGCGAGCGGTCGAGCCCCGGCATCTCCAGCGCCGGCTGCAGGACCCGCACGCCGGGACCGGCCGACGGCGCGCGCTCGCTGCTGCATGCGGTGGAAAACGCGCCGGCGAGGACGATGGCGGCGATACGGCGGACGGCGTGGCGAAGTCGCATGGTCGATGGTCGACGCAGGCCGCGTGGCGCGGCGGTGTTGCGCAGCCTGCCGCCGTCGCGGGTCGGGCCGGCAGTGCCGGCCGTCATGCCCGCCTGATCCGGGGCTCAGGCGCCCGGCAGCGCCGCGTTGTGCCAGACGTCCTGCACGTCGTCGAGTTCGTCAAGCCACTCGAGCAGGCTCTCCAGGGTCTCGGCGGCTTCGCCTTCGATCGCGACGCGGTTGGCGGCGCGCATCACCACGCCGGCGCGTTCCGGCGCGAAGCCGGCCTTCTCCAGCGCGGCCTTGACCGCGGCGACCTGGTCGCCGGCGCACAGCACGTTGGTGAGGCCCGATTCCGCCTGCACGTCGTCGGCGCCGGCTTCGAGCGCGGCCTCGAAAGCGCGCGATTCGGCCGCCGCGTCGGGCGTGGCGACCACGACTTCGCCGGTGCGCGCGAACTGGAACGCCACCGAGCCCGGCGTGCCGAGGCTGCCGCCGTGCTTGGACAGCGCGTGGCGCACGTCGGCCACGGTGCGCTGGGCGTTGTCGGTCATGCAGTCGACGAGGATCGCGATGCCGCCGGGCGCATAACCTTCATAGCGGATCTCCTGCAGGTCGTCGGCGCCGTCGGCGCCCGAGCCGCGGCGCACGGCGCGTTCGACCGTGTCCTTGGACATGTTGGCCGACAGCGCCTTGTCGACCGCCGCGCGCAGGCGCGGGTTGGCCGCCGGGTCGGCACCGCCGCGCGCGGCGACGGTGATCTCGCGGATCAGTTTGGTGAAGACCTTGGCGCGCTTGGCGTCCTCGGCGTTCTTGCGGCCTTCGATGCTGGGGCCTCTGCCCATGGGGTGTCCTCGACGGGGGTGCGGCGGGGCCGCGCGTCCGCCTATTGTCGCGCGGATGCGGCCCGCTGGCGAACCCGTCAGGCCGCCGCCGGCACCACCTCGCAGGCATAGCACCCGGTCTTGGCGTAGTGGACCTGGACCCGGGCCACCTTCGGTCCCGCCAGCAGCCGGGCCAGGACGGGCTCCAGGTCGCGGCCCTCGACCGCGTCGGCGTCGCGCAAATAGCCCTTGGCATCGTAGGCGCGCAGCGACAGCAGGCGCAGGCGCAGCAGGGCCGGCACTTCGCCCGGCGCGAGCTGTGCCCGCACGGCGCCCTCGCGCACGTAGATCGGGCCGTCGGCGCGGTACGGCGTGTCCACGTCGAGGTGGCGGTGGTTCAGCAGCAGCACGCGCTCGCCGGGGCGCGCGTCCTCCAGCGAGACCCGGCACGGCATGCCGGGCGTGGTTTCGCAGGTCAGTCGGCGCGCGCCGCGCTGGCGCAAGGCGGCCTCGTCGAGTGCCTGCAGGGGGGCGAAGGTGGCGGGGTCGAGGGCGAGGAACTGCGGGGTCATGCGACGCTCCTTGGCGGGGGTGGCAAGCACGATGGCGCCCCCGACGGACGCCCGCCATCCGCTTCTTGCGCAAGGGCTCGCCCCGGACCTGCTACCGTGCGGACATGACGAAGCCCGGTGTGCACGGCGAGGAACTGGTCAATGCGTTGACCCACGGCGCCGGCGTGGTCGCCAGCCTCGCCGGCGGCGGCATCCTGCTGACCCTCGCCGCCCTGTCGGGCGACCCGCGGCGCGTCATCGGCGCCGGCGTGTTCGTCTTCGCGCTGGTGCTGCTCTACAGCGCCTCGACCCTGTACCACGCGGTGCGCCACGAACGCACCAAGGCGCATCTCAAGGTGCTCGACCACTGCGCGATCTTCGTGCTGATCGCCGGCACCTACACGCCGTTCACTCTGTTCAGCCTGCGTGGCGGCTGGGGCTGGGGCCTGTTCGCCGCGATCTGGCTGCTGGCGGTGGCCGGCATCGTGTTCAAGCTGTACTTCACCGGGCGCTTCAAGCGCACCTCGACCCTGATCTACCTCGCGATGGGCTGGCTGGTGGTGGTCGCCGCCGTGCCGCTGTCGGAATCGGTGACGCCGGCCACCCTGGTCTGGCTGGTGCTCGGCGGCGTGTCGTACACCGCGGGCACCGTGTTCTACCTCAACCAGCGCCTGCCCTATGCGCACGGCATCTGGCACCTGTTCGTGCTCGGCGGCAGCGCCTGCCACTTCGCGGCGGTGCTGACCGAAGTGGCCCTGCCGCTGGCCTGAGGCTCAACTCGCGGCCTGCCGGCGCGGTGTGGTGCGCGTCGGGTCCTCGTTGGCCGGCTCACCCGGCGCCGGCGGCTCGCCGTCGTGCCCCGCGGCCACCACGCGATTGCGCCCGCCGTGCTTGGCCGCGTACAGCGCGGCGTCCGCGCGCTCCATGAGCGCGGTGGCCGGCCCGTCGTCCGCGCAGGCGGCGGCGACACCGATCGAGACCGTGACGCCGAGCGGCGAGGATTCCACCGCGGCGCGCATCGCTTCGGCGACGTCGCGCGCCAGCGCGAGGTCGGCGCCCGGCAGCACGGCGAGGAATTCCTCGCCGCCGTAGCGGCCGAGCAGGTCCTCGCCGCGGCGCAGGCACGGCAGCAGGCGGCGCGGCAGCTCGCGCAGCAGGGCGTCGCCGGCGACGTGCCCACGGGTGTCGTTGTAGCGCTTGAAGTGGTCGACATCGATCGCCACCAGCGCGATCGGACGCGCACGCTCGCGCGACTGGCGCCAGGCGAGATCGAGGTACTCGTCGAGGCGACGCCGGTTGGCGATGCCGGTGAGGCCGTCGAGGTGCGCCATGCGCCCGAGACGCTCGTTGGCCTCGGCGAGGTCGCGCGTGCGCGCGGCCACCTCGTCGGCCAGCGCGCGCTTCTCCAGCGCCAGCCGATGCGTGCGCCAGCGCACCGCGGCGCGGGTCAACGCCAGCAGCACCAGCAGCGCGAGCAGCACCGCGCCGAGCCGCGCGGCCGGCGTCGCGTGCCACGGCGCGAGGACCACGAACGGCCACGGCGCAGCGCTGCTGATCCGTCCGGCGGCATCGCGCGCACGCACTTCGAAGGCGTAGGCGCCGGGCGCCAGCCGGGAACTGACGTAGTCGCCGGCCGGCGACCAGTCGGACCACGGCGCCGGCAGGCCCACGATCCGCACCGAGTAGACCGGCATGCCGCCGGGCCCGGCATCGGGCAGCGCGAACGTGAAGCGCAAGGTGTCGTCGCCGAACGCGAAGGCCGGCGGCCCGCCGGGCGCCAGCGGCAGGTGGCGGGTCGTGCCGTCGGGCGCCGGCGCATGCTGCACCGAACGCAGGCGGACCGCGGATGCGACGCCGCCGGCCGGCGCGACCGTGGGATCGTGCAGCAAAAGGGCATGGCTGCTGGCGAACGCCGCGCCGCCGCCGTCGAGCACGGTGGCGCGCGTAATCGCCCCGCGGCGCAGGGTGCCGATCGACGCCGTGCGCCAGGCGTCGCCCGGCGCCCGGCGATGCACCGCGGCGACGCCGTGCGCCCACAAGGTGCCGTCGGCGGCCTGCGCGAGCAGCAGGCGTTCCTCCTCGCCGCGCAGGGCCGCGAGGCCGTCGAGGTCGTCGACGACGAAGCGCGCGCCGTCCCAGCGGAAGATGCCGCGCCGCGAGGTCGCGATCAGGGTGCCGTCGTCCATCCGCAGCACCGCCGCGGCGGGCACGACGCCGGTGTCGAAGCCC
>Ga0209450_10001278_pt1 | contig 12648 bp, 11 predicted proteins | sample FrelakmetLWP11LW_FD_187149 | JGI IMG/M metagenome (GOLD analysis project Ga0209450, IMG submission 187149) | Freshwater lake sediment microbial communities from the University of Notre Dame, USA, for methane emissions studies - LWP11 LW (SPAdes)... | ecosystem: Environmental > Aquatic >... | reverse complement strand
AACTGGACGAGGTCGCGCTTTTCGGCGTCGGTCAGCTCGTAGGCGGGTTTGGTGGGCTTGCTCATGCGAGGTCCTTTCGATGTGCGGCCAGCCAGGCGGCGACGTCGTCGAGCAGGCGCGCGGCATGATCGACGCACGCGGCCGCGCTGACGTCGTCGATGGGATCGCCTTCGTAGTCCGCCAGGTTGCGCTTTTCGCGCAGCTTGTCGAGCGCCAGCATCCGCGCCGGTTCGATCCCCAGCGTCCGGGGCAGGCACTGGACCAGCAGCATGTGGTGGCCCGGCCGCGTTTCGGGCCGGAAGCCGTTGGCCTTCATCGCCGCGAGCGCGCACTGCATGACGACCTTGTACGCGCAGTCGAAGCGCGTATCAGGGCTGTTGATTTCCCGTCGCGCGTCGGCAAGGGCGCGGGCGGCTGCCTCCAGCAGGCGCTGGATCTCCACGCGCGACGGCTGGTGGCGCTTGAGCCCGCGCTCAAGCAGATTCTCGAGGTTCATCGATGGTGCCCAAGAGCATGAGGCGTGGCTCGGACAGCACGCGCGTCAGGAACGGGTGGCCGGCTGCGCGCTTGGCTGCGAAGTCGGCCGCGCGGTAGATCGCGGGATTGACGGGCCTGCCCAGGATTTCCTGCGGCCGCTGGATTGCCATGACGATGTCGTCGAAGCTCACGTCGCCCACGATCATCAGATCGACGTCGCTGCGCGGGCCTTGGGTGCCGGCGGCCATCGACCCGAAAACGAATGCGGCCTCGATCTGGTTCTGCAAGGGAAGCAAGGCATCGCGCAGGACATCCGCAAGGCCGACCGTCTTGCGCACGATGCCCTGCAACTCCGGAAGGATGAAGCATTCCGGGTCGATGGCGAAGTGGAGCTGGTTTCCGATCCAGCGTGTCGCGACCAGGCCGGCCGCTTCCATGCGCCGCAAGGCGCGTGAGAGCGTTCCCGCATTCATCCCCGTCTGGCGTTCGAGTTCGCGGACGTGAAAGGTCTCGTCCGGCCGCAGCGCAAGTACGCCCAGCAACCGCAGGTGCGTCTCGCTGAACAGCAATCGGGCCGCGTCCCTGGGGCGGGATGCTGGGCTGCGAGGCCTTTTCGTTGCCATAATGGCAACAAGTGTTGCTCAATTGGCAACGAACTGCAACGAGCCCCGTCATTGGTAGTCCCGGAAGCTCGCCACGAGGTCGCCCAGCGCTTTGGGCTTGTGGGCTTCAAACCCCGCCTGATCGATGAACAGGAAGCGGTAGGTCGGGCCGCCTTGGGGCTGGCTGGCGGATGTTGCGTCCTCGCACCACAGCTTGAGGCGCTTCATCTTGTTGGGCACGTCGATCTCGACCCGGCCCTTGGTCTCGACGATCCAGATCGTGCCGTCGTTGGCCTTCACCAGGAAGTCCGGGATGTAATGCGCGAGGTCGCCGTCGGCGCGCACGTAGTCGATCTTGAAGCCGACCGCGAGGTAGTTCTTGGCGAAGGCCGCGACGTCCCGCGCATGATCGAGGAAGTGCGCGAACGCGAGTTCGAAGCCGCCGCCGGTGGCCTCGGGCACGATGCGGTTGAAGATCGAGCGTTTGGCCGGCAGGTATTCGCGGGGCTCGGTGCGGAATGGGCGGGTGTCGCGCAGCCGGATGGTGGACTCGATGCGCGACGAGCCGGTCTCGCGGATGGTCAGTGCGTTGATCGCTTTCTTGAAGGCATCGAACACCTGCTTGGCTGGGGCGGGCTCGGCGAGGTTGCGCAAGACGACCGGGTCATCGAGCGACACCGGCCCGCCTTCGAACAGACGATCCCGGATGTAGTCGCGCACCCGCGGATAGAGCAGGTCGTAGCCGCCGACGAGGCGCAGGTCCTTCAGGATCTGCCGCGCGAAGAAGCCGACCACGGCGCGATGGTCCACGGGCCCGAGCCCGTCGAGTTCGACGCGGTGGTGCTCCTCACCGTCGAGCATGGTCTGGAACACGATCTCGCGGGTTTCCTCCGGGCTGAAGGGCTTGAGCGCCATCCGCCATTCGGGGATGGTCGCGATGTCGAGCAGAGCCAGGTCCTTGAATTCGCGGCTGTAGCGGCGCGACAGCCGTGGAATCTCGATGTCCAGCGCGTCGAGGTCCTTGTCCTCGTTGGTGGCGTCGACCTCGACCACCAGCGAATCGGCCCGCGTGGCGCCGCCGCCCATGGGCTTGCGCTCGAACTCCACGCCCTCGGACTGGATCGACTGCACGAAGTCAATGAAGGCCGGGGTGCCGATCACCGAGACGTACTCCGGCGTGTCGCTGCCGAAGTACATGCGGCGCAGGCCGCGACCCAGGGTTTGTTCGGGCAGGATGTTCGCCTTGGAGCTGTAGGCGCGCAGGCCGACGATGGTCGTCACGTTGCGTACGTCCCAGCCTTCCTTGAGCATGAGGACGGACACGATGGCCTTGTAGGGGCTGTCCCACGTATCGATGGCGTTGGCCTGCTTGCGCAGCCGTTCGAGTTCTTCCTTGTCCTTGCCGGTGGCGGCTTCGGCGATGTCGCCGTTCTTCTTGGTGTGGATCACCAGCACGGCGCCCTGCAGTTCCGGCGCCGTGCGTTCGAGGAAGGCACCGACCTCATCGCAGTTGCGGGTGTCGTCGACCATCACGAACAGCACCGCCTTGCGGCCGAGCTGCTCGTGCTCGGCATAGGACACGCGCCATTCCTCGACGCCGAGGCGCAGGTAGTCGGTGTAGCGCTCGCTGAAGATCGCGCTCTGCTGCTCGCTCAGGCGCGAGAGGCTGGCGGCGTCCGGGAGGGTCGGGTGCTTGACCACGTTCTGGTGGATGGCCTCGACCAGCGGGTAGTCGGACACCGTCTGCACGAAGATCGCGCCGTTGTCGTGCTTGGGCGTGGCGGTGACGTCGATCTGCAGCGACAGGCGCGTGTCCTTCTGCAGCATCCGGTGGTGGATGTCCTGGATGCTCTTGAACCACGCCATCCGATCGTCGTGAACGTGGTGGGCTTCGTCGTTGAACACGGCGAGCTCGTCGATCTCGCGCACGATCTCGCCGAGGTCGACCTTGCTGTCGGTGGTCTTGCCGACCGGCTTGGGGCCGAAGGGCGCGAGGAAGTAGTCGCGCAGGTCGTCGTCTTCGATGGAGGGTTCCACCACATCACCGAGGTAGACGCGATGGATGTTGGTCAGGAACAGATTGCCGACCGGGCGGACGACACGCACGTCATCCTGGATGTGCAGCGCCATCTGGAAGTCGTCGCGCCAGTTGCGGCCGGCGACACCGTTGTCCGGCAGGACCGGGTCATTGAAGAAGATGCGCAGGCCGTCGAAGTCCGTGCGCAGGCGATCCAGCACGATGATGTTGGGCGCGATCAGCAGGATGTTGCGCGACAGGGTCGAGCCATCTTCGTACAGCCGGTGGAAGTAGCTCCAGGCGATGAGCAGCGAAAGAACCTTGGTCTTGCCGGATCCGGTGGCCATCTTCGCGACGAAGCGCGGCCAGTCTTCCGGAAACATGCCGGCGGACACGGCGCCCGAGGTGTCGTAGCGCATCAGATCGAACTTGTCGCGCACCCCTCGCACGTCATAGAGCCAGATGACCGTCTCCACCGCCTCGCGCTGGGCGAAGTAGTAGCGGAACGGCGTTGCCGTGCCGTCGGTCGCGTCGACCAGATGCGGCGTGTGGAACCACCATTGCAGCAGGGCGCGCGAGGTGTCCGACACGCCGGGATAGCCGGCGTCTCGCCACTCGGAGACGCCCTCGCGGATGCGCGCGACCAGCGGAGGAAGCAGCTTCTCGTAGGCGGTCTGTCGCAGCGCCTCGTCGGCGGGGAACCAGCGGTGCTCCGGTCGCGGAACGTCGTACGGCGACTTGGGGAGTTCGCGGTGAAGACCCATGTTGCGGCTTCCGATCCGAGGGCGACAGACTATACCTAAGCCGCACGCGCAGCGGCCCACAGATTCCCTGCAGAGAGGGATCGACATGAGTTTGGCGATTCGACCGGACATGACCATCGAGGCCCTGAAGGCGATCGCCCGGAAGCATCCGACCAAGCGGATTCGCGACCGCACCATGCGGCTGACCGCCGATGCGGATGGCCTCACCATCGAGACGAACTTCAGTTCGGCGTTCGTGCCGGCCCAGGTGGCGGTCGCCGGGACCTGTGTCGTGCCGGCGAAGCAGTTCGGTGCGCTGCTGAAGACGTTTGCGCCGACGCGTCCGCTGTCGATGGAGCATGATGTCGAGCGCGGCGTTCGGCTGGGCAATCTCCTGATACCGCCCGCGCTTCACCTGCCCTGAGTGAAGAACCGGAGTCAGAGTACAGTTTTCGCGACCGACCGTTCAGTGCGCGGAGGCTACAGGGAGAACAGTACTCTGAATACTCATCGCGCCGCCTCCGACTGCTGACAGGACAGTCCAAGGAGCGGAACCTAACTGGCTCATGTCCAGCAGCAGGAGGAGGCGGCGATGACACTGTACGCGGCGATCGATCTTCATTCCAACAACGGGGTGCTGTCCGCCATCGACGAGCAGGACCATGTCGTCTTCGAGCGGCGATTGCCGAACAGCCTGGAGCAGGTGCTGCAGGCGCTTGCACCGTTCCTCGCGGCGCTCGAGGCGCTGGCGGTGGAGTCGACCTACAACTGGTACTGGCTGGTCGATGGGCTGATGGATGCCGGCGTGGATGTTCGCCTGGTCAACACTGCGGCGATACCACAGTACGCGGGTCTCAAGCACGGCAACGACCACACGGATGCGCGACATCTGGCGCATCTGCTGCGGCTGGGTCTGCTGCCCGAGGGCTACATCTATCCGCGTGAGCAACGCGGGGTGCGCGATCTGCTGCGACGGCGTTTCCTGCTGGTGCGCCAGAGCGTGACGCTGATCTGCTCGCTGCAGAGCGCGTGGTCGCGACGCACCGGACACGGCATACGCACCAACGATCTGCGCGTGCTGACTGCTGATGCCGTCGAGCGCACCTTCGTGGATGCGCATGAGCGCTTCGCCGTGCAGTCGGAGCTGAAGCTGTTGCAATGCCTGCACGCGGAGATCGACCAGATGGAACGCTGGGTGCTCAAGGCGATCCGTTGCACACCGCCATTGCAGGCACTGCGCAGCACACCGGGCATCGGCGTGGTGCTCGGCAGCACGATCGTGCTGGAGACCGGCGAGATCACGCGCTTCGACAGCGTAGGCGAGTACGCCTCGTACTGCCGCATGGTCGAGAGCACCCGGCTGTCCAACGGCAAGATCAAGGGTAGAGGCAATGCCAAGTGCGGCAACCGCTACCTGAGCTGGGCGTGGATCGAAGCGGCGAACTTCGCGATCCGCTACAGCCCCGAGATCCGCCGCTGGTTCGATCGCAAGGCCAGCAAGAAGCCGCGCCCGGTCGCGATCAAGTCCGTCGCCCACAAGCTGGCGCGTGCCGGCTACCACCTGATCAAGGACGGAGGCCACTTCGATGTGAAGCGGGCCTTCGGATAAGCACACCGGCGGCGCCTGAGGTCGGAACGAGGGGTTGGCTTGCAACCAGCAGATCTGAATGATCCAGGCGTCGCCGGACCCGATTCAAAGGCAGGGGCCGCCTGCCCGGCGAGCCCATCAAGGGTTGGACGCGCGCGACGCGAACCATGCACTCTGTGCAGCCGACACCGGCCACATGGACGCCAGAGCAGAACCGATGAGTGTTTGGGGCAGCGATGCCGAGGGCGGGATGACCGCCTAAACCAGAATGGTGACAGGTGCGACCAAGGGCCGCAGCCACACGTGAACACAGGCGGGGACGGTCAAGCCAAGAGCGGGTCAGCAAGGGAAGTAGAGAAGCCCGGGTCTCGGGAGAAGTTTTGTCGGCCTTGTTGACACGGGCGGCGCAATGGTGACCCCGCAGGGGCAATTCGCCGACTGTTTTCCGCGCTTCGGCTACAACCTCGCGGTCGGCGGCGGCGGGACCAACATCAATGGCGGCAGTCTGCTGCCGCTGACCTGGACGCTGCCGGGCGGCGTGGATACTGGCCGTCTGCGCATCGACCGTCTGAACGCGGCCGGGACCAGTATCAGCAACCGGCGGGCGTGGCAGGTGGTGCGGAAGGGCGCCGGCGACTGGTTGGTGCTCGAGAACGTGAGTTTCTCGCCGCCGACGCCGCCTGCCGTGCCGCCATTCGCACGCAGCAGCCGGCTGGTCATCTTCAGCCGCTTGCCGTAGGAAGGAGCGGCGACTCACCAGGCTGTTCAGACGCTGCTCGAGCCGAGCCCCGGGCGGCTTGCCGCCGAACGATGCATGGCGCATGCGCGAGCCTCGTCGGCGCCAGCCCGGCGGCGTATCCTTGACGCACACCACCGGCCCCCAGAGGCCGGGGCCCGATCGGCGCTGCCCCGGCGTCGTGGCGACGAGGACCCCCAACGCGCTCCATGGATGCCGGCCTGACCCTCACCCCGCAGATGGCGATCGTGCTCGCGCTGATCGTCTTCACCGTGGTGATGTTCGCCCTCGACTGGATCCGCGCCGACATCATCGCCCTGCTGGTGCTGGTCACCCTCGGCGTGGCCAACCTGGTGCCCGCGGACCAGATCTTCGACGGCTTCGCCGGCAACGCGGTGATGGCCATCCTCGCGACCATGATCCTCGGCGCGGGGCTCGACCGCACCGGCGTGCTGTCGAAGGCGGCGTCGTTCATCCTGCGCCTGTCGCAGGGCATGGAGCGGCGCCTGCTGCTGGTGCTGTGCGCGCTCACTGGCGCGATGTCGGCCTTCATGCAGAACCCGGCGCTGACCGCGCTGTTCCTGCCGGTGGTCTCGCGCATCTCCTCGCGCACCGGCCTGCCGCTGTCGCGCCTGCTGCTGCCGATGGCCTGCTGCATCATCCTCGGCGGCACGCTGACCATGGTCGGCAACTCGCCGCAGATCCTGCTCAACGACCTGATCTCCTCGGTCAACCGCAACCTGCCGCCGGGCGCCGACACCATGGACCCGATCGGCATGTTCACGGTCACGCCGATCGGCCTCGTGCTGCTGGCCTTCGGCTTGGTCTACTTCGCGCTGTACTGGGACAAGGTCGAACCCAAGCGCGAGGAGCGCGCGGGCGTCACGCCCTCGCGCACCGAGTCCTACTTCGCCGCCACCTACGGCATCGAGGGCGAGGTCATCGAACTGCTGGTCACCGCCGACAGCCCGCTGGTCGGGCAGTCGATCGGCGAACTGGAGGCGCAGGCCTCGACCCCGCTGATCCTCGCCATCCGCACCGGCGAGGAGGCACGGCTCGCGCCGCCTGCCGACCAGATGATCTGGGTCGGCACGGTGCTCGGCGTGCTGGGGCCGCGCGAGCAGGTGTCCGAATGGGCGGGCATCGTCAACCTTCGCGTGCTGCCGGGCCTGCGCAACCTCGGCGACATGTTCAATCCCAGCCGCGCCGGCATCGCCGAGGCGGTGGTGCCGCCGGCCTCGCGCTACGTGGGGCAGAAGGTGGGCGAACTGCGCCTGCGCAAGCGCAGCAACATCTCGGTCCTGGCGGTGAACCGCGGCAACAAGATCTTCCGCGACGACATCCGCCAGGTGCAGGTGCGCACCGGCGACACCCTGGTCTTCCACGGCTTCTGGAAGGACCTCGCGCACGCCGCCGAGGACCGCGACTTCGTGGTGGTCACGGACTACCCCAAGGACGAGGAGCGCCCGCACCGCCTGTGGCACGCGCTGTTCTTCTTCGGCCTGGCGATCGGGCTGGCGCTGTTCTCCGACCTCAAGCTGCCGGTGGCGCTGATGGTCGGCGCGATCGGCATGCTGCTCACCGGCGTGCTGAGCATGGACGAGGCCTACAACGCGATCGGCTGGAAGACCGTGTTCCTGATGGCCTGCCTGATCCCGCTCGGCTGGGCCACCGATGCGACCGGCGCGGCGGCCTGGGTGGCGCAGGAACTGCTGCGCGTGATCGGCGACGTGCATCCCGTGGTGCTGCAGCTCGCGGTGGCCCTGCTGACCTCGTTCTTCGCCCAGGTGATGTCCAACGTCGGCGCCACCGTGCTGATGGTGCCGCTGGCGGTCAACGTGGCGCTGGCCGCCAACGCCAATCCCACCGAGTTCGCGCTGATCGTGGCCCTGAGCGCGTCCAACAACTTCGTGTCGATGTCGAACCCGGTGATGGCGATCATCGCCGGGCCGGGCGGCTACCGCGGCGTCGACCTGTGGCGCGCCGGCGGTCCGCTGTCGCTGGGCTACATCGTGATCGTGATGGTGATGGTCAACCTGATCTTCTGAGCGCGGACGGTATTGACGTCGCCGCGCGGCGATGGCACCTTGCGCGGCCCCGAATCCCGGTGACCGTGCCGTGATCCACGTTCGTTCCAGGCCCTTCTGACGCCCGCCGACCCGGCGTCCTTCCGCGTTTCCGGCGTCCACGCCGGCCTCCTACTCCGTGCCTGGAGCATCACCATGTCATCCCCGTCCACGCCGGCGCGCGTGCTGCTGGCGCGCCTGCTCGGCCGTCATCGCCGCGGCATCGGCTTCGCCTACGGCCTGCTGGCCCTCGAAACCCTGCTCGACCTGCTGCGCCCCGCGGCCTGGGGGCTGAGCATCGACGCCCTGCTTTCGGCCCAGCCGGCCGGGCTCGGCTGGGCGGTGGCCCAGCACCTCGCGCACCTCGCCGCCGGCACGGCCCGGCGCGCGGTCGACACGCGCGTGTTCACCCGCGCCTACGAGGGCCTCGCGACCGGCGTGGTCCTGGAGCAGCGCGGAGCGGGCCGCGGCACCAGCGAGGTCGCCGCGCGCGGTGCGCTGGCGCGCGAGTTCGTCACCTTCCTGGAGCGCGACCTGCCGGACGCCCTGCGCGGCGTCGGCTTCCTCGTCGGCGGCTGCCTCGCGTTGGGTCTGTACGAGCCGGTGCTGGTGCTCCTGGTGGCCGCGCTGGCCGTGCCGGTGGCGTTGCTGAACCGGCGTTACGCGCGCGTTTCGGCGCGGCTCAACCGCGGGCTCAACGACCGCATCGAGCGCGAGGTGGCGGTGGTCGAAGCGGCGCGGCCGCGGACGGTCGCGGCGCATTTCGCCGCGCTGTCGCGCTGGCGCGTGCGGCTGTCGGACGCGGAGTCGTTCAACTTCGCCGCCACCGAGGCGTTCATCCTGGCGGTGGTGGTCGGCTCCCTGGCGATCGCGGCCGGCGATCCGGCGGTGAGCGCGGGCACGCTGTTCGCGGTGTTGTCGTACCTGTGGCTGGTCGTCTACGGCATCGACCAGGTGCCGCGCCTCGTCGAGCAGTGGGCCAAGCTCCGCGACGTCGCAAGGCGGCTCGCTGCCTGAGGAAAGCGCCGGCGGCACCGCCGCCGGCGCATGCAGCGATTACTGGCAGCCGGCGGCCGGCACCAGGTTGGTGAGGTTGTAGGTGCCGGTCGCGGTGCCCAGCGTCCACTGGAAGGTCCCGCGGTTGCAGTCGGTGATCGAGAGCGACGCCGTGCCGACCACGGTCAGCGTGGGCCTCTGCGCGCCGCCGAGCACGCCGCCGGAGGTTTCGCGCACGGTGAATTTCGCGATGCGGCCGTCGAAGCTCGTCGAGTCCACGGTGAACCAGCGCTGGGTGCCACCCGCGCCGTACGCGTACCACGTGCCCACGATGCGGTTCTCGCGCGGCACGGGGTACAGGGCAAGGCCCTGGCCGTCCGTCGCCGGGTCGAACCAGAGGCCGGCACCGCGCAGCGCGACCGGCGTCTCGGTGGCCAGCCGGCCGCCCGGCAGGCCGACGAAGCCCAGCGCCTGGTTGCCGCCGTCGCCGACCGCGGCGACCGTGATGATGGTGCCGGCGGCGAGGTTGACCGGCGCGAGGTCGATCAGGTTGCGGGTGCCGTCGGGCGTGGCGACCTTCAGGTCGTAGGAGGCGGCCGGCAGGGTGAGGAACGGGCTCGCGCCGCGGAACGGCACGCTGGACAGGCCGCCCACGACGTCGCCGCCGTCGGTGCGGATCGAGACCGCGGTGGCGGCGGCGCTGTTGCCGAACGGCGCGGCGTGCACCACGCGCAGCTTGACCTGGCCGGCGGGCGGCGGCGTGATGTCGTCGGTCAGCGGCAGCAGCGCCAGCGGCTGCAGGGTGCCGTTGCCGATCGCGAGCACCGTGTAGTTGCCGGCGGCGAGGTTGGTCAGGTTGGCCGAGATCGCCACCGTGCTGGTGCCGGTGGGCACGATCTCGATCAGGTAGTTGCCGGCCGGGCCGAGGTCGACGTAGCCGTTGGTGACGTCGCCGAAGCGGAAGTTCTGGATCGCGTTGGCGCCGTTGACGCGCACCGTGACCGAGGTGCCTTCCGGCGTCGCCGCGAACGACGCGAAGTGGCCGACCTGTACCCGCACCTGCGCTTGCGCGCCCGCAGCCGCCGCGCGCCCGCGATCCCCATGGTGATGCCTTTCATGATGCTCTCCTCAGAGCGACGCGGCGATTTCGCGCGGGGCGAATGGGAACGCCCATTGCGTGTACACCGGGTCGCACGGGCGTGTGTGACGCCTTCACGCGGGAGTCGATGTCGAAGTCGCGTGCGCCCGGCGTGCACCGTGGGTGGCGCGCGCGTGCAGCGCACGTCGCGTGGTCGTCGTGGGCGCGTGTGCATGTCGTACACGTCGCGTCGGCTGCGCGTGCTGTCGTCGTCAAGCGCCGCCGTTCGTCGCGGCCCCGCCACCGTTCGCGCCACGTCGCTGGGATGCGTCGGGGCGGCCGGCGTGCGTCGGTTGCTCCACACGCGTCCCTGGACGGCGTGGAGCGTGTGCCTCAGAACACCTCGCCGACGCAGCAGCGCAGCGAGCCGCCGGCCTTCTCGATCTCGTCGATCTCGACCGTGTACGGCGTGAAGCCGGCGGCGCGCAGCGCGGCGCGCGAGCGCGGGGAGAGCGCGCGCTCGGCATGCGCGCTCATCCAGCACTGGTCGGGCGTGAGCGCGATGCAGTTGGCGACGAAGGCCGATTTCTCGGCGTCGTCGATGCGCAGCACGTGCGGGCCGTAGAGTGCGTCCAGCGCCGCGCAGACGGCGCTGCCGACCGAGGCCTCGTGCACCACGGCCGCGCGCCCGGCCAGCACCGCCAGCACCACGTTGGTGTGGTACTCGCCGGCGGCCAGCGGGAAGGCGAGGCTGCGCTCGAGGTCGAACGCCGCGTGCATGGCCTGCGCACCGACCTCGTTGCAGCGCTCGCTGAGGCCGTGGAAGCCGATGCCGCGCGCGCGGTCGACCACCAGCGGGCCGGTCAGTTCCGCCACCGCGTCGGGCACGCGGTCGATGCGCAGCACCTCGCGGCCTTCGGCGCGGAAGGCCTCGATGAGGTCCTGCCGGCGGCCCTCGCGCTGGCGTTCCGGGTGGCGCATCGCGCCGACGATGAACCGGCCCGGCACGGTCGCGAAGACGTTGTTGCAGAATACCGCGTCCGGCGATCCGGGATCGCCGTCGAAGACGCGCACCGGCAGTCGGGCATGCGCGTGGATCGCCTGCGCGAGCGCGCGATGCTGGGCCAGGGCGCGGGTCGGATCGACGCTGCGCGCGAGGTCCATGTAGGCGTTGTCGGTGGCGGTTTCGCCGGACAGGCGGAAGCCGGACGGTTCGACCAGCAGCACCTCGCGCGCGGTGGCTCGCCGGCGGGGCGGCGGTGGATGCGCGGCGAAGGCGAGCGGATCGGTGCCGAAGGCGGGGTCGGGGGTCATGCGCCGATTCTACGCGGCGCCGCGCCACGTCAGGGCCGGAAGTCCTCGCGCAGCAGGCCGTAGTAGGCCGCGTCCTGCACCTCACCGCTGACCCGCCAGCGGGCGCGCAGCAGGCCCTCGCGCTCGAAGCCCATGCGCTCCACCAGGCGGATCGAATTGCCGTTGCGCGGGTCGATGTCGGCCTCGATGCGCTCCAGGCCGAGGTGGTCGAAGCCGAAGCGCAGCATCAGCCCGACCGCCTCGCGCGCGATGCCCTGGCCCCACAGCATCTTGGCCAGCGAGCAGCCGAACTCGGCGCGCTTGTTGCCCAGCGAGATGTTGAACAGGGTGGCGGTGCCGACGCAGCGGTCGTCGTCGTGCAGGGCGATCGCCCACTGCATGCCCTCGCGGGCGGTGAACCAGTCGCGCACCAGCCGGATGCGCTCGCGGATCTGTGCGATGTCGGCCACCGGCGTGGTGCTCCAGTAGCGCATCGCTTCCGGATCGCTGAACACCACGAACAGCCCGTCGGCGTCGTCGTCGCGGGTGGCGCGCAGGCGGATCCGCCGGCCCTCCAGGGTGGGCGGTTCCGTCGCGCCGGGCAGCCAGGTACGGTCCATGCCCACACTCGACCACAGCGGGACCGCGCTTGCAACGCCCGTAAGCTGGCGGTTGCTACCATCCGCGCGCCCCGACCCGGGGCGCAGGAGGACCTGACCATGAACACGCTCTATTCGGCGCAGGCGACCGCCGTCGGTGGCCGCGACGGCCATGTCGAAACCGCGGACGGCCTGCTCAAGGTCGACATGTCGATCCCGAAATCGATGGGCGGTCCGGGGCGCCCGGGCACGACCAATCCGGAGCAGCTGTTCGCGATGGGCTATGCGGCCTGTTTCGGCGGCGCGGTGGGTTTCGTGGCGAAGCAGAAGAAACTGGCGGTCGGCGAGATCGCGGTCACCGCCGACGTGCACATCGGCCAGGTGCCCCCGGCCGGCCTCGGGCTGGGCGTGGCGCTGGCCGTGCGGGTGCCCGGACTGTCGCGCGCCGACGCC
>Ga0209450_10001277_pt1 | contig 12658 bp, 11 predicted proteins | sample FrelakmetLWP11LW_FD_187149 | JGI IMG/M metagenome (GOLD analysis project Ga0209450, IMG submission 187149) | Freshwater lake sediment microbial communities from the University of Notre Dame, USA, for methane emissions studies - LWP11 LW (SPAdes)... | ecosystem: Environmental > Aquatic >... | reverse complement strand
GCCGCCTCATCGAAAAAACTAACGATAAAAAGCGACTTTGGGGAGTTTCAATATTAAGGCAAGGTGCAAGGGGCAGAGGGCGCGGGGCATGAATATCCTTGCTCCTTGCTCCTTGCTCCTTGCTCCATGCTCCATGCTCCATGCTCCATGCTCCTTACCGCTCCTGCCTATTGCCTATTGCCTTAATAGTAATTACCTTTGCACCCTGAAATTAAGTTTACAATGGCTAATATTCTTATACTTGAGAGGCTTGAGGGTGTAAAAAGGCGCTTTGCGGAGGTGGGCGACCTGCTGACCGCACCCGATGTGATTTCCGATATGAAGCGCTACATCAGGCTGAGTAAGGAATACAAGGAGCTTCAGCCGGTAGTGGAGGCATATAACAGGTACAAGAGCGCACTTGATAACCTGGAGAGCTCACGTGCACTGCTTGCTGCTGAGAAGGATGAGGAGATGCGTGAGATGGCGAAGGCTGAGATAGACACCCTCATCAATACCATCCCTGACATGGAGGAGGAGATTAAGTTTCTCCTTCTGCCGCGGGACCCTGAGGATGACAAGAACGCAGTGATGGAGATACGTGCCGGCACGGGAGGAGACGAGGCAAGCATCTTTGCCGGCGATCTCTTCAGGATGTATTCCAAATACATCGAGTCGAGAGGCTGGAGGGTCGAGCTCAGTTCTTTCCAGGAAGGGACTGCCGGAGGTTACAAGGAGATAGTTTTAAATGTCATAGGTGACGGTGTCTACGGCATCATGAAATATGAGTCAGGAGTGCACCGTGTGCAGAGGGTACCGCAGACGGAGACGCAGGGTCGCATTCACACCTCTGCAGCAACGGTCGCGGTGCTGCCCGAGGCCAGTGAGTTTGATATAGAGGTGCGCAATGAGGACATACGAAAAGACACATACTGCTCATCAGGACCGGGCGGACAGAGCGTAAACACTACATACTCGGCCATAAGGCTGACACATGTCCCGACAGGAGTGGTGGTTACCTGCCAGGATGAGAAGTCGCAGATAAAGAACCTCGAGAAGGCAATGAAAGAGCTCCGCACACGCCTTTACAACCTCGAGTACCAGAAATACCTTGACGAGATTTCACACAAGCGCAAGACCATGGTCTCAACCGGCGACCGGTCTGCCAAGATACGCACGTACAACTACCCGCAGGGCAGGGTCACTGACCACCGTATCAATCTCACCATCTACAATCTTCCGGTTGTGCTCGACGGCAACATACAGGAGCTGCTTGACAAGCTACAGATGGCAGAGAATGCCGAGAGACTCAAGGAAAGCACCAACTGATAACCGTATATGACCTCACAGGAACTCTTCCGTAACATACTCGACAGAAAGTCATTTCTTTGCGTGGGGCTTGACCCTGAGATATCAAGGCTGCCTCTTTCGGTTGCAGATGCTGATGATCCGATCTTCGAGTTCAACAGGCGTATAATTGATGCAACGCACAGATATACGGCTGCCTATAAGCCTAACTTTGCCTTTTATGAGTCTTACGGACAGAAAGGGATGGCTGCCCTCGATAAGACGGTGAGGTACATTAACAAGCTTGACACGAATATTTTTATTATTGCTGATGCCAAGCGGGGCGACATAGGCAACACATCGAAGATGTACGCCAGGGCTGTCTTCGCCGAGATGCCCTTTGATGCTGTCACTGTGGCACCATACATGGGAGAAGATTCTGTGACGCCGTTCCTTTCCTACCCCGGCAAATGGGCTGTGATACTTGCGCTTACCTCAAACAGGGGTGCTGATGATTTTCAATATCATACAGAGAAGGGGCAGAGGTTATTTGAACGGGTACTGACGGTCTCGCAGAGGTGGGGAACAACTGACAACATCATGTATGTCGTTGGGGCCACCAGGGCAGAGATGCTGGCTGACATAAGGAAGATCGTCCCGGATCACTTCCTGCTCGTACCGGGGGTAGGAGCGCAGGGAGGCAGCCTCGAGGAGGTGGTAAAATACGGCATGAATGACCGTTGCGGACTGCTTGTCAACTCATCGCGCGGCATCATCTACGCTGACAGCACCGAGCGTTTTGCCGAGGTAGCCGGAGAGAAAGCCCGTGAGATGCAGGAGGAAATGGCCGGTTATCTCGCGGAGAAGTTCAAAGTCTGATGTCTATTTATTTTGGGTTAAGGTTGTAAAATTCAGTTCGTTTCCATAGAAAACAGTGCCGGAGCTGTTTTTGGCAAATGCTCTTACAAAGTATTTAATATTTGCGGATAACCCTGTGATTTCAGTACCGAATTCAGGTCCGGGATCACCCTTTGGAAAGAACTTACTGTTCTGAATTGTCGGGGAAGGTCCCTTGGAGACGCAAATACCATGTTGAACCACATCGGCCTCAGATTTATAAGTATAAGTACACCAGGCTCCTTCAACAGAAATGGCACTTATCCTGATAGTATTTACAGTAACAGTGTTCAGCTTGGAGGTAATGTCTCTGTCGATCGCAGTCTGATTTTCTATCTTGTTTTTGACCGGAGATTCAACAGTTTTGTTTATTACCGGATTCTGGGCACTGGCTGCTGCCAGAGCCGACATCATGAACATTGTGAATATAAAACGCACTGTCATTTTCATATGATATAAGATTTATTTTTTTACTATTTGTGTTAGAGTGAGATTCAGGGGTATTTGATTTCGAACGATTTCTGGTCACCGGTAAACCTGTACAGCGGATTTCCACTGACATCAACCATTTTATTAGCCACATTGGAGACTATTCCGTGGACAATGAACCGGTTCAGGTTCCAGTTATCACCGCCTATTCCCCCTCCAAAGGTTGTTTCGAGGCGGAATCCTGCAACATCCGCGATTTTCCCGGGGGTAGGGACTTGCGTCACCTTATTGGTAGAATTATCAGCCCAGCGCACGCTCCGGTTGATATTATCGAAAAGGACCTGGGTGCCTGATTTCATATTAACAAAAAGGTTGACATTGTCATTGCCACCTCTAAGGTCATCATTTCCGGTGCCAATCTCCACGGCTAAAAGCACCTGGCCATTTAATGCATGGCAGCCTATCATTCCAAGTACAAAAAAGATAATATATTTATTCATATTACTTGATTATACTGTGGGTTATTAGATAATTAACTATAGGTGTTATAGTATTTTTCAATTACAGTTTAATGAACTCAACTCTGCGATTAAGTGCTTTGTTGGCTGGAGAATCATTGGGCGCCACCGGCTGACTCTCTCCCAATCCATCTGTTACTAGCCGGTCACCGTTCACTCCGAATGAGTTTATAAGTTCTTTTTTAACCGCAGCGGCACGCCGTTTTGACAGGTCGAGGTTGGCAGCATCAGCACCGTCACTGTCGGTATGGCCCACAATACTGACCTGAACATCGGGAACTTCATTAAGGATTGCAGAGATCTCCTTTAAAGTACCGTATGACTCCGGTTTGACAACATCTTTGTTGACATCGAAATAGATCCCATAAGTTACAAGTTTACCTTCGGTCATCAGTTTGTTGCGCATATCCGGAGCCCCAACGGCAATACGTATATTGCTGATCAAGGCAGCTCCGTATTCAAACCTGATGCGATCCATTTTAACGCTGTTTACCGGGAATGCTTTTGGCAGATCGATAATCTTATTCTGCTCCTGATACAGTCGGACTCTTGATTTCTGGACCCAGACAGCGATATGATATTTTTGTTCCTTTTTCTGTTTCAGTTCTTCATTATCAATGTACCCGGTTACTCCTAATCCTTCACCTTCATCACTATTGATATAGGTTCGGTAAGTAGGCCTTCCGGTATATTCAACCGCGAAGTTAAATCCCGCCTTGCCAGGAACGGCCCCGCCATCCCATGCTTTCGGGTTAATACACTCGTATAACCTGAAATAGTATCCGGCCATGTCACCCTCCTCACCGTTTATCGGGATAACGTCAAACTCAATTGTATAGTTATCAGGAAGCTTGAGTAATTCGTCAGTCCATACACAATGATCGCCAACGAATTTCATCCAGTTTCCGGGATAAAGATTAGTTGTAACCACTTCAGCAGATCCGTTTGTGTTCCAGAGTGCAGGGAAATCGCCTACCGCATCCTGGGAAAAATCTTCGTAGAAAATCACCTTCTCTCCCGGGATGAAGTCGTACTTTGTATATGACTGTAGAGATGTCTGTTGCTGTTGCGGAGCCTTATCACCCTGAACATTGACAGCCTCTCCTGAATCCGTAACAACCTGGTTCTCGGTAACCTGCTGCGATTCGTCAGTAGGGTTCTTCTTCTTCAGGGCTTTGCCTAACCCGCTCTGGAAAGCATCCAGACCTCTCTCTATTCCCTGATCGGTTCTGTTGTCAATGCTGCCTTCAACCTTTCTGAGCTTGTCCTTGATCGTTATCTGGCTGCTGGCTGATAATGAAAGACTGAGTAATAGTGTTACTGCAATCATAATTTTAATGGCTGATTTCATCTTACCTGTTTTTTAGTTTGTTGAAACGGAGATTTTCGTTCTGTAAACCTACGATTGTATAATAACCTGGTGACCCCCTTTTTTGGGGATTTTTAATAAAACAGGTCTTTTAAATTGCCCGTCAGAATATCCTGAGTTTTTCTCATCTTGTTTGATTAGTTGTAATATCCCTGAAAAAGGGGAATAGAGGTAGTTGAATAATAGTTAGGTTTGTAAGGTATTATAATGCGTGATAACTGTTCAGATGAGGTTCTGTTTAGCAATAGTATTGATCTTTGGATTAATGACTGTGTTTGAGGCTGCTGCTCAGGATATCGATTCCCTGACCTTTGCTATTGACAAAATGCTGACCGATGGACATTCTAAAGCGGAGGCTGGCATGGGAAGAAGCCGGGAAGACTCCATCCCGGTTCTGCGTTATCTGGCAGAGGGAACTCGATTTCAGAGCATCAATTCAGATTCTTCCATGCTTTACTTCAGGAAGGCGTTGGACATGGCGCTTGCCGGGGGATCTGCCGGCCTTGTATCACGTTCATTACAGGCTTTGGGAGGACATTTCCTCAGTCGTGAGATGTACCCCGAAGCCATGCTGTGCTACCTTAATGGACTGAAGATCGAAGAAGAGCGAGGGGATGAGATAAGAATTGCCGATCTCAATGATGATCTGGGAGTGGTCTATTATAATATGGAGGTCTTCGACAAATCCATGGCTTACTATCAGAAAGCGCTGGATCTCTACCTGGCAGTGCAGAATACTCCGGGAGTTGCCAGGGCGCTCAGCCACCTGGGATCTCTTCACAGTTCAAGACATTTCTGTGAACCGAGAAATGAAGAAGAGATGCTCATCGATTTTAACACCGCCATCGGTTATTTTGAGAAGTCAATCAACAAGTATTCCCTGATTGGAGATGAAAGAGGCATTGCGAGCGGTAACCAGAATATTGCTGCCGTTTACAGTCATATGGGAAAGCCCGAAACCGCACTCGCTTTTATTGAAAAATCCATAGACTTTTACAGGCAGAGCGATGATCCAGATGGTTTCACCAGTGCCCTTTATACCCTGGGGAGGGCTTACGTCAGGCTGAATGAATATGATAAAGCGATTCAGGCATTCAAAGAGTCTGAGGAAATAGGACTTAAGCACAACCTGACAGAAGGAATTCAATACCTGTATGAGGCTATTGCCTATCCTTACTATGCTATTGGGGACTATAAAAATGCTTATCTGTATTATATCAGGTATATGACAATCCGGGATTCAGTATACAACTCCGAGAAATCGCGGCAGATCATAGAACTGGAAACCAAATACCAGAGCGAAGTAAAGGAAAACAAGATACTGAGACTCACCTCCGAAAAAAGACGGCGGAACAATATTCTGTATCTGCTGACCGGGGTTATTATCCTGCTTGGTTTTTCCATCAACTATTATGTCAGGCTTTTAAGAAAGAATAGAATTATCGCCGATCAGAACATTGAGATCAGGGAAAAGAAAATAGCCGAACTTGAGAAGGAGAGGCTTTACCTCGCTGCAAGATCTGTCATGGAGGGAGAGGAAGCTGAGAGATCGAGGCTCGCCAGCGATCTTCATGATGGTCTGGGCGGCCTGTTGTCAGGGATCAAGATTAATCTCTCTTCAATGAAGGGAAATGCTGTTATCACCCACGAAAATGTTAACGCTTTCAACCACGCCCTTTCGTTGCTGGACACCTCCATCAGCGAGCTGAGGCGCATAGCCCACAACATGATGCCGGAGACCCTCAATCACTACGGACTAAAAACGGCACTTGAAGATTTCTGCACTCAGGTTTCCCCTGCCGGGCAACCTGTTCTGGGACTTCAATTCTTCGGAGACGAGATAAGATTTACCAAAGAGATAGAACTGACTATGTACAGAATAGTCCAGGAACTGGTCAATAATGCGCTGAAGCATTCAGGTGCCACGCACATAAATATACAATTGTTTTCAGAACCCAACAGGCTTTTTGCCCAGGTCACAGATAACGGCAAAGGGTTTGACCCTGCAATGATTGAAAAAGAGCGGAAGGGGAAGGGGATCGATAATATTCGTGACCGTGTGACAGCCATTAACGGGAAATTCGAAATCTGGAGTCAGCCCGGCCAGGGAGCCGAGATCACTGTTGAAATGGAATTATCATGATCAGGACCGGCGAACCTTTGTCTTTAAGCAGGAAAGTGCTTATCGTTGAAGATCATCCTATAGTATCCGACAGTCTCTTCAGACTGATAAACGAGACGTTTGAAAATACAATCTCCATTCATGCAGCCACAGGATCGAAGGGCCTCTCATACCTTAACAGCAACCGTTTTGATATAGTACTGCTGGACATCAATCTCCCTGATATGACTGGTATCGAGTTTGCTTCCCAGGCCAAATCCCGGTACCCTGATATAAGGATACTTGTTGTAACCTCCCTTGCACAGCGCCATATCATTGAAAAGGCGGTAAGCGCAGGGGTGTTGGGGTTTGTGCTTAAAACCTCGGACATCAAAGACATCACCGAAGGCATCAGACAGGTAGCCGAAGGCAATAGTTACTTTGGGCTTGGCGTTAAGGAACTTATGAGCGGTCATTCGGTCTCCGGCACTTCAATACCCCTGATTACAAGGCGCGAAAGCGAGATACTCAAATTGATTGCTGACGGCTTTACCAATCAGGAAATAGCTGAAAAACTCTTCATCAGTACATCAACTGTAGACAGCCACAGAAAGAACATGCTGATAAAATTCAATGTGAAAAATACAGCAGCATTAATCAAGACTACGATCTCCATGGGAATTTTATAAGTCGAAAGTCTGAAAGTCTGAAAGTCTGAAAGTCTGAAAGTCTGAAGGTCTGAAGGTCTGAGGTCTGAAGGTCTGTCGCTGCGCTCCGTCCTGCGGTCCTTCCGTCCTGCAGTCCAACAGTAAGCTTACCAACTTTCCCCGCTGTTGCCTGATTTGACTGCCGACTGGACTGTTGCCTGCCACTTCAGCTGCCACCATCTTCCTGATGGGAGGTATCATAAGCGCTGCAACTCCAAGCAGCTCAATCCCGACCCCCGGGAAGCATCCCTAGAACCATCCGGGGCAGGAGAGTAGCGATGGTGGCATAGGCTAGTACTTTGGCAGAGCGGGTCTCAAAGCTGAGCCAGAATATAACGGCATATTTAACCACATATCTGGTCAGTGCAGAATCCATCTAACCGAAAAAGATAATGGCGAAAACTTTTTTCTTGTCATACATGATGATCTCCAGGGATCGTAACTATTAAACAAAACAATGCTACGGGATGCAAAGTTGATCAATCTTCTGATTTCGGAAGTTTATAATATCGAATTGAGATGGTTAGTATTTCGTGGTAATTGAGTCAATCATTACAGTTAATGCCGTCTTAAGAACGTCCATCCCGGATTGCACCGATTCAGGGCATTTCTCAAATTCACTGAGGAAGGTTTTACCGGCTGCATCATATGCCTTTATCCGCAAGATGAGAGAATCAAGCTGTGGTTTGGCCTCCCTGGCCTGTTTCAGGAAGAGTTCAGGTTTGTCATTTGTTCCGGACTGAAGAGATTTCGTAAGCACTGACATTTGGGTCAGCGCATCTGAATAGTCAGCCACAGAAGTTTTTGTGAACCGGTCTGCACAGTCGGCAAGGTTCTTTGTGCCAGCCTCGATTTTTGCTACATCATTTGCGGTTATGCCAATGCTTTTTTGCTTTCTGCAGCCACAGTCAGAAGGCTGGTATGGCAATGCCACCTGCCTAGGCGGAGTTGTCGGCGGAGGATTATCCGGCGGTTCTGTCGGTCCGGGTTCATCCGGAGTTGGTTCTTCCCCGGTTGGGTCCTGAGCCGGAGGGTTGTCTTCCTTAGGCTTTGGCTTTGTCGAGGGAGTAGGTTCCTTAGGTGTTGGGGTCGGCTCATCAGGCTTTGGAGGATTGTCAGTTTTTGGCGGCTCCTGCTTCACCGGCTCTTCTGTTTTGCCTTTGCAGATCCGCTGCAGACGTTCCACTTCCTTGAAATTCCTGTCTGCCTGATCGAAACTTTTCATTGCATCCTTCATGTTGCTCTCATGACGGATTAACTGTCCCAGTTTTTCCCCGAACTCCAATCCTGCTTCCCCTACTTCAACCACACCAACCAGCGTGTTCACCAGCTCGCCTCCAAGCTGACCCACGGCATTTTTAAATGCATTTCCGCCAAGTTCAGCTCCGGTTGCACTTCCTATCAGTTCTGATATTGCAGCGCCTGCCTCGGCAAGCTCACCGGCAGTTTGTATAGCCTTGGTCGGGGCTTTGCCGCCTGTGATGATCGTAAGAGCAGCTTTAGCAACCAGTTTCTGGGCTGCCCCGGGGATGTCCTTCATCGCCTTTTCAAATTCCGGGTCGGCAGCAAGCTTCTGCAGGGCATCAGCAGCGGTCTGCATGTTCTCCACTGCGGCTTTCCTCATCCGCTCAAGCGCCTCAACAGTTTCCTTGTCGCAGTTTACGACTTCCACTTCAATAGCAGGACCTGCAGGTTCTCCGCAGTTGGTCATTGCCTGAACCGTTGTTTTTCCTGTACGGTAACCGTTTAATTCAACCGCATCAGGTTGCCCGACAGCTGACAGTACTGTTTTGTCGGCAGGTACGAAATCGACCAGCTCTTCAATGTCTGACGGCTGGGCTGAAACAGGCACCCTAAGTGTTCCCGGGAGTTTCTTTCCGTCAATATCGAAAAGTGCAATCTGCGGAATTGCCTGTCCGCCGTTATACTTGTCTATTTTGATGCAGTAAGCCGGTTGGGAGGCCTGGTTAGTTTTGCCTTCCTTAGTAGTGTATTCGACATACAGCATTCCTCTTCCGGCTGTTGCCCCTGTTAAGATTGCAGATGATTCACCGTCCTGCTCAACCTTAATAATATTAGCGGGCTCAACCCAGAAGCGGAATTTTCCCCCTTCCGGCTTGCCTGAAGCAATTACTTCTCCCTGTTCCCCGGTACATAGTTCGGAACATCCATAAAGGGTGACTTCGGGCTTGTCAGATGGTTTATAAGGTTTTATTGTAAGTTCGAGGGTTCTCTCGCTGGTAATGAATTCAGTGCCGTCAACAGTATGTCTCTGTTTATTTTCGGTTTCCCGCCAGGAGGCCTGATAACCCGTTGAAGTTTTTGTAATGTTGCAACTGCTGCCGTCTGATACGGAGCAGCCTCCCGAACAGTTAAGAGAGTATTTGTCAACCTCATGACCATAATCTTTCCATTCATGAAAAAACATCCGACCCTTATCTGTCCCTTTGGCATTGATGCTGATGCCGACGGAGACATCCTTGCTGTCAGGGGTGTAATAGAACATGAGGCTTGCTCCGGGGTAAGCAGATCCTGAAACATTAATATTCCGGATATCGGATGAAATAAGCGTGCCGTTAACTGTCTCCTCGTAATTTGAAGATTCAGAGTGAGTGCCTGAACCTGAAACCGTTAAACTGAGCGGTTCTCCTGCATCAGTATGGAACCAGAATTCACTGCCAGGGTCTTCCGCCTGGTTTTCAATTACGGCAGTTACTTCTCCATGTGTCACTGTCATAACAGTGACGTGTTTTTCCTTCCTCGATGTGTATTTTTCGGCCTGGAAACTAATTGTCGTATCCTGACGCAGCGTGGTGCTTTCACTAATTTTTGCCGTAAGAAGCCACAGACCGCGGTCCTGATTCATCGCATCACTGTTAAATGAAGAAATGATCTCTTTCTCTCTAATATCAGGAACCGTTACCGGATTTTCAGGAAGACCGGCATTAGCAGAAGAAGTCAGGGCCCACTGTACAAGAATTAAACACATCAGAAGCTTTTTCATAATAGATGTATATTGTCTCCTGCCTAATCAGCTATCAACGGCAGAAGTGAACTGACATCAAGTTCTTCAAGCAGCTTATAGATATAATAGTACCCATCACCTACCCGCAGGCAGTTATTCATTTTATTCTTTATTACACTGGCTTCGGGGATTTCGAACACCATAATCTGAATTGCAGAGCGAGGCAGGTTTTTATTCCAGTATTCAGGGTTTGGTCTCAGGACCGGGGTGTCATTTTTAACGGAGCCAATACGATATACAGTTTCAGGATTTCCGAAAAAGGCAAACTCCCCTTTTTCAGATTCAGAGAACCGTTCAAATTCAGCAGCTACAGCCTGTTCCATAACATCAGACTGAGCCTTATCCGGAACGCATTTCCAGTAATTAAGCAGAAGGCGGTAAGCTTCCCGGATTGTGACCTGTTCCCAATAGGGAGGCTGATCGGGATTGTAAATTACATAAGTCTCCCCGTAACGGTCTATTCCCGGTTCTATAACCTCCTTAATACACGGCTGGAAGAAGAGTTCATTCACCTCCACGGCAGATATCCTCATAACCGCTTCACTGAAGTCGGGATTTGTCGGATTATAAGCATTGCTGAAATCAGTCTCATTGAAGCCGTTATCCCTGTACTTATCAGTCATATTGATCTCCATCCTCCATTGTGGCGGTTCAATCTTCCATTGTACTTCGTTTCCTTTGTAAAGACTCCAGGTACTGAGGTAAAAAGTGAGTATTGAAGGCACTCCATATCCGTATTTTGAACAGAATCGTCCCAGACCGATATCGCATACTGCATCAAAGCCTTTATTATATTTAAGCACAGGGCATTGCCGGAAGACCTCACCGACCCTGTCAACCTCATTATGGGATGCTTCTGACTCTGAAACGGTAAAATTGTTGGTTTTCCCGTAAAAGTCAGGTCCCAGCCCGTTCAGGACATCCCTCCTGAATTTAAAAGTCCCAGGCTTTTCAGTGAGGAGTACCCTTTCCTGGGCTGCAACAGTCATGCCTATTTGCAGGATCAACATCAGTAACACCGATCTTGTCTTTATAATCATTGATTTTTCCATGTTAGCGAATGCCGGTTTTACACAACTTTCTGCTAATGTATAACCAGGGTTTTATCAGATGCATGATCATTATCCGATAAACTGTGCTCCTGCATCCGAATTCAGGTTGTATTTAAACAGGTCACCTTCAATTGCCTGTACCCTTTGGTCAGCAGCTGCCAGCATCTGTTTCCATAAGCTCATTTTATATTCAGCCTCTTCCTCCAACCTGGCGATGTCTCCCTTTATACCCTGTCCCTGTTGCTGCCCGTCATTGCCGGCCATCATCAGTTCCTTTGAGAGCTCTTCTATTCTTGCCTGTGTTTTGGCAGATGCCACCTCTTCAGCCCAGTCAGTATTCTCCCTGATTTCAGCCATCTCATTTCTGATCTGTTCAGGCGACCTCGGCTTGTTCTGAGAAAGACCCTCGTACCTCAAAAAGAGTGCAAGGTCTATCATGAGAAACCTGGTGAGTGTCATTTTAATTCTGATTGAATGTCATTTCTATTTGCCTATCTCGTTGGCAAGGCAGCGTATATCGGTCATTCCGAAGGAGAGTTCAAAGCGTGTAAGGTCACACCCGCTTGAGCGTTGCTGTTTAAGGTATTCCTTGCATTCATCAAGCTTTTTCTTCATATACTGCTTGTTCTGTACAGAGTTGAACCACATGAACTGGATAGCCGAACGGGGAAGGGTGCGGTCAGGGTAGGCCGGGTTGACTTTCATTATTTGCGGGAAGATGCTGTCCTGCCCGCCAAAGCCCGGTGAAGCAGATACGCGTGAAAGACCCCCGCCGAAAAATGCAGGTTTCTTACGGTCTTCTTCCGGTATTGCTGCCCATTCAGCATCAAGGAACTGCTTGTTGTATGCAGCTGCGACCTCGTTAGTCTCCTTTGACGCAAACTCCCTGGCAGCCTTAAAGGCCTCCTCCACTGTCACCGGGATCCAGTAGGGAGGGCGGTCAGGATTGTAAAGCACCCAGCATTCGCCGTCATACACATCAATGCCAGGCTCCACTGTTTTTTTCCTGAGCGGCATCGTAAAGTAGGAGTGTGCCGCGTCAAAGATATCAGACCAGCCGGGGATGAAATCATTTGTATAGAGTGACCATGAGGGAGGCTCGATAGTGTTGTACACGATTTTGCCATCCTTATTGCAGAAGTAGGAACAGATTTCAAAGGCTATTCTCACAGGCACACCATACCAGACCTCCCTTTTGCATGTCATGGACATGGTATGCAGCCTTGCACGGCCTGCAAAGCCCTTGATATCACTCATTACGGGGTTCTGCCTGACAACGGCTATGATATCTTTT
>Ga0209450_10001276_pt1 | contig 12664 bp, 5 predicted proteins | sample FrelakmetLWP11LW_FD_187149 | JGI IMG/M metagenome (GOLD analysis project Ga0209450, IMG submission 187149) | Freshwater lake sediment microbial communities from the University of Notre Dame, USA, for methane emissions studies - LWP11 LW (SPAdes)... | ecosystem: Environmental > Aquatic >... | reverse complement strand
TCAACTTGGAAGACAAAAAATTGGAGCTTATATTGCCGGCGGGTTACAAGCCTGATTTTAACCGTGAGGGGATAATGATGGTCTCTGCTGAGACCCCCTCAACCACACAGTCAGTAATTGTCTCCGTCACTGAACGGATGACACCGAGCATCGGATGCATTGATCTTGCAAATCTCACAGAGAAGGTCACCTCGGCAGAGGTAAAGGGGCCCGACGGAGGATCATTCATGGTCATTGAGAAGCAGATCCCTGTCAGCTGCCGTTCATTCAGGCGAAATGGCACCGACTATATCGAGATGAGGGGTTTGTGGACCCTCGAAGGAGGTTATATGGGCGGGCCGTTTATCTCATATGCCTTCATTGATGAAGAGACATCACGTGCAGTGGTGGTGACAGGGTTCGTCTATGCTCCGAGGGAGGAGAAGAGGGAGTTGCTGCGCCAGGTTGAGGCACTGATGTATACCGTCAGAAAAGCCTCCTGATCATCTGTCAGTTCCGGGCCATGATTTACCGGGCTCTCAATTGCCGGGACATCCTTTGCCATTCTCTCAGCTATAAGGCCATCCTTTGTCGGGCTCTCAGCTGCCGGGACATGTTTTACCGGGCTCTCAATTGACAGGCTGTCAATTACCGGTCTCCCCGAAGGGCAGGTAACGCTGGTCCCTTCTCAGGGGGGTGAAGCCCGCATCGATGATGATCTGCTTCATCGTCTCCGGATCCACACGGAAGGGATCACCGGCGGCACTGACCACATTCTCCTCCATCATCACCGAACCCAGGTCATTGGCTCCACTGTGGAGCGATATCATCGCCGTCTCTTTCCCAACGGTGAGAATTGACGACTGCAGGTTGGGGATATTGTCAAGCACCAGCCTGCTGACGGCGATCATTCTCAGGTATTCAGCGGCAGTGACACTGCTGTGTATGCCGTCCTTTTCGGCGAGCCTCGTGCCACGGTCCATGAAGGGCCATGGGATAAAGGTGACAAAGCCGTCATGTCCTACAGGCTTTGCATCCTGCAGCTTGCGCAGGAGCATCAGGTGTTCGATCCTCTCCTCCACCGTCTCGGCATGGCCGAACATCATGGTGGCGGAGGTGGGGAGGTTCAGCCGGTGCGCCTCCCGCATCACGCCGAGCCATTCGGCGGTGGTAGCTTTGGCGGGTGAGACGATCCTCCTGACCCTGTCGGAGAGTATTTCGGCCCCGGCGCCGGGAAGGGAATCCAGGCCGGCATCATGGAGGGCGACAAGCACATCACGGTAGCTCATCCTCTCCGCACGTGCAAGCCATGCCACCTCCGGCGGACCCAGGGCATGCAGCTTAATGCCAGGCCATCTGCTCTTGAGCCTTCTGAAGAGACCTGTGTAAAAATCAAGTCCCAGGTCCGGATTCATTCCGCCCTGCAACAGCAGCTGGTGGCCTCCGATAGCGATCAGCTCAGCAATCTTGTGGTCATACTCCTCGTCAGTTGTCACATAGGCGTCATCACTTCTTGCCGTGCGGCAGAAATTGCAGAAACGGCAATGGGAGAAGCAGATGTTGGTTATGTTCACGTTGCGGTCAATCATCCACCCGACCTGGTTGCCCGGATGCAGTCTCCGCCGTACTCCGTCGGCAAGGCAGATCAGCATGGCCAGGGGAGTCTCCTCCCACAGGCTCAGCGCCTCCGTGGCAGTGATCCGCGCACCACCGTAAACCTTGTCGTACAAATGTTCTGGGACACCCATTTTATCACATCCTGCGCATTGTCACAGGAGAGCACAAAGGTAATATATTTAAGCTAAATCATTCAATAATTTCATTAACTTTACCACGCTGAACAGCCTCTAAGCTGTTTACCAGACAGGATTTACAATGGAAAGAAAACCTATAATTGCAGGCATAACACAGGGGGATATCAACGGTATCGGTTATGAGATCATTATCAAGGCCCTGGCCGATTCTTCCGTCACCGATCTCTGCGTACCCGTGGTCTATGGCTCGCCCAAGGTGGCGGCATACCATCGCAAGGTGCTTAATATCACCAACTTCAACTTCAATAATATCAAGTCCGTCGCCGAGGTTAATCCAAGGAAGGTAAACCTGGTTAACTGCCTCGATGATGAGGTGCGTGTAGAGCTTGGCAAATCGACTCCGGAAGGAGGGCAGGCTTCGCTTGCTGCTCTCGAGAGCGCTGTAGCCGACCTTACAGGAGGAAAGATTGACGTGCTGGTGACCGCTCCCATAGACAAAAGCAATATACAGTCGGACAAGTTCCGGTTCACAGGCCATACTGACTACCTGAAGTCGAAGGTCAACGCATCGGAGGTGTTGATGCTGATGATCTGCGAGAGCATGAAAATAGGTTTTGTCACCGAGCATCTTCCTCTGAAGGATGTTCCCGGCGCCATCAACGTCAATCAGATTCTGGGCAAGCTGAGACTGCTGAACCGTTCGCTGTTGAGGGATTTTGCCGTGCGCGGTCCGCGCATTGGGGTCCTGGGTCTTAATCCGCATGCCGGTGACGGCGGTCTGCTCGGCACGGAGGAGAGGGATATCATCATCCCTGCCATATCAAAAGCCAATGAGGAGGGAATCCTTGCCTTCGGGCCCTATTCGTCTGACGGCTTTTTCGGGTCAGGGGCCTTCAGCCGGTTTGATGCCGTGCTTGCCATGTACCATGATCAGGGCATGGGTGCCTTCAAGGCTCTCGCCTTTGATACCGGGGTCAATTTCACTGCCGGACTGTCAGTTATCAGAACCTCACCGGTACATGGTACCGCATTCGATATAACAGGGAAGAATGAAGCCTCGGGCAACTCAATGCGTCAGGCCATTTATGCGGCATGCGACATCTACCGCAACAGGAAGATGTACGAGGAGCTGTCGCGCAACCCCCTCCAGGCCCAGAAGGTCGAGATCCATACTGATCATGATCATGTTGACGAGCTTCCTCCCGAGCCGGAAAATTATGACCACGCACTATGATCGATTACATAACCGGCAAGGTCACCCAGCTTAATCCTGCCTTCGTGGTGGTGGAATGCAACGGCATAGGATACAACATCAATATCTCGCTGAACACGTATGCCGCTCTTGATAAGGCAGATACGGTCAAGATCCTGATCCATGAATCGATTCGTGAGGATGCCCATCTGCTCTATGGTTTTGTTACCGAGGATGAGCGTGATCTGTTCAGGCAGCTGATAAGCGTTTCGGGCGTCGGAGCCGGCACCGCCCGGATGATGCTTTCATCAGTCAGGCCCGGCGACCTGCGGGAGGCAATTTCAGGGGGTGATGTTGGCATTCTCAAGGCTGTCAAGGGCATAGGCCTGAAGACCGCACAAAGGATAATTATTGACCTGAAAGACAAAACAGGAAAACACACCGGTTCCGGTGAAATTATTGCATTTTCCGACAATACTGCACGTGAAGAATCGTTATCAGCTTTAGTGATGCTTGGATTTGCCAGGAACAGCGCCATTAAGGTTGTTGACAACCTCCTGAAGGAGAACAGAACTCTCCCGGTGGAGGAGATAGTGAGGAGGGCGCTGAAACTGTTATAAAACAGACGTGCCGGATTGCAGTTTTCGTTACAAAATAGAGGTCTTAGGATCAGGGTATGGCTATTTACTGCCCTGACAATGATTTCTGTGGCCCTTGGTGCACAGACCAATCCCGGCGACACCCTCCTGAAACTCAACCCTGATCCCTCCTTCCCGTGGGATGCCAGTAAATCATCTCCGCTCTTCCTCAATAACCCGTCAAACCTTTCCACAAAAGTGGAGTATGACGGCCGGAACAATCAGTACATAATCTACCAGAAGATCGGCGAGCTCGACTATCGCAGGCCTGTCTACATGAATCCTGACGAGTACCGGAGGTATGAGTTTGATCAGGCCATGCGTGAATACTGGGATGCAAGCCTCAGGGGAGACGCCTCGGGATTCAGGTCGTCACTCATACCCCAGATAGAGGTGGGAGGAGAGACCTTTGACAGGATCTTTGGCAGCAACGTCATAAATATCGTACCGCAGGGTTCGGCGGAACTCATCTTCGGGATCAACATCTCGCACACCGAAAACCCCACACTGTCGGAGAACCTGCGTACCATCACCACCTTCGACTTCCAGGAGAAGATACAGATGAATGTTACCGGCACCATCGGTGACAAGATGCAGTTGGGAATCAACTACAATACTGAAGCGATGTTCGAGTTTGAAAACCGCACCAAGCTCGAATACTCCGGCAAGGAGGATGAGATCATCAAAAAGATTGAGGCCGGGGATGTGACGCTGCCGCTTAACGGCACACTCATCACCGGCAGCTACAGCCTCTTTGGCCTCAAGGCCGAGCTGCAGTTCGGCAAGCTGACGATGACCACGGTCTTCTCGCAGCAGAAGGGAGAGTCATCTGTGGTTGAGGTCAAGGGGGGATCACAGATCACTGATTATGAGATCACCGTTGACAGATATGAAGCCAACCGGCACTTTTTCGTGGCACAGCAGTTCAAGGACAGTTTTGACGGCTCGCTGGCGAACCTTCCCATTGTAAGCACCGGGCTGAACATCGAGAAAATTGAAGTATGGATCACCAATGAGACCAGCCGCTTTGAGGATGTGAGCAATCGTAATATAGTTGCGTTCCTTGACCTCGCCGAGAACCAGGAAAACATTTACAATTCCATCCCCTCATTCCAGAGCACTCCGGGCGCACCGTTCAATCCTGCCAACAGCAGCAACGGCCTCTATGAAGAGATGAACACCACCTACAGCGGTGTGAGGAACATCAACCAGGTGGCCGATGTCCTTGCGCCACTCTATCCCGGTTTCCAGATAGGCCGAGACTATGAGAAGATTGAGAACGCACGCAAACTGACTGACCGGGAGTATACCGTCAACAGGCAGCTGGGCTATATTTCGCTTAATGTGGCTCTGAACAATGACGAGGTGCTGGCGGTAGCCTATGAATACACCCTTAATGGCCAGGTTTTCAAGGTAGGTGAGTTCTCAACCGACGGTATATCTGCTCCTGACGCCCTTATTCTCAAACTAATCAAGGGAACCAACCTGAGTCCTCAGATCCCAACCTGGGAGCTGATGATGAAAAACATCTACAATCTGGGATCGGGACGGATAGAGGCAAAGAGTTTCGAAGTTAATATCCTGTATGAGGATGACAAGACCGGCAACTCGCTCAATTACCTGCCCGGCACTCCGCTCGAAAACCAGGTGCTCCTGCAGGCCCTTGGGCTTGACCAGCTCAACTCACAGCTTGACAGGGTGCCCGACGGGTTGTTTGACTTTGTTGATGGCATAACCGTGATGGCAGAAAAAGGACGGATAATATTTCCTGTACTCGAACCCTTCGGGCGTCACCTGCTGAAATACATCACTGATCCGGAGCAGATAAGGAAATATGTCTTCACCGAACTGTATGACTCCACCCAGACGGTGGCCAGGCAGATGGCTGAGAAGAATAAGTATCTTCTCAGCGGACAGTTCACATCGGCTTCGGGATCGGAGATAAGGCTCAATGTGGCCAACATTCCGGATGGTTCTGTCAAGGTGACAGCCGGAGGCGTGACGCTGACCGAGAATGTCGATTACACCGTAGACTACAATATGGGTTCAGTCAAGATCATCAATACTGCCCTCATTGAGTCACAGACACCGGTTCAGGTTTCACTTGAGAGTAACCAGTTCTTCGGGCTGCAGACAAAGAGCCTGATAGGCACACATCTGGACTACAGGTTCTCAGACAAGTTCAACCTCGGCGGCACGGTGCTCCGGCTGACAGAAAGGCCCTATACCCAGAAGGTGACCTACGGCGAGGATCCGATTTCAAATACCATTTACGGGCTTGATGCATCATACCGTGCTGACTCCAAGTTTCTCACGAATGCAATAGACTGGCTTCCGCTGATTGAGACGAATGCGCCCTCATCAGTCAATTTCTTCGGCGAGTTTGCTTACCTGGCGCCAGGCCACAGCAAGGCCATCACCTCCGAAGGGGCTGTATATATTGACGATTTTGAGGCGAGTGAGATATCTCTTGACCTTCGCGCCTTCAATGCGTGGTCACTGGCGAGCGTGCCCCAGGGACAGGATCAGCTGTTTCCCGAAGCAAAACTAAGCAAGGATATTACGTCAGGCTTCAACAGGGCAAGACTGGCATGGTATGTTATTGACCCGTTGTTCCTTCGCAACGGATCAACCACGCCTGACCATATTAAGGCCGATCCCGACCTGCAGTCGAGCCACTATGTCAGGGAGGTTTATGAAACTGAGATTTTTCCGTACAAGGAATCGGCCAGCGGCATTCCCACCAACATTTCCGTCCTTAACGTTGCATTTTATCCGTCGGAGAGAGGCCCCTACAACTTCAACGTGATCCCTGACGGATACTCTGCCGGCCTCAGTGCCGACGGTCTGCTGAACTCACCGCGCACCCGCTGGGGAGGAATGATGAGAGAGCTGCTCACAAACGATTTCGAGTCTGCAAACATACAGTATATAAAGTTCTGGGTCATGGACCCCTATGCAGAGAGCCCCGGGCATGAAGGCGGTGACCTTTACTTCAACCTTGGCAACATCTCCGAGGATATCCTGCGTGATTCACGCAAACAGTTTGAGAACGGGTTGCCTACCTCGCCGGTGGTGGTGAACGTTGACACCACTGTCTGGGGACGGGTGCCAACGGTACAGGCTGTTGTGCAGGCTTTCGACAATAACATTGAATCACGCCGTTACCAGGATGTGGGCCTCGACGGGCTCAGCAATGAAGACGAGCTGGCTTTCTTTGACAGTTTTCTCCAGACTGTCGGTGTGGTGGTCAGCCCCGAGGTGCTTGACTCGATCATGATGGACCCGTCAGATGATGATTTCCATTATTTCAGGGGCAGTGACTTTGACCTCTACGAGTTGGGAATTCTCGAGAGGTATAAGTATTTCAACGGCACAGACGGTAACTCACCTACCTCGGAGATGTCAACCGAATCATATCCCACCAGTGGAACCACATTGCCTGACATGGAGGATATCAACCGCGACAACACCCTCAGTGAGACCGAAAGCTATTACCAGTACCACGTGAGTCTGAGGCGCGAGGACATGATTGTAGGCAGGAATTTCATTGTTGATGAGGTTGAGTATACGGCCACTTTTGCCAACGGCGAAAAGTCTCCGGTCAAGTGGTACCAGTTCAAGATACCTGTCACTGACTATGAGAAAGTGGTTGGCTCCATTCGCGATTTCAAATCGATAAGGTTCTTCCGGATGCACATGCGCAATTTTGATGAGGAGGTCGTACTGCGTTTTGCCCGTCTTGAGCTTGTAAGGTCTGAGTGGCGCAAGTACAATATTGCTTTTTTCGAAGGCGGTGAGCGGATCACGATACCTGAAGAGGATGACGGCACCTTCGAGATAAGCTCGGTGAGCATAGAGGAGAACGCCGGCAAGGAGCCGGTGAACTATGTGCTGCCTCCGGGTTTCGACCGGGTTATTGACCCCGCCAATCCTCAGCTGAGGCAGCTCAATGAACAGTCGATGGTGCTTCGTGTCAGGGAACTGGCTGACGGTGACGCGAGGGCAACCTACAAGAATGTTACCCTTGACATGCGGCAGTACCGCAGGCTCAAGATGGAGGTGCATGCCGAAGCACTCATCGGGCAGCCTCTCCTCGATGATGAAGTAACCGTCTTTGTAAGGCTTGGATCAGACTACAAGGGCAACTTCTATGAGTATGAGATCCCGCTGAAGCTCACGCCTTACGGCAGGTACAACAATGACCTGGAGGAGGATAGAGAGGTAGTTTGGCCCGAAGAAAACAAGCTGGATATAGATTTGTCACAGCTTCTGGATGCCAAGCAGGCACGTGATGCGGCCATGCGGGAGAGCGGATCGACCCTCAGTGAGGCCGACATATATTCCATTTATGTTGATAATGCCCGGATCTCTGTCAGCGGAAATCCCAATCTCAGCAATGTCAGAGTGGTGATGGCAGGGGTCAGGAACCCGATCAGAACACGTAATCCGCAGGGCGACGACGGGGCTCCCAAATCAGCAGAAGTATGGATCAACGAGCTTCGCCTGAGCGACTTCCGCGAGGAGGGGGGATGGGCCGCCAACGCCCAGATGCAGGCACGCCTCGCCGACCTGGGTACACTGAACCTGGTGGGGCAGACATCGACCCCGGGATGGGGCAGCATTGACAAGAAGGTCAATGAGCGAAGCATGGAGCAGCTGATACAGTATGACCTCTCGTCAAACCTGGAGCTTGGTAAGTTATTCCCTGAGAAGGCTGGCATGCGGATACCGGTTTACATGGGCTACTCCGAAAATCGAATCAGGCCGCAATACGACCCCCTGAACCCGGATATCGAGCTGGGCGAGTCGATGGCTAATGCGCAGTCAGTTGCAGAGCGAGATTCAATCATCAACCTGGCAGAACAATATACCCGCCGCCGTACACTGACCGTGAGTAACGCCGGTACAACAAAAAGGGGAGAGAAACCTCAGCCATGGGATCCGGCAAACCTGTCGGTAAACTATGCTTTTAATGAGCTCTATAATACGGCTACCAAAACGGAGATAGACGTTGAGAAGACCTACAGGGGAGGAATAGCTTACGATTTTGACGCGACGCCGAAGAACTACACCCCGTTCCAGAAGTCGGGTATTTTCAACTCTTCCGCATTCAGGCTGATCAAGGACTTCAATATCTATCTCTTCCCGAAGCATATCACATTGAGAACCGATCTCTACAGGTATTACAATGAGGTGAAGACCCGTAATATCAACAGTCCGGGTCTTATCATTGAACCTTTCTTTACAAAGGATTTCCTCTGGACGCGCTTCTATGACATCAAGTATGACATCACCAAGCAGTTAAAGTTCGACTTTACGGCCAGCACCATAGCACGCATCGATGAACCGGCTGGCGGGGTTGATCGCGAGCGTTATTCCGACATTTATGATCAATGGCGTGATTCAGTGATGACCAGCCTCTCGGAATTTGGGCGTACGACGAACTACTACCACCTGCTGAACCTCAATTACAATATACCCGTCAACAAGCTGCCGCTGCTCTCCTGGGTCACTTCCAATGCCCGTTACAGTGCACGTTATGACTGGCTGGCCGGAACCGTTTTTGCCGATTCGCTGAATATCATCCCGGGTAACACCATCAAGAATTCAAGTAACACGCAGCTCACCGTGCAGGCCAATCTCACCAACCTCTACAGCAAGGTTAAATTCCTGAAGGAGATTGAGGCTACCACACAGCCGGGCGCCAAGCGCCGGATGAGCCTGGGGTACGAGGAGGTAACCCATTCCCGGAGAGGGATACCACTCAGGGCCGGCAAAGCCAGGATCATCAACCATAACCTCAAGACAAAAGATATCACTGTCACCGTCACGGCGCCTGATGGTACGGTAGTTACCGGTAAGTACGATGTGGTATCTGACATGAGGATAGACTACATAGCTGATGCTGATGTTACCAATGCCAGCATAGACATCAAGGGAAGGGTTGAGAAGAAGCCGGGGATGGCGAATGTTACAGGGCGATATCTGATACGTGCTCTCATGGCTTTGCGCAATGTCTCCGGTACATATACACTTGAGCAGGGTCACATTATGCCGGGATATCTGCCCGGCACCTCTTTCCTTGGACAGCAGAGTTACCAGGGCATGTCAGCACCCGGATGGCGCTTTCTCATTGGTCTGACCGATGAACGTTTCTTTGACGATGCTGTCATGAACGGATGGATCACTACTGACTCCCTTCTCAATAATGCCGCCGCCTACAGTCAGCGCGAGATGATAAACCTCCGGGCCAATATCGAACCCTTCCCGGGACTACGCATAGACCTCACCGCCGACCGCCGTTACTCGGAGACCATCTCGTCATACCTGAGGGCCGACTACAACGGCAATTTCCCTGACAGCACCAGGAACACCCGCACCACGGGCTCCTTCACCATATCAGTAGTCTCATGGGGCACAGCTTTTGAGAAGATACCGAAGTCAGGCGATTATGTCTCGCAGACCTTCGAGCAGTTCCGCGACAATACTGTCATAATCTCTCAGCGCAGGGGCAATGAGCGCAGCCAGGCCGACAATACGTATGATCCGTACTACGATCCCGTCACCGGGGAGCAGATTACGGGTCCCTACACCAGCGGCTATGGCATTACCTCAAGTGAGGTTCTTGTGCCTTCCTTCCTTGCCGCATATACTAAAAGGGATGCTGAAAAGATATCACTGGCCCCTTTCCCATCAGCGCTTCATATGATGCCCAACTGGCGGATCAACTTTGAAGGGCTGACGAAGTATGAGGCAGTACGGAAGATCTTCAACTCGGTGAGTCTTTCACACCAGTACAGGTCAACCTATACCATCGGTTCATTCAACACCAGCCTCTACTATGATCCGGATGAGTCGGGAATAAGCAGGATACGTGACCTGAATTCAAACTTTATTCCCCTCAATGAGATCAATGCGGTGACGATCAATGAACAGTTCAGTCCATTCATAAATATAGACCTCGGTTGGAAGAACTCACTTTCAACAAGGTTCGAGTACCGGAAGTCGCGCACGGTGACCCTCAACCTGACAAGTAACCAGGTGGCTGACATAAGGAATGAAGAGATAACCATTGGTGCGGGTTACAGGTTTGACAATGTGTCTATCATATTGAGGTCGCGCACCGGGCAGCGGGCCCTTGAGAGCGACCTTAACCTGAAGCTTGATTTTTCAATAAGGGATAACAAAACACTGGCGCGCAAGCTGATAGAGGCGGTGAACCAGCCCGTGGCAGGACAGCGGGTATTTACCATCGGAGCCACAGCCGACTATCTGCTCAGTGACAGGTTCAACCTGCAGATATACGCCGACCATTCAACGAATGATCCGTTTGTTGCCAATACCTTCCTTACCTCCAATACCAATTTCGGGTTCAGCCTCAGGTTTACACTTGTTCAGTAGCGGGCGTTTCCCGGGAGAGTAAAAAAAGCCGCAATCAGGGTTTAAAAACTAAAAAAGATGTATTTTTGACAACCTGATACCTGAAGATCAAAGTCAAACCAATAAAATATTAAGCGATGAATGTTCCCGCAAATCTGAAGTACACCAAGGATCATGAGTGGGTTCTTGTTAAAGGCAATGAGGCTGTTGTCGGCATTACCGATTTCGCACAGCATGAACTGGGCGATATAGTATTCATAGAGATTGAGACCGTGGGCGAGAAGCTGGGCCATGGCGAGGTATTCGGAACGGTGGAGGCCGTCAAGACTGTCTCAGATCTTTTCATGCCACTGAGCGGCACCGTGACCGCAAAGAATGAGGATCTTGACACAGCTGCCGAGCTTGTCAACACCGATCCCTACGGCAAAGGATGGATGATAAAGGTGGAGTTCGATGATCCTTCAGAGCTTGACGCGCTGCTTGACGCTGAGACGTACAAGAAGATGATAGGTGCATAAGCACAGAATGAAATAAAAAAAAGCTGCCCGCGGGCAGCTTTTTTTATTTGCAATCGCCAATATTACAAAGTTCTCTTGGCCTGCACGGTCTGGTATCCCTCGATTACATCTCCGACATTGATGTCATTGAAGCCGTCGATGTTAAGACCGCACTCATATCCTGATGTAACCTCCCTGACGTCATCCTTGAACCGTTTCAGAGATCCCAGGTCGCCGGTGTGAATAACAATACCGTCACGGATCACCCTGATCTTTGTATTGCGGTTGATCTTGCCGTCACGTACGAAGCAACCGGCAACCGTACCCACTTTCCCGATCCTGAATACCTCGCGCACCTCGACGGTGGCGACGATCTCTTCCTTGATCTCCGGAGAGAGCATACCTTCCATGGCCGCCCTGATCTCCTCAATGGCATCGTAGATGATTGAATAGAGGCGTATGTCAATGCCCTCCTTCTCGGCAAGTTTCCGGGCGCTGACTGACGGCCTCACCTGGAAGCCCACCACCACGGCGTTGGAAGCTGCTGCGAGCAGAATGTCAGATTCGGAAATCTGTCCGACAGCCTTATGGATAATATTGACCTGTATCTCCTCAGTTGAGAGCTTGATCAGTGAGTCACTGAGCGCTTCAACCGATCCGTCAACGTCACCCTTGACAATGATATTGAGCTCCTGGAAGTTGCCAATCGCTATGCGGCGCCCGATCTCATCGAGTGTGATGTGCTTCTGTGTACGAAGTCCCTGTTCTCTCTGCAGCTGTGCCCTCTTGGTGGCTATTTCCTTGGCCTCCTTATCGGATTCCATGACGTTAAACTTGTCACCTGCCTGCGGTGCTCCGTTCAGGCCGAGGATGAGCACCGGCATTGACGGGCCGGCCTCAGTCACCTTCTGGTTGCGTTCGTTGTACATAGCCTTGATGTGTCCGTAGCAGCTGCCTGCAATAACAACGTCACCAAGCTTCAGCGTTCCTGCCTTGACAAGCACCGTGGCCACGAATCCTCTTCCCTTGTCCAGAGACGATTCAATAATGGTACCAAGGGCAAGTTTCTCGGGATTGGCTTTCAGCTCGAGCATCTCAGCCTGCAGAAGGATCTTCTCAAGAAGGAGATCGATGTTGAGCCCGCTCTTTGCCGATATCTCCTGCGACTGGTATTTTCCTCCCCACTCTTCCACCAGGAAGTTCATGCTGGCGAGCTCCTCG
>Ga0209450_10001275_pt1 | contig 12667 bp, 4 predicted proteins | sample FrelakmetLWP11LW_FD_187149 | JGI IMG/M metagenome (GOLD analysis project Ga0209450, IMG submission 187149) | Freshwater lake sediment microbial communities from the University of Notre Dame, USA, for methane emissions studies - LWP11 LW (SPAdes)... | ecosystem: Environmental > Aquatic >... | reverse complement strand
GAAGGATGTGATTTTTCATATACTCAGATTAAGTGTATTTAACAGGTTCAATGTCATTTATTTTACCATTTCCCCTGGGCAGCCATTGTTATCATATTGTAGAACAGCATGTCTGAGAATGCATTATCATCATCAATCCGGTAGCATGGATTGAGGATTATTTTTCCTTTTCCATAATCAATCGTCCCCAGAAGAACCAGCAATGTTGGTTCCAGTTCATGCATGCGCGATCCGACTGCAATATTCCTGCATAACCACGGCCGTGCCATATATAAACCGTAAGCGCTTAAAGGGTAGTTGCTTTTGAACGGGTAGAATCCTTTGGGATCTGCAGGTACTTCCCATGAATTTGTTCCTATTGTTCCGCTGTTAGCTATGCTCAGCGGGCCGACGAAGTGGTCGACATATCCCCATCCGTTGCCAAGCCAGTGACCGGTCTGGACGCCTCCCCACTCCGTAACGGGTTCTGTGAGGATGCCTTTCTGGTGAAATGCATAAGCCCAGTTTTTATCAAAACGAACAATCATTATTTCCCCATCCTTTACCCTTGCAAGCAACCTGTCGATATCCTGCTCGCTTTTTATCTTGTCGGACATTGTCAGGTCCCCAGCGAGGATAAATTCTGATGGATTTGAGTGTTCCGGGGACGTTTTTGCGATGTTTGCTTTCGGGTGGCCGCCTGCCTCCTCAATTGCCTTCTGTGCTGCCGGCCATTGGATGACATCGAACGAAAGATCCGGCATAATGTTTCGCATGGAACCGCGGTTCTTCAGCAGCACCTGTTCACTTCCGTGGGCAACAACTGTTTTCCCTTTTAAGAGTTCTGCATTTAAAGTTAAATAACCTGCAGTCCAGACAGAATCCATTTTTACTGATAAACCTCCCAGCGGCTGGGCAAAGCAATCACCTCCTGTAACCTTGACATTAATCTGGTTTTCAAACCCGGTTTTCAATCCTTTTCCGTCGCTGACATAGAATCTGAGTATGTAATCCCCTGCCTCAAGCTTTCCCTGGTTTATCAGATTGATCTCAAACTTTGCACTGTCATTCACATTGAAGTACTTGCCGTTTTTGCGTGACAATGATATCTGAAGCGGGCGGGTCCAGTATGAAAAGCTTCCGGCGGGTCCCTTCAGAAACCTGCCTTCATCAAGTATGCCGGAGTCCCAATCGAGCCAGTCAGCCTCTGACTGAGGGCCTGTGGTCCAGCCATTCAGTGCGTAACCGTCTGCGGTATTGTTGCACATTACCGACTGGGCATGACGGGCGTGGATATACATCATGCCCCTGCCTGCCTGAAGTGATACGTCTACAGGCGATTTTATGTTCCCTGACCCGGAACTGCCAAGGCGCCAGTCGGTGAAGGCATCGGAGATTTTTTCATGGTTTTCCATATAGATATTCAGATCATATCCCGGCTGCTGGTCCTTGTGCGGCAATATGGATTCATAAACACTGAACCAGTTTGAGGGCCCTGTAACCGAATTGACCTCCCCCAGGTAATATATGCAGTCTTTGAATCCTTCAGTTCTGTGCTCCTTCTGGTAAAAATCATCATCAAGGTAGCGGGGACCCCTGTTGTCGGCTGTGTGCTGATCGCGTAAATCGGTGCGGATCTCACTTTCATAAGGTCTTAAATGATGTGTGGGATCGGGAGGAATGCCGCTGCTGTTTGTGACAAGGCGGGAGTTATCCAGCATGTTTATCATCTTCAGTGCAGCTTCGCGCGTTGAATCCCATGTAAGATCTTCATTGCTAAGGCAGTACATAAGAAGGCTGGGGTGGTTTCTGTCCCTGATCACCATGCGCCGTATCTTTTCAAGTATGTGTGAGATGCTGAATGCGACATAAGGATCGTCCTGCTCCTTGTCAGTTTTTGCAAAATGGAATCCGCCGGGTTCTTCATAAATACAGATACCTTTCTCATCCGCATACTTCATCACCAGGGGTTCTCCTATTTTGCGGTGAAAACTGATCCCGTTCTGGCCCAATGCCCTGGCAGCTTCAACGCTTCTTATTGCTGCTTCAGGTGTTGCAAAATATCCTGAAGGAGCGTAGAATCCCCAGTCAATTGCAGTTTTCAGGAAAAACCTTTTACCGTTAAGGTAGTAGTTATGTTCACCACTACTGCCTGGCATCACCTGGAACACCCGAAATCCGAATGTCTGCACATAAGCATCCCTGCTGTCTTTGGTTTTAACCTCTGCATGGCAGTTATAAAGTGCAGGGTTCTCAGGTGACCACGGTGTTGCCTTTGCAACGGTCAGCTCAACGGGTATTGAGCTCTTCCCGGGATTTATCCTTGTGTCCAGCCTCTCTGACGCAAGCTTAACGGAGGTTGTAAGACCTGTTATTACAAGTGCAAGAGACGCATCTGCAGCCTGCCCTGTTGTGTTGTTGACAGTTAAGGTTATTTCAACTTTCCTGCCCCCGGCAGGAAGGATATTCTTTACGAAAATATCCTCGATATAAACCTTGTCGTGTGAGGTAATTTCTACATCGCCCAGGGCTGAAAAATCGGATCCGTTGCTTTGAAACGTGTAATTTCCCCATCTGACATTGCTGTCATACCAGCCTCTGCGTCCTCCCGGGTTCGTAAGCCGGATAGCAATAGTATTTGCTGCCCCGTAATTGATGAAAGAGGTGACCTCTGATTCAAAAGGGGTTTCACCGATAATGTCATAAGCAGCCAGCTTCCTGTTTATATAAACCTCTGCGCGCAGCCGGGCCCTGTCGATATGAAGGATCAGGCGTTTTCCCTTCATATTTGCCGGCACCTCAAATGATCTCCATGCCCAGCTTACCCCGTGGTAGGTTTTTGTGTTGATGCCGCCGAGCATGTACTCATCCATAGTCATGGGAACCGAGACGCTCTTTCCTTCATTTTCAAGGATCTCCCAGCCGCCTGTCGGCTTATTGACAGGCAGATCCGAAAGCTTACCAACAATTTCAGAAGGGAGGTACAGCGTATCGTTTCCCCATTCGGCATTCCTGTCAAGCCAGGCTTTCCACCCCCTTCCTGACAGGTTTAAGACATTTGGATTATCGAAAGACAAAACCTGTGCTGTTATAGCAGGGCATACCAGAAAAGCGATCATGCTATTTCTGACCAGTTTCCACGTTTTATATAACAATTTGTTTTTCATGATTCACATCAGAACTTTTAGCAATATTTTATCACTCTCATTCAAAGCCTGTTTAACAGCCATCGTAAAAACTCTCTCTGATCGCCCGGAATAAAAGGTTCCCTGTCAGTCAATAGGACAGGTAACAAGATGAAGTCATTGTTCCGGGGAAATAAAAATAGGTTATCACTATTCCAGATACTACCTCCATATTAGTGGTACAATAAGTGAGGAGGTGAACTTCGGTTTAAAGGAAGAGGGGGATTCTGAAACAGCCATGATTGTTACAAAGGCTGGCACCAAAAAGAAAACAGCACTCAATTTTTTCATCATATTTAGTTGTTTGGAATCAAACCTGAAATCGGCCCGGAGGATAGGAGTGAATCTGGCACAGGAAGAATACGTGGTTTCCCGGTGAACAATGGTGTTTTATCAGGGGGAGGATCTACATTCACTACCATATTCCCAAGCCACTGATATGTTACCTTTAGATTGGGTTTAGCCTTCCATAATCCATTCACTTCATGAGTAAAACGAATTAAAGGATAGGTGATTGTAAGTTCGTCACCGGGATTAACGTCATTAAATTTCACATAACTTCCAGACCATTCCACCGGGACTTGTTTTGTCCCGACAAACGCATGAACAGAGTGTAGCGGTGCCCAGTGTGGTGGGCGTACGAAAAAAGTGTCCTTAACTCGAGCCTTGACAGTCAACCGGCCGATCTCCGGAAAGAAGGAGATGACATGCCCCCATTCTGAATCACGATTAAGACACATGTTTACATAAACACCTTCAGGTCCAAGTTTTGATTCCCCAAGGCGTTCTATGACATTTAGCCAGGTTGTGTAGATCGCCTGCATACCTGAAGGTACACAACAACCGGCCAGTTCATAATATGTACCGCCAAGAAGGTCGTTTTCCCACTGGTTGAGGCCGGAAAAAGAACAAATTGCGCCCTGGAAATTGCGCAAAATTGTCAATCCTTTCATGATGTCTTTCTCGCTTCGGTCTGAGTTTATTTTACGGTAATTGGCCTCAAATTCAGTAGTCATGATGAACTGGCGGTTGCTGATAATGTTGCGCATGTAGCGTTCGACATAGTCGAAGTACTCCGGATAGCCGGCCAGGGCAATTAGTGCCGCATTGGACATCATGTCGGACAGGCAGCAGGTTTCATCGCCTGGCCAGTCCTTCACTGCCGGGAACCAGCCTGTCCCGGTACCCATGCCAAGGTAGAAATTCCAGGATCTTCTGACGAATTCAATATAACGTGATTCGCCGGTTACCAATCCCAGGTGAGCGATACCCCACAGAGCGTGCATTGTGGCGTGGCCATGGCCTTTGCCAAAATCACCATCATCTTTGAAACGAATTCCGTCCGGCTGTGCTCCTGTCATTATTCCTTCCGCACATGCTTTGGCGAATTCAAGGCTTTCCTTATCTCCTGTGGCGAGATAGTAGTTTACAAGCGGTTCCACCAATGGTGCAGGCTGCCTGTTCCAGCCGTTAGGCACCGGAGTTCCATCCTGATTAACTGCCCCCATTCCGGCAGGAAAGTAGCAAATGCCAGGTGAAGGATATACTGCCAGACGCTTCAATCTTAACATTATTTTCCGCCCGATCTCCCTGGACTGATTGTTCCCGGTACGCCGGTAATCCTCCGCCAGGGCTTGAAGTATTTTTGTTGCACCCCAAACGTGATATACGTACTCCTCTTTTTTCCACACTCGGGTTGTTTGTCCTTCGTTGTAACAGCCGGGATGAGTAACAACCATTCCATCCTTCTGCACATAATCGAGTATACGGCGGTGAAAGGCTTCTTCAACCTCCAATCCCGCGGATGATCCGGAGATCTCCCTCATGTAATACCACTCCAGGTTAAGACGGACATCGGTGTCGCAGGGCACAACAGGATCCTGACCTGATGGTATGGGTGGACACCCGTAAAGCCGGCACTGGAAAACAGGCTCGTAATTAAACTCTTTACGTGGTGTTCGGATAAGGTAGTTCATTGACCATTGGGCCATTCGCTTAAGATTAATATCCTGAGGAATTTTACTCTGTGATATTAATGTCGTGCTGCGGGCAGCGGGTACTTCAATTGATACATTACTTACCAGACCAGTTAATCCCTTAATATTATCCGGACTAACTGAAATATCTTTGTTTAAGCACGATAGCAGGAATAATCCAGCAATTCCCATTATACTTTTTTTAAGAAAATCCCTTTTTGTTTTTCTTTCTGAATGAGTTTTAATATTTTGAATCTGTCTTTCATTTTCGAATTTTACAGCTTTAGTAAAATTTGATTTTTTTTCGATTTTATTTTTCATAGTTTGAAAATTTACCATTTACCATAATGATTTCTCCAAGTTAAGAGTCAAATTATTATTTAGTGCGCCTTCGATCACGGATAGTCATAAAATATTATCCAATATACAGTAATATCCATTTCTTCCCCGTTACACCCAATCTAAAAGAGTGAAAAGTAGTCAAAAAAAATGATTTTTTATTAATAAACCTGAATCTAATCAGCCGGAAGCCGGATAATCATAATTGTAGTCTTTTATCTTCGGAGTTTCTGTTAAATACCTACCCTGAATGCCCGTATGGTATAGTGTTATCAACAGCGCATTATGCCAGGCTGCCCGGTCATTTTAATTTATCATTAAAAAAAATAACACGAACAATAAAATAACCGGGATACTTTCCATCTTCAGATTTGTTTTGATAGATTTTAAAGCATCTGTTAATTGGTTCTCAACAGTCTTATGGCTGATCTTTAATTCTTCTGCAATTTCTTTAATACTCAATCCTCCGAATCTGCTTTTTATGAATATTTCTTTACGTCGACCGGGCAATTGATTAACCAGTTCTGTAATATATTGATATAGTGAATCATAAGTGATTTTCTGGGAAGTCTGCACATCCACATCAGCACTGATTCTGTTCTTAAACAATGCTACTGGTCGGTGGAAGGCTTATACTATGCCCTCCATGCTTTATAGTGAAGGATTTTTATTTGTGCTAAACAGGTTTATTCAATTTGTATTATAGTTTTTTATAACTGATTAATAACGAACCGGGTTTGCCGGGTATTGAGATATCAATGCCTTTCATCAACTCAGCCCCTGTCATCTTTGTTTTTATCAAATAATCTTCATAAAAGAGTTCATATACGGCCTTTTCGTCGAGTCCCCGCAGTTTAATATTAATTGCTTCATTCTGGCAATTCGGGCGCCTGAAAGCAAATACCACACCGTCATTCATTGTTAACCTGTTAAACTGGTAAGCCATCCATTCATTATCGTTACTCACATATCTGGTAAGCGGATAATAATCTTCATAGAAATACGGACGTAACCTTTTAAAATCCTGAATAGCTTTTTGGGCCTGTTGGCCCGGGAAGCTGGAATTATTAATTTCCCACCCTACCACCATGGCGCTGCTCATGCTGGAACGGAATTCATAAGGAGAGGGATTAAAATTACCGGTTCCATGCAGTGGAAGATAAAAGTTCAAACTGTAAGTATGACATTGATATCCGTTAGGCTCACCATACTGATAATCAGTACGCCACAAAGGCGAACTTCGTGATACTGTTTCTAAATCGATTCGGCGTCCACCACTGGCACAATTATCGATCACAAGATTCGGAAACCTGGTTAGGAGACTGTCCCAGAATGCATATAAGCCTTCAATATGTCTGATTTCGGATATGCCGATTCGCTGTGGTTTATCCATAAATTCCCAATAGGGATACGGATCAAAATTAAAATCCTGACGGTAATAATCAATCCCTTCATTTTTAATCAGGTCAGAGATATGATTTGTCATCCAGAGACGTGCTTCAGGATTACCCAGATTGAATAATGAATTCTGATATTTGATGGTATCAGGAAATGTTGTGAGATATTCCGGGTGTTCTTTGATTAATTGAGTCCCTTTAGCAATTCTTTCGGGTTCGAACCAGAGAATAAATTTTGCTCCCAGTTTGTGCACAACATCTGTAACCGGTTTTAGTCCGTTCGGGAAATTTATTTTGTTAACAGTCCAGTTGCCCACATTAGCCCACCAGAGACCGCAACCGGTATACCAGCCTGCATCGATCCAGAATACTTCGGGTATAAGGTTGAATTGCTTATGACGATATGCCATTGCGATAGCATAAGTTTCAGTTGCACAGCTATATTCATTACATGGTTGTGGACCGCCAAAGCCAAGTCCGGATGCAAATGGCAATTCTGCATTTTTGCCATTTATTTTGCGGGTATGGTGTGCCAGGATAAATTGTCTGAATTGGTTGTGACCGGTCATCCTGTCTTCGCCCTCCCAGAACAGCAAACAAATCTTTGGCGTACGGATTTCTTCACCCGGTAATAACTTCAGCTGCATATTTTCCATTCCTGCCTGCAGGTGTAATGATTTTTCACCAGTCTGTTGAACATCAGCATACCATTTCCCTGACCAGCCTATTGCCACCATTATCCCCCGGTTTCCAGGGGTTTCGATATTGAAAAAAGGAAAACCTGTATTATCTGAAGAACGTCCCCCGATGGGAGTCATATAAATGCTTTTCCCGATTTGAAGCTCATCTGTCAGCGGTTGAAAATCTGTTCTCTGGGCACTGCTCCCTTTCGCATGATACAAGGTAAAAGGTCCCTCCTGACCGGAAACAAATGAATAATCAATTGCTTTTGCTTGTTCCAGCATTGAGGAATTCCGGCCTGATGTGTTTGTAAATCTTATAACCCACTCAACAGCAGGAAAGTCTTTAAAACAAGTGACAAAACATTTTACTGTTAATCCGCTTTGCTTATCCCGATACGTGTAAACAAATTCTTCAATATCCGGGTTTGTTGATTTTTTTGTCTCAGCATTATAATCCCATCTCGTGATAAAGGTTTTGGAATCCCTGCCACCGTAATTAAAGGAAAAAGGAGGAACTGTATTCTTTGCAAAATTCTTTTCCACCCACTGATGTACATTAATATCAGTTTTTGCCGGCTTCGAATTGCCCTGACAGTTCGCTGTTCCGGCAGCAATGATAATTGCCGATAAAATCAAAAATGAACTTAACAATCTTTTCATAATACCAGGATTTAAATGTTAAATAAGCATATTAATCATTACGATCCGTGTTCTTCATCTTTACATAATATAAATTCTGCACCTGCTTCCAATATAGATATAATAATTTATTTAAAAATATGTTTTGGTTGATATTTGATATTAAATTAAAGTTTCAACTTAATTCCTTTTGACAAATTAAAAAAGCCTTGAAAGATATTAAGAATCAATGCTTTTCAACCTTTTTCAATCATGTTTTGAAAATAGAACGAAAAAGTTCTTTGATAAAGCTGAAAAATACTACCGGAATTACGCGAAGGCGGATTATAGTTTTTTATAACTTATTAATAACGAACCGGGTTTGCCAGGTATTGAGATATCAATGCCTTTCATTAACTCAGCCCCTGTCATCTCTGTTTTTAACAAATAATCTTCATAAAAGAGTTCATATACAGCCTTCTCGTCAAGTCCCCGCAGTTTAATATTAATCGTTTCATTCCGGCAATCCGGGCGCCTGAAAGCAAATACCACACCGTCATTCACTGTTAACCTGTTAAACTGGTAAGCCATCCATTCATTATCACTACTCACATATCTGGTAAGCGGATAATAATCTTCATAAAAATACGGACGTAACCTTTTAAAATCCTGAAAATATTTTTGAAGCTCCGGCAGTGTATGTTCCTTGCTGTTTATGTCCCAGTTTATAACCATTGAACTGCTCATACTTGAACGAAAATGATATGGTGATATAGTGAAATTTCCGGTTCCATGAAGAGGAAGATAGAAATTCAAACCATATGTGTGGCATTGTGCCCCGTTCGGCTCTCCGTATTGGTAATCCGTACGCCATAAAGGAGAACTGCGCGATACCGTCTCGAGGTCAATACGGCGTCCACCACTGGCACAATTATCGATCATAAGATTCGGTAATCTGGTCAGGAGACTGTCCCAGAAAGCATATAATCCTTCAATATGCCTGATTTCAGAAATGCCGGTACGATCAGGCTTGTCATTTGCTTCCCAATAAGGCATCGGATTAAAGTTGAAATCCTGCCGGTAATAGTCGATTCCTTCCATCTTAAGGAAATTTGAAATATAATCTGTAAGCCATAACCTTGCTTCATTATTGCCAAGGTTAAAAAGAGAATTATTGTTTCCCGGAAGTTTAAGCAGCCAGTCAGGATTCTTATCTGAAAAAAGAGTTCCGGGTGTAACGCGTTCCGGTTCAAACCAGAGAAGAAATTTAGCTCCAACCTTATGTGCCGCTTCTGTAACAGGTTTTAATCCATTTGGGAAATTTTCTTTATTTGGAGACCAGTTACCAACATTTGGCCAGGATCCTTTACAGGAATACCAACCGGCATCCAGCCAGAACACTTCCGGAACGATGTTAAATTGCATATGACGATTAATCAAGGCGACTGCAAAAGACTCTGTTGCACAGGTATGCTCATTACAGGGAGGTGGGCCTTCGCGTGCTAAAAAAGCAGCAAATGGCAATTCTGCATTTTTACCATTTATTTTGCGGGTGTGATGTGCAAGGATAAATTGTCTGAACTGGTTGTGACCGGTCATCCTGTCTTCGCCCTCCCAGAAAAGCAAACAAATCTTTGGCGAACGGATCTCTTCACCCGGTAATAACTTCAGCTGCATCTTTTCCATTCCTGCCTGCAGGTGTAATGATTTTTCACCGGTCTGTTGAACATCAGCATACCATTTCCCTGACCAGCCTATTGCCACCATTATCCCCTGGTTTCCGGGAGTTTCGATATTGAAAAAAGGAAAACCTGTATCATCTGATGAACGTCCCCCGACGGGAGTCATATAAATGCTTTTCCCGATTTGAAGCTCATCTGTCAGCGGCTGAAAATCTGTTCTCTGGTGACTGCTCCCTTTCGCATGATACAAGGTAAAAGGTCCCTTCTGACCGGAAACAAATAAATAATCTATCGCCTTTGCCTGTTCCAGCACAGGGGAATTCTGGCCTGATGTGTTTGTAAATCTTATAACCCACTCAACAGCAGGAAAGTCTTTAAAACAAGTGACAAAACATTTTACTGTTAATCCGCTTTGCTTATCGCGATACGTGTAAACAAATTCTTCAACATCCGGATCTGTTGATTTCTTTGTCTCAGCATTATAATCCCATCTCGTGATAAAGCTTTTGGAATCCCTGCCACCGTAATTAAAGGAAAAAGGAGGAACTGTATTCTTTGCAAAATTCTTTTCTACCCACTGGAGTACGTTAAAATCAGTTTTTGCCGGCTTCGAATTTCCCTGACAGTTGGCTTTTCCGGTAGTAATGATAATTGCCAATAAAATCAAAAATGAACTTAACAGTCTTTTCATAATATTAGGATTTAAATGTTAATTAAGCATATTGTTTTCTATTAATAGTCAATGGCTTAGAACTACAACAGCACAGGTTCGTGCAGGAACTTTAATTTTACCGGGCAATTGAATTATGCTGTCGTTTTGAAAAGGAATACAGAGTTCTGCCTTCCCGTTCATAACATCTTCTATATTTACTTTTATTTCATCTTCGCTGTTGCCGAAATTAACTGCCACAACAGCCTTCCTTGTTTTATCATTCATGGATTCAAAAACAGAATATCTTGAATTTTCTCCGCATTTTACGGTTGCCCCAATGGTGTCCATAAACCGGCCGGTAAAAAGAATGTCAGCATATTTTTTACGTATCCGGATTAGTTCTCCAACGTATCTCGACAAAGGTTGTGTCACTGCTTCGACCATAGAAGCATTGTAATGCCGCGGCGCCACAGCCCAGACCAGTCCATACCGCATGCCATTGTTCATGATATTAAAATCAAACGGATTTTCTGCAAATATTGTAGCTGTCCATTCCGGAAAAGTATACCGCAAGGCAGGATGCATATCTATTGTATTCATACGAAGGTATGACACATCCACATATTGAAATGCGCGGTCCCAGATAAGTTCAGATGCGATAGCCAGTTGCGGGTTGATTTTACTTCCTTCCTTTTTTACCTTTCCCAGCATATCAAAAACGGCCTGAGGCATAGCCCTGTCAGGACTTAGCTTCAACAACGGATTAAAATCCAAATTAAGGGTGCTCGTTTTGTCGAATTGAAAACCATCGGCTCCCGATCTGACCAGGTCAAGATAGTAGTTCATCAGCAGCTTTTCTACTTCCGGATGTGATGGTGTCATTTGTGTCATGTTATGCCTGGTTATTCCGATGCGCGAACCGATCGTTCCCTCACCCCACCCTGCAATGACCAGATCATCTGTCCAGCGTCCCTTCTTTTCATATTTTTTCAACTTATCATAGTATAACGGAATATCTGTATCAATCCATTGAATATTAGTAAAGATGAGCGGATGCACTCCAAGCATTTTAATTTCACTCAAGGCATTTTTAAAATCTTCTTTTGTTCCAAGCCTTTGCTCAGGTTCGTATTCAGGATATCCCCGGTCAATTCCGCCTTTGTCCCAGCCCAGAATCTCGAATGTTGTCACTCCGTATTTTTTTGCTTCTGCTGCAAGTTTTGGCAAATCTTTAAACTTATAATGAACAACGTCTTCGCAATTGTAAATAATGACGCTTTGCCAGGCCATCTCATTACGAAGCCAGGAAGGCTGGCGCCTTACATCATAATGTCTGTCGAACCATTTGCGGTAGATTTTACTTCCTTCATGCCAGCCGCCTTCATGCAATTGAAGAACCACGGGAGCGGAACAGAAAATCCCGTTTCTTGTATATGGTGTATTCATCCAGCCCATTGTAAGTCCAACGGGTGTTCCATCGGGAACATCCATTTCAGTTGGCCAGTTATCGCCGATAACATTCCCTTTTTCAGAAGGACGTAATTCATAATACAGAGTCGCATGCCGAATTATCGAGTCGTGCTGGGCATAATACATCCCTATGTTTGCCTTGTTGTTAAAAATCTCCATCCAGCTCATGCTCATGCTCCAGCCCGGGTAAGTACATGCCCCGGCTGAATATGTGATACCAAGGTTGCCTCCACCGTAGCCTCCTCCTGAAAAACGGGTAAACATCTCTCCATTAAGATTCGAGGTACCACCGGGAATTAATGTCCGGGTATCTGAACGATTTTTCAAACCCTTCTGCCCGCCAATGATGCCATAAAAAACTTCCGCCAGGGGCTGGGCTGTGGTATTATTTACAATAATGGAAAATAACAATTGCCCGTCCTTGCTTTCTATCTTATAGTCGACTTTTACATCGAGAGTCTGGCGTTCATTTACCAGCTTGTCGTAGTGGCAGATAATGCCATTTCTCAGTTTTTCAAAACGGACCTTCTGATCTGTGCTGAGAAAGTAATTGGCTTCGTAATCCGGCAGGGGCAGAAGGATACGGAAATTCTCTCCCAACCGGCTTTCTTTTATTATTTCCTCATTTGGATTTATCCAATGCAACCCGACAAGATTGCCATTGGTTTTATCAAGACGTACAACAC
>Ga0209450_10001274_pt1 | contig 12669 bp, 12 predicted proteins | sample FrelakmetLWP11LW_FD_187149 | JGI IMG/M metagenome (GOLD analysis project Ga0209450, IMG submission 187149) | Freshwater lake sediment microbial communities from the University of Notre Dame, USA, for methane emissions studies - LWP11 LW (SPAdes)... | ecosystem: Environmental > Aquatic >... | reverse complement strand
AGGACATCCAAATTATCGAATATCAGAATAGCATGTACTATGAATATGACATACAGGAACTTCTTGATACTGCCCATATCAAGGAACATATAATATGCGATTATAAATATCAGGAAATAGGCAATTTGAACCGTCAGCATGACATAGACGTTATACTTAATTAAAGCGAAAAACATAGCTACGAATGTCCATACAAGAAAAATAAGGAATATCCTGAATTGGGTGAATTTGATAAATTCTGCATGATTATATTTCATTATTATATAAACAATAAGCACAGCCGATAGTAGCCAGGGGAGATGAATATCGTTAATTATCGTATAGTGTTGACCCAACCCAAGATATTCCACGAGAACAATGAACATAAACAAATAGAACGGCAAGTTGTTCTGTGTTGGTTCTTTAATCTTGCCAGTTGAGTGTGAAGAAATCATACCGTACAAGCCCTTCAATCCTGCCCCGGGTATTGCTTTGTGAGCCATGCGCAGGATGTATTGAGCATCTCATCCTGCCACTTGGAAAAGGAAAATATATGATTTGCATCTTTTACGATGTGAATAGTCAGCTTGGAGTTGAATGGTGCAACATCGTCATGATATCTGGACATGAATTTTTCTTCAAATTCCCAATAAAGCCTGTCTGCACCGCTGAATATCAAAAGCATTTTCTTCTCTCGCACAAATCTGACAAACGCCTTTGGAAAATGGGGATTTAGATTGGTAGCTGTCGATTCTTTCTCTCTGCCTTGAAGCGACCTCTTCTTCGTATTTGATCGATATCTTTTCAGCCTTTGATTCAATGGTTGAACTAGTGATTTAAATAACAATCGGTAATCGGTATGAAAAGTAAGCAATCTGATTATCGAGGCCGGGTCCGCTATTTTCCGGAGGTATTTTCCCCTCAGCGAATCCAGTTGTCCCTTTGTCAAATATTTAATAGGATCAAGTTTTGATCCACTGACGATACATGTGAGGCCCAAACCCAGAAGTGAAGCAACACGCTTGTCTATTGCACCGGTTAACAACCCGGTGATCGCACCGCCGCAAAGGCCGGAAAGGATAAAACTGCCAATGCCATGGTTTAACTGCATCCAGTCCATCACATCGATGGTATCATTTACCAGCCTTCCCAGTTCCACAGAACCATAAACATCTGCTACCAAGTACTCATCGATTTCGCCTTCCGAATCTCCGAGTCCCTCCGGATCTACCCGCAACACCACAAAGCCCAATGCACAAAAACGATTTGCCATTTTTACATACAACCGGTGTGGAGCCACATGACTCTTTATACCCGGGCTCAAGAGGAGTATTGCCTGTTCGTGCCGGCGGACTTCCGGTTCGTGAAGCATTCCAAATAGATGACAGCGATTTCTATTAAGGATCTTTACTGGTGCGACATTAGATTTCATTGTGCTTGTAACAGCCATTACCGGAATTTAGTGAATTACCCCGCCTACAAGTCGGGGCATCTGTGAAAGGCATGGAGGGGCATTGCATCCCCCTTTTCCCTCGCTCCGCATTCATCCCCGTCCACATGACGGGTCATTCTGCGGGATATTCATCAACAGCCGTATTTTCCGCATAACGAAATAGCATAATAACTGAAACTGTTCTGTGCTAATGCGCCGCCGAACAATTTCACTCTATCTCTCAAAGTACCCTATGTTTATGTTGTGGTGATCATTCCTCAAAAGGTAAAATCGGCTTCACTGAATATCTTCGCAATCTTTGCAGGCAGCATTTGCAGGGCGACGCCATTTTTATGCATGGCTGAGATCATAATTGTATCTACCCCGACTTCTTTGGGTCGGTGCAAGCCGCCACATTTCCTGCCGTTGAAGAACACGGCTTCGATATCGGCGCACCCATCACTTCAACCAGTCCATTGTTACTTGATACAGATTATTCGCTCTGTGATAATAATGACGAATCTCTTTCCAGAAAGGTTCCTCAGTTGAAACCGCCAGTTCACATTTCGAATAGTATCTTTTCAGGTTTACGTATGCAGAATTTACCGTTTCTTTTTTCCGACTTATATGAACTATCAATGTATTGCATCCACAAATATTGCTCCCGTTTAGCAAGTCAACCCCCGCCACTTGTTCATAAAGCGGCCAAGCCATTTCGTACCCATCGACATTGACGGTCCTGCCTTCTTTCATCATCTCGATAAGCGCATCGGTGTTAAACAGAATCTTCTTATAGACCGATGATTGAGTCGATAGATTGATCCTCAGTAGCTCTCTCGTGTATGCTAAACCGCTTACAACGGGTTCCCAGAGGATTAGCCGGTTAATTTCGGATCTATCATTTGCGGCGAGTGCAGCAACCGTAGCTCCGAAACGAAGCCCCAGCAGATTTACCGATTCGATCTCAGGGACTTTCTCCTTGAGTGTTTTGACCGCGTACTCCGTATCGGACAGCATCGTGTCCAGGGTCGATTCTTCAAAGTCACCTTCACTGTCTCCATTCCCCATGTAGTCAAATCGCAGCACAGGATACCCTTTGTCTGCCAAGTCCCTTGCAAAATTCAAAAGGACTCGGTGAGCCCAGAGCTTCTCCTCAGCAAATGGCGCGCAAAAAACGAATCCTTCCTTTTTGAATTCGTGTTTTGCCTCGTGAATTACACCAAAGAGCCGGTAATTCCCGGCCGCAAAGAAATAATGCGTCTCTGACATGTTATCTTTTTGAAGGCTCCCATATTTCCTGGCGGAATCCCCTGACATATTTTCCCCAGGCAACCAGAGCAGAAATATTTACCATGGAATAAAAATATGGCGCTCTGAATATAAACGGCCTTAACATACCCAGCCAACCGATAAGAGCCAGTACGTAAAATGCTGCCTGCATCAGCATAACTATTAAATAATACTTCGAACCGACAAGAAAGAGATTGCTCAGAAATAGCATGATCAAAAATATTCCCGTGCACCAACGCATAAGCTTATGACTTATGAGCTGCAAGGAAAAAGTCCCGTACCTGAATGGGTTCAACAAGTGTTTAAAATGCAGCAATGTGGTCATTCCCCGGAGGAAAGTACGCACTTTTCTCGCATGCTCGCTCTGCAAGTCCCTAACGCTTTTCATCGCGCCCCTTGCTCCGGGTTCCGTTACCGCCCTGTAGCCCTTATCAACAGTCTCGAGTACTGAAAAAAAATCTGGTGCCATTCCCTCCCGGAATTGTTCGCACAGCGCACGCCGCTGGGCGTAGAAACAACCGCTTGCCCCCACAATTGAACCGACTCGGTTCTCAAGATTTCTCAAAGCAAGCTCATATTTCCCATATGCCCCTTCCTCCCCCCCTCCGGGGATATGATCCTCCCCTGAAATACAGCCTATCCTGGGGTTGTTGAATTTGCCGACAATCTTTTTCAAGGCATCCTGTTGCAGAATGATAGAGGCATCCGAAAATACAACGATCTCATTCTGCGCCATTTGCAAACCTACATTCAACGCACTCGCTTTCCCCTGCCTCTCTCTCAACTCAAATAATTTAGCACCTGCCGTATTGTAATCCTTTACGATCTCAGGAGTCCGATCGCTCGATGCATCGGACACAATAAGGATCTCCCTCTTGTCCTTCGGGTAATCAAGAGCGAGTGTATTTTCGATTTTTTCCCGGATGATCTTTTCTTCGTTATACACCGGAATTATTATGGATATTGTCGGCTCAATAACTGAATGACAAGAATACGCGGTGTCTGCATCTTTTTCCTTCGGCAATATCCTCAAAAGCAGTGGATACCCGGCATAGGTGTACAGAATCGCAAGCCCACTGACCCAGAATACGATTTCCATGATTTCCTGCATGTATTGAAAGCCCAAGGATACACCGATGAACATTACATTTGGCCGATTGTTTTTGATGATACAAGCTGCCATTTCATATAATCGGCAGCTGTCAGTACCTTTCGCCCGAGATGTAAAAATGCCATTTTTGCGAAGCCCCAGTCAGGAACCGAGTCAATTCCCGTAAAGGGCCCCCGGATTCTAAATCTGCCCTTCCTAAGATGAAGGAGAAGTTCTGCTTCCGTCCCGCTGGGTTGATCCATGGATAGTATCAGTTCCCGAAAGCCAGACCTGTCATGAAGATCAAGTCCGCCGAACCCAACCAATCTCCTGTTCCGTTTTGCTAAATGATGAAAAAGGTTAATAGCCCTGTGGTCGGGTAGATACCGGCTATCGTAGGCCGCATTCCAGATCTCCATGCCACTGATCCTGCTCTCCCAATATGGGGGAAGATAATGACCGTTTCTCGAAGGATGCGCCAGCACCACGAGTGCCCCACTTGCTCTGGCTGCAACCTTTTCCATAATGTCCTTCGGTCCTTCGGCGGAAAATAATGCTTCTGAGCCGATGACAAGAATGTGAACTTCCCTCTTCCTGTCTACGTTGAATTCAAGGCCGGGCACCACAATAAAATCTCTGTCGGTGAGCCTCCGGCAATGGGCTAGATATCGTCTCACCTTTTCTGAATCAAAATCTTCCGCGTGATCAGTGACAACAATAAAGCTCATTTTTCTGCCGACTGACTCTTCCCGCAACTGCTCAAGACTGAGCTTTCCATCATTTGAATAATCAGAATGCAGGTGGAATAATCCTTCCATACTCAGGCGATCACCCTCGATCGATTATTTGCTTTTTGAAAACCGACACCGTGTCTCGTATAGCCAGGGCTTGATATCATCTCTATCCAATACTTCGTATTTCATGTTCTTTTGTTTGAACCGCAAGAACTGAAACAGCGTCTCCATCTTGCCCGGATAACCAGGTGGAAGATTGAGTGCATTACCGCTCTTGAACAATCTCGAAAGAAGCACGTCCACGTCACCCCACAGCCACCTAGATTTCACACCAACTTCATAATCCATAACAGGTGCTACCTTCTCTCCTACCGCGCTCTTGACGAGAAGGACAGGAAAATTCACGCCAGCATCTATGGCCAACTGGAGAGATCCCCAAAATCTTCCGTTGATCTCCATCAGCTTGAACTGGCCCGATCTTCTGTCCTGCTTGAACTCAACCATGGCAATGCCCTGCCAGTTCAGCGATTTCAAAAGACGTTCCGAATGCTCTCTCAGCATAGGCTGCAGCGGAACGCTTTCCCTAAGCACGCTGACGCCGCCGGAAAGCGGTTTTTCCCTCAAGCGACGGTGACCGAAGGCGGCGACAACCTTTTCTCCGTCCATGAAAAGAAACAAACCGACTCCATCCCCGTATATTCTCTCCTGGAGAAGAACAGGAAAGCCATCCTTTTCATTTAGGATGTGCAAAATCCGGCGAAGTTCCTCTTCATCATTGGCATACTTCACTCCATGGCTTTTCCATTCATTTCCTGATCGCACCCGCGACCGCGATGGCTTGATCACGAGGGGATAGCCGATTGAGGCACAGGCTGGAATCGCCTCATCGACCTCTCGGATATTTTGTAGGTAAAGTGTTGAAGGCACAGGGACGTTTAATTTCTCCGCCAATTGCATCACGCTCGCTTTGTCCGCTGCCCGTTCAACCGCACTATAATCAGGAAATGGGATGCCACAGAACTTTTCAAGATTTACTTTATTTTCTGCCACGAGCATCGTCGTGACATCCGTTACCGGCAGAAGGACATCCGGCCTGATGCGTTCCAGGGCGGTCACTAGCGCATCAAGAAACCTACCGTTGTCTCTGAGTGGGTCTGGGTATATCACTTTACCTGCGCAAAACCGCGACTCGGAGGCCAGGCAGGGATGATTTTCGGCCCCGACAATGACTTCGAAGTTATCCCTCCCAAGTGCCCTTGCGATTGCCAGCGCGGCCCGGGTATTTCCGTCGGTTACCAGTACTTTCATTTCGGTCGCTCACCAACACATGCGGAGCCGGGCCATTCACCAGAAGCCTATAATCCGTGCTAGAAACATGGGAATGTTATCTGTCATATCTTCATGAATGTTGATGCGCCTTATCCTGTAAGGATAATCATCGATGGAATGAGTTCCTCTAGCCGTTGAGAATGCCACCCTATAACCGGAATTCTGCACGATTTCTGTTACTTCCTCCGAATAATCCCCGTTCGGGTAACTGAACGTGCAGACAGGCACCCCTAGCTTCTTTTCTAGTAGTTCCCTGGATTCCAGGGCCTCTTTTTCTATCTCGCATTTGCTCAGCCGGGTTAATATGACATGGCTCTTTCCGTGAGACCCGAAGGAGATCCCGTTTCCCGCCATCACCTTGATTTCATCCCAGTCCAGGAAAGCCCTTTCCTCATCTGCTTTTTTTTTCACTTTCAGCGTTAAGTCAGTCAGACGTTGAATACTTTCATCTATTTCTTCATTGGCCTTTCCCTTTAGCATGCGTATATATCCTAATATCTCCTCCTTCACTCTGTCCCTCTTACATAACAGTATCCGCCTTATTGCCATATCCGGGAAATGACGCAACACGTAGCGCGAGACATCCCTTTCACTTTCCAATGCATCGTGAAGACCGTAGAGCAACCCGGTGATTCTCTCCTGCCAGAAAAGCTTATTCTCCCCCACAAAATCTGTCGCAACAAAGATGGTCGCGGGTATCCCCATTTCCTTCAACAGCGGGTAAGCATTTTGAAAATTGTCCCTCCACCCATCGTCGAAAGTCACCAAGCAGCTATTAGGACCAAACGTCTTTCTTCCTTCGATGCATTCGATAAACTCATTCAGTGGCAGCACATTGAAGTGGTCCCTGAGGAATCGCATCTGCTTTTCGAAGACGGCCTTTGATATGACTATCCCGCCCTGCGAAAGATGATTGCTGCTTTTCAGCTCCGTGATGACACGGTGATACATGAGGACAAATGCTTTGTCTTTGAATCTCACCTTAGCCAGAGAATTCATAGCACCCGTATAATAGAGGCAATGGGCAATTCCACTTCTAATCAATTGCTTGATATTCAAAAATCCACTCTGTTACTGATGGGGTCATTAAGTAGTCTGCATTTTGGTTCAGAAGTACCTGAAGTACCGGTCTCAGCTCCAATGGTCTCTTTCGAGCCTGGTAGCGATGCTGCGTTACAACCTCTTTACCTACCGGGACCTGTGGGTCTGGATCGATCAGCCCTATGAAACACCGCCGGTTACCGTCTATCAGGAACAGATGGCACTGAATCGGACAGCATCCTGACCGAGGCAAAAAAAAAGTGGGCAACCTGATCTCAAACTTGTCAAAGAACCCGCCCCAAAGATGGATTCTATAGGGGTCGCTGATCCCGTTCCAGGTTATCTTGGACAGCAGTGATTTTGAATAAATACTTAAAAAATGTGTATTTGTCATCCGAGACACGATCCGGAATCCAGTTTTTTATATGGATTCCTGCATGTACAGGGATGATGACGTCCCTCTTCACTCCATTTACGAGGAATCCTGCTTGTCGCTACCCGCAGTAAAAGTTGTGTTGGTCTATATATCGGATAGCTTACGGAATGTTTTTCGCCAGATGAGGGCCTATGAAGTTTGTTACGTTTTGCGGCAATTTACGCCACATTTCGATTGCTCGCTGATATTTCGGGTTCTCGACATTTAATTCAGGTATTTCCTTACTGTTGTTTAGTATGTACTCCCAGTATAGTGGCTTTGGGGTTGCGTTCCATTTCTTTTTGAAAAGCTCCCCCCCGCTCTCCATGGTTGACCTGCCCAGGTGAAACTGCCTATACCCCTTCTCACAGGCTTGCCTTATCATCTCCCAATAGAGGACGTAGCCTGCCTGAAGTTTCGCATACTCATGCAAAGATGAAAGCCACATTCCTTCCACGGTGTCTTTGTTATATCCGATAAAGGAAGCTGCAACAGCTTTACCCTCATATGATACAAGGAATATCTCTATGGAATCCCCCAACGCTTCCACAATATTTTCAAGAAATGAATACGCATAAATGGGCGTTCCAAGCTCTTTCCATCCGCGACACATGACATTGTAAAATTCCGGGAGGAGCTCCCCTTTGCCATATTTGACTTCCAATCCGTTTTTTGCTGCTCTTCTAACATTTGAGCGATGTTTTCTGTCGAATTGATTCCATACGATTTCTGGATCGGGATTGAGTTCAATTGTCATACTGACTTTATGACTCTTGCATGGGAGGCTTGCCGATGTCAGTTTCAGATGCCGCAGTTCCAAGTAATCACCCCTGTTCTTTTTCAGTATCATTTCTGCCTCTTTCAGCAGGAGGCTCTCGGTTCCCTGATTGTCCGCGCATACTCCCCCAAAGTTCAGGAATGGCATGGAACAGAATATGGAGCCGAAAATAAGGCTCTTGATGTGAACCAGCGGGAGGATACCAACTACTTTATCATTGTCCATAGCCATAAGATAGTACGTCTTGTGGCCGAAGCTTTTTTCAATAATATTTTTCCACTCGATACGGTGATAAAAAGTGGCGTCTGGATTTTCGGCGACATACTGTTCCCACGCCGAGCTATTGTAACCTTCCACCTGCCTCACCATTAGATTCTGCTTGATATCAGCGTCTACTTTCTGAGTGATCATTTGTGCTCTCCTTCATGATGTTCAACACTGCGCTTTGTTTAAAAGCCATCAATGTACTGCCTGCACGTGGGAAATCTGTAATTCTCGAATCTTTTTATAAATGCCGAGAACTTGCCCAAAGTTTTATCTATATTGACATAATGTCTGAATCTAGACAATTTCGAGGCCTCTCTAACCCTGGGCTGCCCATAATCTATCTCCCATGGATGTAGATAGAAGACATATGCGTTATTCTTTCTCAACATCATCCTGACGCCCAGGGCGAACAGGCAAAGGGGATACAGGCGGAAATAACCGCCACCGCCAGCCGGTAGGACTAGACCGGCCCACTCGATATTGCTGATCGGAAGCTCGTAGAAGCCGCTTGAAATCTTCTTCGCGACTCCGACATTCTCGCTTCCGGACAAGTCCACTTTCCCGTAACGACTGTTCGCGGAAAAGGTGTTGTAGCTCGAGTCATACATAAACCCGGTCTCTTCAATCAATCTAAGTATATTCTCATTTATGGAAAAACTGGGCGCCCTGTATCCGTATACTGGTCCGCCGATAATATCCTCGAGAAGTTTTTTGCTGTCGATTATATCGTTCTTTACATCTTCGAGCCGGCATTGAACGGCGAGTTCGTGATTGAACCCATGTGAGGCCACCTCATGCCCCAGAGAATGTATCTCGCGGACCAAGCGCGGCATTCGCTTGGCCACCCAACCGAGAATGAAGAAGGTAGCTTTCACGCCGGGGAGAGGGGATCGGGGATAGGGAAGCGGGTAATTATTTTGAAAATCAAATGACCTTTCATAATTCATTGATACGGGCATTTGTGTTTCAGAGAACATTTCAAGAAGACGGCATGTGTTACGCTCGACCCTCGACTCAAAGGACGGCCAGGAAGAGGGGTGAATGATCTGCCTGAAATTCTCGACCTGGAACCAGTCTTCTACATCGATCGTTAAAAGCAGTTGCTGACTTCCGTTTCCCTGTCCGGCGCCGACAGCAGCATATTGGTCTTTTTTTTGCTCAGTCATTTAATGTTCGAAAAAAATAGTGCACCCTGTGGTTACGTTAGGGCAAGACGACTTACCATCATTTCGAAAGGTTTGGCAGAAAACTCAGCAGTTGCCCGGCAACGATCTTCCGCCCGATTTCGTTCAGATGGCCGCCATCGTATGTGTAAACCGCAACGAGAGCTTCATAACTTTTCTCCTCGTTATCGAAAGTGGACTGCCTGCCATCGGGGTACGTGGATTCGATCCTCGCCAGATCGAATATGGGATCTTTACCCTCATATTCCTGCCTGAGGAGATCGTTGAACCGCTTTCTCTTTATGTTGTCCTCGTAGCCTCCAAGTGGCCTGCTGATGATTTTTTTTATAGGTACAAGAAACCCGGTTTGGACGACCCTCAGTGGTGCCGTTACATGGACGAAAGTTACTTTCGGGTATTTCCTCTTAAGTGTTTCGATTGCAGTTCTGTATCGGTTGAACACCTCATCGGCATCGGTTGCTGAAAGGATATCTATATAACAGAACTTGAAAAAAGCTATATCCGCGCTGTTGCCGATCCCGCCGTCCATGTACTGGACAAATGCATCAATCTTGGATTTTGGATCCCCATTATTCCCTATCCTCGAATGCGCAAAGATCGGTTGGTCAAAGCTCGACGGGCTGTTTGTTTCAACGATGTTAAGCTGAATGTCGGGATGCTCTCTCATGATGTCACGGACGCCATCTAAAATATTCTCACCCACCGACATATGGCCGAAATATATTTTCTTCTTCGATATCCTTTGCAAATCCGCCTTCGAACTTTCCCCCATCGAAGGAATGGCTCCGCCTTTTTCAGCCATCATGCTCCCGTCGCAACTACACATGACAGTCAGCGATATCACGAAAAGTATGAACCCTTTCTTTCCTCGATGAAACATCTGTTTCCCCGGTGTTCCTCATTTCATATGATCGCCGCACACTTTCTTCCGTCACCGACCCGTTTTTCGTCCATATACCTTGACGTTTTCCGGTTCCATGCCCGTGTATACCGGAAAGCTGCGGATAAAGTGGTGATCCAGGAGCTGCGTGGAGATGATCCCGACGACGGCCATGTTTTCGCGCTCGCTCAGTAATGCCCCATCCTGCTTTCTACATTTGTCGACAAGCTTAATGACTCTATCAGGATTAAAACACCCCACTTTGCGCAACGCGCCCGGAGAGAGAAGCTCCTCCACATAATCCGGGGCCTGTTTACCCATAAAGCACCGGCTGATGGGTGCCCGGTAGGGCTGCTTGGGCCGCGTCGCCAGCTCCGGGGGGATCAGCTCGTTAGCGGCTTTTCGGAGAATATACTTGTCTTTCAGCACGTTCAACCTATGCTGCGGCGGCAGACTGCAGGCATACTCCACAATCCGATAATCCAGGAACGGGAACCTCCCCTCGACGGAGTGCCCCATGGCCACCCGATCCCCCTGGGAGGAGAGAAGGTAGTTTGACAGGAAGATCGCAATTTCCGTGTACTGGGCACGGGAAAGGGGATCCCACCGCATGTAATCTTCAGGCAGCATCTCTGCGAAGCGATCCACGAAATCGTCCACCGAACCCGCCTGTTTCTGCAACTCATCGGAAAAAAATGTCTTGATCTGGGAAGTATTCTCCCAACGGATCAGGTGAGAGTATACGGGGGAATCCACCCGCGTAAGGTCCTTCTTGAAGAAGCCCGTCAGGAAAGCACCTGCCCGACTGGTATCGGACGAAAAGATGTCCGGGTATAGTCTTTTCAGCAATAAGGGGCGCAGCGCCGAACCCGGCTCCCTCGCCCAGAAGCGTCGCACCCGGTCCTCCTTAAAAATGTCGTAACCCGCAAAGATCTCGTCAGAACCTTCCCCCGTCAGAACGACCTTGAAGCTGTTTTCCCGGACAAGGCCGGAGAGCATGTAGAGGGGAACAGGCGCTGTCCGCGTCATGGGTACTTCCGCGTGCCAGACCACATTTGGCAGATTTTCCCCGATATCTTTTTCCGTACATCGGATCATGCTATGATCGGTTTGGAGAGCTTCCACTGCCTTCCGTTGGAAAGGCGCCTCATCGAACCGCTCATCGGAGAAGCTTACAGAGAATGTGCGCAGCCGGTTGTTGAAATGTTTTTTGACGATCGCGGTCACATAGGTGCTGTCCAACCCACCGCTCAGGTAGGCACCGACAGGAACATCGGCCCGAAGACGGATCTTTGTGGCGTCGTAAAGCAACGCATTCAATTCTTCAAGATACGACGATAATGGACGTTCACGGTCACCTTGCCCGGAAAATGAAACTTGCCAGTATGGACGTGCCTTCAGCTTGCCGTCCTGGAATATGGCGTAGTGGCCTGGAAGAAGCTGCTGGACGTCCTTGAACGCAGTCTCGGAGCCGAGAGGCGACCAGCATGTAAAGATGTCCGAGATGGTCTGGAAGTCCAGCTCCCGGGTCACAGAGGGATCTGCAAAGATAGCCTTTATTTCCGAGCCGAAAAGTAAGCGGCCGTTATTGAGATAATAGAAGAGTGGCCGGATTCCCATACGGTCACGGGCTAGCATTAGCGACTGCTGTCGCTTATCCCAGAGAGCAAAGGCAAACTGCCCGTTGAGCTTTCCGAAGAGGTTCGGACCCAAATCCTCGTAAAGATGTACCAGCACCTCGGTATCCGTCTTCGTGTAGAAGCGATGGCCTTTTTTCTCCAGTTCTGCTCGAAGGTCGGGGTAATTGAAGATTTCTCCGTTATAGACGATCCAGATGCTTTTATCCTCATTGTAAATCGGCTGGTCGCCCCCTTCAAGATCGAGGATGCTCAATCTGGCAGAGCCGAGTCCCACCTTTTCATCCACGTAAACTCCGAAGGCATCGGGGCCGCGGTGGCGTATAATGCCGAGCATCCGGTTGAGGAGGCGCTCCTTGGAGTCGAGGGGGGTGATGTCACAGATTCCGGCGATGCCGCACATTTCGTTCCGTTCCGTCGTCCGGTTGTTCCGTCTTTAGTATATTCTGTCGGTTCTGTCGGTTCCGCCTGTTCAGTCAAGGACGAGAGTCTGCTTCGTCTATTCTGCCTATTCGGTCCATTGCGTCTTTTTAGTCCGTATAAGACGATTATGTCAGACCGAGTTTAGACTTGACAGACCTGATGATGCTTTTATCCCCCGATTTGTTAAGTC
>Ga0209450_10001273_pt1 | contig 12674 bp, 10 predicted proteins | sample FrelakmetLWP11LW_FD_187149 | JGI IMG/M metagenome (GOLD analysis project Ga0209450, IMG submission 187149) | Freshwater lake sediment microbial communities from the University of Notre Dame, USA, for methane emissions studies - LWP11 LW (SPAdes)... | ecosystem: Environmental > Aquatic >... | reverse complement strand
CCCTGGTGGGCGAAGTCCATCTCCAGGTCGACCCCGGCGGCGGAAAAGCGGCAGCGGTCGCCCTCGGCGAGCAGCGCCTCGATATCCTCGCGGCACGGGGCCGGCCCGGGCCAGGAAAAACGGTAGCTGACCGATTGCAGCGACCTGTGAAAAGACCGGTCATCCTCGACATAGCGGGCTTCCCGGAAGCCGAAGCCGGCGAGCGCCCGGTTCAGCGCCGCCAGCACCTCCGCCGCGGTCAGGTCGCCGGCCACGTGCACTTCGATCGCCTCGGCCAGCCCCTCGGCGCCGACCGGCAGCGGCGGCAGCGAGGCCATCTTGATGCGCGGGTGGAACCCGGCGCTGTACTTGAACAGCAGCCCCGACTTGCGCAGGATGCGCTCCAAAAACTGCATCATCGCCAGGTGCGACAGGTAGCGCCGGTCGCCCTTTTTCTCGTAAACCAGGCGCAGGCGGCGGTAGGCGGCAGGGGGGGCAACGGGCGCCGCCGCCGTTCCGCTCCACGCCGCCGGGCGGGGCGGCCGGCTGGCGAAGGCGCAGCCGGCGCAGGCGGCGCAGTCCTGCTCGGCGCAGGGAGCGGTCGTCTCGCCGGCGCGGCCGCGCCGGTATTCCTCGGCCAGGTATGGCTTATGGAAGTTCAGCTGCACGAAGTCCCAGGGCAACTCCGCCGCCAGCGGCAGCTCAGAGAGAAAATCGGCGCCGCCCAGAGCGGGGAGCGCCTTCTCCCAGGCCGCCAGGTGGAAATGGGCGTCCCAGGCGCTGAAAACCTCGCCATTGCGGAAGACCTCGAGCAGCAGGTCGCCGACGCGGGCGTCGCCGCGCGCCAGGATGGTCTCGATCAGGCTCCGCCCCGGCGAGTGGAAGTCGAGGTCGAGGTTCTTGTGGCGCCTCAGCCGCGAGCGCAGGCAGGCCATTTTTTCCTCAATCTCGGCGACGGACGCCCGGGCGGCCCATTGCAGCGGCGTGTGCGGCTTGGGGACGAAGGAGGAGAACGATGCATGGATCGTGATCCGCGCCCGCTGCCGGCGGGCGGCAGCCAGTATCCCCTCCAGAAGCGCGGCGATGGCCTCGACATCTTCCGCGGTTTCGCCCGGCAGGCCGAGCATGAAGTACATCTTGACCTTCTGCCAGCCGTGCTTCCAGGCGCTGTCCAGCGCCTGGAAGATCTCGGCGTCGCTGACGTTCTTGTTGATGGCGCGGCGCAGGCGCTCGCTGCCGGCCTCGGGAACGATGGTGAGACCGGTGCGGCGGAACATGGCCAGGGTGGACAGCAGCTCGGCGCTCAGCGTCGCCGGGCGCAGCGAGGGAACGGAGAAGGAGATGTCGGGGGAGACGGCGCCGGGAATGCGGCGCAGCAGCTCGGGCAGATCGGGGTAGTCGCCCGAGCTCAGCGAAGCCAGGGAAAACATCTCGTAGCCCGTAGCGGCCAGGGAGCTGCGGATGAATTCCAGGGTCGGCGCGGCGGCGCGGGTGCGGAACGGGGCGTAATACGATTTGGCCTGGCAGAAGCGGCAGTTCTGCGGACAGCCGCGGGCGATCTCCACGTTCAGGCGGTTGAAGACCACGTCGCAGATCGGGACGATCTCGGCCGGCTCGGAACGGAGCTTGTCCAGGTCGGTGCAGACCCGCTTGCGGATGACTTTGCCGCCCAGATCGGGGACGAAAAAGGCTCCCCTGGGCTGCAGAGGGTAAAGAGCGGGCACATAGACCCCGGCGACGCGGTCGAACGCCCTCAATGCTTCGGCCCGGCCCGGCTTCTCCAGTCGCAACCGCTCCAGCACGGCCACCAGGTCGGGAAAGAGGGCTTCGCCGTCGCCAAAGGCGAACAGGTCAATGAAGGCGCGCAGGGGCTCGGGATTGGCGGCGGCGATGCCGCCGGCGGCGATGAACGGGGCGTCCGCGCCTCGTTGCGCGGAGAGCAGCGGCAGCCCGGCCAGCTCCAGCGCCAGCAGCACGTTGGTGAAATTCAGCTCGCTCAGCAGCGAGAAACCGACCAGGTCGAACTCCTTCAGGGCGGTCCGCGTCTCCAGTGAGAAAAGCGGCACCCGCTCCTGCCTGAAGAGCGGGACGTTTTCCGGGTCGGGAAGGAAAGCCCGCTGGGCGTGAACTCCCGCCATGCCATTGAGCAGATGGTAGAGGATCTTCAGCCCGGCATGGCTCATGCCGATGGCGTAGGTGTCGGGAAAGACCAGGCAGATGTTGATGTCGTCACGGGAAAAGGCGCGCGGACAGGAGTTGATCTCGCCGCCGACAAAGGCCTGGGGATTTTTCAGCAGTCCGATCAGTTCGCTCGCGTTCATGCCAGGTAATTGCTGATCTTGACGCGGAAGATGATGGCCTCGCCGATGAAGAACGAAAGCAGCGAAGACCCGCCGTAGGAAACGAAGGGCAGGGAGACCCCCAGGACCGGAAAGAAGCCGATGGCCATCGCGACATTGACCAGGAACTGAAAAAAGATCAGCCCGTTGAACAGGTAGACGTAGTAAAATTCCTCGTCATTCTCGAAATTGAAGCGCAACTGGCGGTAAAAGACAAGGAAGAATACAAAGAACAGAGTGCCGATGGCGACGAACCCGAGTTCCTCGCCCACGACCGAGATGATGAAATCGGTGTGCCGGGCCGGCAGGAACTGGTAGCGCGACTGCGAGCCTTTCCGATAGCCCTTGCCGCTCAATCCCCCCGAGCCGATGGCGATCCGCGACTGGATGATGTGGTAGCCGGTGGAATCCTTGTACTGCGCCGGATTCAGGAAAGAGACGATGCGCTCCTTCTGGTACGGCTTCAGGAGCGAATGCCAGGCGGCGAACCCGCCCAGGGCGAACAGCAGGAAGGCGATGACCAGGAGGGCGGGGCGGACCTTCTTCAGCAGGATGACCAGCGGGATGAACGAGCAGAGGATGAACGAAACCCCCATGTCGGGCTGGAGAACGATCAGGGCGACGGGGGCGAGGATCACGGCCAGGACCTTCATGAACGCCCAGCCGTCGATCTCCTTGTGGCGCGCCAGCAGCCTGGCCAGGAAAAGGGCCAGCGGCACCTTGACGAACTCCGAGAACTGGAAACCGATGCCCCAGAGCCGGAACCAGCTCTTGGTCCGGGCGACGGTATGGCCGACGACCAGCTGCAGCGCCAGGATGACCAGCAGCAACACGTAGACGGAAAAGGACTTGCGAAAGATGAAGTCGAGCTTCATGGAAAAGACGGCGAGGAAGCCGGCCAGGGAAACGGCCAGCCACGCCGCCTGCTTCAGGTGGTTCGTTTCCTGGGTGGAATGGCCGGCGCTGTAGATCAGGAGAATCCCGGCCAGCGCCAGCAGCAACAGCAGGGCGAAGGTGAACTTGTCGAAAAAGCGGACGATGTCCCTCATTTGCTGAAATAATTCCTGTAAATGCGGCCGGCCATGGGGGCGGCGATCGCCCCGGCGTCGCCGCCGTTCTCGATCAGGACCACCACGGCCAGGCGCGGGGCGTTCCGGGGAGCGAACGACACGAACCAGGAGTGGGGCATGAACCGCTTTTCCTGCGTCAAACGCTTGTACTGGGGGTTCTCCTTGGCGATGATCTGCGAGGTGCCGGTCTTGCCGCAGATGTCCAGTTCCTCCACCCGGGCCGCCCGGCCGGTTCCCTCGCCGTTGACCACCCGGAACAGCCCTTCGACGACCCGCTCGAAGTTCTCCCTGGCGATGGGCACGCGGGTGAACTCGGGGGCGAACTCGCGCACAGTCCGGCCCTGCCGCTCGATGCGCTGCAGCACATGCAGCCGCGGCATGCGCCCGCGCAGGGCCACGGTGGCGATCAGCTTCAGCAGCTGCGCCGGGGTGACGTTCAGGCTGCCGTGGCCGATGGCCACCGAGATCGTCTCGCCGGGAAACCAGCGCTGGTTGAATGTTCCCAGCTTCCAGGCGCTGCTGGGGACGAGCCCGCTGCTCTCGTTGGGCAGGTCGATGCCGCTCAATTCACCCAGGCCCAGCAGGCGCGCGTAGCGGGCGATGGTATCGATGTCCAGCTTCCGGCCCAGGTTGTAAAAATAGATGTTGCAGGAGTTCTCCAGGGCCGAGAACAAGTCCATCGTGCCGTGGCCGCCCGGGTTCCAGCAGTGAAAGACGCGGTCGTAGAAGACCTGGCTCCCCGAGCAGTGCACCGTCGTTTCGGGGGTGATGACGCTCTCCTGCAGCCCGGCCAGAGCCATGACGATCTTGAAAACGGAACCCGGCGAATAGATCCCCTGCAGGAACTTGTCCTGGAGAGGCTTGCGCGGGTCGTTGCTGATCGCCAGCCACTCCTGGCGCTCCATCTCCTTCGCGAAGACCTCGGGATCGAAGGCCGGCCGGCTGACCTGGGCCAGGATGCCGCCCGTCTCCAGGTCGACGACGCCCACGGCGCCGCTCTGGCCCTCCATGAGCTCCTCGATATACTTCTGCAGCCTGAGATCGATGGTAAGGACCACCGTGTCGCCGATCTGCGGCTTGATTTCGCCGCTGATCTCCTGGACCTGCTCCACGCTGTTCTTGATGACGGTCAGGCTGCCCTTCGCCCCCTTGAGGAAGGGCTCGTACTGCTTCTCGACGCCGCTGCGGCCGACCGCGTCCCCCATGCGATAGCTGCCCGACGGCTGCTCTGCCAACTCCTCCTCGCTGACCTCGGAGAGATGGCCCAGCACATGGGAGGCCAGCTCGGCCTGCGGACAGGTCCGGCTGGGCTCCATGCCGATCTCGAATTCCGGGAACTCGTCCTGCCGGCTCTGGATGAAGATGACCGTGCCCTGGGGCAGGTTCTTCTTGAGGGGAATGCGGTAAAACTGGGCATGCTGGCGGTACTTGTCGATGAGTGTTCGGACCTGGCCGACCGGCTTGCCCGAGAAAAAGCTGGCCCGCGCCAGCGTCTTCTCCATGTCGACCACGTTCTCGCGCACCAGGTAGAGGGTGAAATTGATCTTGTTCTCGGCGATCACCGCACCGGAGCGGTCGACAACCAAGCCCCGCGGCGCCGGCAGCTCCACCGTGCGCATGATGTTGCGGATGGCCAGCTGCTTGTACTTGTCGTTGTTCACGATCTGGATGCTCCAGAAGGCGATGAACAGCACCGAGAAGGCGACGGCCAGGAAAACGGTCGAGGCGACGGCCGCCTTCTTGACGAACTCGGGGGTCAGCTTGCGCTTGCTAAGATACATCCAGCAGCGACTTGGCTTTCTTGGTCCCCAGGAGGATCGTGCCGATGACGGCCGTCGACAGCGGCTGGAGCAGCAGCAGGCCGGTGGCGACCTTCATCTGGAAGACCAGGACAAGGAAGACGAAGGCCACCAGGTTGGACAGGAACAGGGAGACCAGGATGAGCAGGAAGACGAAGATGTTCTTTTTCAAGTCCAGGAAGCGGGAAATGGTGTTCAGCATGTAAGCGGCCAGGGTGCGCGAGAAGGAGAACACGCCCATGACGCCGCCGCTCAGGTAGTCGGACAAGAAGCCGATCAGGGCGGCGCCGATAATGGTCGGCATGAAGCTCGAGCGGATGGCGATGAAAAAGATGACCAGATACAGCAGGTCGACATTGAAGCGCAGCGCCTGGTAATGGCGCGAGATCGCAAGCTGGCCCACCACCAGCAGAACAAGCAGGATGGTGCGCCAGCGCCTATTCATTGAGCAGGACCACCAGTTTCTTGAGCGGCTTGTCGACGAAGAACGGCCGGACGAGGATCTTTTGAGTCAGGTAATCCTTGGCGATGGCCGTCACCCGGCCGACCGGCAGGAAGCTGGGGTAGATCCGGTCGGTGCCGGAGGTGACCACGCGCTCGCCCACGCGCACCTCCTTGTTGGCCAGAAGGTAATGGAAACCGCATTCGGCGCGGTTCTCGCCCCGGAGCAGCCCCTCCAGCATGTTGCTCTCAATGGCCGCGCCCGTGCCGCCGCTGGGGCTGGTGAGCAGGCGCACCTGGGCCGAGAAGGGGGTCAGCGGCCGGGTGATCCTCCCGACCAGGTCGCCGTCGCGGTTGAGCACCACGTCATTCTCCACCAGCCCGGCCCGCGTCCCCTTGTCGATCACCAGCGAGGAGTAGGGAAAGTTGACATCCATGGCAATGACGCTGGCCATGAGGAAGCGGCGGAACCTCTGGCGCGCCGCCGCCAGCGCCTGCCGGTCGCCCAGCTCGCGCTTCAGCGCGAAGTTCTCGATGCGCAGGATCACCTGCTGCTGCTTGAGCTCCTGGTATTTGCGGTAGATGCCGCGCAAAAAGAAATAGCGCTCGAACTCGGCGCCGAGGAAATCGGAGGCTTTCTGGAAGGTGAGCTGCAGCGGGGCGACCATGTTGGCGACCACGGCCTGCAGGAGCGATTTCCGGCTCTTGAGCATGATCTGCGATGAGATCAGCAGCAGGTTGGCGAAGAGGATCAGGACCAGGACGGCCGACTTCTTCTCCGCACTGAGCCCGCCGCTCCCGGGATCAGACCGCATTGCCGATCTTTTCCAGCAGCGGCAGGTTCTCCAGGATCTTCCCCGCGCCCATGACCACCGAGGACAAGGGGTCGTCGGCGATGAAGATGGGCAGCGACGTCTCCTCGCGCAGCCGCTTGTCCAGGTTCTTGAGCAGCGCGCCGCCGCCGCAGAGGATGATGCCGCGGTCGACGATATCCGCCGCCAGCTCCGGCGGGGTCCGCTCCAGGGTGTTGCGGACGACGTCGATCACCGTCTGCACCACCCCTTCCAGGGCTTCGCGGATCTCGCTGTCGTTGATGTTGAGGGTCTTGGGAATGCCGTAGGTCAGGTCGCGGCCCTTGATCTCCATCTCCAGGGAATCGTCCAGGGGATAGGCCGACCCGATCTTGATCTTGACCTGCTCGGCCGTCCGTTCGCCGATCAGCAGGTTGTACTTCTTCTTGATGTAATGGATGATGGCCTCATCCATCTCGTTGCTGGCGATGCGGATCGACTTGGCGATCACCACCCCGGAGAGGGAGATGACCGCGACATCGGTCGTGCCGCCGCCGATATCGACGATCATGTTCCCCCCGGGCTCGGTGATCGGCAGGTCGGCGCCGATGGCGGCGGCCATGGCCTGCTCGATGAGAAAGACCTCGTTGGCCCGGGCGCGCAGGGCGGCATCGCGCACGGCCCGCCGCTCCACCTCGGTGATCTCGGAAGGGATGCCGATCACGATGCGCGGCTTCAGGAACTGGTTGCCGGTCCGCGTCTTCTTGATGAAGTACTGCAGCATCTTCTCGGTGATCTCGAAATCGGCGATCACGCCGTCCTTCATCGGCCGGATGGCGCGGATGTTCGCCGGGGTCTTGCCCAGCATGCCCTTGGCCTCCAGCCCGACCGCCTGGATGCGCCCGGTGCGGTCATCGACCACCACCATGGAGGGCTCGCGCAGGACGATCCCCCTGCCCTTGATGTACACCAGCGTATTGGCCGTGCCCAGGTCGATGGCCAGGTCGGAGGAGAAGTAGTTGTACATGTTCGTCCACAGCCCCATGTCGTGCTCCTTTATTTCATTGCGGCGGTATCTTGCTTCTATTCTTCAAAAATGGTCACCTGCTTTTTCAGGACCGCTTCCAGCCCCGAGGGGGCCACGGCCCGGAAGGCGATCTCCTTGATCCCGATGCTCCTGTAGGAAATGGTATGGATGAACCGGCCCTCGCCGTCCAGCTCGACGGCGGCGCCGTCGATGAACAGCAGGGCATGGGGATCGGTGACGCCCTTGATCAGCACCATCTCGCCGCTGACCGAAAGCGAACCGACCTCGATGCGCGGCGGTTCGGGGCGCTGGCCCTTCTTCAGCAGCGAGCTGCTGATGGCGATCACGCCCATGCGCGAGGGCGCCGACTCGATGAGCCGGTCCTCGTCGAAGGCGGCCACCTCCCAGTGCAGTTGGCTGTGTTCGCTGAACGGCATGATGTCCAGCGTGATGGCGTTGCCGGCGACCACCTTGCTCAGCAGCAGGTTGTCGCGCAAAACAGAAGGGTACAGCTTCAGGATATAGCGCCGCGCCCCCTGAACGTTCTTCCATTTGAACTGGATGATGGTGTCGTTGGGCTGGGTCAGGGCGATGGTTTCGCTCTCGGGCGAGACAAAGGGCGGGGCGGGAAAGAGCGCCGCCGGAGCGACCCGGGACCCGTCGCGGCTGTTCAGGTACTGCAACTCGCCCAGGTGGAACAGCCGGCCATTGAGGTCGAAGTCGAGCTGCCCCGAGTAATTCCAGGCCTCCAGCGCATCGGTCCCCAGGCGCAAGCGTCCGGCGGCGGAGAGCGTGACGATGTTGCCGCCCTTGAACAGGGACGCCTCGACCTTCAGCCCGGCCTGCTTCCTCTCCCAATAGAACTCCCCTTTTTCCAGAATCAGCTCCCGGGTCTGGGGCGTGAAGCGGACGGCGCTCCCGGGCAGCGCCGTGAAGAGAAAGCCCTCGAAGAGGAATTCCCAGGCGGTCTGGGCGTCGGAATGCAGGCGCGTCTCGGATAGGAAATCCAGCAGCTTGATGTCGACCGGACGGACCTCGTCGCGGTCCAGCCAGAGGTTGCCTCTGTCCGAGATGCCGGTGACTTGAAAGCCGGTTGCTCCCGGCCCCGGGCGGCCGTCGGTCGAGGGACGCGGGACGTCGGGACGGTTCAGCCACAGCAGGGCCAGGGCCGCGATCAGGACCATGCCGGCCAGGAAAGCCACCCGGGATTTGTTCATGAGCCCATGGTAGCAAAAAGCGCTCTGAAAATCAATGATAGCGCGATCTTTTCGCTATCCCTATTTGCTGATGCCGCCGATGAAGCCGATCCTTTTCAGGTACTTGACCACCAGCACCGCGATGACGAAGAGCGAATAGAAGAGGACACGGTATTCCCGGTTCTTCATGTACAGGGCGATGTTGAAGTTGAACTGGGTGACCCTCTTGATCTTCGGGAAAAAGATGTTGGCCTTCCGGGCCCACTCTTCGTAGCGCGCGCCAAAGCGCTTCTTCATCCGCTTCCTCTCGATCACGATGAGGAAGGTGAAAAAGAAGAGGTAATAAACGGCACTGACCAGGGCCGCCGCCGGCTGGTTGCTGGCGATGGCGATGCCGATGCCGATGAGCAGATTTCCGAAGTAGAGGGGATTGCGGGTCAGGGAATAGGGGCCCTCGGTGGCCAGCTCCCTGTCCTTGTCGATGTAGCCGGAGGACCAGGCGCGGAAGAACATTCCCAGCATCATGAAAAAGAAGCCAATGACGATGGAACGGGCGCTGGGCTGAGCCAGCACCAGGACGACGACCAGGGTGATGATCCCGATCAGGGCGCGGTACTTAATCAGGATTTCGGTCGCGTTGCGCATCGATCCTTCTTGCCGCCTCGATGACATCTACGATCGCGATGTCACGCATGCAGGCCATTGTATCACAGCGGCGCCGGTAGCAAAAACTGCAGCCGAGCCGGTGGTGCACGGCCACGCTGCCGGGAAGCAGCGGGCCGTTGCGCGCCGGCGAGCTGGGGCCGAACACTCCGACGGCCGGGGTGCCGACCATGTCGGCCAGGTGCAGGGCCAGGGTGTCCCCGGAGACGATCAGCCGCGCCCGGGCGATGAAAAAGATCAGGTCGCCGAACTCCATGAACGGGGCGACGACCGCGCCGCATTGCCGGGCGACAGCCTCGGCCACGGCCTTCTCCCGCTCATTGCCCCACAGCATCAGCAGCGGCCTCCCCGCCTCCAGGCCGCGGGCGATCTGCAGCCACTGGGCCTCGCTCAGCAGCTTGCTGGGCCAGCCGCCGCCGACATTGAGGACGATCCAACCGCCGCGCTCCCAGCCATGTTCCTCAAGGAATCCGGCCAGCCGCGGCAATGGCGCCCACGGACGCCGCGGGTACTCCACCGTGGCGGCGCTGATCCCGGCCCGGGACAGCAGGTGCAGATTCTTGTGGATCACATGCCGTTCTTCGGGGAAATAGGGGGCGCGACTGGAATAGAAGAGCGCGGCCACCGGCTCGCGCGCGTTGCGGCGTCCAAAGCCCAGTCGCCTTCCACCCAGCAAGAAAGCGAGCAGCGCCGACTTGATCAGGCCCTGGAAATCGAACACCAGGTCGAATTGCCCCCGCCAGCGACGGACAAAGCCGGCCAGGTATCTGGCTTTGGCCGTCCATCCCGGGCGGGATTTCAGGTCGAAAACAAGGATCTGGTCGATGCCCGGGAAATTCGCCAGCAGCGCCGCACCGGCCGGTTCGGCGATCCAGGTGATCCGCGCTTCGGGAAGGCCCCGGCGCAGAGCCTGGAAAGCAGGCAAGGTATGCACGATGTCGCCCAGCGAGGAGAGGCGGATGACGGCGATGCGCTCCAATTTAGCCGTACAGCTCCTTGATCCTGTGGATCAGCAACGACGTGGAGCGGACCTTTTCGCCGCCGACGATGGCCATGCGGCCGCCGTAGCCGCGGACAATATCCCGCTCCGGGATGGAGTCCAGTGTGTAATCGGAGCCCTTGCAGTGGCAATGAGGGGTTAGGGCCAGCAGCACCCCCGCCACCGTCGGCTCGGCGAACAGGGTCACGTAATCGACGCAGGCCATGGCCGCGATGATGCGCACCCGACCTTCCTCGTCGATCAACGCGCGTCCCTCCCCCTTCAGCGCCCGCAGCGATTGATCGGAATTCAGGGCGACGACCAAGACGTCCCCCATGGCCCTGGCCTGCTGCAGATAGCGGACATGGCCGACATGGATAAGGTCGAAGCCGCCGTTGGCCAGGACGATGGTTTTTCCTTTCCGCTTTTCCCCGGCGATCGCCTCGGTCAGCCGCTGCAGCGGGAGGTACTTAGCGCAGGACATCCTGCAGTTCCCGGCGGCGGACGGGGTACGCGCCCTCGTGCATGACGACGATTCCGCCGGCGATGTTGGCCAGGCGTGCCGCCTCCAGCAAGGAGGCGCGACTGGCCAATCCCAGCGCCAGCACGGCCAGGACGGTGTCGCCGGCGCCGGTGACGTCGACGATCTGAGAGGTCCCGAAGATATCGAGCACCGCCGGCTTTTCGCCGCGCTGGAAGACCAGCATGCCCCGGTGCCCCCTTTTGAGGACGACGCCCTCGGCGCCCAGCCGCTGCAACAGCTCGTCGCCGGCGGCCAGGAAATCGCCTTCGCTGAAAAATTTCTTATGAGGAAACAGGTTTTTGATCTCGGGCTCGTTGGGAGTCGCCAGGGTGACCCCGGGGAATTCCAGCAGGCGGGAGCGCGAATCGACGGCGCAGGCCACGGCCGGGAATTTCCTTCTCATGGCCTGGAAGATCCCGGGCACGACGGCCTGGGCCAGGTAGTCGGAGAGGACCAGGAAATCGCTTTCCGCCAGCAGATTGGCCAGCCCCCGGGCGAGCTTCAGCCGCGCCCGTTCGTTGACCGCCTCCGGCGACAGGGTGTCAATGCGCAGGATCTGCTGTTTCTTGGTATTGTCGCCGCCCGACAGGATGCGGCTTTTCAAGGGCGTGGCGAAGCCGTCGGCGGCCACCAAGGCGCCGGTGTCGATGCCCTGCTCGCGCAGCAGGCCGCGGAGGATTTCGCCGGAGGGGTCGCGGCCCACAAAGCTCACGGGCAGCGGCACGGCTCCCAGGGTTTGCAAGTTCATCACCACGTTGCCGGCGCCGCCCAGGCGGTATTCGTTGCGCTCGAACTCGGTGACCAGCACCGGGGCCTCGCGCGAAACCCTCCCGGCCGAGGTATACACGTATTGGTCCAGGATCAGGTCGCCCCAAACGACGACCCTCTTGTTCTTGAACCGGGAAACGATGGCTGACAGGGAGGTCTGCATTGAAAAATAGTAGCAAATCGGCCGTAGGGAGTCAAGTAAAATGCCGGGACGCGGAATCGAACCACGGACGCGCAGATTTTCAGTCTACCGCTCTACCTACTGAGCTATCCCGGCATTGGGGTGCATGATAGCGCAAAAAATGCAAATAGTCAAGGGGCATGGCCGCCCCTGCCAGAACGAAGGCGATTGACTTTTTTAAACCGCTGTGATAGAAAAGCGGCAGAGATGGGCAAAATTTTAGGCATTGACCTGGGCACCACCAAATCGGCCATCGCCTACCTGGAGGGGACGACGCCGGAGATCATCCTCACGCCGGAAGGGCACCGGCTGCTGCCGTCGATTGTCGCCTTCACCTCCACCGGCGAGCGGCTGGTCGGCCAGCCGGCCAAGAGCCAGATGATCACCAATCCGCTCAACACCATCTCCTCGGTCAAAACGCTGATGGGGAAGAAGTATTCCGAGGTGGAGCCTTACCTGCAGGAGTTCCCCTTCCATATCATCCGCCACGGCGACGATCTGCTGCGCATCGAGATCAACAACCAGATTTATTCCCCTGAGGAAATCTCGGCCATGATCCTGATCAAGCTCAAGGACGCGGCCGACCGCTACCTGAGCGATCCCATCGACAGCGTGATCATCACCGTCCCCGCCTATTTCAACGACTCGCAGCGCCAGGCCACCAAGGACGCCGGCAGCATCGCCGGCCTCAATGTCAAGCGCATCATCAACGAGCCCACGGCGGCTTCGCTGGCCTACTCCATCGACCTGAAAAAGAAGGCCAAGATCATCGTCTACGACTTCGGCGGCGGCACCATCGACATCTCGGTGCTGGACGTGCAGAACGGCATCATCAAGGTGCTGGCCACGGCCGGCAACACCCACCTGGGCGGCAACAATTTCGACATCGCCCTGACCCAGAAGCTGACCAAGGAGTTC
>Ga0209450_10001272_pt1 | contig 12681 bp, 11 predicted proteins | sample FrelakmetLWP11LW_FD_187149 | JGI IMG/M metagenome (GOLD analysis project Ga0209450, IMG submission 187149) | Freshwater lake sediment microbial communities from the University of Notre Dame, USA, for methane emissions studies - LWP11 LW (SPAdes)... | ecosystem: Environmental > Aquatic >... | reverse complement strand
CAGAAGATGGTTTTATTGGTTCATGTTTCTTCAATTGTTTTTTGACAGAAGATGGTTTTATTGGTTCTTGTTCTTGTTCTTGTTCTTGTTCTTGTTCTTGTTCTTGTTCTTGTTCTTGTTCTTGTTCTTGTTCTTGTTCTTGTTCTTGTTCTTGTTCCTGTTCCTGATCCTGATCATGCTCCGGTTTCTTCAATTGTTTTTTGACAGAAGGTGGTTTTATTGGTTCATGTTTCTTCAATTGTTTTTTGACAGAAGGTGGTTTTATTGGTTCATGTTTCTTCAATTGTTTTTTGACAGAAGATGGTTTTATTGGTTCTTGTTCTTGTTCTTGTTCTTGTTCTTGTTCTTGTTCTTGTTCTTGTTCTTGTTCTTGTTCTTGTTCTTGTTCTTGTTCTTGTTCTTGTTCACCTATAAATTGTTTTATCTTGAATCGGATACGCCAAGTATCACACGTTTTATGTATGCCACAGTACTTTGTATTTGGCAATGCGTCATGTTCACATTGAACATGTGGTGTTTTTTTGTTTTTATAACACTGACATCTTCTCTTCATCATATAATATTGCATGATAAAATTATAATCGCACATCAATCAATTCAATGTCATATGTGGGTGTGTTCATCGATTGGAACATTAAATGAAATTTCCTGCATATTAGGTATATTATTTTATTGATGTTCAGAATTAGTTCAGATCATAGTGAAATTTTCACTATGATCTGAACTAATTCTGAACATCAATAAAATACTCACAATATGACTATTTAGATGTATAATTGTATGAATATATCATATTGTGATAAACAGTTGATCAACTGTTTATCACAATTCACAAGATAAGTATTTATTTGCACATTCTCATAAATAGAATACATAAGTTTACACATTCTCATAAATAGAATACATAAGTTTACACATAAATCAGATTTCTGATTTATCGACACAATCACGTTATCTCTTGAACAATTATTCTCACAAAAAATCAGACAGAGCAAACTATTGGTGATCTACATAGCAAAATTGATTCAATTGATAAGATGATTACCCAAATAGGGTCACCTAAAAACCCATATATTTCTGAGCAAAATGTGGACAAATGGTTGTTAAATATGAAACAAATGACAACAGATATGCCTGAAAAGAACAAAAACGTGAGTTAACTAAGAAAAAATTAGCACAAAATACTCACATATCCGAACAATTCACCACACATGAACAATCAATTGACAAATAAACACAGAATTATCGACTATTGATCAACAACATATTCCATTCAACCCAAATTGTGATGCATGTAAAAAACCCATGGAAATTGAGACAAACCCAGCTTATTGATGAAAAACAAAATATTTCTGAATGGATGTCAAAACACATAAAACCAGATGACATACCCAATCTAACACAACAAGTCCAAAAATCTGAATGATTGGATCAATGAATACAATCAGTTATGTAAACAAATTGACCTATATCAATCAATGCAACAAGATTGGGTAACATATCACAATATGATGAAACAAATCAAACAACAACAAGAACAGAAACAAATTGTACATGATTCATTAGCCTCATCAAATGACCACAAAAAGTATTGTCCAAAGAAATAAACACATTGGAACTCTCCCAGAATGCAATACAAAATGAAATTAATAACATACAATATGTAGTCAATCACAAACCTACTTGGGTTAAGCTACAACAACAAATTGATGATATAACTACATATGAACATCAATTAAATAAACAACAAATCATTACACAGACAAAATTACTCGACGATTTACACAAAAGATGACACTGATTGAACAAAGAGATAACTATATACAATCTGAGAAAAATTGTCTCAAAAATATTGAACTATGGCAAATATACAACAATCATTATCAACAAATAAATAATCTCAAGTATTGTATTACTGGAATGATATCTCAGACATTGATGCATCTTTATCACAAATAGAGAAACATTCGCAAATATCAGAAAAATTGGATTATTGGTTTGACATCTAAAAATAAACCCTTGTTTGAAAAAAAGCAAGAATTAACAGATAAAATTGACATTTTATACAAAAAAAATTAGTGATCTGAGTATTGATTTAGAGAAACAAAAACCATTTACGGTATATATCAAACACAATTAGACAATATTCAACGATATACAGCAATATATGACTCTATTAACGCACAATATACTGCCATAGAATTATCACATAAATTAATGTCAAATTATCGTGTGTGGTTGTACACTGAGATAGTTATCCCACAAATCACCAAAAATATTAATGAAATTACATCGGCTGTCACTGGGTGTGATGAATTCGAATTACAGGGTGCTATTGCAGTTAAAAATAAAAGTATCAATATCAATTGGTCGATTGATTCACCCAGTGGATTGTCAACGATTGGTAAGAGTGGTGGTTTTCGTAAATACATATATGGTTTGCTTATGCGCATCTCTCTCACAAGAATGGGGTGTACCCGTATCAATAACACTCAACTGTTTGCTGATGAGGGATTCACAAGTGATGATTCATCCAATTTAGAAAATGCAATCTTTCTTGGCAAACTTGACAGAATTTTTCCTAATGGCATTATAATTGTCTCACATCTGCAACCAATTAAAGAATGTGGTGATATAACAGTTCAAATTATGAGAATAATGATAGAACATCACTCATTAAAGTTGGCAATGATGGACTCATACAAGAGTCTGAACCTACAGACAATCAGAAAATAACAAAGAAAATTAAAATAACCGGCAAAACCTCAAAAGTCATAGATACTTGTGATGACACACCGAAGGAACAATCAGAAACTCAGTGTCCAACTATTATGAAAATGGTAAAATCTGCGGAAAACCGTCCAAATTCGGACAACCCTATTGTGGGCGACACATCAAGGCAGATCAATTAATATAAATTTACTTTGGACCGGAACAAAGTTTGAATTTATCAAGATCTTGAAATTGTTAAATTATTTGTCATCATAACCACGGTTATGATGACAAATAATTTAACAATTTTACTTTCTATCATATCTACACACCTTACTTAATACATATGTGTCATATGTATATACATAAATTGATTATGCATACACATATGACTTAATATGTATATTCTATGATTTTATGATAATTTATGATATTTTCTAATAAATTGTTAAATTTATATACCATCATTAATGAGTCATATTCAACTTCATACCTTAACAATTTTATTTTCCATCATAAATTGACACCTTATATATTACATATGTGTCATATATCTTATCATCACATAATTTGTTAAATTTTGTTAAATTAATATCAATCGATAAAATTGAGTGTTATTAATAACACTCAATGAAAATTTACTTGTTAACAAAGAATTTTAAAAATTCACAAATCAACCAATTTTGACAAGCGATTTTTCATTTTAACAAGAGATTTTCATTTTAACAAGGAAAATTTCAAGAAGAGGGGGGGGAAGAAAAATTTACATGTCAAAACTTTAAAAATTTCAGATAAAAATTTTTCAGATAAAAATTTTGACATGAATTTTTTATCAGATAAAAATTATTCCTCTCTTCTTGAAATTTTCCTTGTTAAAAGGAAAATCTCTTGTTAAAAATGAATTTTTCCTTGTTAATGATTTATTAGATTATAAGATCTAAATGAAAAGTTTCTTGTTAAAATGAATTTTTCCTTGTTAATGATTTATTAGATTATAAGATCCAAATGAAACATTTATTGTTAAAATGAATTATTCCTTGTTAATGATTTATTAGATTATAAGACCCAAATGAAAAATTTCTTGTTAAAATGAAAATCACCTGTTAAATATATAAAATTTATCATATATTGGAAAATATATTAATGGAGTGCCATATATGTCATAAACTTTTCAAATCAGAGCGAGGATACACACATCACACCAATTTCAAAATATGCCTTAAAAGTGGAAAATATTTCAAAGATAAAAGAAATTATGATTACCATATCGAAAATTCTGTTTGTTCAAAACAATTACATATTAATGAAACCAAGCCTAAATTGCGACTCAAATCACATTATGATACCTTAACAAGAGATGAATTAATAGAAAAACTAGTTCATATCGAAGGCAAATATGAAGCTCTGAAAGAAAATCCCCAAACAGTTAATAATAGTCAAATCAATATTGTCGTGCCTCCGGCTTTCTTGGCATTAGATAGTTGTCAACAATTAACAAAATTATTGCCAAATCTACTACATAATGCTTTATCACACCATCCATCAAACTTTATATCATATTTGATTAAAGAAACAACTTGTAATCCACATACACCATTGTTTAACAGTGTCAAATTAACTAATAAAAAAAGACCCGTATGTACAGATATCTGATGGGGAACGGTATGTGTATGCATCAAAAAAGAATATTCTCAAACAATTAATTGAAAATAAGAAGAATATTTTGGAGGATTATGTCGATAATAATGGTGGCAAATATGGTAAAATACTTCTTAACAAATATCAGAATTACATTAAAATGTTGGGTGATAATAAAGATACTCAAAAAGACCTGGAAATTGACATTATTTGCATGTTACTAAATATGTCAGATACAATTGGATCAGATGAATGGTCTAAGAGTTTATTGGAAGATTTAAAAACTTGGGAAAATAAAGATTGATCAATTTTTATTTATGAAGCTCATCGTCACTATTCTCACACAGAATAGTGTAGATAACTGCTAAGATATCAAACTGAAAGACAATTGCAATGATACCTCAAAGGAATGTCCAGAAACTTATTGTTCAGTTATTATGAAGAATGGTAAGATCTGCGGAAAAGCTTATTGTGGATGACAATTAAAGCCGATCAACTAATGTAAAAATTTCACTTTTAAATTGCTTTGGACCGGAACAAAGTTTGATTTATTCAAGATAACAAAAATTGTTAGATTCAATGGATATGACATCACAATCTCCTTTACTGACATTGAGACTCATTATGATCAAAAATAAAACATTGATTGTATATTTATATGGTATATAAATATACAATCAACAAGCGAACTCACCCGCAACGACAGTGAGTCCGTTTTGTCTACTTAAAACATTGAACCAATAATGATCTATTCACCATCTGCTTCAAAATATAAGACATGTGAACAAATAACCATATCCTATGATTTTTCAGTCGACTCAATACTGAAACAGTTCAGTTATTCGAGAACTTCAATTGGGATGGTATTTTTGTTGCTGGTGGATTTATTTCGGGACTAATTGGAACAAAATATGATCCCCAAATGTATCAAGATTCAGGTATTGATATGTATATCTGTGGTGAGAATCGCTCAACTATATTGAAGATATTCAATATGTCATTGAATATCTTCAGAAAAACATACCAAATATTTATTTTATGACTCGTGGTTATCAACATGGATTCCTATAGAAGCAAATGATCGAGCAGACAATCTGAAGGGTGATGACTCGACCATCATTGATCACATTAACCAGATGTTATTTGCCAAGATGATCACAGTTTAAGACAAACCATATCTCATTTATTTTACTTTGATCACACATTAGATTTCTACACATATACACAGTGATATATATATATATATATATATATATATTGAAACTCATGACATTTGATAAGATATTACTTGTCCCTAATAATTAATGACCATATATCGTTACCAAGATATAAAACGTTGGTGAAAAGGTATGACGGGTATTTATCAGAACATCCATCAGCTCTCACTTGATAATTAACTAATTCTTCAGTTGATAGTTGAATAGTTTTATCCATCATATTAGAAGGTATTTGACTTTGTACTTGACCTTGATTAATCAATTCAGAGATATATTGATCTCCTTGCGGAGATACTAATTTGATGTACTTATTCTCATCAAATATGTGAATTAATTCAGGTTTTATAGCAACATGAATTGTATTTTCATACATATCCTCACGATCAAGTTCGTCTTGGTGATATTTGGATAGATGTGGTTTATGAGAAAAAAATATCTGATACTCTTGTTTGATGTCTTCTTTTTTAACAGCTAATATAATTCCATACGGTTTACGGTAAGGATCAATTCCAAATATTTTAAACAGGTTTTTCAACTGGGTGATATTTCCTTCACTCGTATTTACATATTGCTCACGTTTATATGCCTTATAAATTTCACGAATCATTTCTCCTGGACCTTCTCCATTAACTCTTGCCGAATTAGCAAATTCCCTCGCCACAGATAAATTTGCAGTAAATGACAAATTTATGTAACCCATTTGTCTAACTTCAGTTTGTCGGCTAATAAAATCTTGTATGTATCCTATTTTTGGGGTCGGTTTAAAATCATCATCATATCTGATTAATTGATAATTATCTAATAAAATTTTATATAAGTCGTCGGGGTAACGACCTGTTAAACCATACTTTTGAATATAATTGATATACGCTAAAGATGTCCCATGATAGAGATAATCACCTCCTCCATACTGAAATTGTGCACAATGTTGTTTACACATGTAACCTATCTTTGTAAATCTCTTACATTGTACTCCTTTATTCGTCAATGATTGACATTGTTTCCTCATTTGATATATTACTTCTGCACATATTTTCCTAACTCAAAATATATATATATATATTTATGAGACAATAGACACCAATTTCATGATATATTTCTTCAATAAAGACATAGGATTATTATTTTCTGTGGCATTAACTAAGTAATTCGAATTCACACCAATTTTCGAAAAATTTGTAAGATTGATATTTTTTGAATAATCACTTCAAGGGAAATTCATGTTTCGCAAAAAAGAAATTGGAAATTCAAAATTTCTAAATTTGCTTTGTGTTTTTGGATCATAACTGAAAGATAAATTTTTGTGAAATTTAAAAATTGGAAAAATTTTGGATTTGGCAAAATTTTAAATTTTAAAAATTTTACTAGAAATTTTAGAAAAACGCTGATTAAACAACCATTTGATAATTTCATATTTGACCCAGTCGATGGTGTGGAATTATGCCAAAATTTCAAAATTTTGGCTTATGATTTTCAGAAAGGTAAATTTTTGGCTGGTGATAGTGAGTTACTTTGATTTTTATGAATCATACATTATATTCAAATGTGTAACTTAATCGTAGGCGATTATTCTGGTCATCACAATCATTCTAAATTCAAAATCGGTATGATCGCTCTGAAATCATAAATTACAAATTTTGAAAATTGTTAAATAATATTATATCATTCCCGATTTGGTCTGGAGACGTGAGCTTTTTCACTAAACGTAATTTAAATCAGATCTGATTTTTATCCTGATTCATAATTCATTGATTTTTGATAAACTATGATTTGATGTGAATCATAGTGTCTAAATTCAATAGTGAATTACTATTTTAGTCAGAAACGAGACCATTCTTATATATTTTAAGACATATGTGTGATCAGATGAATTCCATATGTCTTTTTGAGATATCATAAAATTGTTAAATTTTATGATTAAAAATTGTTAAATTATGGATTTTTTGACTTAATTTAACAATTACATATGAGTTTGTATATGATTTTATTAATTAACCACTGTACACAATCCACAAAAATTAGCAAAAATGAAAATATGTTAAAAATGTGGTAATTATGATTAAAATAGACGCATTTATATTTTTTAAATAATTTTATGACACACATAAAATAGCTGAAAAATGTGGAAAGTATATAATATATAATATTATATGGATGAACAACATCAGTGTCCAATTTGTCATAAATGTTTTTCAAGAATCGATAGTATGAAAAGACATTTACACAATATTCATAATCCCAATCGAATAGAGAAAGAAAATAATGAATTTTCGTGCCAAATATGTCACAAAACATTCACCCGTTCACATTATGCAAAAAAACACTGTGAGACCATACACAAATGTGAATCAGATAACAAATCATCATATGCGACTGATCCTGTGTATCAAACATTAATTTCGAAGATTGATCGACTTGAATTAAAATTAGAAGAGACTACCAAATGTACTCAGCAAATGAATGGTAAGATTGATGAATTAAAAAATGCACCTTCACATAATATCATCAACAATCAAACCCTAAATGTAATCTGTGTCACCGGTCATGATAATTATTTGGATATGTTAACAGATCAGATGGGTGATTTTAGTCAAGCTATTGAATACATTAAAGATTGTGCTCTTTCTGACATCGCTGGTGATTGTAAATTAATTGAGAAAATTTATAACAATCCCAACAACGAGTTGTGTTTTACCACCAATGCTAAACGTTCACAAATTACCTATCACAATGAATCCAAAGAACGCGTGACGGAATCACGAGATTTATTTGGTCGTAAATTAGCCAATAATTTACAGAATAGTTATCTCAAAGGTGTGAATTATCTGATCAATACTAATTTAAACAGTCGCCGTGATCCCAACCAATTCTTGGCTGATTATGACTTGATGACATGGAATCAACATATTTACCAATTGTCAGATCATCAACACCAACGTCAATTGTTGGACCAATTACATTATTAGCAGCAATCGGATTCAATTACAAACTTTGTTCCGGTCCAAAATGTGAGTCCAACCTTTTTGAATTTGAAAATGTCCCTAATCCTAATTGAGTCTTATAAATGATCTGAAGTAATAATTGTGGGTTCATCTCCAAATTATTCAAAATAAATTTACTTTGGACCGGAACAAAGTTTGAATGATACCATTTTCAAAAATTAGTGGGATTGATATTTTTGAATAATCACTTCAAGGGAAATTCATGTTTCGCAAAAAAGAAATTGGAAATTCAAAATTTCTAAATTTGCTTTGTGTTTTTGGATCATAACTGAAAGATAAATTTTTGTGAAATTTAAAAATTGGAAAAATTTTGGATTTGGCAAAATTTTAAATTTTAAAAATTTTACTAGAAATTTTAGAAAAACGCTGATTAAACAACCATTTGATAATTTCATATTTGACCCAGTCGATGGTGTGGAATTATGCCAAAATTTCAAAATTTTGGCTTATGATTTTCAGAAAGGTAAATTTTTGGCTGGTGATAGTGAGTTACTTTGATTTTTATGAATCATACATTATATTCAAATGTGTAACTTAATCGTAGGCGATTATTCTGGTCATCACAATCATTCTAAATTCAAAATCGGTATGATCGCTCTGAAATCATAAATTACAAATTTTGAAAATTGTTAAATAATATTATATCATTCCCGATTTGGTCTGGAGACGTGAGCTTTTTCACTAAACGTAACTTAAATCAGACATGATTCATAATTCATTGATTTTAGATAAACTATGATTTGATGTGAATCATAGTTTCTGAATTCAATAGTGAATTACTATTTTAGTCAGAAACGAGACCATTCTTACAGATTTTAAGACATATGTATGATCAGACGAATTACATATGTCTTTTTGAGATAACATAAAATTGTTAAATTATATGATTAAACATTGTTAAATTATGAATTTTTTGACTTACTTTAACAATTTTGATGATTTATAGAATGAGTAAGACATATGTAATAAGTGAGTTAGTGAGATTTATGCGTCAAATATGAGCATTAATGTCATTAATCATAAATTATCATAAATTACACCATAGTTATGATGGCGATCTTATTTATGAATAATAATTTGCCGTTGGAAAACGAGCAAAGTATATAGAACTATTGACACATATTAGACATAATGGAATTTCATTATGATTGTCCGATATGCCATAAATCTTTCAATCGATCAAACAATATGAAAAGACATCTGGACAAAATTCATTCACCCGATCATGATCGAAATAATGATAAAACATGTCCCATTTGCCATAAAACATTCACGAGAAAGTATGATATGCAAAGACATTGTGAACAGATTCACAAAGGGGAATCTGTCCTTAAATCATCATACATATCTGATCCTGTGTACCAAACATTAATTTCAAAGATTGATCAATTGGAAGAAAGTAATAAACAACTCAAAGTTGAACTGATTGAACAAATTGGTCAAAAATCAAAGAAATATCACCAACAAATATCACAAATAATCAAACATTGAATATCATTTGCGTGACTGGTCATGATAATTATTTGGATATGTTAACAGATCAGATGGGTGATTTTAACCAAGCGATTGAGTATATTAAGGATTGTGCCCTCTCCGACTTAGCTGGTGATTGTAAATTAATTGAGAAAATTTATACCAATCCCAACAATGAGTTGTGTTTTACCACCAATGCTAAACGTTCACAAATTACCTATCACAATGAATCCAAAGAACGTGTGACTCCGTCACGGGACTTATTTGGTCGTAAATTGGCCAATAATTTACAGAATAGTTATCTCAAAGGTGTGAATCATCTGATCAATACTAATTTAAACAGTCGCCATGATCCCAACCAATTCTTGGCTGATTATGACTTGATGACATGGAATCAACATATTTACCAATTGTCAGATCATCAACACCAACGTCAATTGTTGGCCCAATTACATTATTAGTAGCAATCTGACTCAAGTTATAACTTTGTTCCGGTCCAAAGTAAATTTACTTTGGACCGGAACAAAGTTTGTATGAATATAAATTGCTCACATATCACTACATTAGTGCTTCTTCTGATGACGAGGACAATTTGAGCAACAGATGCCACATTGTTTGTTGGACACTGTGTGGCTGCATAACGACAACACGAACAACTAAGAGGGTGTCCAGAAATACAACATTGGTAAAAAATTCAAAAGTGATTTACTATTCTTTCCAGTAAATCCTTTTGAGTCATATCTATCAATGTAGTATCTGATTATTTTAGAGGGTGCCCAGAAATACGATCTTCGTTAAAAAAATTAAAATAATTTGTATTTTATATTCTTGCTTAAAATCAGATTCAATGTTTGATTTTAAGAGATTATTCGATAGTTTCTCAAAATTATCCTCAACCAAATTCTATAAGGATACGTTTGATCACTTAAAATCTATCTTCATTCAGCGGATTTCAGATGTGATTGAACAGCACAAAAAGCAACATGTGGTAGGAAAAGAACCATTGATTTGAAGCAAGTCCTCAATGGTATGTTTTTTATTGCTGATAATGGTATGAAGATGTCCTACATTAAAGACCAGTTCGGGATTGCAAAAAGCACATATTACTATTATTTTAATTTGATTGCTAAATACCAAATACTAGAACAACTGTATAGAGAATTGATTGTTGAAAATACTACCTTAGGTAAGAATGATTTCGTAATTACTGATACATTCACTGTGAAATCCATGGACGGATCACAAGGATTAGGAAGAAACCCAACTGATCGAGGAAGAAAAGGACTCAAAGTGTCTTTGATCTGTGACCACAATTTAGTCACACATGCCGTACATGTGGGTGATGCTAACATTCATGATGCTCAAATCTTACCAGAGACCATTGATGTATCCATGACAGATCTGACTGGTTTGAATTGTTTGGCTGATTCAGGATCTGCAGGCCGCAGATCTATTGACCAGATAGAGCACAAACATAAGATACATCTCATCTCAAAACCGAAAAAGAACAAGATCTCCCTCATAGATGAGTCATCACCGACCAACCGAAGAAATGACTATGCTCAATCAATATCATAATCGAATTGAGCGATTGAATGGTAATATTAGAGGGTTTAGAGGACTGATGATCAAATACACACAGACCGTTGATTCATATCGGACATATTTGTATTTAGCATTACTATGTATCACATGTTATCAATTGTTCGTCCATAAGTAAACATCCACAGATTATCTCATGTGGTGTCACTCTGTGTGTTTCACGTTTATAGAAAATATAAAAATACCTATGGATCATAATAAAATATTTATTTTTAAAATAATCAGATGCTACATTGATAGATATGACTCAAAATGATTTACTGGAAAGAATAGTAAATCACTTTTGAATTTTTTTACCAATGTTGTATTTCTGGACACCCTCTAATTTGGTTATTTTTCTTTTGTGAGGTTAATGTGGTGCGCATATCACGATGTCCGTCACCGTTGGTAAACTGGTGATATTTATAGCGTTTATCACTTGTTCCATCATTTTGACTGGCATTTTCAAATCCGTCGTTCTGTTTGTTGACGCACCAACGAGTGTCTTCCTTTGGGGGGCATTTGATAACTATGTTATTGGAATTGTAATAAATATAAAAATTTATTAATTAAATTTTTGGTTAAAACAACCCAAATATTGAAGTATTATAAAATGATGCGTCACACACTATTAACACATAATGTTAGTTACTTAAATAATCAAAAAACATTGTCAACTAATGTGTAAGAATACATCACAATTACACATAATTCACTTCGGACCGGAACAAAGTTTAAATCTTACAAAAATTTAAAAATTTGTAAGAATTTATAATTTAATAAAAATTCGCCAGGAGAAAAGTCATTTTCGCAAAAACGAAATTGGAATCCCAAAATTTATAAAATTACTTCGAATTTTAAGGATCAAAACTGAAAGACAAAAATTTGTAAAATTTAAAAATTAGAAATTTTTTGAGTTTGGAAAATTTTTAAAATTTTAAAAATTTTCTCAAAAATTTTAGAAAAACACTGATTGAATGATTGTTAAAATTGGATTTAAATAGCTTGTATTATGGTCTTATATTCTTCAAAAATTATTAGAGTTATTTTTATGATTT
>Ga0209450_10001271_pt1 | contig 12684 bp, 13 predicted proteins | sample FrelakmetLWP11LW_FD_187149 | JGI IMG/M metagenome (GOLD analysis project Ga0209450, IMG submission 187149) | Freshwater lake sediment microbial communities from the University of Notre Dame, USA, for methane emissions studies - LWP11 LW (SPAdes)... | ecosystem: Environmental > Aquatic >... | reverse complement strand
CAGCACCAGCACGATGGCGAGGAACTCCGCGCGCAGCAGCAGCCACAGGCAGGCGCAGGAGAAGAACGTCAGCACCAGCAGCAGCGCGGCGTGCACGGTGTTCTTCACCGTGATCACGCCCAGCGCGGCGCCAACCGTGACGGCGGCGAAGGCGTAGAACAGGGCCAGTTCGGTCGTCATGGCGGGCTCAGCGGAACGCCGCGTCCTGGGCGCGGGCGGCGGCGATCGCGGATTCGAAGCGGTCGCCGATCGCGAGCAACTGCGGCTTGGTGACCACGTTCTCGCCGCGCGCCTCGAAGTGGTACTCGTGGATGTTGGTTTCCACGATCGAATCGACCGGGCAGGATTCCTCGCAGAAGCCGCAGAAGATGCACTTGAACAGGTCGATGTCGTAGCGCGTGGTGCGGCGCGTGCCGTCGGCGCGCTGCTCGGAGTCGATGGTGATCGCCAGCGCGGGGCACACGGCCTCGCACAGCTTGCAGGCGATGCAGCGTTCCTCCCCGTTCGGATAGCGGCGCAGCGCGTGCAGGCCGCGGAAGCGGTTCGACTGCGGCGTCTTCTCGAACGGGTATGCCAGCGTGTACTTGGGGCGCACGAAATAGCGGCCGGTCAGGGCGAGGCCCTTGACCAGTTCCACCAGCATGAGGCTCTTGAGGTAATTGGCGATGCGGTTCATGGACGAGGGCCTCAGGCGCCGACCTGCACCAGGTCGGCGTGGACGATCAGCGCGGCGACCAGGATCCACACGATGGTGATCGGGATGAACACCTTCCAGCCGAGGCGCATGATCTGGTCGTAGCGATAGCGCGGGAAGGTCGCGCGGAACCACAGGAAGCAGAACATGAAGAAGGCGGCCTTGCCGAACAGCCACCACGGACCCGGCTCGCCCAGCAGCCCCCACGAGGCCGGGAACGGCGACAGCCAGCCGCCCATGAACATGATCGTGGTCAGGAACGAGATCAGGATCATGTTCGCGTATTCGGCGAGGAAGAACACCGCGAACGCGGCGCCGCCGTACTCGACGTGGAAGCCGGCGACGATCTCGGATTCGCCCTCGGCGACGTCGAACGGCGCGCGGTTGGTCTCGGCCACGCCGGAGATGAAGTAGATCAGGAACAGCGGCAGCAGCGGCAGCCAGAACCACTCCAGCAGGCCGGCGTCGCCCTTCTGCGCATCCACGATCGCGCCCAGGTTCAGGGTGCCCGACATCACCAGCACGCCGACCAGGGCGAAACCCATCGCGATCTCGTAGGACACCACCTGCGCCGCCGAGCGCATGGCGCCGAGGAAGGCGTACTTGGAGTTCGACGCCCAGCCGGCGAGGATCACGCCGTACACGCCCATCGAGGTCATCGCCAGCAGGTACAGCAGGCCGGCATTGACGTCGGCCAGCGCCATGCCCTCGCCGAACGGCACCACCGCCCAGGCGGCGAACGCCGGCGCCAGCGACAGCACCGGTGCAAGGAAGTACAGGAACCGACTGGCGTTGGTCGGCAGGATCAGTTCCTTGAACAGCATCTTGAAGGTGTCGGCGAACGGCTGCAGCAGCGCCAGCGGACCGATGTAGACCGGCCCGCGCCGGACCTGCATCCAGCCGATCACCTTGCGCTCGGCGAGCGTGTAGAACGCCACCGCCACGATCAGCGGCACCGTGATGGCGATGATCTTGACCAGCGTCCACACCACCATGGCCACCATCGGCAGCCCGGCGAAGATCGCGTCGATCGCGCCCTTGACGACCTCGACCATGGTCAGGCCCTCACAAGCGACAGCACGGCGCCGGTCGGCGCCAGGGCGACCGTCTCGTGGAACCCAGCCGGCACGTGCACCGCGCCGTGCGGCACGCGGTCGCTGATTTCCAGCGGCAGGACCACCTCGGCGCTGCCGTCGGACACCCGCAGCAGGGTGCCCCCGGCGAAGCCGCGGGCCTGTGCTTCACCGGGATGCAGGCGCAGCACCGGCTTCGGCGTCAGCGGCGAGGCCTGCAGCGCGGCGGCGCGGCGCAGCACCGGGTCGATGCGGTAGACCGGGACGGTGGCGATGCGCGCCAGCCCCTCCACCGACGGCCGCCGCACGGCGAGCCCCGCGGCCTGCGCCGAGCGCGGGGCGGCCGGATCTGGCATCGCGGCGCGCAGGCCGGCGAGATCGTCGAAGGCGAACCCGGGCAGGCCGAGCGCCGCGCCGAGCGCACGCAGCACGCGCCAGCCCGGCCGCGCATCTCCCGGCGCCTTGGCGCCCGCCGCGAAGCGCTGCACGAGGCCGTCGACGTTGACGTAGGTACCGTCGGTCTCCGGCGGCAGGCCGATCGGCAGCACCACGTCGGCGTGCGCCTGCACGCCCGCGCAGCCGAACGCGCCGATGTGCAGGTGGAAGCCTGCCGCTTCGCGCGCGCGGTCGAACGCCGCGGGCCGCGCGGCATCGAGCGCGCCGGCCTGGAACACGACCAGCGCCTTGCGCGGGCGCTGCATGATGGCGCCGGCATCGTGTCCGGAGGCGCCGGGCAGCGCGCCCACGCGCGACAGGCCGACGCTGTTGGCCGGGCCGGCGAGTTCGTCGAACGCCGCGCCGGTCGCGGTGGCCACGAAGCGCGCCAGCGCGCGCAGCCAGGACGCCAGCGGATGCTGCACGGCAAAGTCGCCGAACAGCACCACGGCCGGCTGCGCGGCGCGCAGCGCGTCGACGATCGCGCGATGCGCGTCGCCAGGCTTGGCACCGGCGATCGCCTCGGCCAGCGCGACGGGCGCCTCGGCACCGCCGTCGACCAGCACGCGCGCGACCGCGGCGAGTTCGTCCACCATCTGCGCGGGCGGGACCACCCGCTCGCCGGCGAGTTCGAAGTTGCCGTCGTAGGCCAGCGGGTTGATCGCGTGCACCGCGGCGCCGCGCCGGGCCGCCTTGCGCAGGCGATGGCCGAGCAGCGGTGCGTCGTGGCGCGGGTCGAGGCCGACCAGCAGCGCGGCGCGAGCGCCTTCGAGCGCAGCGAGCGGCATCTCGAAGGTGGCACCCGCCGCGCCGTCGGCGAAGTCGAGCACGCGCAGGCGATGGTCGATCGCCTCGCTGCCGAGCCCGCGCAGCAGCGCGGCCAGCAGATGACCCTCCTCGCAGGACGCCAGCGGCGACACCAGCGCGCCGAGGTTGGCGCCGGCGGCCTTCAGGCCCGCGGCGGCGGCGGCGATCGCCTCTTCCCAGCCCGCCTCGACCAGCCGGCCGTCGCGACGCACCAGCGGCTTCGCCACGCGGTCGTCGGCATACAGGCCCTGGTGGCTGTAGCGGTCGCGGTCCGACAGCCAGCACTCGTTGACCTGCTCGTTGTCGCGCGGCACGGTGCGCAGCACTTCGCCGCGGCGGGTGTGCAGCCACAGGTTGGAGCCCAGCGCGTCGTGGTAGCCGATCGACTCGCGCGCGATCAGTTCCCACGCGCGCGCGCGGAAGCGGAACACCTTGTTGGTCAGCGCGCCGACCGGGCACACGTCGACCACGTTGCCGGACAGCTCCGACTCCATCGCCTTGCCGATGTAGGTCCCGATCTCGAGATGCTCGCCGCGCCCCATGCCGCCGAGCTCGTAGGTGCCGGCGATCTCGCTGGTGAAGCGCACGCAGCGCGTGCAGTGGATGCAGCGCGTCATGTCGGTGGCGACCAGCGGGCCGAGGTCCTCGTCGGCCACCACGCGCTTGCGCTCGACGAAGCGGCTGACCGAGCGGCCGTAGCCCATCGCCACGTCCTGCAGTTCGCACTCGCCGCCCTGGTCGCAGATCGGGCAGTCCAGCGGGTGGTTGATCAGCAGGAACTCCATCACGTTGCGCTGCGAATCCAGCGCGCGCTTGGACTGCGTGTACACCTTCATGCCGTCCATCACCGGCGTGGCGCAGGCCGGCATCGGCTTCGGCGCCTTCTCCACGTCGACCAGGCACATGCGGCAGTTGGCCGCGATCGGCAGCTTGTCGTGGTAGCAGAAGCGCGGGATCTGGATGCCGGCCTTGTCGGCGGCGTGGATGATCATCGAGCCCTTCGGCACCTGCAGGGCCTTGCCGTCGATCTCGATGCTGACGTGATCGGGCGGCGTGTTGGGGGCGGCAGGCTGTGCGCTCATCGCTGGAGTCCGTGTTCCGTTGCCGCGCTCAAGCCGCGAGGCCGGGCTGCGCTTCGACGAGCGAGCGCTTGTTGACGATGTAGTACTCGAACTCGTGCCAGAACTGGCGCAGAAAGCCCTGCACCGGCCAGGCCGCCGCTTCGCCGAACGCGCAGATCGTGTGGCCCTCGATCTGGCCGGCCGCCTGCTTGAGCAGGTGCAGGTCGTCCATCGTGGCCTCGCCGTCGACGATGCGCGTGAGCAGGCGGTACATCCAGCCCGTGCCCTCGCGGCACGGCGTGCACTGGCCGCAGCTCTCGTGGTAGTAGAACTGCGCGATGCGCTGGCAGGCGCGCACCATGCAGGTACTGTCGTCCATCACGATCACGGCGCCGGAGCCGAGGCCCGAACCCGCCTTCTGCAGCGCGTCGAAGTCCATCGTGATCGCCATCATGGTGTCGGCCGGCAGCACCGGCATCGACGAACCGCCCGGGATCACGGCCTTGAGCTTGCGCCCGGGGCGCATGCCGCCGGCCATCTCCAGCAGGTCCTTGAACGGGGTGCCGAGCGGCACTTCGTAGTTGCCCGGCCGCTGCACGTGGCCCGACACCGAGAAGCACTTCGGCCCGCCGTTGTTCGGCTTGCCGATGCCGAGGAACCACTGCGCGCCGTTGCGGATGATCGCCGGCACCGAGGCGAAGGTCTCGGTGTTGTTGATCGTGGTCGGCTTGCCGTAGAGGCCGAAGTTGGCCGGGAACGGCGGCTTGAAGCGCGGCTGGCCCTTCTTGCCCTCCAGCGACTCCATCAGCGCGGTTTCCTCGCCGCAGATGTAGGCGCCGGCGCCGAGCGCGGCGTACAGGTCGTAGGAGAAGCCGCTGCCGAGGATGTCCTTGCCCAGCCAGCCGTGCTGGTAGGCCTCGCGGATCGCCTGCTCGAAGTGCTCGAACGGTTCGCGCATGAACTCGCCGCGCATGTAGTTGTAGCCGCACGAGGCGCCCATCGCGTAGCCGCCGATGATCATGCCCTCGATCACCGCATGCGGGTTGAAGCGCAGGATGTCGCGGTCGTGGCAAGTGCCGGGCTCGGACTCGTCCGAGTTGCACAGGATGTACTTCGTGCCCGGCGCGTTGCGCGGCATGAAGCTCCACTTCAGCCCGGTCGGGAAGCCCGCGCCGCCGCGCCCGCGCAGGGCCGACTGCTTGACCAGGTCGATCACCGCCTCGCGCGTCATCGGCTCGGTCAGCACGCGGCGCAGCGCCTGGTAGCCGCCGGCCTTCAGGTAGTTCTCGTAGGTCCAGGGCTGCTCGAAGTGCAGCGTGGTGAACACCACGTTGTGCGCCTTCGGCTCGAATCCGGGGTAGACCGCGTTGCCCATGGTGTCTGCTTCTTCTCGGTGCGCGGCCGGCCGCCGCGCTTGGCGTCACTTCAGCGAATCCAGCACCTGGTCCAGTTTTTCCGGCGTCAGGTTCTCGTGGTAATGCCCGTCCACCAGCGCCATCGGCGCGCGGACGCAGGCCGCGAGGCACTCTTCCTCGGCGACGAGGTGGATGCGCCCGTCGGGCGTGCTCTCGCCGAGCGCGATGCCGAGCCGCTTCTCCGCATGCTCCACCAGCGACTGCGCGCCGTTGAGCCAGCACGAGATGTTGGTGCAGATGCTGACCTTGTGCCGGCCGCACTTGCCGAGGTGCAGCATCGAGTAGAACGACGCCACCTCGTAGGCCCAGACCGGCGGGATGCCGATGTACTTCGCCACCGCGGTCACGATCTCGTCGGACAACCAGCCGCCGTTCTGCTCCTGCGCGGCCATCAGCGCCTGGATCACGGCGGACCGGCGGCGGTCGGCGGGGAACTTGGCGAGCCAGCCGTCGATGCGCGCGCGCGTGTCGTCGCTGAGCGCGACCTGCGGATCGACGTCCTTGACCGCCTGGATGCCGGATGCGGACTTCACCGGTCGATCTCCCCGAACACGATGTCGAGCGTGCCGATCACCGCGACCACGTCGGGCAGCATGTGCCCGCGCACGATCTCGTCGATGGCGGAAAGGTGGGAAAAGCCCGGCGCGCGCAGCTTGACCCGGAACGGCTTGTTGGCGCCGTCGCTGATGATGTACGCGCCGAACTCGCCCTTGGGCGCCTCGACCGCGGCGTAGGTTTCGCCCTCCGGCACCACGTAGCCCTCGGTGAAGAGCTTGAAGTGGTGGATCAGGGCTTCCATGTCGTCCTTCATCTCCTCGCGGGACGGCGGCGCGACCTTGAAGTTGCGCACCATCACCGGACCGGGATTGGCGCGCAGCCACTGCACGCACTGACGGATGATGCGGTTGGACTGGCGCATCTCCTCGACCCGCACGAGGTAGCGGTCGTAGCAATCGCCGTTGCTGCCCAGCGGGATGTCGAAATCGACCTCGGCGTAGCGGGCGTAGGGCTGCTTCTTGCGCAGGTCCCAGGCGATGCCCGAGCCGCGCAGCATCGGCCCGCTCATGCCCCAGGCCAGCGCCATCTCCGGCGACACCACGCCGATGCCGACTGTGCGCTGCTTCCAGATCCGGTTGTCGGTGAGCAGGGTCTCGTACTCGTCGATCTTGGACGGGAAGTCGGCGGTGAAGGCGTCGAGGAAATCCAGCATCGAGCCTTCGCGCCAGGCGTTCATGCGCTTGAGCTCGGCGCCCTTGCGCCACGGATGCTCCTTGTACTGCGGCATCCGCTCCGGCAGGTCGCGGTACACGCCGCCCGGCCGGTAGTAGGTCGCGTGCAGGCGCGCGCCGGACGCGGCCTCGTAGCAGTCCATCAGTTCCTCGCGCTCGCGGAACGCATAGAGGAACAGGGTCATGGCGCCGAGGTCGAGCGCGTTCGAGCCGAGCCACATCAGGTGGTTCAGGATGCGCGTGATCTCGTCGAACATCGTGCGGATGTACTGCGCGCGCTCGGGCGCCTCGATGCCGAGCAGCTGCTCGATCGCGCGCACGTAGGCGTGCTCGTTGCACATCATCGACACGTAGTCGAGCCGGTCCATGTAGCCGATCGACTGGTTGTACGGCTTCGACTCGGCGAGCTTCTCGGTGCCGCGGTGGAGCAGCCCGACGTGCGGGTCGGCGCGGACGATGGTCTCGCCGTCGAGTTCCAGCACCAGGCGCAGCACGCCGTGCGCGGCCGGGTGCTGGGGGCCGAAGTTCATCGTGTAGTTGCGGATTTCCTGCATCGCGTTCAGCCCTGGGCCTGCGACTCGGCGCGGCCCTGCTCGTAACGGGAGTCGTGGCGCACCACGCGCGGCACCAGCACGCGCGGCTCGATCGAGACCGGCTCGTACACCACGCGGCCCTTCTCGGCGTCGTAGCGCACCTCGACGTTGCCGATCAGCGGGAAATCCTTGCGGAACGGATGTCCGACGAAGCCGTAGTCGGTGAGCAGCCGGCGCAGGTCGGGGTGGCCCTCGAACACGATGCCGTAGAGGTCGAAGGCCTCGCGCTCGAACCAGGTCGCCGCCGGCCACACGCCGACCAGCGAGGGCACGGTGGGCAGGAGGTCGTCGGGGGCGAAGGCGCGCAGGCGCAGGCGCCGGTTGTGCGCCTGGGACAGCAGGTGCACCACCACCGCGAAGCGCCGCGGACCGCCGCCGCCGGCCTTTTCGCCGCGGCGGAAGCGCCCGGGGCCCTGCCCCTCGACGCCACGGCTGAAGCCCTGGCTGGAGACGTCGCTGGTGTCCCACTCGACCTCGCCGTAGCCGAGGTAGTCCACGCCGCAAAGGTCGACCATCTGCTCGAAGCGGAAGTCGCGCTCGTCGCGCAGCGCGCGCGCGACCTCGGCGAGTTGCTCGGCCGGCACCTCGAGGGCGACCTGTCCCAGCGCAGTGCTGGCGCGCACGCGCTCGCCGAAGCGCGCGGCCAGGCGCTCGGGCAGGCTGGCTTGGGGCTCGCTCATCGGATTCCTCAGCGCGCGAAGGTGTTGGTGCGGCGGATCTTCTTCTGCAGCTGCAGGATCCCGTAAACCAGCGCTTCCGCGGTCGGCGGGCAGCCGGGGACGTAGACGTCGACCGGCACGATGCGGTCGCAACCGCGCACCACCGCATAGGAATAGTGGTAATAGCCGCCGCCGTTGGCGCAGGAGCCCATCGAGATCACCCACTTGGGCTCGGGCATCTGGTCGTAGACCTTGCGCAGCGCCGGCGCCATCTTGTTGACCAGGGTGCCGGCGACGATCATCACGTCGGACTGCCGCGGCGAGGGCCGGAACACCACGCCGTAGCGGTCGAGGTCGAGGCGCGCGGCCCCGGCGTGCATCATCTCCACCGCGCAGCAGGCCAGCCCGAAGGTCATCGGCCACATCGACCCGGTGCGCGCCCAGTTGACCAGCGCGTCGACCGAGGTGGTCACGAAGCCGCGCTCCAGCAACGGGTTGTCCGCCTCGGGGCGCAGGATGTCGTCCACCGCGCCGACCGGGACCGGGTTGTGGAAGATGTCGCTCACTCCCATTCCAGGGCTCCCTTCTTCCACTCGTACACGAAGCCGATCACGAGGATCCCGAGGAACACCGCCATCGCGGCCAGCGCGGGCGCGCCGATGTCGTCGAACACCAGCGCCCACGGGAACAGGAAGGCGATCTCGAGGTCGAAGATGATGAACAGGATCGCCACGAGGTAGTAGCGCACGTCGAACTTCATGCGCGCGTCCTCGAAGGCCTCGAAGCCGCACTCGTAGGGCGAGAGTTTCTCGGCACCGCCCCGGCGCGGCCCGAGCAGGGCGCCGAGCCCGAGCAGGGCGGCGCCAATCACGGTGGAGACGGCGAGGAAGAGCAGGATCGGCAGGTATTCGGACAGGATCATCGGCGCCTCGTCTGCCTCCTGCTGTGGCCACGCCCGCCGACGGGCCCGGCGGGAGGCCATTGCGCGCGTGGCGCGCCTCGCGGTCGCGCCACGCGGTACTGCGTTGGTGCCCAGGAGAGGACTCGAACCTCCACGGCTTGTGGCCGCTACCACCTCAAGGTAGTGCGTCTACCAATTCCGCCACCTGGGCGTGGAAACTGCGTGATTCTACCCGTTGCCGTCCTTCTTGGCAGCCTCCGGCGCGGACGCCGGTGCCGGATCGCCGGCCGGAGCGGGCTCGGCCGCGGCGGGCGCCGGCGGTACGTCGCCCTGCGATGCGGGCGCCGCGGGCACTTCGGCGTCGACGGGGGCCGCGGCGGCCGGCGCTTCGCCCATCACGCCGAGGTCCTCGGCGCTGGGCGCGCTGCCGCTGCGATGGGTGACGAACATGCCGATGCCGAGGCTGAGCACGAAGAACGCGACCGCCAGCCACTTGGTCGACTTGCTGAGGAAGTTGCTCGCGCCGCGCGCGCCGAACACGGTCGCCGAAGCACCCGCGCCGAAGCCGGAACCGGCCTGCGCGCCCGCGCCGCGCTGCATGAGGATCAGCACGACCATCGCGATGGCCACGCAGACGTAGATGACGTTAAGGATGGTCAGGGTCATGGTTCAGTCCGTGCGCCGCGCTGCAGCCGCGATGGCGAGGAAGTCGGCCGCCACCAGCGAGGCGCCGCCGACCAACCCGCCGTCGACGTCCGGCTGCGAGAACAGCTCGGCGGCGTTCGAGGGCTTGACGCTGCCGCCGTACAGGATCGGCAGCGAGCGCGCGACTATAGCATCGAGGCTGGCCACTTTGCCACGCAGGAAGGCATGCACGGCCTGGGCCTGGGCGCTGCTCGCGGTGCGACCGGTGCCGATCGCCCACACCGGCTCGTAGGCCAGCACCGCGCCACGCAGCGCATCGGCGCCGCCGGCGGCGAGCACCGCATCGAGCTGGCGGCCTACCACGGCCTCGGTGCGCCCGGCCTCGCGCTCGTCGAGGGTCTCGCCCACGCACAGGATCGGGACCAGCCCCGCGGCCCGCGCGGCGGCGAACTTGGCCGCCACCAGGGCATCCGTTTCGGCGTGGTACTGGCGCCGCTCGGAGTGGCCGACGATGGCGTAGCGGGCGCCGCAGTCGGCGACCATCGGCGCCGCGACCTCGCCGGTGTAGGCGCCCTGCGCGTGCGCGCTGACGTCCTGCGCGCCGACGTCGACGCGCCCGGCGGCGACCTGGGCGACCCGCGCCAGGTACGGGAACGGCGGCGCGAGCACCACCCGCACGCCACCCGGCGCCGCGGCAGCCACCGCTGCGGCCAGCGCGTCGGCCTGCGCGCCGGTGCCGTGCATCTTCCAGTTGCCCGCCACGATGCGTTCGCGCATGCCGTTCCCCAGCGAAAAAATGCGGCGCGCAGCATATCGGGCCCGCGCATGGCGGTCCACGCCGACCGTAGAATCGCGCATCCCCCGCACCGCGAGCGCGCATGAACGCAGAACCCACGAACCGCCCCTGGGCCCTGGTCACCGGCGCGTCGGCCGGCATCGGCGCCGAGTTCGCACGCCAGCTGGCGGCACGCGGCCACGCGCTGGTGCTGGTGGCGCGGCGCGCGGAACGGCTCGAGGCGCTGGCGCGCGAACTGCGCGAGCGGCACGGCGCGCCGTCGCTGGTCATCGCGCTCGACCTGTCGGACCCCGGCGCCGGCGCCGCCTTGTTCGAGCGCACCGAAGCCGCCGGCATTGCGGTCGAGTTCCTGGTCAACAACGCCGGCTACGGCCTGCCCGGCACGCTGACCAGCCAGCCGTGGGCCTCGCACCGCGCGTTCCTCGAGGTGATGGTCGCGGGCCCGGTCGACCTGTGCTGGCGTTACCTGCCGGGCATGCGCGCGCGGCGCCGCGGCCGCGTCGTCAACGTCGCCTCGCTGGCCGGACTGGTGCCGGGCTCTGCAGGGCACACGCTTTACGGCGCCAGCAAGTCGTGGCTGATCAAGTTCTCGCAGTCGCTGGCGCTGGAGAACGCCGCACTGGGGGTGAAGGTCTCGGCGCTGTGCCCGGGCTTCACCTACTCCGAGTTCCACGACGTCAACGGCGCGCGCGCGATCGTGTCGAAGATGCCGAAGTACATGTGGATGGACGCAGCCCCCGTGGTCGCTGCCGGCCTCGACGCGGTCGAGCGCGGCGAGATCGTCTGCGTGCCCGGCCGCGTGAACCGCTTCATCAAGTTCCTGATGAAGCACCTGCCGGACGGCCTCGCGCTGCGGATGACCGCCGCGCGGTCGAAGGACTTCCGGGTGCAGGACGACGCCGCGCGCTGAGCGCGCGGCGCCTCACACCAGCTTGATCTCGCGCAGCCGCTCCATCAGGTAGCCGTGGGCGGTGATCGCCTGCGGGTAGCGGCTGGGATTGCCGGCGCTCACGCAGCCCGGCAGCACGTCGATCAGGAAATCCGGGTTCGGATGCAGGAAGTACGGCACCGAATAGCGCGGCTGGCGCGCCAGGTCGCCCGGCGGGTTGACCACGCGATGGGTGGTCGAGGGATACACGTGGTTGGTCAGGCGCTGCAGCATGTCGCCGATGTTGACCACGATGGTGTCGCCTTCGGCGGTGAACGGCACCCACTCGCCCTGCCGGCTGAGCACTTCCAGCCCGGCCGCGCTGGCGCCGACTAGCAGGGTGATGAAGTTGATGTCCTCGTGCGCGCCGGCGCGCACGTTGGGCACGTCGGGCGCGGTGATCGGCGGGTAGTGGATCGGGCGCAGGATGGAGTTGCCCTGGTCGACCTTGTCCTCGAAGTAGTCCTCGGGCAGGTCGATATGCAGCGCGAGCGCGCGCAGCACGCGGCGACCGAGCGCGTCGAGCGCCTCGTACAGCCCGTAGCCGTAGCGGCGGAAGCCCGGCACTTCGTCCGGCCACAGGTTGGGCGGCATCACCGCCGCATGCTTCGAGTCGCGCGCAATCTCGCGCCCGACATGCCAGAACTCCTTCAGGTCCGGGTACTTCGAGTCCTTGGCGGTCTCGATGCCGAACGGCGTGTAGCCGCGCGCGCCGCCGCCACCCTTGACGTGGTACTTGAGCTTGGTCTCGGCCGGCAGCGCGAAGAACTCACGGAAGGCCTGGTAGGCGCCCGCGACCAGGTCGGCCGGGATGCCGTGGCCGCGGATGCCGCAGAAGCCCCACTCGCGGTAGGCGCGCCCGATCTCGTCGACGAACGCCCGGCGGTCGGTCTCGAAGCGGCGGATGTCGAGGGTCGGGATGCGGGGCTGGCTCATGGCGGCGCGGCGCGATCGGTGCGGGAGCGCCGATTCTAGCGCCGCGCGCTCACGCCGGATCGGCGCTCGCCGCGGCGCTCACAGCCGCCGACAGCTTGCCCAGCACGCCGTCGACCAGCATCGGGTCGTCCGCTTCGACCGTGACGCGGATCACCGGCTCGGTGCCCGAGGCGCGCAGCACCAGGCGCCCGCGGCCGGCCAGCGACTGCTCGGCCTGCGCGCGCGCCAGTTGGACGGACTCATGGGCCAGCGGCCGGGTGCCCGCCGCGACGCGCACGTTGACCGTCTTCTGCGGCAGGCGCGACCAGCCGGCGGCCAGTTCGTCGAGCGCCTTGCCCTGCCTCGCCATCACCTCCAGCACCTGCAGCGCGCACACCAGCGCGTCGCCGGTGCTGGCGCGGTCGAGGCACAGCACGTGGCCGGAGGCCTCGCCGCCGAGCACCCCGCCCTGCCCCACCAGCATCTGGTGCACGAAGCGGTCGCCGACCGCGGCACGCTGGAAACCGATGCCG
>Ga0209450_10001270_pt1 | contig 12689 bp, 11 predicted proteins | sample FrelakmetLWP11LW_FD_187149 | JGI IMG/M metagenome (GOLD analysis project Ga0209450, IMG submission 187149) | Freshwater lake sediment microbial communities from the University of Notre Dame, USA, for methane emissions studies - LWP11 LW (SPAdes)... | ecosystem: Environmental > Aquatic >... | reverse complement strand
TGCCGACGTTGTGGATGCGTTCGGGTGGCACCCCTTCGGCAAGCAGGTTGGCGTGTGCCGAGGCCGATGGCGCGAAGTGGTACGTCGCATGTCCCGCGATGCGGCGCCGGAACCACTCCTCGGGAAACGGATCGGCGACGCTGGGCGTGCGCAGGCCCGCCTCGACGTGCACGACCTCGCGACGTGCGCGAACGCCGGCGCGCGTCCCCGCATAGGCCGTCAGTGTGTCGCCCTGCACCAGCACGAGCGCCGGCTGGTACTCGCCGATCGCCTCGGCGAGACTCGAGATCAGCTGCCAGGCTGCGGTGCGGAGATTGGGCATCGCCACGAGCGGCGGCAGCTCGTGGTCGGGCCGAATCCCGAACTCGCCGAACGTGCGGCGCACTGCCTCGGGATGCTGCCCGCTGCCGATCACGAGGGCGGAGAGCGCCTGCCGCTGGCCGAGTTCGCGAATCACCGGGACGAGTTTGATGCACTCCGGACGCGTGCCGGCGACGACCAGCACGACAGGGCGCGACGCGGGCCTGCAAACGCTCGGCGGATGCGCGTCGCGAAGAACGCCGTGGCCGGCGTTGGTAATGGCATCCAGCAAGGCTTCCCCCAAGGTCAGACCGCGTCGGCTCGCCGGCACACCGGCGTCTCCGGCCCTGCGCCATTCCGGCGCCCTATTCTCGTCGGGTCCGACACTGCGCTACGACCCTCGACCGACGGCCGGCACTGTATCAAGGTGCGCAGGATCCGCACAACAGGAGTGCGCGTGCGTACCGGTCCTGCCCCCCCGGCGACGAGTTCCGGACTCGCGATGTTGACGGTCGGGGCGCCCGGCCGCGTGCGGGCCGGGGGCCCGCCATCATCACCGGCAGCGGGCTGGACAAGTGGCGGTGCTACCATCGGGCGAATCGAGCGCGGCCGGAGGACGCCGTTCCCGGCGAAAGCACTCGAGCGTGCTTGCGGGAGGAGAAGCCATGCAACAGAAGGACCTGGTGGCCGCGCTGCGCAGCCATCCGTTCGACAAGAACTTCACGCCGGAGCAGATCGAGAAGCTCGCCTCGCTCGCCAGGGAAGTGACGTTCGGGCGCGACCAGGTGATTTTCCGCGAAGGCGGCGAGAGTCACGACTTCCACCTCATCATCGGCGGCCGTGTCGCGCTCGAGATCGAGGTACCCAACCACCCCAACGTGCGCGTGCAGACGCTGTCCGGCGGCGACGAGTTCGGCTGGTCGGCGATACTGTCGGGCCAGGGCAAGTACTTCCAGGCGCGCGCCCTCGAGCCGGTGACCGCGCTGGCCTTCGACGACAAGGCGCTCCTCGCCGCGTGCAACGCCGACCCCGCGTTCGGCTTTGCGTTCATCTACCGCGTGCTCGAGGTGGTTTCGGAGCGGCTGCAGGCGACGCGCCTGCAGGTGCTCGATCACTATTCGCCCATCGCCAAGCGCGCCGGCGCCTAGCCGGCGGTCGCATCCGGCGTCAGAACATCCCGAGCACCCAGCCCGGGAAGATCACCAGCAGCACCACGGGCACGAGGCACAGCAGGGTGGCGCCGAGCGCGAGCCGGCGCGGCCGCTCGTCGGCGTCGCCCTCGCCCTGCGGGCTCATGAACATGAACTGGATGATCCGCAGGTAGAAGTAGATGCCGAGGTAGCTTCCCACGAGGCCGAGCACGGCGTACCACGTGTGCCCCGCGGCCATCACGTTGCGGAACACCAGGAACTTGGCCACGAAGCCGGGCAGCGGCGGGATGCCGGCGAGCGAGAGCATCGCGAGCGCAATGACGATTGCCGCGAACGGCTTGCGTCGGTAGAGGCCCTTCAGGTTGGCGATGCGGTCGCGCGCGGCGTCGTCGCCACCGGTGGGCAGCGCCGAGAACGCGAGCAGGTTCATCACGCCGTAGGCGAGCACGTAGAAGGCGACCGCCTGGAACCGGCCGCCGGCCGTGCCGAGCAGCGCGAAGAACAGGTACCCGGCGTGCGCGATCGACGAATACGCGATCATCCTGCGGAAGCTCGTCTGCCGGATCGCCGCGACGTTGCCCCACGCGATCGAGGCGAGCGGCAGGATCGCGACCAGGCCGGCGAGTTGCGGCGTGACCTCGGCGGTGCCGAACAGGCGGACGACCGCGAGCACCACAGCGGCCTTGATGATCGTCGCCATGTACGCCGTCACCGGTACGCTCGCGCCTTCGTAGGCGTCCGGCGCCCAGGTGTGGAACGGGAACACCGCCGCCTTGAGGAAGAACGCGCAGAGGATCAGCACGACCGCGGCGCGGGGCATCAGCGCCTGCGAGGCGAGTGCCTCGGGGAAGGCCGAGAGGGCGAGCGAGCCGCTCGCGCCGAAGAGCAGCGAGGCGCCCATCAGGAACGTCGCGGTGGCCGCACCGCCGAGGATCAGGTACTTGAGCCCGGCCTCGGCACTTTCCGGCCGCTGCAGCGCGAGCAGGACCAGCACGTAGACCGGCAGCGACATGATCTCGAGGCCGAGGAACAGCGTGAGGAAGCTGTCCGACGACACGAGCAGGCACGTTCCGTAGAGCGAGGACAGCAGGAGCAGCGGGAAGCGGGTGTCGTGGAAGTCGTCCCGCGAGATCAGCAGCACGGGCAGCGCGAGCGCGAGGATCACCGCTTTCGCGATTTCGGTCTGCGGGTTGATCGAGAAGTGGCCGGCGAACGGCGCGGCCGCGTAGCCGCCGAACCACAGGGCGATCGCGGCGGACGTGGCCGCGGCGACCGCGACGACGGCGACCGCGAGCCCGGTGCGCCCCTTGCCGCCGGCGACCTCGATCAGGATCAGTGCGCAGAGCCCCACGAGCAGCGCGTGCTCCGGCAGCATCGCGAGGATCACGGACATGGCGTTCATCGCACGCTCGCGAAGGCGCTGCCGCCGGTCTCGACCAGCTGCTGGAACTGACGGGCGGCGAGCTCGGTCTTGCTCAGGGGTTCGTCGGGGAACAGGCCCAGCGCGAACATCGCGACGACGATCGCGGCGAGCACGGCGACCTCACGGGTGGAGAGGTCCGTGATCGGCAGGTGCGGGGCCTTGAGCTTGCCGTACAGGAAGCGCTGGGCGAACCAGAGCATGTACAGCGCACCCAGCACCACGCCGGTGACCGCGAGGCCGACCAGCCACAGCGGCCAGGCGACGCCGGCCTCGTACGCGCCCCACGCGGCGCGGAACGCGCCCAAGAGCGACAGGAACTCGCCGGTGAATCCGGAGGTCGTCGGCAGGCCGATCGCGCCCAGGGTCAGCAGCAGGAAGAACACCGAGTAGAGCGGCAGGATCTTGGCGAGGCCGCCGTAGGCGGCGAGGTCGCGGCTGTGGCAGCGCTCGTAGATCATGCCGATCATCATGAACAGCCCGGCGGCCGTGAGCCCGTGGCTCACCATCTGGATGACCGCGCCCTGGATGCCGATCAGGTCGAGGCTCGCGAGCCCCAGCATCACGTAGCCCAGGTGGCTGATCGACGAGTACGCGATGATCTTCTTGATGTCCGTCTGCACCAGCGCGAGGCACGCGCCGTAGACGATGCTGATCACCGCGAGCGACATCACGAGCGGGGTGAACAGCTTCGCCGCTTCGGGAAACAGCGGGAAGCCGAGCTTCATGAAGCCGTACGTGCCCATCTTCAGCAGCACGCCGGCGAGGATCGCCGAGCCCGCCGTCGGGGCCTCGACGTGGGCGTCCGGCAGCCAGGTGTGCAGCGGCACGATCGGTACCTTGATCGCGAACGAGAGCGCGAACGCCGCGAACAGCCACGTCTGCGCGTCGACCGGCAGCTTCACGCCGTAGAGGTCTGCGAACGCGAACGAGTCGACGCCGGTGGTGTTCTTCAGCGTCCACACCAGGTAGATCATCGCGGCCAGCATCAGGATGCTGCCGAACGCCGTGTAGAGCACGAACTTGAGCGTCGCGTAGATGCGCCGCTCGCCGCCCCAGATGCCGATGATCAGGAACATCGGGACGAGCATCAGCTCCCAGAACAGGTAGAACAGGAACAGGTCCTGGGCGACGAACGTCCCCAGCATCGCGAACTGGATCAGGAACAGCATCGCGTGGAACAGCTTCACGTCCTTCGTGATCGCGGTGAACGACCCGGCGACCACCAGCGGTCCGAGGAACGCGGTCAGCAGCACCAGCAGCACGTTGAAGCCGTCCAGTCCGATCAGGTAGGCGACCCCCCAGTCGGGGATCCACGGCAGGCGCGTCGCGAACTGCAGCGACGGATCGGCGGCGTCGAAGCGGACGTAGAGCCACACCGTGAGGACGAACTGCAGCGCCATCACCCAGAAGGTGGCCCAGCGCACGCGGTCCGGCCGCTCCTCGGGGAGCGCGGAGACGAGCGCCATGCCGGCGACCGGCAGCCACAGCACGAGGTTCAGGATCGCGGCGTCAGACATGGCGCCAGCCCCAGAACAGGACCGCGAGGATGCCGATCAGCGCGAGCAGCACGTAGAGGTGCAGGTGCCCGGTCTGCAGGCGGCCCATCGCTCCCGACGTGCGCTGCGCGAGCGCGGCGAGTCCGTTCAGCGTGCCATCGATCAGCGCGCGGTCGGAGAGCCTGAGGAACACGTTCTCGGAGACCCAGAGGAGCGGGCGGTTGATGACGAGGTCGTAGAGCTCGTCGACGAAGTACTTGCCCGACAGGACCCGGTGCAGGCCCGCGAAACGAACCTTGACCGCTTCGGCACGCTCGCCCTTGCCCGCGAAGAACCACGCGGCGCCGGCGAGGCCGGCAAGCCCGAGCAGGACCGACATCACCACGATGGGCACGTGCGCGCCGGCGCGCGAAGGCTGGATGCCCGGCAGCGGCAGCATCGGCTCGAGGAAGTGCGGGATCGACAGGAAGCCGCCGATCGCCGAGAGCACCGCCAGGATCGCCAGCACGCCGGTCATCGACAGCGGCGACTCGTGAACGTGCGCGGCGGCGTGTGCGTCCAAGCGGGACGCGCCGAAGAACACGAGCCACAGCAGGCGGAACATGTAGAACGCGGTCATCAGCGCGGTGAGCGCCGCGAGCGCGAAGACGCCGGCCGAGCCACCCTGGTCGGAGGCGAAGGCGAACCAGAGGATCTCGTCCTTGGAGAAGAAGCCGGACAGCGGCGGCAGCCCGGCGATCGCGGCGGTCGCGATCGCGAACGTCCAGAACGTCACCGGAATCCTGCCCCTGAGGCCGCCCATCTTGCGGATGTCCTGCTCGCCCGAGAGCGCGTGGATCACGCTGCCGGCGCCGAGGAACAGGCAGGCCTTGAAGAACGCGTGCGTGTAGAGGTGGAACACCGCGACGCCATAGGCCCCGACGCCGATCGCGACGAACATGAAGCCGAGCTGCGACACCGTCGAGTAGGCGAGTACCTTCTTGATGTCGGTCTGCACGAGCGCGATCGTCGCGGCCACGAAGGCGGTCAACACGCCGATCCACGCGATCAGCTCCGACGCCCCCGCGGCGTTGGCGAAGATGCCCCACAGGCGGGCGCACATGTAGACGCCGGCGGTCACCATCGTCGCGGCGTGGATCAGCGCCGACACCGGCGTGGGGCCGGCCATCGCGTCGGGCAGCCAGACGTACAGCGGGATCTGCGCCGACTTGCCGGTCGCGCCGATGAACAGCAGGATGCCGACCAGCGTGGCCGACACCGCGGGAGCGGGCGTGGCGAGGAACGCGGCGTTGATCCGGTCCATGTCGAGCGTGCCCACCACCGTGTAGAGCAGGAACATGCCGAGCAGGAAGCCGGCATCGCCGATGCGGTTGACGATGAAGGCCTTCTTGCCGGCCGCCGCCTTCTCGGGGTCCTCGAACCAGAAGCCGATCAGCAGGTAGGAGGCGAGGCCCACGCCCTCCCAGCCGACGAACAGCACGAGCAGGCTGCGGCCGAGCACCAGCAGCAGCATGAAGAACAGGAACAGGTTGAGGTACGCGAAGTAGCGCGCGTAGCTCTCGTCGTCGTGCATGTAGCCGGTCGAGTAGACGTGGATCAGCGAGCCGACGCCGGTGACGATCAGCACCATGACCGCCGTCAGGCGGTCGAAGTGGAACGCGATCTCGAACGGCTCGCGGCCGATCGTCGCCCAGGTGAACACCACCTCCTGCAGCGGCACGTAGCCGCCGGCCCCGAGATCCACTAGCGCCCGGATCGCGAGCAGGAACGCGAGGATCGGCAGGCCGCAGCCGACCACCGTGACGAAGCGCTTGCCGAACGGATGGCCGGACAGGCGGGTCGCCAGCAGGCCGTTCAGCAGGAAGCCGGCCAGCGGCAGCAGGGCGATCAGTGTCAGCGTGCCCATGCCTATCCCTTGAGGTCCGCGTAGGCGTCGGCGTCGAGCGTGTGCCGGCGGCGCACGAGCAGGAGCACGATCGGGATCGCGATCGCGATCTCGGCGGTCGCGACGACGAAGATCAGGAACACCAGCACCGCACCGACGGTCGCGCCGGCCTCCTGGGCGAACGTGACGAGCGAGAGGTTGACGCCGTTCAGCATCAGCTCCATGCACATCAGCATCACGAGCAGGTTGCGGCGCACGATCACGCCGACGAGCCCGAGGGAGAACAGGGCGAGCGCGAGCGCGATCAGCAGCTGGGTCTTATCCATGGTCGCCCTTGCTGGCCTTGATCACCGCCACCGCCGCGACGACGGCGGCGAGCAGCAGCACGGAAGTGAGCTCGAAGTGCAGCCAGTACTCGTTCAGGAACGCGACGGCGAACTCGTTCAGGCCGAACGCCGCACCCGGCTTCGCCGCCGCCTCGGACTGCGGCAGCCCGCTGACCACGCCGTACACCAGCGCGCCGAGGAACAGCACGAACGCGATGGCGCCCGGGATGACCAGGGACGAGAACCGGGTGGTCTGCGCCGGGTCGCGGGTGTCGAGCAGCATGATCACGTAGACCATGAACACCATCACCGCGCCGACGTAGATCAGCACCTGGAAGGCGGCGATGAAGTGCACGCCGAGCAGCCCGTAGATGCCGCCCAGGAACACCATCGTCGAGATCAGCGCCATCGCGACCCGCATCGGCTGTCGCAGCAGGATCACCAGCACGCCGCCGACCAGCGCCGAGACGCCGAACACCACGAGCAGGATCGTGTCGAGTTGCGCGAGGAGCGATTCGAGCATGCGATCTCCGGTCAGCCCGCCGCCCCGCCGGCCGGGGGATAGGGCTTGGCGACGTCGCGCTGCGGCTTCCAGGTGAGGAGCTCTTCCTTGCCCAGCCACATGTTCATCCGGTCGGGAGAGGGGAAATCGGGCACTTCCTTCGCCATGCGGATCGCGTCCTCCGGGCAGGCCTCGACGCACAGCCCGCAGAACACGCAGCGCGAATAGTCGATCTCGAAGCGCGACGGGTACTTCGGGTGGGCCGGGTCGTCGGGGTCGAACGCGGCCTCGATCTCGATCACCTTCGCCGGGCAGACGGTCGCGCACATGTTGCAGGCGATGCACTGCGGGCGGCCGTCGGGCCGCTGCGTCAGCACGTGCTTGCCGCGGTTGCCGGCGGCGTAGTCGGGGCGGGTCTCCTCGGGGTAGTAGGTGGTGAGCGCGCCCTTGCGGCCGGTCATCCACTTGCCCATGTTGCGCAGGAACACGCCGCCGGTGATCGCGAGCCCGCGCAGGATCTCGAACAGGTACGCGCGCTCGTACCACGACATCACGGGCTCGTTCCAGTAGCGCCGGCGCACGTACGTGTATTTCTTCATGCCGGTCGTCCTCACCCGTGCCGGGCCCACATCCAGACGACGGTGACCACCAGGTTCGCGAGCGCGAGCGGGAGCATGAACTTCCACGCGAACTTCAGCACCTGGTCGTAGCGGAAGCGCGGCAGCGACCAGCGGATCAGGATCTGGAAGCTGCACAGCAGCGCCACCTTGCCGAGGAACACGATCACCTGGGTCGCCACGACGGCACCGTGGCTCATGCGGATCTCGTATCCGCCGGGGAAGGCGAATCCCGCGTCGCTCATGTAGGGCAGGTTCGGGCCGCCGAGGAACAGCGTCGTGAAGAGGGCCGCGATGATCGCGATCTCGATGAACTCGGCGAACATGAAGAGGCCCATCTTCATCGCGCTGTACTCGGTGAAGTAGCCGGAGATGAGCTCCGACTCGGCCTCGGGCAGGTCGAACGGGATGCGCTTGTTCTCGGCGATCGCCGCCGCCAGGAACAGCGTCGCGGCGAACGGCTGGAAGACGATGCCCCAGGCCGGCAGGCCGCCGACCCGTCCGGACTGCTGGCTCACGATGTCGAACAGGTCGACGGTGCCATAGATCAGGATCAGCCCGAGCACGGTGAGGCCCATCACCAGCTCGTAGGAGATCATCTGGGAGCCCGCGCGCAGCGCCCCGAGCAGCGCGAACTTGTTCGACGACGACCACCCGGCGAGCATCGCCCCGATGATCGTCATGCCGCCGAACGCGAACACCATCAGCAGGCCCGCGTCGAGCCGCGCGATCTGCATCGGGTAGGTGCGGCCGCCGAACCACTCGGCGAGCGACGGGAAGAGCCTGCCCGGATCGAGCATGCCGCCGAACGGGATCACCGCGAACACCAGCAGCACCGGGGTGAACACCACCCAGGGGGCCACCATGTACGCGTACCAGTCGTACGTCCGCGGCCTGAAGTCCTCCTTGAGTAGCATCTTCACGCCGTCGGCGATGCCGTGGAACAGGCCCCACCACACCAGCTTGATCTGCGTGAACGGCAGCCGGAAGTACGCGCGGTTGGCGCCGATGCGGTCGGACATCACCGCGGCCTGCTTGCGCTCGACCCAGGTGAGGAGCAGCCCGAACGTCATCAGCACGCCGATCGCGTAGCCGATGAAGACGGCGTAGACGACCAGGTCCTGGATCATGCGGCCGCTCCCGAGCGGGCGGCCACCGGCGTGCCCAGGCGGGCGAACAGCGTCTCGGCGTCGACGACCCGCGGCGGCCTCGGGAAGCAGGGCGAGAACGCGCTCACCTTGCCCTCGAAGTTCGTGTAGTGGCCGGCGCGCTCGGACTGCACGCTCACGGGGAAGAACACGTCGGCGTGGCCGTTCTCGGGCGCGACGAACGCGCCGAGGAGGATGGTCTTCGCGTGGCGCGGCAGGCGCGCGAAGTCGAAGCCGTCGCCCCAGACCAGCACGAGGTCGGTGCCCTCGTCGAGGGCGACCGGCGCGTCGCCGAACAACTCCACCGCAGCACGGGTATTGGGGTTCTTGTCGGCGCGGATCAGGATGTCGTCCTCGATCCGCTCGCCCGGCTCGGCCAGGCGATCCGGCTTGACGAGGGTGCGGAACCGGGTCCCCAGCGCCGCCTTGAACGCGGCGAGCTCCTCGTTGCTGCCCCAGGACGACACCAGCGCGACCGGGTGCTTCGCCGCGTCGATCAGCGCGCGCGCGGCGGCGACCGCGGCCGTGAGGTCGGCCTCGCGCCCCTTCTGCATCGGGACGAGCGCGCGCGGGCGCTCGAGGAACTTCGCGAGGTCGCGGCCGGTGTTGCAGATCCACGGTCCGTTGACCTCGGCGTTCTCGCGGGGCGTGACCCGCTCGATGCAGGCGTTGTGGCGCGGGTCGAGGGCGTTGAGCTTCCACTCGCGCTTGCGGTGCCAGAGGTCGACGTTGCAGCCGCGCGCGCAGCCCGGGCACACCGACGGCGTGGCGTCGAGGTACCAGACCCTGGACTTGTAGAGGAACGAGCGGGACAGGAGTGCCCCGACCGGGCAGATGTCGACGACGTTGTCCGCGTAGGGATCGTCGTCGAGCGAGCGGAGCTCGTCGCAGCGCACGAGCGAGTGGTCGCCGCGGTCGACGATGCCGAGCGCGTGCGACTTCGAGATCTCGCGGGTGAAGCGCACGCAGCGCGAGCACAGCACGCAGCGCTCGTTGTCGAGCAGGATGCGCTGCGACAGCTCGTGGAACTTGGTGGCGCGGACCTTCGGCACCGTGGACACCGACGGCGCGCCGTTGTACGCGTAGTGGTAGTCCTGCAGCATGCACTCGCCGGCCTTGTCGCAGACGCCGCAGTCGACCGGGTGGTTCTTCAGCACCAGCTCCAGCATCGTCTTGCGCCGCGCCTTGACCTTGTCGGAGTCGGTCAGCACGCGCAGGCCCTTGGTGGCGGGCATGTTGCAGGCGATGTCCATCCACCCGCCGCTCTCGGCCTCGACCTCGACCATGCACAGGCGGCAGTTGCCGGCGACCGACAGGTTCTTGTGCCAGCAGAAGTACGGGATGTAGAAGCCGTGCTCGAGTGCGGTCTCGAGCACCGTCGCGCCCTCGCGGGCCTCGACCGGCACGCCGTTGATGAAGATCTCAGGCATGGAGCGGCACCTCGAGGCGGCCATCGAAGCGCGAGCGCTTGTGCAGGACGTAGTGCTCGAATTCGTCGCGGTACTTGGCGAGGATGCCGACGGTCGCGTAGCCGGCGGCGTCGCCCATGCCGCAGATCGTCGTGCCGTCGTTGGCCTCGGAGATCTCGATCAGCCGGTCGATGTCGCCGGGGCGGCCGTCGCCGGCGACGATGCGGTCGATGATCTGGTGCATCCAGCCCATGCCCTCGCGGCAGGGCGTGCACTGGCCGCAGGACTCGTGGTGATAGAAGCGCAGCATCACCTGCAGCAGGCGCACCATGCACGTGCCCTCGGCGATGACGATCATGCCGCCGGAGCCGAGTCCGGAGCCCGCCTTCTGGAACGACGCGTGGTCGTAGGTGACGGGCTCGATCTCGGCAGCGGTGAGCACCTTGGTCGAGATGCCGCCGGGAACGATGCACTTCAGCTTGCCGCCGCCCAGCACGCCACCGCAGTCCTCGTAGACGAACCTGGCGACGGGGTAGCCGAACTCGAGCTCGTAGACGCCGGGGCGGACCACGTGGCCCGAAATCGAGACCAACTGCGTGCCGGGGCTCTTCGCCGTGCCGATCTTCTTGAACTCCTCGGCACCCATCGCGATGATCCCGGCGAGGTTCGACAGCGTCTCGACGTTGTTCACGACGGTCGGGCGCTGGTAGAGCCCGCGCACGGTAAGCCGCGGCGGGCGATTGCGCGGATAGCCCTTCCTGCCCTCGAGCGAGGTGAGGAGCCCAGAGGCTTCGCCGCAGACGTACGAGCCGGCGCCGCGATGCGCGACCAGGTCGAGCGAGAAGCCCGTGCCCATGATCCGCTCGCCGAGGAGCCCGGCGTCGTAGGCCTCGTCGATCGCTCCGGCGAGGCGCCGGTAGGGCAGGTCGAACTCGCCGCGGATGTAGACGAACGCGTTCCTCACCTGCAGCGCGTAGGCGGCGATCGCCATCGACTCGACGAGGAGGTGCGGGGCGTTCTCGAGAATCCAGCGGTCCTTGAAGGTGCCCGGCTCGCCCTCGTCGGCGTTCGCGCACAGGTAGTGCGGCTGACCGTCGTCGAGGTGCACGACCTGCCACTTGCGGCCGGCGGGGAAGGCCGCGCCGCCGTGGCCGAGGATGCCGGAGGCGGCGACTTCCTTGGTCACCTGCTCGGGCTTCATCTCGGCGAGCACCTTCTGCAGCGTGCCGTAACCGCCGCGCCCGCGGTAGTCGGCGAGCGTGTGCGACGTCGCGGTCACCGGGAACGTCATCAGGAGCTGGCGGCCGGGCATTACTGCAGTCCCTCCAGCAGCCGGTCGACCTTCTCGGCGCTCATGTCCTCGTGGTAGGTTTCGTTGACCACCACTACCGGCGCGGTGCCGCACGAGCCGAGGCATTCGACCGTCGACAGCGTGAAGCGGCCGTCGGCGGTGGTCTCGCCGGGCTTCACGCCGAGCCGCCCCGACAGGTGGTCGATCAGCCGCTCGGCGCCGCGCATCGAGCACGAGACGTTGCGGCAGGTCTGCACGTGCCAGCGGCCGATCGGCTTGCGCCGGAACTGCGTGTAGTAGGAGAGCACCTCCTCGACCTGGATGCGCGGCACACCGAGCCACGCGACGAGGTCGTCGACGTCGCTGTCGGCGACGAAGCCACGGTCCTCCTGGATGCGCCGCAGGCACGGCAGCACGAGCGAGGACTCGCAGCCCGCGGGGTAGCGGGCCTTGATGCGCTCGAATTCCGGGATCAGGTGCTTCATGCCGGCGGTTGACTCATCGGTCGCTCAGCGGTCACTCATCTGTCACACTCGCCGCCGATCATGTTGACCGACCCGAACGTGGGCACGATGTCGGCGAGCTGATAGCCCTCGAGCATGCGGTGCACGCCGCCCATGTGCACGAACGACGGCGCGCGCACGTGGACCTTCCACGGCACGCCCTCGCCGGTCGAGACGAGGTAGAAGCCGAGCTCGCCGTTCGGCGACTCGTGCGCCGAGTAGACTTCGCCTGCCGGCACGCGCGGGCCGTCGATCACCAGCTTGAAGTGGTTGATCAGCGATTCGATCTCGCCGTACACGAGGTGCTTCTCGGGGAACGTGCAGCGGCGGTCGTCGACGCTGATCGGGCCCTCGGGAAGCATCTCGACCAGCTGGCGGATCATGTGCACCGACTCGTCCATCTCGCACATCCGCACGAAATAGCGGTCGTAGTTGTCGCCCTTGATGCCCACCGGCACCTCGAAGTCGAGCTCGTCGTAGGCGAGGTAGGGCGTGTCCTTGCGCAGGTCGCGCGGCACGCCGGTCGAGCGCAGGATCGGGCCGGTGTAGCCCCAGTCGATCGCGTCGGCGGTGGTCAGCACGCCGACGTCGCGCATGCGGTCGATGAAGATGCGATTGCGGTCGACCAGTCCGTGCAC
>Ga0209450_10001269_pt1 | contig 12694 bp, 14 predicted proteins | sample FrelakmetLWP11LW_FD_187149 | JGI IMG/M metagenome (GOLD analysis project Ga0209450, IMG submission 187149) | Freshwater lake sediment microbial communities from the University of Notre Dame, USA, for methane emissions studies - LWP11 LW (SPAdes)... | ecosystem: Environmental > Aquatic >... | reverse complement strand
GCCCCTCTTTCACCTGTATCTCCTTGGGGTCCTGTAGCTCCTTGAGGTCCTGTAGCTCCTTGAGGTCCTGTAGCTCCTTGGGGTCCGGTAGCTCCTTGGGGTCCTGTAGCTCCTTGGGGTCCTGTATCTCCTTGGGGTCCGGTAGCTCCTTGAGGTCCTGTATCTCCATTATTTCCTTGTGGACCTTGTAAAGAGAGATTAAGTAATGTTGAACATGGATTACATTCATCAATAATATATTTATTCATTTTATTTATCGATATATTATTTTGAAAATATTTAATAATGAATTACAGCAACAATATCATCAAACCTTTTCTTCACATGTCTCAAATCATACCAATCCAAAACCATTTTATTTTCTTCTGCAATACTTTGGAACTCATTTCTTACCCTATCTTGATTCATTTCATGAATATCTTCACAAATGTACATTCCGACCTTGCTTATATGAGGAACGAAGAGTCTTGCTGTGTCGATTTGTTCATATGGTTGATGTGAACCGTCGTCGAGAACCAAATCGAATGGCTTCTCTAATTTATCTAGGATTTCCGGATTGGTCGCATTCATCTTGATATATTTGATATTCTTATGCTCCTTACCATATTTCAGATGACAAAAATTGATATCGATACCATAAATAGTCGCATTGGAGAAAAAGTCTGCAAATCCAGCACATGAGCCTCCAGATGCAACTCCTATCTCGACTATGGTATGATAAATATCTTTTTTAGAGTTTAATAATTTATCATATAAATCCATATAACTATGGATTGTATCTTTATCCGTTCCATCAAGATAATTATTTTTCTCTTGATACTTCTTGAAATATTGTGATAGAGACATTTTATATTTAATATGTCTCTATAGGTTTCATAAACTTATTTGTCATGACAATCATGCTTCACCATTTCTTCAATGATTTCATAAAATGTTGTCTTCACATTCCATCCCAATTCACTCTTCGCCTTAGTCGCATCCCCAAGCAATAGGTCCACCTCTGTGGGTCTGAAATATTTGGAATCAATGAAAATTAATTCTTTACCAGTATGCTTATCATATCCTATTTCATTCACTCCTTCTCCTTTCCATTGAATCTCAAATCCTTTCAATCTAAAAGACTTCTCAACAAATTCTCTAACAGAATACGTTTCTCCTGTCGCTAATACATAATCATTTGGCTTCTCCTGTTGCAACATTCTCCACATTCCCTCAACAAAATCTCTCGCATGTCCCCAGTCTCTCTTGGCGTCCAAATTTCCCAGGACGAGTCTATCTTCCTGACCTTTTAGAATTTTTCCAAGTCCGATGGTGATTTTACGACATACAAAATTATGTCCTCTCCTTGGAGAAGTATGGTTGAATAGGATTCCATTACAAGCATACAATCCATATGCCTCTCGATAGTTTTTGATAATCCAATATCCATAGAGTTTGGCTACAGCATAAGGAGAGCGTGGATAGAAGGGAGTCTTTTCAGTCTGAGGTGTTTCTTGAACGAGACCATACAGTTCCGATGTTGATGCTTGATAGAATCGGGTTTTGTCGAGTGGACAGGTATTACGAATTGCCTCGAGTAATTTAAGAGTTCCGAGGGCATCTACTTCAGCAGTGTATTCGGGCATCTCAAATGAGATTTTTACATGACTCTGTGCTGCAAGGTTATAAATTTCGAATCTCTCCATTTTAGGATGATTCTTTACAATCTCCGAGAGAACCATGTGGAGATTGGTGGAGTCGATGACGTCTCCATATTTTAGATGGAGGTCTTGGTGATGGAAGAGATGATTGATGCGTTGGGTGTTGATATTGGATGACCTTCGTATTAATCCATACACGATGTATTTTTTATGAAGAAGTAATTCTGTTAGATACGAACCATCTTGGCCACAAATCCCCGTAATAAATGCTATATTCATTTTAAATTAAATCGATATCTTTAGGAGCTGTATATTTGATTTAGAATATAGATTTTTTTTCTATGAATATAAAATGATTCTAGAGACATATCTTTTATATTCTGAATATCGACGAAGAATAGATGGACAAAAAGCGAAGAAGAAAGAGATTGTTTTGGCGAATTCAGACATCGATGATGATTCTGAGGGAGGAATAGGAGGGTTGATAGCCATTCTCGTTATTTTATTCATTACGCTTGTAATTGCTATTGCTTGTATCTTTTTCCTTTATCAATGTATAAGGAAAGGATGTATGTCATTTTTTGCATTTTTATTTGTGATTATATTATTGAATATTCCATTTGTGAATATTGCGATTATTATTATTTTATTTTTCTGGTGGTGGAATAAATGTCGTGGCGATAAGGTTTGTAAGAATTAAAATGGGAGAAATATTTTATGAATAATTAAAATGTCGATCTTTAGTGGTTCTAGAGCAAGCAATTATACAGATATATTAACAAAGACTACACAAAATATTAGTACCGATTTAGTGAATAAATCTATCAATAGTACTGCTCAATCTCAAATTATCAGTATAGTGGATAACGAAGCAGATGAAATCATTATTTCTGGAAATGAATTTAGAAATACTGCGAGAGTGGATGCCAAATCATATTTCAAAAATTTAGTTTCAAATGAAGCGAGACAAAAGATTCTTCAACAGACTACACAAAAAGCAAAGGCGGTCACATCTGGGATTCAGTTTGGAAGTATGAGCAGTTCGACAAATTATACAAAACAAGTAGCAGAGGCATTAATGAATATAAGTACCAATATAAGCAATTTATGTAATACCAGTATCGTTCAAGAGCAAGGTATAGAAATTGCTAGAAATAGAGTGACAAAAGCGATTAGGATTATCGATAACAAATTTGAACAAAAAGCAGACCTTGCCGGTGAATGTATTGCGGACAATGTTGTGAATAATGTAACGATACAAGATGTTGCCCAAAAAGTCAAACAAACTGCAATAGCAGAATCAAAAGGAATCAGTTTTGCAGAACTTATTATTGTTTTTATCATAATTGCTGTAGGATTTTTATTAATTAGTGGTGGTCCTATATTTGCTGCAAGAAAACTAATCACTCCCACAATTATAGGAGGAATTATTGCAATCGGATGTATCATCGCTGGTGGCATATTGCTTGCAATATATCTTGCGCCCGTAGAACCAGATATCTCCACTTTCGCATTCAGTAAACGTGCCACAAATGTACCCGCATGTAAAGCATCAGAGCCATATACTCCGGTTGCACCAAGTGGTGGATTTCCAACTCCACAATCTGCAATGGAAGCATGTCTCAAAGACACAGAATGTGAAGGAGCCGAATGGATTGCAAAGACACAAACGACTCCTCAAAGTGTATTATTTTATAAAAAATTTGGCAATAAAGGAATGGATTGTATGGAAAATTTAGTAGACACTGGAGACAATTCTCCTCCGAAATTATATGCACAAAGTCCAGTGATGAGAACAACAGATAAAACTATAGCTTCTGAAATCGCTTCTGGATTACCCGCCGACATCAAAAATGGAGATATGTATGTGAATACTAATAACGGTTCATTATTTGTAGTAAGAAGAGTGCCAAATACAGGTACTTATGAAGTGCTTCCTGCAGCTCAAGGAAATCTTCGAACAATTGTAGAAGAACCGGAACAAGGACAGCCAACTGCTATTCATGTCAAGGGTCCTGGAGAATGGGGTGGTGAGGGGTGTTTTAACACAAAAGGATATATTATTCACTGGGGTATTCCAAATTCAGATTCTACAATGCCAATTTATTACATCGACAATAATATTACCACTGACGGAGGATGTTTCACTAGAGCTTCCGATAGAACAGGAAATGATGCATTCATTGATTCCTTTACCTATGACCAACCAGAAGATAAAGATATCAATTGGACGGGAATAAAGGTCGCGCCTAAAAATACACCATTCCTTGCAATAGGAGGGGCATTGATAGGTATCGGAATTATATTATTGATTGTATTAATTGTTGCTTATGTAAAAGGTAAAAAGCGTCCAGATACTATATCGGAAGGGGGACTATTGAATAATATCAAATCTTTCTTCTTCGGGAAAAAAGTGCTTGCTCCTGGTACTCCTATCGAAGCATCCGAGGGATTAGAATTAACAGTATCTGAACCCGAGGCGACTGAATTGTTAGAGTCATCAAGGAGTTCAACTAAATTACTAGAAGCTAAAAAATAGTTTCATTCATGTAATTTCTATTTACATTCATGTAATTTCTATTTATTCTTATAATTAAGAATAAATATAGAATAAGTTTAATTCAAGACATAATGGATATTTGGTTTATTGAATCCGTTAAACAATTCTTCATGCTGATAGAGGGCAATAGTATACGCACCCATATTTTCAACATAAAGATATTCTCCACATAAGAGGTCCGGTAGCATAATATTATTTGTGATGAGGTCGAGGGAGTCGCATGTGGGACCGAAGATGGTTGACTTATATTTCTTTTCGTTTCTTTCATTGAAAGGAAATAGATTATTGTTTGTGATTACAAAATGGTCATGAATGATATTATTCAGTGAAGAATAGATGCCATCATTTACATAATATATGATTTCCTTTTCTTTTGTATCTTTATTGATTTTTATTTTCTTATTGATGATGGATAGAACCAGAGTATGACTATTAGCAACGAGAAATCGTCCGGGTTCTGCAATGAACTCGACAAAGTATTTATCTGATTCTTTATCATAAAAATATTCTTTGATAGTTTCATTTAAAACTTGTGCGATTTCCTCGAATGTATCTGTGTCATATCCTCCTCCGATGTCTATTAATTCGATTTTGATATCTAAATTTTTAGCTATTTCTGACACCTTATGACAATCTTCGATTGCAGTTTTATATTGTAGTTTATTTCTACAACCAGAACCTACATGAAAACTAATTCCTACTACATTTAGATGAAGACTCTTTGCCAACTTTAAGAGATTCTCCACATCATCTAAATCTGCACCAAATTTGCAATTGAATTTACAGAGAGAGCTACTATCGTCTGTTTTTATTCTGAGGACGAGTCTAGCATTCGAATGAAACATTTTGATTTTATAGAGTTCATTTTCGTCATCGAAGACAACCAAATCGACATCATGTGCTCTGGCGTACTTAATTTGTGATATCATTTTACAAGGGTTGGCAAATATAATTCTATCTGGAGACGCGCCAAGATTCATGATTTTCGATATTTCATTCTTCGAAGCACAGTCAAAATTGCATCCTAAATTGTAAAGAAGTTTAAGGATGACTGGGTCTTGATTGCATTTTACTGCATAGAACATCTTAATATAAGGGAGATGGGTGTTCCATTTTTGATACTGACGAATAATTTCCCCAAGGTTGACAATCAGAAAAGGGTCTTCGCTATGATTCTTCTCAAGAAAGAGATTGACAATATCATATGTATCTTGCTTCTTGGGTATGAGTTTGATATCGTTGTCGTTGATGAAAGAAGACAGTTGAGTAAGGAATTCATCTGGGATATCGATGGATGAATGGTCTGGTTCTGACATGAATAAAATAATTTATTCATATATATGTATCTTTAAATGGTAGATGTATATTTATCAAAAATTAATGTTTTGAATAATAGCATTATATTTTCAGGAGTGTAATATGCATATGCTGACCAATCTTTTCTCAACGGAATAAGTGTTTTTATATTTCTAAAAATCTTTATCAGTTTCTCCTTTGAATCATATATAATCGCCTTATCTTTCAATATTTTTATATGTTCCAAATCTCCAGAACGACAAGTAATGATTGGTTTATTTTTAATCGAGAACTCTGCAACGGAAAGTCCAAATGTCTCTCCGATTGACCTCGCATGTATCATTGCATCACATGTATTGATGAATTTAGTTTTGTATAATAAGTCTAAATTTTTTTCTAAATAAATAATTCTTGGATGTTCATAAAATTTATTTGTATTCATAAATAAGAAATAAATATTAGTATCAATATCAAGGACTTCTATGATACTACTATGAACCATTTGAATATTAAATTCGTTCGGACCACCATATCTTCCAAATACTGTCGCCGTATCAGGTATGTTTAATTCTTGTCTAAGATTTTCATTTGAATCTGGCAAAGATACAATATAAGGAATGACTGGAATATTTTTATTATGTTTATCATTCAAATGATGTGAAATGCTAATATAGAAATCAGATTCTGGATAATTAATATCGAAAACACAATGCTTGATAGTTTTACAATTTTGCCAGATATCTTTGTTTTCGAATTGATAAATATCTCTTGGTCCACCATGTGTCTGTGCATAAAAAAACGAGAGTTTCTTTTCAACAATAACATTCTTCATGTCAGACATATTCTCAATTTCTATTATCTCAAATCTAGATTTAAATTTATTATATGATGCTCTATCGAGAAAAAGATTCATTTTTTTTTGTGCAGATTCAGTAAAACATATAATATAACTTTTATTATTAAGAAACTCTTCATTAAACCGCGCATAATCATATGTTGCAACTTCAGTACCGCGTTCACTAAATTGTCGTATGAAGAACGCAATATTCATTTAAATATATATTTTAATATTTAAATGATTTATCCCATCACATTCAGCATCCCATCTGAAAAGATAGTTGATGTCATTCCACCCAAAACAAAGACTCTATCGCTCATCGTTCCAGGAATAACCAATTATATCTTTCACACCGAAAAAGAATATTATGACGAATATAAGCAATCCCTCTTTGCTATCACCAAGAAGAAGGCAGGATGGGACTGCATGAGACATTATGAGATTATCGCAAACGGATGTCTTCCTGTATTTCAAAATATCGAACAATGTCCCGAGAACACCATGGCATTACTACCCAAATCCTTATTGAAAGAAATCAAAGACTATTACTATGAATGTGTTCATAATAAAGAATTAAAAGATTTAAGTAATGATGTTTTATCAAAGTGTTCAGATTATATGAATCAATTGTTGGAGTATTTGAGGAAACATCTCACTACTAAAACTCTCGCCAGATATCTTCTTGATAAATCTGGCCATCCTAATGCTTCTAGAGTTCTTGTCCTTTCTGGAAACTTGGATCCAGATTACATGAGATGTCTATTGCTCGATGGGCTCAAAAGATTGTTAGGTTCCGAATGCCACGACTATCCAATGGTTCCACATGTTTACAAGGGATGTAAAACAGTCTATCATCATCTCTATGGATGGGGGATGACCTATAGTAAGAATTTAGATGACTCTCTTCACAATTTCGATTATGATTCAACTGTTGAAAATGACATCAAGAATAAGAGATATGATGTAATTGTTTATGGAAACGTGCATCGTGGACTTCCATATTTTGATTTGGTCTCTCAGAACTATCCAAGAAATAAGATTATTTTGATATGTGGTCAAGATATTCATCATTGTAATCTCAAACATTATTCTAATTTGGGATATTGTTGTTTCCTTCGCGAATGGTAAAGTATATTTATCAAATATATTTTATATTATAAAGATTTTATTTCATAATTGATAACATTATCAAATGATTTTAAAATGTTATCTCTCAACTCCTTATTTTTGGTCCATATTCCCAATCCGGCTGAATGTGTAAAATATAATTTATAACCATTTCCTAATTCTCTAAAAAATTTGTTTACAGTAAAATAAGGTATACAAACATCATGAAAAATTACAATCCCATCTGATTTAACATATTTGGACCAATTTGTAAAATCATTCTTTACAGCTTCATAAGTATGTAATCCATCAATATGAAGAATATCTATTGGAGTTTTCCATTTCATAGATTGGTCTGTAAATTCTCCTTTGATGATTTCAATATTTGACAACTTATTCACTTCAATATTTTTTATGACGTCGCTATATGTATCACGAAATCCAGCATGATCGTCTCCTTGAAATAAATCAATCCCATAAATTTTTCCACTTGATTGATTATTCATTAGAGCATTCGCAAATACAAATGTACTATATCCATAATCAACACCCAATTCAACAATTGATGGATGTTGATATTGGGTGACTAACCATTCGGCGAAATTTCGATGACCTTTCCAAGCAGATGATAATGATTCTATCCAATCAGACATTTAAATATTTAAATTATATATTTAAATTATATTTAATCAAAAATGTCCAAAGAAATTATTATTATCACTGGAGGTACGGGATTGGTAGGAAGAGGAATCAAAGAAATATCTCATGAATATTCAAATTATGAGTTCATCTATCTTCATTCTAAATTCCTCGACCTCAGAAACGAACAAGAGACAATCGACTATTTCTGCAAAATAAAGCCGACATATGTCATCCATTTGGCCGCGAATGTAGGAGGTCTTTTCAAGAATATGAAATACAAAGTAGAAATGTTTGATGATAATATGAGAATCAATATGAATGTACTCCGAGCGTCCCATCTAGCCAAAGTGAAGAAAGTGGTATCCTGTCTCTCTACTTGTATCTTTCCTGACAAAACAGAATATCCAATAGATGAAACCATGTTGCATAATGGCGCTCCTCATTGGAGTAATGATGCATATGCTTACTCGAAGCGGATGTTAGAAGTTCTGAGTAAGAGTTATCAAGAAGAATATGGTGATGATTTTGTATGTGTGATTCCATGTAATGTATATGGGAAGCATGATAATTTCTCATTAGAAGATGGACATGTGATTCCGTCGTTGATTCATCGGTGTTATTTGGCGAAGAGAGATGGAACTGATTTTGTGGTGAAGGGAAGTGGAAAGCCTTTGCGACAGTTTATTTATAGCGAGGATTTGGCGCGATTGATTCTTTGGACTCTATTTGAATACAAAGAGAAAGATAGTCTTATTTTGGCGGATGAGAGAGAGTGGAGTATTGGAGATATTGCGAGGATGATTGCGTGTGAATTTGGTATGGAGGATAGGATTGTGTTTGATACGACTCAGCCGGATGGACAGTTTAAGAAGACGGCGTGTACTGGGAAGTTGAAGAAATGGAAAGAGGATTTTGAATTTGTGAATATCGAGAATAAGATAAAAGATATCGTAGAATGGTTTTGTAATAATTTTGAATTTATGAGAAGATAAATGACAATTCATCTTATTGAAAATAATTATTGTGTAACCCCAATTTACATAATAATAATACTGTTATTAAATTAGAATATCTAAATCAAATCGGGAAAAATATAAAAATCATCTATAGGACCGTGTTTCCAATTATTTACATCATCATTACCTTTTTCAAACTTGTAACCATTATTTTCAAGTAATTCTCTAATTAATATTTGTTGTTTAGGACCAATATGTGGAGCATTATGTTCAACTGTTATACATCTAAATTTGTATTTATCAAATGGAAATGTCTTTAAAATGTTATATTCCTGACCCTCTACATCTAATGATAGATAATCGATAATAGAAGGTGCATTAAACTCGTTTAGAATATTCATAAGTGTTTTTGTTTTCTTTTTTACAATACGATTTATTTTAGTAAAAGGTCCTATATTTTGATCTACTATTGAGCTTGTACTTTCACAAAGTGAAAAATCTACTTCATGTCCCTCTTCTGAATATATTAATTCATTAGAAATATTACATGAACGATTTCTATATAAAGATTCGATATAATTATCATTTGGTTCTATACAAATTCCATTCCATCCTAAATATTTTTCAAAAAATAAAGTATTACTAAAATATATACCATCACATGCTCCTAGCTCGATAAAATATCCTTCTTTTTTATTTTTTAATATGGAATTTACCCATTTATCTTGTCCTATTTGAGAATTATACATATTTTTTTTTAAAAAATTATATTTAAGTTATATTTATAATATCTTCTTCCAAAACTTTTCATAACAGTTTTTCACATCTAAATTTTCAAGAATATATTCTCTTGGTTTATATTGATTTAATTTTGATATAAATAGATTGAATTTAGAATCTAATTCTTCTTCAGTATAAAAAAATTCTCCACATCTTTCATCCCAATAATCAATTGTATTAGCAACTGATTTAACATGTGAGTAATTTGAACCATGTTCTTGAGACATTCGAGTAACGTTCCATACTAACAATGGTACATTGGATGATAATGCTTCCTCTAAGGCAAATCCCTGTGATTCATGTGTTCCAATCCATATTCCATATTTTGATTCTCTTAAAAGTTTTATATAATCTTCTTCCTTATAATTTCCATAAGTTACTAATATTGGATTTATATTTTGAATTTTCAAATAATTTTTGACAAAAGTTAATTCATTTGGATTTCTACGTTTAAAATAAATAAATATTTTATCTTTTATGCTATTTTTTGGTGAAAACTTTTCTATATCTACTGGAAAAGGTGCAGTTAATATTGGAACATTTGATTTATTTGCGCGAAATTCATACCATGTATCTATTGTCCAATATGCAGGATGTATATAAATTGTATTTTTAAATTTATTATCCAAAGAAAAAAAACTATTTTCTGGAAAAACAGAAAATTGTGGGCCGAATATGTATTTCTTATATGGATATTTTGTAGAATCTAAAGGTCTATCTGCACTATAAATGATATCTGCTTCATCGATTGTATTTACGATGTTCAAGTTCAAATATTGAATTAATAATTTGAGACCATTAACATTTTTTGGATGAAAGTTCCAAGAATGTACATATATATTTTTCATTTAAAATAGATTATTTATATTTAAATATATATAATTCATTTTAAATGAATTTGTGTATTATTACTTCAGTAATTCATATTTGTAACAATCCGTTAAGTTATACTCGTGTGCGTAGTGTATTTACAATAACACAAAGATTTGAACAGTTATTAAGAACAATTAATAATATCAAAGATAAGATACCCAATTGTAAAATTGCATTGGTTGAAGGTTCGAAGCTTTCAAATGATGAAGAGAAAAGATTAAGTTCAATAATTGATTACTATGTTAATTATTCAAATGATGAAGATATATGTAAAAATGTTGATGGAATTTATAAAGGAGCAGGTGAATGTAAACTTTTATCTAAATTTATGAATGAATTTGATTTATCAGATTATGATAATTTATTCAAACTTTCTGGAAGATATTATTTGAATGATAATTTTATATTTCAAAATTTTGATTCTCCAAATAATATATTTCGAAGTTATGGAGAAGGAGTATCCACCAGACTATTTAAAATTTATAAGACACATTTTGAAGAATTTAAGATTGCCTTAGAAAAAACTTATCCTATCATGTTGAAAGGAGAATCGATTGAATATGTACTTCATAAATATATTTCGAATAAGAAATATATAAACATTTTAGGAGTAGAAGGAAATGTAGCTGTGGATAATACAAAAGTTGACGAATAATTATAGTTTTATTTTTAATCCATGTTTCAATAACAATAATTTGGATATATGAATTCTTTTCGAATCTTTTTCTATCAATATATCATAACGAATCAGTAGAGAAATAAATAAACTTATAATCGTGATAAATTCAAAATAAATTTTCATATCTTTATTTTGTGTATTCTGAGGAAAATTTAATCTTATATTGTGGATTATTAAATTATAAATGTATTCCTAATTTTTTCTTAGATTCTTGATATATATGAATGTATTTATCATCTTCCCAATTTTTAGGAATTAAATCTTCCATTAAATGGATTAAATAATCATAAGAATATTCTCTACCTCTTGAATCTTTTTTTGTGCATAAAAAATCAATACCAGAACCTATATCCAAATAAATACCATTTTTATAAATCTTCGTCAATTCATAAATTAAAACCTTTGCAGACATTCCACATGAAGTAAGAACAATATGTGGTTCATCATTATTTATTGATGATTTTATTTTCATCATAACCGATTCAAAATCATTATCAAACCAATTTTGAAATGGAACATGAATCATATAATCTATATTTAATAATTCTTTTGCTTTTATCATTAATTCATTACACACATATATTTTTTTGATTTTAGATTCTTTGATAGTTTTATATATCTTTACTTTCGATTCATCATTTTGTCTATCAAGAATCAAAGTATGATATTTAGCCCATTTAATTTCACAATTAGGAACTAATTTTTGAAACTTTTCTTTTACTTCTGTAGTATGCCAAACACCTTGATAAGAATGTTCAATTGAAACCATATATTGAAATGATTCCAATAATCCCTGTCTTAGTTTTGACGTATATGTATCTCGATCGCAATTATGTCCTTTTATTCCTATCATACAATTATATTCTCCATCTCCATATTTTGAGAAAGATATTGGTTTCTGATTTTGGATACAATTTATTATTTTCTCAGAAATGTCCATTTATTATTATTATTATGGATTTAAATAATAATTATTTATTACAAATGATTATTATATCTCATCGTGGAAATTTAAATGGTCCGCTCTCCGTTATCGAGAATCATTATGTCTCGATAAAGTTTTGCATAGAAAAAAATATTCAAATCGAAATTGATTTATGGGACATTTCTGGTAATTTATTTTTAGGACACGATTTTCCAGAATATAATATTGATTCTAATTTTCTTAACAAAAATAAGGAACATTTATGGATACATTGTAAAAATATTGATGCTGCTGATTTTTGTTGTAAAAATAATCTAAGTTGGTTTGGTCATGATGTAGATGAATATGTTTGTGTATTTGGAAGAAATATTATATGGAGACATCCATTTTCAAAATCT
>Ga0209450_10001268_pt1 | contig 12699 bp, 7 predicted proteins | sample FrelakmetLWP11LW_FD_187149 | JGI IMG/M metagenome (GOLD analysis project Ga0209450, IMG submission 187149) | Freshwater lake sediment microbial communities from the University of Notre Dame, USA, for methane emissions studies - LWP11 LW (SPAdes)... | ecosystem: Environmental > Aquatic >... | reverse complement strand
TCCTCAATTCTTTTTATTATTAAGTCGGCCGTTTCTATATCAATATCCCTGAATGGCAGAAAGAATTTACGCTGATCAAATAAAATTGGTGCCGGAGCAACTATTTTTGAATTTTCAGCACTCTTCAAGACTGCATCACCCAGTTTTTTGCCATCCATTTCTGCCGCTTCATACCCTCCTCGAAGAGTTGAATTCACATTCCCGGCACACCCCTGAAGAAAAACTGGTATTGAAACTGGATATTTTGATTTAATAGCTTGTACCGCATAACCTGGGTAATCAGCAGAAAATTCAGTGCTGGTAGAATGTACAGAAACAGGATGAGCGGCATAGGAAAAAAGGAGCGCAATTACGGATTCATCATCTTTGATGGTTACCACATCTGTTTCTTTTAAGACAGGACCATTTGGATTGGGAATCATCGATGCACTGGTGGATTGATTCAACCGACGGTTAAAACCAACTTGTACGGAAGCCTTCCCCTGGCTTATTGATACTTCTTTTAAGTTATCGACGGCACTTTTTACTGTACCGGCAGTAATGGCGATCATCTTTTTCTCCCATTTCAGGTCACGTTTAATTTTACCTTCACCTATTTTTTCAGGAAGAGGATCCATTGCATTTAGCGTGATCGGGGAATTATGTGTATGAGTACAAGACAGCATCAATTGTTCGGCTTTTATTCCAGCTGAATCATACACGGCCTTCCTTATGCTGCTTGCTAACAAATCATCGAATCCTATAAGATCAAAACTGACAATTACAAAAATGTTTTTGCCATCTCCCAGGGCTACGGCTTTCACAAAGAGATCGTCATGGATTCCGGTGGAAAATTCTCCACGCGGTTCAATCAGATAAGTTCCTACAGGAGGAGTAATTACCGACTGTGCAACATTGGCATAAAATTGAGGCTTCTTATCATTTTCTTTTGAAGAACATGACACTAACAACATGAATAGCAGAAAAGAAACTAATGATTTCATCATGAAATAATTGTTTTCAATGGTATGATGTAACTCGCCCCGACGCGTCGGGGCTCGGTTCATAATAATTATCATTTATTTATTAATAAGTGTAGAAAAATTTACTGTTTCCGGGAATATGAATATCTGATTTTAATCTAAGTGTAATAATTTCAAAAGGCGCTAATGTTACCTTAATTCGATCATCCGAATATCCTGAGGGTGCTATGTTTTCCTCTGCAAGATTTGTTCGATATACTTCTTTGAATTTAACAAAATTCACTTTAATAATTGCATTTGATGTTTTACCTGCCGTTTCTGCCAGTCGCATTATCAAACCATCTCCGTCTTCTGCTGATTTTATAGTCAATAATCGGACATTTTCATTATCAATTTCACAAAATGAAAAGGCAGGTTGCAAGTTGCCTGATTTTGAGCCGTTTACTATCACCGGCAGCAAAGGATTGGAAGCCGCCCATCCATGGTTATTGGATTTAAGTGGATCATAGGGCCCCGCATAGGAGGTGAAGGAATGCCGAAACAACATATCATTGGCATAGCCCGGTGATAGACCAGTCCGGAAGTTATTTACGAAAATATAGGAGTAGAGATTGCTTTTATCGAAACTTGCGGCAAAATCATGCACATAATTAAAAGGCTCTAACCCATGGCAAGCCTGTGACAAATAATCCGGCCACAACTCGCTTATTTTCACTACCGGGGCTTCAATGCTGCTCCAGGAAATAGTGGTCTGGTCATTGAAGACAGACAATCCATGCTGAATGGAATAATAATCGGTAGTTGTACCGGGTAATTGATCAACAATAGGTTCAAAGACGAAGTTTACCGATTCAATCCGGAACCGGGGAGAATCAACTGAGAAGGGAAAACCAAGGTAAATCTCATAAAAGGGAACAGGATCTTTAATTATTCTTGTTGCAAAATCAATTTTTTTTACCTGATGAAAAATAGTCACTTCCTGGTTAATTACCGGACAATTGACCGATTTTCTTTTTAAATACAGGCTGGTGAATACCGGCCCATTGTCTTTAACAGAAACCTCAAAAAGCTCCGGAGATGTAAAATCCGGCGATTGAACCGGTTTTATTAATATTTGCCCCATTGAAAATTTTTCATTGGCATTTACCAACTCCCTGTTTTGTTGTTTTTCAAAAATACCTGTAATCCCTTTATCATGATTATACTGCACTTTATAAAATTTATTTTCTATTACATTACCATTAACTATTAAAGAAGATGATGTTTCATTCTCATTTTTTGCCGGAATCAGATGATATACTTTATATCCCATTGGAGGCACATCTTCGGCTACAAAAACCAGATCGATCGCCTGGTTGTTCTTATAATTCAGTGAGCTCTGACTTTTTTGGCTTACCTGGCTGAGTGCGAAGCGTGAAGATGCATAAGGAACCGGAAGCAGCGGATCATCAATTACCCGAAGCTGGTGATCAATGATCTTCCCTGACGAGACATCACGTATCTGAAATGGCTTTTCCAGAAATGACGTGGGTATTAACACCTGTTTTCGATCAGAAGCTTCTCCCGATCGGTTTACAAAATAGACGTGACCATCATCCATCTGTCTTTGTTCCTTATAAAAAGGTTTTCCAACCGGTACATTCGGATAGGCCTGCACTTCCACTACATCAGTTCGCCGGAAACTCAACGGATTGAATACCACTATGTGAATACCTTCATTTTCGAGATCCACTTTATCTGCTATTTTGTTCAGACTTTTTACCAGGAGATCCTGAGTCAGTGCAGCAGCCTGGTAGGCATGATTTTTTTTCTGGCTCTCTGTGGCTTCCTGGGCGGGCCCGGAAGGATATTGCATCCCCCAGGTATGTTCATCGTAAAGTATCATACGCTCATATGCTTCGGCAATCTGATCGCGGGCATATGAATAACCGGTTATGGATGAAGCAATGGATGAATAGGTTTCAGCGGAAGCCAGAAGATCATGATTGATCCTGTTAATCCCGGTCTCCCTGGGTGCATTTAAAGTTATTATGTTATAATCTGTTTGAGTAAAATCGCCTTTTAATATCTTTAGACCGGCTCCTGCTTTCTTTTCAAAATCCTTAAAAAAAACAGTATTGGTGGTAAATTTAATTTTCGGATATTCCCATTTCTCATTAAATGCTTTAACAATTTCGCTGTGCCTTATATCGGGTAATGAATTATCTCTTAAACCTCCCAATATCTTTGTCAGGATCATGTCATATTGATATCCGTTTTTTTGCTCTTGTAGAAGGTATTCGTTAAGAGCTTCCTCCCCCTGGTGCATATCCCATAACCAGACGTTGTCAATGCTGCCGCCTCCATACCAGAATAGTACCTTGTTCTTGTCGGGACCTTCCCAATAAAAAGCGCCGGCACAATTTCTCTTCATGACCAGTTCTTCATCCCAGGGCACAGGCACCTGTTCTCCCCACGAAAAGTAATCCTGAATGCCTGCAACTAAATATTTTATTCCGCTGCCTGCCAACACACTTACCAGTCCCCAATTGATACCCGGTATATCATTAAGTTCCGCAGTGAGAACAGGCACATTATATTTCCTTTTTATCTCAAATGAAGGATAGACCAACCGGTTAAGTTCTTCAAATCCACAAATATCGGTGATTTCGTTAGCAAATAAGGCAGCTAATTCCAACTGACCATTTTGCAGGTAATGGATTAATTTGTTCCGATGCTCTTCAGAAGAATGTTCCAAAAAGTACATAACCGACCATCCAGACTCAAAAACATAATGAAATTTTGACTCTTCAGGCCAGTCATCTGTCTGTTCACAATACTTAAGAATATCTTCAATATACCCTTTATGCTCTTCCAGTATCCGGTCAGGAAGACCGGTATAACCAAGATCATGATGTGAACCATGGACAAGATAGATTTGCCAATGTCTTTGAGGCCGCCACTCCACAATTTTCTCATCAATTTTCTTCCCTGAACAGACCAGATTAAAATTGATTTTTACCCGATCCCTGATGTCAGGAAAATAAAGCCGGATATTTTGCAGACCGGGCTTTAACTCTTTAATTTCCCGGCTGAAGGTCTGATTTTCATAACCGGCCTTTAATACAACGTTTTTCAACGGACTGTCGCTTGATATTTTAATATCAACCGCCTGCTCAAGGCCAGCCCCTGATTTTCTAAAAAAAATTGTAGGATTGATCTGTTCAAGCTTAACTTTCTGATCATTACTATAGTCATCAACGGGAAGCATAAAAGATGCTGAAACAAATAATGAACAAGGCAAAATAATAAGCAAAAAAAACAGACAAAAATGATTAATCTTTAAAGTCCTCATAATCAATAGATTTATGTCATCAGCATTAAAGAAACATTTTTCTAAATACTGGCGTTTGAAAAAAATAAATATGTAATATGCATAGTATTGAAATTGAAACTGTTAATATTGCCGTCATACTATACTGTAATCCTAAAAAACTAAATGTTTATATGTTCATGTCTCAAGTAATAATCTCCTGCTTAACAACTAATTGGAAAGAAGGACATAATATACTGCTTAAACTATTTAATTAATCCCGCAATTTTTTTAAATTAATATTAATAATATAAATTGAAACACACTTTTACGTTTATAATTATTTAATTTGCGAATAAATCCGGGAACTGCACATGTATGCAGGCTCGCGCCGGCCGGCCGGCAGTATCTCCGCTGCTATGACCTGGGCAAGTCAGGCTGGAAGCATTATACAATCATATCTTTTTCCAGCTCCTCGAGTGATTTTCCTTTTGTTTCAACCAGGTATTTTCTGAAAAAAAAGAAACTGAGAAAAGTAGTTATTGCATAAAATGAGAATACATATCCGGTTCCCGTGCCATTTTTAAAGGCTCCTGCAATAACCGGGAACAGGAATGCAGTAAAACCATCGAAGAACCAGTGTGAAAAGGTGCCGATTGAGGAACCTCTGGCCCGGATGTTATTGGGAAACATTTCCGACAACAGAACCCAAATAACCGAGCCCTGCGATGCAGCGAAAAATGCAACAAACCCAACTAATAAGAATAACAGAACAAATCCTTTAATATTTCCAACAAAAAAAGAATATGCAAAAATTCCGAGAAATACCGACATGCCAATTGACCCGAAGAGCAGAAGCGCTTTTCTTCCCACCCTGTCAATGAGTATCATTCCCACCAGTGTAAAAATAAGCAAGGTGATGCCAATAATTACAGTTTGTCCAATGGCCGAGTTGGTAGAAAACCCAACCGACCGGAAAATATCCGTTGCATAATACATCACAATATTGGTACCTGTAAACTGGTTGAACATACCGATGAAAATCCCAATGATTACGAGTCGCAGGTAAGGTTTTTTAAAAAGATAAATATTCTTATTTAGTATTTCGTCGTTTAACGAGAGGCTGATATCCTGTATCGTTTTTTCAATATCCATATCCGAATTAACCGCAGCAATAGTTTGTCTTGCTTCATCTACACGCCCTACTTTTACAAGCCATCTCGGACTCTCCACGACAAAAAAGAGCAAAATCAGAAATACGACAGAGGGGATCGCTCCGGCAATGAACATCCAACGCCAGTTGTTTTCACCTGTTTCAAGTAAAAGATAGTCGGAGAAGAAGGCCACCAGAATTCCAATCACAATGGCTACCTGAAATGTAATGGTAAAACGTCCCCTGTATTTCGGAGGTGCAATTTCCGAGATGTACATGGGCGATAAAACGGATACCCCTCCGATTGCCAACCCTCCAATGAAACGGTAAATTACAAAAGATGTCAGATGATTGGATAAACCGGAGCCAAAAGCTGATATAAGGAAAAACAGGGCCATAACCCGTAGCATTTTGAGACGCCCGAAATAATCGCCAGGTCGTCCAATTAAAAGCGCTCCGACAATGCTTCCAATCAGGGCTGAACTTACAGTCCAGCCTTTCATGGCCTCAGTGAGTCTGAAAAAATCGGTGAAGAAAGGGATAGCGCCATTAATTACAGCAATGTCGAATCCATACAACAGCCCGCCTAAAGCTGCAACAAAGGTATAGAGGTATAGTTTTCTTTTCATTTTTTTTGGTTGGCATCTTCTGAATCAATTTAATACGAAGGTTCTTTTAAGGTTATAGATAAGTTTTATAAACTTTTTGCGTGCTCACAATTGGTTTCAATCAAGTTGTAAAGGATATTTGCCGTATTCATAAAATGTTTCATAAATAGCTTTCATGTTTTCAAAAGGCTGGTCAGGTGCAAACTCACTACTGGCAATAAAACCGCCATTAAAATCTGCAAGGTTTTTCAGCAAGTCCTTCCCATGTTGTTTAACATCATCCACAGAGCCTTTATTCAAAATGAACTGCACATCGGTTAATCCCTGAAAACAGACTTTGCCTCCAAGCTTTTCGTGTAGCTCCTTTAAAGGATTTATTGTTAAGTCGGCCCAGAAAATATTTACACCTGCATCAACAAGGTCGGGTAATATTTCGATTGTAACTCCGTCAGTATGGAAATATACATGTTTACCGGCTTCTCTTACCCTGGAGAACATTTTTTTATAAAAAGGTAAAAAGAGTTCTCTCCAGAGGGAAGGATCAATCATTAATGATAATTGAGAGCCCCAGTCATCGGCAAATGCGATACAATCGGGCTTCAATTCCAGGTACCGGTCGATCATTCCAAGATTGAATTTAACAACACTGTTCATAATTTCGAGGTAAGCCGGTTCTCCGGTTAAGAGGTTGGTCATTGATTTTTCAAATCCGCAAAGGTCATTTATTCGCTCAAACAAGGTTAACCATCCGAAGATTATATATTTATCAGGATCATTTTTAATAATCTCATATTCACCCGAAAGATCCATTTTATAAGCTTCGGGGAAAGAATAATTTTTTAGATCGTCCGGATTAGCCAGAGGATGCCCGGTTACCTGCCCCAAAAATCCATCTTTCAGAACTGTCCATAAACAATTCCATTCATCATACCATGATCCCTGCTTATATAACCGGGAGTTGAGGTTAACATTGCCTTCGCCTGAAACATCGCTGGGATATTTCTTCAGTAATTTAAAGAGCTCCGGGTATTTTAAAAAAGCTGCCGGAAGATAGGAATGTTTAAATGGTACTCTGTCAGGTCCATTAAATTCCACCGCTGCTTTTACTCTTTCTTTGCTTTTCATCTTTTTTCCACAATATATTTATATTATGAATTAATGTCATAAAACTTTATATATGACACAAAAATAACTCTATGATTTTAAAAGTCATAATATCAGGAAGTATTAAGACAAAGGCATTAGCAAGCAGGTTAGGAGATCCTGTAACTTTTACCTTTTCTGTTCTGCGATTCCTCTCTTCTGAAGGTACTGATCTATCTTCTCTGCCATAAGAAGCTGTGCCCGGGCGGACCATTTGTTGATGCCTCCGGGGTATGTCAGCGAACCAAAGCAGGCGACAATTGTTCCCGAGGCGGTATTTACCCACAGCATCTGTCCCGAATGTCCCTGGTGAGCGATATATGTTCCCTTTGAATAGGACTGGTTATGATAACGATAATCGCGAAAGATCAGAAGGCCTTTGCCTGATGTATTCTCTTTCATCCAGGCAGTTGAGAAAATGCGTGTGCCGTCCGGCGATAATCCGTTATTTGCCCATATTTCACCATAACGGGCAAGGTCGCGCAGGGTAGATGTATAACCTCCGCCGGCAAATGGCACTCCGTGCTTGTCAACAGTCACAGCGGCATTGGCTATCGCTCCTATGTGCCACCAGATATTCTTTTCAAAATATTCGGTAATAGGTTCACCTGTAATGTTTTCAATTATCCAGGCTATTACCTGGGAGTTAGCCGATGTATAACGGACTCCTTTCGCTTCGGCAGGTTTCTCGAGACGTTCGATAGTAGTGAGTATCTGCCTGGCTCCGCCGGGCCATTTGCCATTATCGTTGAACCAGCCTAAGGCACGGCAAAATTCCCACCAGTTGGCATTCTTCTCACTCTCCGGGCAATTTACATCCGCATCCATATCAGCTATCTCCTGAACTTTGAATAAACCATAACCTTTATCTTTAAGCTCAGGGATGTAGTCCTGAACTTTCCTGCTGAGGTCGATCTTACCCTCGGTTACCAGCTTTCCCAGCATCATGTTCAATGTACTTTTCGAAACACTCATCCAGTGATGACGCTGCCCCGGATCCATGCCTGTGTATTCCTCGTATACGATCTTACCATGACGTACGACGATGATGGCCTGGCCGTTCATCCACGAGAACAGCTCTCTGAGAGATATCAGGGTATCCTCCTTTGGAAAACCCTCCCCGCTCAATGTGATGGTAAGGCCGTCAAGTAAATCAGGAATCCGCGCGTTTCCGAACATATAAACAGGTTCGTGTCCGCGTCGTATCTCTGTGCAGCGCAATACATCGTCAAGGTTCATGAGTGCATAGGTGCGCAGGTGTCCCTCCCAGAACCAGTTATCCAGGGTCAGCTCTCCGGGCCGACAGAACATCGCTGCAGGATATTCACCGGAAAACAGATTATAGACTGGCGGTTTACCGGCATGAATACTATCCCAACGCCATGAGCTTTTCGAATGCGGCTCTAGTGTTGTATCCGTTCTGATCTGTCCTGAGCAAAGTACTGACATTGCAACTGTTAGTGTCGCCATTATGCCATACCGTAATCCTGGAATCCGGCGTGACTTAAATTTCCTTCCAATAAATATTATCTTAATCATAAATTTTTAATAATTGATAAATTTCTATCCAACTTAGCAGTAAAATACAAAAAGATTTCATTATTCTGCAATTCTCCTCTTTTGCAGGTACTGATCTATCTTCTCTGCCATAAGAAGCTGTGCCCGTGCGGACCATTTGTTGCTGCCTCCCGTCAGTGAACCAAAACAGGCCACAATTGTTCCGGAGGCCGTGTTTACCCACAGAATCTGCCCGGAATGTCCCTGGTGAGCGATATATGTTCCCTTTGAATAGGACTGGTTATGATAACGATAATCGCGAAAGATCAGAGGGCCTTTGCCTGATGTATTCTCTTTCATCCAGGCAGTTGAGAAAATGCGTGTGCCGTCCGGCGATAATCCGTTATTTGCCCATATTTCGCCATAGCGGGCAAGGTCGCGCAGGGTTGATGTATAACCTCCGCCGGCAAATGGCACTCCGTGCTTGTCAACAGTCACAGCGGCATTGGCTATCGCTCCTATGTGCCACCAGATATTCTTTTCAAAATATTCGGTAATAGGCTCACCTGTAATATTTTCAATTATCCAGGCTATTACCTCGGCATTAGGAAATGTATAACGGACTCCTTTCGCTTCGGCAGGTTTCTCGAGACGTTCTATAGTAGTGAGTATCTGCCTGGCTCCGCCGGGCCATTTGCCATTATCGTTGAACCAGCCTATGGCACGGCAAAATTCCCCCCAGTTGGCATTCTTCTCACGCTCATTTACATCCGCATCCATATCAGCTACCTCCTGAACTTTGAATGAACCATAACTTTTTTCTTTAAACTCAGGTATATAGTCCTGAACTTTCCTGCTGAGGTCGATCTTACCCTCGGTTACCAGCTTTCCAAGCATCATGTTCAATGTACTTTTCGAAACGCTCATCCAGTGGTGACGCTGGCCCGGATCCATTCCCCCGTATTCTTCGTATACGATCTTACCATGACGTACGACGATGATGGCCTGGCCGCTCATCCACGAGAACAGCTCCCTGAGAGTTATCAGGGTGTCTTCCTTTGGAAAGCCCTCCCCGCTCAATGTGATGGTAAGGCCGTCAAGCAGATCAGGAATGCGCGCGTTTCCGAACATATACACAGGCCCGTGTCCGCGTCTTATCTCTGTGCAATGCAATACATCATCGAGGTTCATCAGTGCATAGGTGCGCAGGTGTCCGTCATCGAACCAGTTGTCAAGAGTGAGCTCGCCGGGCCGAGGGAACATCGCTGCAGGATATTCCCCTGAAAACAAATGGTAGACAGGAGGCTGACCGGCTTTAATGTTATCCCAACGCAAAGGGCTTTTCGAATGCGGCTCGAGTGTCGTATCTGTTCTGATCTGTCCTGAGCAAAGTATTGACATTGCAACTGCTAGTGTCGCCATCATGCCATACCGTAATCCTAAAATCCGGCGTGACTTAATATTCATATAATAAATAATATCTCCCTATTAAATTATTAAGTGATTAATTTCTACAGATCGTTTACATCAAAATGTCAGGAGTTCGTTGTTATTCGGAAGAAGGAGAAGTTGCTTTTTTGCCCGCCTTAGCGACAGCGCCCCTCAGGGGGCATTATTACAACAATGCAAACGAACTCCTGACAATGTGTTCTAAAAAAGTGGTAACGAAATTATGATATATTCACAATTAAGTTACAATCTTCTATTGAATAACGGAAAGATGCGCATAAAGATTCCCTATCCTGTACTCAAAAGTAACTGAAACTCCCGGAGTTACACCAGTTACTTTAAGCATACCATAATATATATCCTTCGGTAAAGTGCCATTTACGATCTTGAAGATGTATATACCTGCTCCGGCAATCGGATCGGCCTGATTAACAGGTGATCCCGCTGCAAAAGCATTAATTACATCTGCTGATTTATTGGCGTCATACAACGCAGGTGTTGATGGCACAAACTGAATACTTTTTCCGCCAACAGCCCAGGCAGAACCTCCATGGATTATAAGTGAACCTCCGTCAATAGCTATTATTGCATTGGCATTTGTTGCTGCTACAGAAGTTTTAGTAAGAATATTCATTCCGGCTGCAGAACCCCCAAGTGTTAAAGTACCTGTTTTCTTAAGAAAGAAATAGGGCTCACGAACTATGATTACCTGGTCAATCTGATCAGTATAAGATCCTTGCTGAACTGTAAAAGAATAGTACATGGTATCTTTACCTGCAGCAAAATCAGTGCCTGAAATCGGTACGTTTGCCGGAATAGCAAAACTTCCTGTTCCGACGTCCACCCATGGATCATGATTCCCGTTCTTACGTTTTACAATCACTGAGCCCGAGTAAGTAAATTTAACAGGTGCTACTGTAACATTGAAGAAAGCAATATCGTCGGAGCGCATAACATCAACATATTTGGTGCCAACTTTTGGTTTTGAAACGCTTGTGGCTGATTTCATATCCACCCGATACTTGGCATAATCCGTTTCTCCCGAAAAAATAACCGTTATATAATCACCGACTTTATTCAACTTTGCTTCAGCCCTTGTATATGTAACCGAAGCCTTCAAATCGCTTCCCACTGTAACCTCCTTTTGGGTTCCTGACATTGGAAGCAGCTGGGATACAGTGCCCCCCTGGGGAACCTGTAAATTCAGGAGCTCAACTTTCATTTTATCACCTGGCTTTGCCGTAGCAAAAGTTACATCTACTGTAAAATTATCATCCAGGGTACTAATGCCACTCGAAGTTGCCGTTGAATTGTCATATATAACAACCTTACCGTCATAGGTCGGAATGTCATAATATTCCTGCTTAATGCAACTCATCATTAATGCTAATGAGCATACTGCAATAAATAATATCTTATTTTTCATTTTCATAAGTATTTAATGAATATAAAATTCTTCAAAGCTACTGGCCGGTCTGTAAAGGTGTGTAGCCGAAGTTCTGCAACACGTTCTTGTTATTATCAATTTCAGTCGCAGAAATTGCTGAAAGCAAATGCTTTGCGGTGAACTTAAAGCTAAAATTACTTGGCTGATGCCCAACCAATGGTTCAAGCGCAGTAAATTCACCGGATCCGTCCTTTAGGGCCCTGCGGGTACGGCGCATATCCCAAAGCATCTTGTTTTCATAAATCAGTTCGTATGCTCGTTCGCTCATAATTTTCTGGAGACTTAAATCAGCACCTACATAAGTGGGCAGTAAAGCTCGGGCGCGTACTTCATTAATACCCTTAACCAGATCATTTTCAGAAACAGATTCTCCCAGTTGCTGCAATGACCAATTTACTTCAGTGAGCATTAGCAGCACTTCGGCATAGCGGTAGAAATTCCAATTTAAGCTTGAATACGTGGTTTTTTTAATCGCTAATGAATCGTAAAATTTAAACAGATATGCCATATAAAATGCCGGTGCAGGGCCTTCGTTGGGATCATATTTCGTCGACTTGGTATCAGAGTAAAAGAACATCTGACGGTTCTGAATACGTTTGTCTCCAGCATTAAATGAATTGTAATACGCCGTGCTTGGAACATATGTCCCGTATTCTTCATTGTTTAACGAAGTCTGGCTGCCTATCTGAAGAATTTTCCATACCAGTTTGTTATAATTAGCCGAGGACAGGAACTGAGCCTGGAATATTGCCTCGCCTTTATTGTTCAATTCAGGTTTATTAAGGTCACGATATGTTCCCAGTTTGTATTTGCCATACAAAGTGTTCAGCTGTGTCTGTGATTTCTTTAAGAATTCTTTTGCACCTGGTGCATTTACCGGATACTGCGATGCAGTCCACAGTCCATCTGAGCACCAATTTTTCGTGGTATCAGAGTTTACTTCCTGGTAGGGATAACCTGCACAATTAAGGTATACATCTGCAAGTATCATCCTGGCAACGTATTTTGTTACACGGCCATTTGATGATGGCGCATCAGCTAATTTACTTTCATTAACTGCAAACTCCAGATCAGGAATAATTACCTTATCATAGATAGTTTTTAATGAAGTACGTGGTTCTTGAACCTTGGTAATATCATCAATAACA
>Ga0209450_10001267_pt1 | contig 12699 bp, 12 predicted proteins | sample FrelakmetLWP11LW_FD_187149 | JGI IMG/M metagenome (GOLD analysis project Ga0209450, IMG submission 187149) | Freshwater lake sediment microbial communities from the University of Notre Dame, USA, for methane emissions studies - LWP11 LW (SPAdes)... | ecosystem: Environmental > Aquatic >... | reverse complement strand
CCCGGGCCTACTGAAGCACGCCGGATCGGTGCCCGCCTCGCGGCAAGCGCTGGCCGAGTCTCGTATACTCGGCGCTCCCCGCGGGAATCCGTGACCCGCCAGTATCCGAATGGACGACCAGACCCTTCGACCGGACCAGAGCATGAGCCGCCCTTCCGCAACGATCGGTGAAACGCTGGGCAGCGCCAGCGTGACGCCCATTGAAGACGTCCAGGGCCGGGCAGACTCGCGCCAGATCCCGATCAACAAGGTCGGCATCAAGGACGTGTACCACCCGGTGCGCGTGCGCGACCGTTCTGGCGGCGACCAGCACACGGTCGCCAATTTCAACATGTACGTCGCCCTGCCCCACAATTTCAAGGGCACGCACATGTCGCGTTTCGTTGAGATCCTGCACCTGCACGAGCGCGAGATTTCAGTCGATTCCTTCCGCGCCATGCTGACCGAGATGACCGAGCGGCTGGACGCCACCTCGGGCCACATCGAGATGTCGTTCCCCTATTTCGTGATGAAGCAGGCGCCGGTCACCAAGGTCGAGAGCGTGGTCAAGTACGACGCCAGGCTGATCGGCGAAATCCACGATGGCGTCGAGGAGATGTGGATCTGCGTCGTCGTCGCCGCGACCAGCCTGTGCCCCTGCTCGAAGCGCATCTCCGACTACGGCGCGCACAACCAGCGCTCGCACATCACGATCAAGGCGCGAGTGCGCGAGCACGTCTGGATCGAGGAACTGATCGACATCGCCGAACAGGAAGCCTCCTGCGAGGTGTTCGGCATCCTCAAGCGGCCGGACGAGAAATACGTGACCGAGCGCGCCTACGACAACCCCAAGTTCGTCGAAGACATGGTCCGGGACATCGCGGTTCGCCTGAACTCCGAAGATCGTGTGCTCGCCTACGTGGTCGAGGCGGAGAACTTCGAGTCGATCCACAATCACAGCGCGTACGCGTTGATCGAGAAGGACAAGGCAGGGACCAGGGGTTAGTTCGGGCCGCACGCTGGACCGGCGGTCAGCAGCCACAACGTCGATACTGCAGACCTGCAAGCACCCCCGCATGCGCGCCCGAACATTCCGCACTGCCCTGCTGCTGGTCGCGCTGACCGGCGCCGCGCATGCGGACGAACCCGCTGCCGACGCTCACGACTGGTTCCGGCGCGGCGACAAGGGCTTCGAGCTTGGCGACCCGGATGGCCGCTGGTTCGCCAACGTCGACCTGCGCGCGCAGCTGCGTTACACGGGCACCGACATCGACGAGCGCTCGCTCGACGGCGGCAGTGAGGAACACGAGGACGAAGCCGAGGTTAACCGACTGCGCCTCAAGATCGGCGGCAACGTGTTCCAGCCCTGGATCACCTATTACTATGAGCACGAACTGACCGATCCGCAGCGCCTGCTCGACCTGCGCCTGACGTTCGAGTTCCACGACTGGCTGCAGCTGCGCGTGGGCCAGTGGAAGATCCCGTTCAACCGCGAGCGCGTCGATTCGTCGGGCAGCCAGCAGTTCGTGGATCGCTCGATCGCGAACCAGTACTTCACGCTCGACCGGCAGCGCGGCATGGCGGTGTTTGGCCGGGTCCTTGCAGGAACGCCCGGCGATTCGACCTGCAACCTGGGGCTCTACACGCCGCTCGGCCGCGACGGCAAGGGTGATTACGAAGATCCGCTGCTGCTCGCACGTTGGCAGTGGAACCTGCTCGGTCGCGTGCTCGACTTTTCGCAGAGCGACGTCGGGTATCGCGAGAAACCTGCAGCCTCACTGGCCGTGGCCGGCGCCCGCTACCAGGGGCCATACACCGCGTTTTCGTCGAGCGGCGGCGGCCAGCTCGACGGTTTCGCGGCCGGCACCCTCGATCAGTACGACGTGGAGCAATGGCTGGTGGAGACGGCGTGGCAGCACGACGGCGCGTCGTGGCAGCAGGAATGGCACCACAAGCGCGTGCGCGACACCGTGGCGGGTGCGACGACCACGCTGACTGGCGGCTACGCACAGGCCGGGTTCTTCCCGCACGCGCGGTGGCAGCAGATACCGCAGCCGCTCGAGTTCGCGGTGCGGTACGCATGGGTGGATCCGGACGACGCCCTTGCCGACGACGGCAAGACCGAGACGACGCTGGTGGCCAACTGGTTCTTCCGCGGTCACCGCAACAAGTTGACGGCGGACTACGGCTGGCTCACGGACGGCATGGCCCAGCCCGGCGAACGCAAGGAGCGCCGCCTGCGGCTGCAGTGGGACGTTTCTTTGTAGGAATTCCGGCTTCGTAGCCGTTCACGGCGCGCTGCAGGATCAGTTTGCCGCTTCGCCTTTCTTGCCGTTCTTGCCGCCCTTGCCGCCCTTGCCGCGGTGCAGGCGCCCGATCAGTTCACGCAGGAAGACCTTGTTGAAGCGCAGCTGGCAGGAGATCGACGACTGCTCGAGCAGCGTGGCGGTCACCTTGAGCATCGTGACTGCGGTCTCGGCTTCGACCCCGGTGTCGCGGCGCGAGCCCTCGGCGTAGCTTGCCTCACCGAAGCAGCCGCCGGCCGGCACGTGGCCGACGATGTCGGCGCCGCGGCTGATGCGGACGGTGCCCGAAACCACGATGTAGAAGCGGTCGTCGATGTCGCCGGGCCGCAGCACGGGCTCGCCCGCCTGGCACTCGGTCCAGACGCCGGCGCGCATGACCTCGCGGATCTCGGCGTGCGAAAAGTCGTGGAAGAAGCGCAGCTTGCGCAGGACCGCGAAGCGCTCCTCGTCATCGATCTCGGCCTGCGAGGCTCGCAGCTTCTGGTGCACGCGAGTCAGTTCGGCGGCGAACTCGGAACCGGTGCGGTAACGGTTGCCGGGTTCCTTCTGCAGCGCACGGCTGACGACTTCCTCGAGTTCCTCGGGGACCTCGGCACGAATGCTGCGCAGCGTATCGGGTTCGGACTGCACCACCTGCCGCAGCAGCTTGCCGAGCGCGCCGGCCCGGAACGGCCGTTGCCCGCAGAGCATCTCGTACATCACGGCGCCGAGCGAATAGAGGTCCGAGCGGGCGTCGAGCTCGAGCCCCTGGACCTGTTCCGGCGACATGTAGGCCGGGCTGCCGGCCACGCCCTCGAGGCGCGACACGTCGGAGTCCGCCACGAGTGCAATGCCGAAATCGACGATGCGGACGTCGCCGTCCTGCGTGAGCAGGATGTTCGACGGCTTGATGTCGCGATGGACGACGCCGCGCGAGTGCGCGTAGTGCAGCGCCTTCGCGCACTTGTACATGATGGAGACGACCTGGTCGACGGGCAGCAGGCTGCCCATGCGGCAGTACGCGCTCAGCGTGCGCGCGCCGTGGACGTGTTCGGTGACGACGTAGCGGCGGCCATCCTCCTCGCCCGCGTCGAAGATCGGCACGATGTTCGGGTGCTGCAGCTTGCCGACCATCTTCGCCTCGCCCATGAACATGCGGCGGGCATTGCGGCCCTCCGCATCGTCGCCGTTCGTGGCGTGGTAGAGCTTGATCGCGACGTCGCGACCGTAGAACGGGTCGTGCGAGAGGTAGACGGTGCCCGTGCTGCCACGACCCACTTCGTGCACGACGTAGTACTTGCCGATGCGCTCGGGCGCGAACGGCGGCACCTCCATTCTCTGCGTCTGGAGGTGCGCTTCGGGTCGATCGGCGGAACTGGCTTGGGTCACGTGTGCTTCTGGATCAACTGCGGCGGGGCGGCGGCCATCGGGACTGCCATTTCGTCGTCGAGCATAATTCCCGCCCCCCGCGCATTCCGTGATCAACTTCGCGGATCGGCCAGGGTTCCCGGGCGTCGAACAGCTCAAGGAGCGCACAGGAGGGCCCTGGGCCCACGCAGGCGGCCGACGCGACCGGCATGACGACCATCCTGCCGGCCACTTCGTCCCACACGGTGGCTACCCGCCTCAGCGGGCGAAGTGGTCGTAGCCGCTCCCGGTGATCTCGACACGCTGCCCCCCGCGTCGGCACTCGAGGCCCGCGCCGGTCACCATCTCGCCGATGCAATGCAGCCCGCAACCACCCTTGAGCGTAAGTTCCGGCACGCGCGCCGACGCCGCGGGCGGCAAGGTGAACAGGAGTTCGTAGTCGTCACCCCCGTGCAGCACAAGGCGCTCGCGCTCCGCTGCCGCGTGACCGACGAGTTCAGGCGCCACCGGCAGGCGTTCCAGGTCGATCCTCGCACCGACGCCGCTGGCTCGCGCGAGCTTGCCCAGGTCGCCAAGCAGGCCGTCCGAGACATCCATGGCCGACGTTGCTACACCACGCAGTGCACGGCCCAGCGCCAGCCGCGGCTCAGCCCGCAGGAAGCGACGCACTCGCGGGTCCATCGACTCGAAGGTCGCCTTGCCTGAGCGCAACTGCTCGAGCCCAGCCGCCGCAACGCCGGGCGAACCGGAAACGAAAACAAGGTCGCCCGGGCGAGCACCGGCACGACGCAAGGCCTGCGCGGGCGGAACGAAACCGAGCACCTCGATGGTGACGACGAGCGGCCCCGACACGGTGTCGCCCCCGACGAGAGCAACACCATGCGTGTCCGCCAACTCATACAGGCCGCGCGCAAACTCCGCGAGCCAACCCTCATCCGGGCCAGGCATCGAGAGCGAGAGCAGCGCCCATGCCGGCTCTGCACCCATCGCAGCAAGGTCGCTGAGGTTCACGGCCAGCGCCTGGTGCCCGATTGCGGCAGCGGGCGTGCCCGCAAGGAAATGCCGGCCTTCGACCAGCGTGTCCGTCGCGGCGACCAGCGCCTGCCCGGCCGGCGGCAGGAGCAGCGCGGCGTCGTCGCCCACGCCGAGCAACACGTCGCTGCGCGAGGAGACGCGCGAGAAGTAGCGGGCGATTACGTCGAACTCACCGAGGGGCACGGGCGTTCCGGCGGGAGGGATGCTGCCTACTTGCCCGGCGTGCGTCGCGCCAGGGCCTGCTGCTCGGACGCGCGCAACTGGCGGGCCGCGCGATCCAGCACCGCATTGATGAACTTGTGGCCGTCCGTCGCGCCGAATTTCTTCGCCAGTTCCACGCCCTCGTTCAGCACGACGCGATACGGAACGTCGACGTGCGCCCGCAGTTCCTCGACGCCGATCAGCAGTACGGCATGCTCGACTGGATCGAGCTGGGCCACGGGACGGTCCAGCCATTCGCCGATCATGCCGTCCAGCGCGGCCGAGCCCTCGACGATGCCCTGCAGCAGCTGCTCGAAATATTCCGGATCAACCTCGGCATGGCCTTCGTCCGCGGCGTACTGGTTGCGCAGTTCGGCGAACGACTGGCCGGTCATCTGCCACTGGTACAGCGCCTGCAGCACGAGCCGGCGCGACAGGCTGCGCGCGCGTCCGGAGCGTTCGGCTCGAGGGCGCGGCATCCTCAGATGTCCAGTCGCCGCAGGAGGTTCGCGAGTTCGAGGGCGACCATGGCCGCGTCGGCGCCCTTGTTGCCGGCCTTGGTGCCGGCGCGCTCCACGGCCTGCTCGATCGTGTCGGTCGTCAGTACGCCGAACGCGATGGGCACGCCGGTATCGTCCGCGGCACGGGCCAGCCCCGACGCGCACTGCCCGGCGACGAGGTCGAAGTGCGGCGTGGCGCCACGGATCACCGCGCCGAGCGCGACGATCGCATCGCAACGCTTCGCCGCAGCCACCCGGCGCGCAACGAACGGCAGGTCGTAGGCGCCCGGCACGCGAATGATCTCGATCTGCTTCTCGCTCGCGCCGTGGCGCAGCAGCGCGTCGACCGCCCCGCGGACCAGGTGCTCGACGATCGCGTCGTTGAAACGCGAGGCGATGATCGCGATGCGCAGGTCGCGCGCGATGACGTCGCCCTGGAGTGTGCGGATGTTGTCCATCGTGGGAATGCTCCTCAATCCACGTATTCGGCCACTTCGAGGCCGAACGCCGAAAGTCCGTGCATCTGCTTCGGCGCGCTCAGCACGCGCATGTTGCGCACGCCGAGATCGCGCAGGATCTGGGCGCCGATGCCGTACGTGCGCAACACCTGCGCGCCGCGCGCCGGGTTCGAGCTGACGACCGGATCCGCCGAACGCACGGCCTCCGCGATCTCGAGCGGGCTCTCGTGCGGACGCAGCAGCACCACGATACCCGAGCCCTCGCGCGCAATGCGCTGCATGGCGCCGCGCAGCGACCAGCTGTGCCCCTTCTCGATCGAGCCGACGAGGTCGCGCACGGTGTCCTTGAGGTGCACGCGCACCAGCGGGGCTCGCTCCGCCTCGGGTTTGCCGCGGACCAGCGCCAGGTGGACCGTGCCGTTCACGTGGTCCTCGTAGCAGTAAAGACGGAACGGGCCGAACTCGGTGTCGATCTGCCGCTCGGCGATGCGCTCGACCGAGCGTTCCTTCTCGAGCCGGTAGCGGATCAGGTCAGCGATCGTGCCGATCTTGAGCTGGTGCTCACGCGCGAATTTTTCCAGGTCCGGGCGGCGGGCCATGGTGCCGTCATCGTTCAGGATCTCGACGATGACGGCGGCCGGCTCGAGGCCGGCGAGACGCGCCAGGTCGCAGCCAGCCTCGGTGTGTCCTGCGCGAGTCAGCACGCCGCCCGGCTGCGCCATCAGCGGGAAGATGTGGCCGGGCTGGCGCAGGTCCTCGGCGCGGGCAGCAGAGCCCACGGCGGTGCGGATGGTGTGTGCGCGATCGTACGCGGAGATGCCAGTCGTGACGCCCTCGGCCGCCTCGATCGACAGCGTGAAGTTGGTGCGCTGGTCGAGATCCGTATCGCTGACCATCAGCGGCAGCCGGAGCTGGCGGCAGCGGTCGCGAGTCAGTGTCAGGCAGATGAGCCCGCGGCCGTAGCGGGCCATGAAGTTCACGTCCTCGGGGCGGACCTTGGTCGCGGCCATGACGAGGTCGCCTTCGTTCTCGCGGTCCTCGTCGTCCATGATCACGACCATCCGGCCCTGGCGGATGTCGTCGAGGATCTCGTCGATCGAGTTCAGGGCTTTCATGACAAAGAGCACCTAGGTCGTTGAATTATAGCGGTTTCAATCAGACCCTGACGGTGCCCGATCCGCGTCTGCGAGGCGCAGTTTAGCAGGGGGCGGGGGCCGGCGGCGGACCGGACGACGGATGGGGCACTCAATCGCCGCCGGGATGCATCATCCGTTCGACGTAGCGCGCGATGATGTCGACTTCGAGGTTGACCCGGCTGCCCGCCCGGAGGTCGCCGAGCGTCGTCACCTCGAGCGTGTGCGGCACCAGGTTGACGTCGAAGCGGTCGCCCGTGGCGCCGTTCACGGTGAGGCTGACGCCGTCGATGCAGATCGAACCCTTGCGCGCGACGTAGCGCGCGAGGTCCGCGGGCACCTGGAATTCCATGCGGACGGAGCGTCCGTCGTCGTGGCGCGACAGGAGCCGGCCGACGCCGTCGACATGGCCCGTCACGTAGTGCCCACCCAGTGCCTGTCCGGCGAGCAGCGCTTTCTCCAGGTTGACGCGCGCGCCAACCACCCGGTCGCCAAGGGTCGTCAACGACAGCGTCTCGCGCGAGACGTCCGCGGCGAAACTCGCAGTGTCGAACCGGGTAGCCGTCAAGCACACACCGTTCACGGCGATGCTGCCGCCGAGTTCGATGCCTGCGAGAGAAACACTCCCAGTGTCGAACACGAGGGTGACGTCGCCGCCGCGCGGCTCGATCGCGCGCACTGTGCCCACGCCCTGCACGATTCCGGTGAACATCGCTCAAGCCTCCGCGGGACGCAGGGTCAGCCGGAGATCCGGGCCAACCTGACGCACCTCGTAAAATGAATACTGCGGCCTGTCTGCCAACGCGCGCAGTGGCTGGGACAGCGCGAACGAAGGTCGTGCGGTGTCGCCGAGCAGGGTCGGCGCGACGTACAGCACGATCTCGTCGGCCAGCCCGTGCGTCACGAAACTGCCTGCCAGTCGCGGGCCCGCCTCGACGAGGACGTCATTGCATTCCAGCTCGGCGAGCCGGCGCAGGGCCGCGGCCAGGTCGATGCGGCCCGTCGTATCGTCCGCCAGCGACTCGATACTGAAGTTACTGTGTTGCGTGCCGAGACGGTCTCGCAGCGCCAGGACGCCCTGCGCGGTCGCGAACACCAGCGTAGGCTTGCCGTCCTGCACGAGTCTTGTTGCTGCGCGCAGCCGTCCTGCCGAATCGAACACCACCCGCAGCGGCTCCCGACCCGCGAGGTCGAGCGCAGGATCGCGCACGGTCAGGCCAGGATCGTCGGCCTCGACCGTGCCGATGCCCGTGAGGATCGCCGACGCCCGGGCCCGCAGTCGCTGCACGTCGCCGCGGGCCGCTGGCGACGTAATCCATTGGCTCGAGCCGTCCGCGAGCGCGGTCCGTCCGTCGGCACTGGCCCCCAGCTTCACGGTCACCCACGGCCGTCCGCGGGCCATGCGCGAGACGAAGCCACGGTTCAGCGCCAGTGCTTCGCGCTCGAGCAGGCCCACTGCCGTTTCGATGCCGGCGTCCCGCAACGTCCGCAGTCCTGCACCCGCAACTCGCGGGTTCGGATCCTGCGCGGCCGCCACGACTCGCCGCAGGCCCGCCTCGACCAGCGTGTCGGCACACGGCGGCGTGCGGCCATGGTGCGAACAGGGCTCCAGCGTCACGTAAGCCGTCCCGCCGCGCGCGCGATCACCCGCCGCTCGCAACGCGAGCACTTCCGCGTGCGGCTCACCGGCGCGCCGATGCCAGCCCTCACCCACGACCTGCCCCGCGGCATCCAGCAACACGCAACCCACGGCCGGATTGGGCGCGGTCGAATGGCTTCCGCGCGCCGCGAGCCGGAGCGCGTGCGCCATGTGCGCGTGGTCATTCGCGGAGAATGCGGCCATGCCTGCGCAACTCACTTCTTGCCCGGGCTGCCGCCCGGGACCGCCGCAGGCGCCTGCGGTGCTTCGGCGCCAGACCAGAGCCCGAGCTGCAGCTCCTCGGCCGACCGCGGCCGCCGGTGCCTGAGCTTCTCGATTTCCTCGCGGAAGGCATCCACGTCCTGGAAGCTGCGGTACACGGACGCGAAGCGAACGTAGGCGACCTCGTCGAGCTGGTGCAGTTCGTCCATCACCAGTTCACCGACCAGCCGTGCCGGCACCTCGCGCTCGCCGAGCGCACGCAACTTGTGGCACACGTGGTTCACGGCGGCATCGACAGCCTCGCTTGCGACCGGGCGCTTCTCCAGCGCCTTGAGCATGCCGGAACGCAGCTTGGCCTCGTCGAACGGCTCGCGCGTCGCGTCGCTCTTCACGACGCGCGGCATGACCAGTTCCGCCGACTCGAAGGTGGTGAAGCGCTCGCCGCACCGCAGGCATTCGCGGCGCCGGCGCACCTGCTGACCCTCGCCGGACAGCCGGGAGTCGATGACCTTGGTCTCCTCGAACGAACAGAACGGACAGTACACCGGACGGTCTCCTGCCCTGCCTGCTCAGCCTGCGCTCAGCGGCCGTACACCGGGAAGCGACGGCAGATGCCCTCGACCGAGGCACGGGTCCTGGTGATCACCGCTTCGTCGTTGACGTTCGTGAGCACGTCCGACATCCAGTGCGCAAGCTGGCCCACCTCGGCTTCCTTGAAGCCCCGGGTCGTGACTGCCGGCGTGCCGATGCGGATCCCGCTCGACACCATCGGCGGCCGCGGGTCGTTCGGCACCGAGTTCTTGTTCACCGTGATGTGCGCGCGGCCGAGCGCGGCGTCAGCCTCCTTGCCCGTCACGCCCTTGTCGACCAGGTCGACCAGGAACAGGTGGTTGTCGGTCCCGCCCGAGACGATCTTGATGCCGCGCTCCTGGAAGACCGTGCACATGGCCCGCGCATTGGCGACGACCTGCTTCTGGTACTGCACGAACTCCGGCTGCATCGCCTCGAGGAACGCGACCGCCTTGGCGGCGATGACGTGCATCAGCGGACCGCCCTGCGTGCCCGGGAAAATCATCGAGTTCAGTTTCTTCGTGATCTCGTCATTCGCGCGCGCAAGGATCAAGCCGCCGCGCGGGCCGCGCAGGGTCTTGTGCGTCGTCGTCGTGACGACGTCGGCGTACGGCACCGGGTTCGGGTAAACGCCCGCAGCGACGAGTCCCGCCACGTGCGCCATGTCCACGAGGAAGTACGCGCCGACCGCATCGGCGATCTGGCGGAAGCGCGGGAAGTCGAGGATGCGGGAATACGCGGAGAAACCGGCGATGATCATCTTCGGCTTGTGCTCGCGCGCGAGATGCTCGACCTGCGCGTAGTCGATCGCGCCCGTTGCCGGATCGAGACCGTACTGCACGGCATTGAAGATCTTGCCGGAGAAGTTGACCTTGGCGCCGTGCGTGAGGTGGCCACCGTGGTCGAGGCTCATGCCGAGCAGGGTGTCGCCGGGCTTCATCAGCGCCAGGAACGCAGCAGCATTGGCCTGCGAGCCGGAGTGCGGCTGCACGTTGGCAAAGTCCGCCCCGAACAGCTGCTTCGCGCGATCGATTGCCAGCTGCTCCGCGACGTCGACGTATTCGCACCCGCCGTAGTACCGCTTGCCGGGGTAACCCTCGGCGTACTTGTTGGTCAGCACGGAGCCCTGCGCCTCGAGCACGCGTGGACTCGCGTAGTTCTCGGAGGCGATCAGTTCGATGTGGTCTTCCTGGCGAACGCGCTCGTGCTCGATGCACGCCGCGAGTTCGGGATCGAACCCGGCGATTGTCATGCTGGCGGGAAACATGTGCTCTCCACGGTCGGGGACGCGCAATTGTAGCCGATGCGGCGCGCCGGTCTCGGACCACTCGCTGGCTGCCCGGAGACTCGCGATGGGACCGGCGCCGCCGGCTCGCGGGGGACGCCGGGACCGCGGAAACTACCGAGCGTGAGCGACCCGGTGGGCAGGGTAGAATTTTCGGGCAATACACACCGGCGGACGCGCCGAAGAGCCTCCGATGAACGAACCGTCAGGATTCGCAATGCTTCCCGGGGGGCGCGCATTCGCGTTGAGCGTCCTGGCCGCGCTGGCACTGCCGGCCATGCTGCCCGCCCGTGCAGCCGAGGGGTCCGCACCGGATCTCGAGGCGGGCCGCCGTACGTTCGAGAGCCTCTGTGCGGCGTGCCACGGTCCGACCGGGCGCCCGGATCCGGAGAATCCTGTCGTCAAGGCACTGGATCCGCAGCCCGCCGACCTGTCCAGCCCGCTGTTCAACAGCCGCGAACCGGCCGAGGACTGGCAGATCGTGGTCAAGCACGGAGGCCAGGCACTGGGGCTGTCGGCGACGATGCCCGCACAGGGCGCCGTGCTTGACGAACGACAGATCCGCGACGTGGTCGCCTATGCGAAGACCCTGGCGCCGGGCAGCAACAAGTATCCGCCGGGCGAACTCAACTTCTTCCTGCCGATCCGCACCAAGAAGGCATTCCCGGAGGACGAGATCGTCTGGAAGTCACGGCTCACCGATCGCGACGGCGCGGACGTCTGGCGCAACGTGATCGAGATCGAAAAGCGGTTCGGCAGGCGATCCATGGGCGTGATTGAAGTCGTCCACGAGGACGACGGTACGGACAGCGAGATCACTGAAGTCGAGGTCGGCGCCAAGACGGTGCTGCACTGGAACCTGGAGCGACGCTCAATACTGTCCGGCGCTGTGGTCGTCGCCTTCCCGACCGACGGTGACGCCTCCGAGGAAATCATCCCGTACCTCGCCTACGGCCAGCTCTTCGACGAGCGCTGGATGTTTCAGTCGAGCGCGCGCCTGATCCTGCCGGTGGACGATGTCGATACCGGCGAAGCCGAATTCGCCGGAGTCGTGCACTATCGCTGGACCCAGTGGCCACGGCGCGTTTTCCCGGCGCTGGAACTCACGGCGGCGGTACCCTTCGAGGACGAGGGCGGGGACTCGGTGAAGTGGACCGTCGTTCCGCAGTTGCGCTTCGGGCTCACGCGGGGCGCGCACGTGGCATTGAACCTGGGCGCCGAATTCCCGCTCAGCGACCAGTCCTACGACACACGCTGGCACCTGACCCTGCTCTGGGACTTTGCCGACGGCAGCTTCTTCAAGGGCTGGCGTTAGTCTCGACCAGCGCCTCGACCACCCGCGTCCACGCGCGAGCGAGGTTCTGCCGATTGTACCCGCCGCCACCCAGCGCGAGCACGCGCCCGTGGCCGAGTTCGTCGGCGATGCGACAGACCGCGGCGGCCGCGTGCGCATGCGCGTCCTCGCTGAACGCCAGGTGCGTGATCGGGTCGCCCTCGAGGCTGTCGGCCCCGCACTGCAGGAGTATGAAATCCGGCTGCGTTTGCCTGAGGTAGTCCTCGACCTTGCGCCACTCGCGATGGAAGGCGTCGTCGCCCGCCCCGGGCGGCAACGGCAGGTTGAGCTTGGTGCCGACCGCGCTGCCGGTTCCTGTCTCCTCGGCAGCGCCCGTCCCCGGGTACAGGTACCGCCCGTCTTCGTGGATGTCTGCGAAGAGCGCGTCCGGATCGGATTCGAAGGCGTAGAACACGCCGTCACCATGATGCGCATCGATGTCGACGTAGGCGACGCGGCGCAGGCCGTGCCTGCTGCGCAGCAACTCGATGGCCACGCCACAGTCGTTGAAAACGCAGAAGCCGGCCGCGTGTGCCCGCGACGCATGGTGCAGTCCGGCGATGGGAATGAAACCGCGCCGCGCGCGCCCGCCCATGATCTCGTCAACCGCCAACAACGTGCCGCCCACGACCAGGTTCGAGGCCTCGAAAATCCCCTTCGACGCGGGCGTATCCCCCACGTCGAGGTAACC
>Ga0209450_10001266_pt1 | contig 12702 bp, 9 predicted proteins | sample FrelakmetLWP11LW_FD_187149 | JGI IMG/M metagenome (GOLD analysis project Ga0209450, IMG submission 187149) | Freshwater lake sediment microbial communities from the University of Notre Dame, USA, for methane emissions studies - LWP11 LW (SPAdes)... | ecosystem: Environmental > Aquatic >... | reverse complement strand
ATTACTCAAGCAGTTAATGATGAAACACAAAAACGAATTGCAGCTATTGAGCAATATGCAAACGCAGTATCTGAAGCATTTAAAATTGTAAATGAATTAAGCAAGATTGCATCTGAGAATAGGATATTAGATATTGAAGCAACGCAATCAAAAGAAATTGAAGCAATTGAAAACAGCACATTGCTTGAGCGCGATAAGGAAAAGGCAAGAGTAGAAGCAAATAAAAAAGCAGCCATTGCGATTGCTAACGAAAAAAGAAAACAAGCAGTAGCTGATAAAGCACTTGCAGTTTTTGATATTGCTTTAAATACAGCAGTTGCAATATCCAAAGCAGTAGCAGCTTCACCCTTAACAGCTGGACTACCATTCTCAGCAATAGCGGCTGCATTAGGTGCAGCACAAATTGCTGCTGTTCTTGCAAGGCCTATACCTAAGTTTGAGAAGGGCGGATTGATAGGCGGCAAACTGCACAGCCAAGGAGGTACCTTGATTGAAGCGGAGCAAGGCGAGTACATGGTAAACAGACGGCAGAGCGCAAAGCATCGCAGAGAATTGGATGCAATGAACACCTCAACGGAAGCCTTCCGCAGAATGATTGACGAGAAGTACGTGCGCCCTGCGCTGATGAGTTACTCGGCAGGAAGAAGAGGCAAGGAGGGTGTAGTTGTAAACGCATCGCTAAACAGCAAGAGCATGGAGAAGGAGATCAGAGGAATGCGCAAAGACTTGAAGGCACGCAACGTAGTGGTGAACATTAACCAACAAGATTCAAGATACTTATGGCAGTAGAGTTAAAGTTCCTAATTGATGGAGCTGACCGAGGACAGCCGACAAATGCCGATGACTTCAGCGTTAACATAACCGAGGACACAGCAATCAACACTCGCATCGTATCCTTTGATAACGACTTGAAGTTTGTTGGTGGCATGTTTGAATACTTGTACAACAACTTAATTGAAACAGGCGGATGCTCATTGATAGATGTTGAGGTGCAGTATTTATGTGCCGGAACATGGAAGCGATTGGTTAATGGCTACATCATTGCGAGTGAGTGCTCCTTCCAATTGGATAGATGCTCAGTGCAAACTAAGCTGTACGACAATTCATTCAGCAGCAAGATTAACAACAACAAGAGCATTCCATTCCCATTGAATGGTACCATCACAAAGAACTTACAGACGGTTGTACCTCCAGTTCAGCGCAAGGTGTTAATGTTTACTCCTGCAACAGGAGCATATTTGTATCCTTGCTATGGCGTTGGAGTTTACGATGCTTTTAAGCAGCTTGTTAGTTGCATGAGTGACAACCTTATCGATTTCGATAGCGATTACTTTGCATTTGATTTCACAGCTGATGGCAACTTTATACTTGTGAGCACTGGGCTATCTATAATCAACGAGACAAGAGATCCTGCGATTGTATCCTTTGAGGAGTTATACACAGCACTTAACAAGAAGCTAAGACTCGGGATGGTAATTGAGACACAGGCAAACGGCCGTCCACTGCTTCGCATCGAGCCTGCAACATATTTCAATCAGCAAGGTGCTCAGGTTAATCTTTACGATCAACCAAACATCCTGCTCAAGTATGATGTTGCTCAGCAATTCGCATCCATCAACTTTGGATCAACTCCATTTCTTGAGCAGCATGAATGTAACAATGGCGAGACGGCTTGCACTTTCTTCCAGAACTCGTTCAAGGGATTCCGCGATGAGACCTTTGGATTGATTGGTGAGTGCAACACAACGGCTGTGCTTAATCTAAGCAGTGACGAGATTGTATTTGATACCAATGTGATTGAAGATACCTATGTGCACAGCAACGAGAACTACAACAACAATACATTCATCATTGAGTCGTATTGGTTTGTTGATGAAGACCAAGGCTATGCTCGGCAGTTCGATCCGTACGGCATTGGGCAGACTGTTTATAACGGAGGCTTCACCAATGACAACACTGCACTTAATTGGGTAGGTGGATATCCGAACGGCATCTACTCCTACATTCAGGGCTTCGTGCCTGGCAGCACGCAAGTGCAGGCGACAAGCAATGCGAGCCCATTGCAATCGTGGGGAATCAGCGATGTGTTCACTTCGTACTACCTTGCGACCTTCCGCCCTTATGTGGAATTTGGCAATGAGATAATTGACCCGAGCAACAACTTCGATGGCATAATCTACACTGTGCCATACACCGGCACTTATACTTTTGAGACCACGATTATTGTTAGCAATGTTTATGAAGCTTATGCAGAATTAGTAAGAGCTGACGGAAGTGGAGCGTTCATTCAAAACTATATCGAGTTTCCTCCAATAGTAGCCGACCCAATCACATCGATTGCTGTTTGCACATTGACATGGGAAGTTGTATGCAATGAAGGCGACCAAGTAACTGCCAATGTTTTTGCTCGAGTGGATGATGGCTTTCCGCCTGACACGGCAACCATTGAAAATACCTACGATATTTACACAACTCAATTCGATGCAATCGGAGAGCCGTTCCCTAATGTCTTGCAGCCAGTTGACCCAAACAGCATCAAGCGATTTGTTTACTCCTTCGACCGCCCACTTCGCATGGAGGAGATTGAGGCGATACTCGACAACACTTCGAGGCCGATTAAGTTCGGGCAGTTCGATGATCCGCTGCGAGTGATTGAGGGATACATCAACAAGGTAGACATCAAGAGCATCATCAAGCAGGATGCTTCAATACAACTTAAATCAAACAAGATACTTCGATGAGCTTTACTTCCATACCGAATCAGCCTATTGTCTTTACAAGCAACACTGTTGTCGACTGCCCAGATTGCGGCGGCGATTATAAGCAGCTGCTTGACTTCAACGATCAAGTGTTCTTTCAAGTGGAGTCAACGCCTTGCGATTTGTCGGTGCTGTTTAAGTACGACACAGTTGAAAGTGATTGGGGTGTTCCTGTCGATGGGCAAGTATGCTCAACTGCTTTGGATGAGAGCGGCATATATTGCCAATTGCTGCGCACCAACTTCATCTATCAGCTTTACCAAGTCGAGTTCACAATCTTGACATTGGATGAGGGAAGCTTGACAGTTGGTATGAACGGCTCAAGCAGTTACGTGCTGACATTGCCTGGCACTTACACGCTGTACTTCGCCAATCCAACGATGACCAATGACAGCGTGACTTTATGCTTTGGTAGTGATAGTTGGATTGGATGCTTAAGCACGGCAGGCATAAAGGTCTACGGCCTTGCATCGGCGAATCAGATGAAGGTTGGTATCGTGGATGCGGTGACACTGGAGACGGTTGACATCCTTGCGCCGCTTTACACGGTGAAGGACAATAAGATTACAGCTGCATTTGCATTGACCGATGTGACACTTGGAGAAGGCTGCTATCGACTTGCGATGACTGACTTCTGCACCAACACTTGCGGACAGAATTACATCTACAATGGTGTGTTCAGAGATGCAGGCGGAGTGGCAGGATGGACGACAAGCAATGCGCTTGTGACATTAAGCGAAGGGACAGCTGCATTCAACCTTCCAATAGCAGGCGATGATGCCACAATAACGCAGAACATAAGCAATGACCTATGCGATGGATTAGAATACTATGTTAGCGTGTTTATTGAAAGCCGCAGCAATGTTAAAATATTTGCAAAGGTTGGTGCAAACCAAGAGCAATTTGCTGGAACAGGATATCAGACAGTGCTTATCACTGCCGATGGGAACAACCCACTTGAGATATTTGTTCAAGAGTTCGGAGGAGCACCTGCCTCTGCCGTCATCAAGCTTGTTGAGGTAAGCATCGAAAACGATTCCATCCAGTGGGATAAGTTTTCCGATGTGCTTGCTATCGGCGACTACAATGACGAGTGCAAATACTTCAAGATTGAAGGCTGCAACGCAGAGGATCAGTTTAATCTTGCATTCGGCGGCTCATCCTTCTTGCCTGCCATCCGACTTGAGGGCCGCAAGTTCAGAGCGCAGTATGTGACAGAGGTGAACAATTTCCGCTTTGCTTCCGGTAAGTATCAGACGACTTATGTTGACCGCGAGAAGAAGTGGACATTCGCCTTCGGCAGATTGCCTGAGTACGTGCTTGACTTCTTGTCGACAATCTTCTACTATGACAACTGTTATGTGAATGGTGACTTGTACTATGCAATCGATGGCGAGTTCCCAGATGTGGAGTACAACGATGCCGATGACCTCGGAGCATTGAACATCGACCTTGCTCTTAAGTCATCAAAGGTGCGCAAGACGATATGCAGCAACACGGATGCTGACTGCTTGCCATCGATATTGGATAACAACGATGAGCCGTTCTTGTTGGGTCAAGATGGTCAAAGATTGACAACAGAAAATTCTGTTAATCTATATCAAGAATTTATTTTGTAACTTTGCAAATACATAGAGACCAAGTAGGTGTATTGCCGCGACCTATACAACAGCGAAACAACAACACAAACTTCTACTACAAATGGCCTGTGTATCATATTGCGATACCTCGTTGCTCGAGCACGACTTAGTTGTGTGCAATGAGTATAAACTGGGCGGAGTTTCCGCCATCATTGTCGGTGCTTGTGGCACTGAGCTTGTTGATCCTTCTGATGCTGTTGAGGTTGATGCGTTGCTTTTATCTGGCGAAGCCAGAATGATAAGCGACATCAGATTCGCACTTCCTGCCGGCTCACCTGTTACTGTTGATTCACCAATTGGCTGCGGTACTGCAATCCGTATTAACGAAGATCGTACTGCTACGCTTTACGATGCTAATGTTACTGATGGTAACAGCATCTTCTGGAACGATGTTAACAACCGCCGTATCTCTTGGATACTTGCGTACATGTGCGACAGCGGAAAAGTGATCTACATCACTGCTCCAGTTGGAATCACAACATCTGCAAACTTCATCTTGCCTGAGCAGAACAACGAGCTTCAGCGTTATGAGGTGACATTCTCTTGGAGAAACAAAAATATTCCTGCACAATACGATGCGCCTCCAGGTGTATTCTGATAATGACTGAGGAATTAACGCAAACCACTCAGAGCATCACTCCATCAACTGGAGTGGTGCTTCTTGCGTTTGGCAAACCTCAATACTATTGGGCAACATATAACCTTGTTTTTAGCATTAGAAAGCACAACCCAAATGTGAGAATCACAGTGCTTTTCGAAGACACCGGAAAGGCTTTATCACATTGCCCCGAGATAGTTGACTACGTTGAGCAAGTTGGCAGCATCGATGCGGAAGATATCTACACTAACAAGAAGCTTGATCCGGGCAAGGTCAAGATTAATTTGTACAAGTACTTGCCATACGATTGCAACCTCTACCTTGACGTAGATGCGATTGCACTCAAAGACATTCAGCCGATGATTGACGAGCTTGCTCAATCCGGCAAACAATACATAAGTCATTGCGTTGGGTATCACACAATCGACAAGGGCAGAGACTTCAAGGAGATGCAGTGGGCATGGGCCGATAAGATGTGGGCACACTTCAACTTGCTTGAGTCATACGTGATGCCTGCTATCAACAGCTCGATGCAGTGGATTGTAAAAGGCTCACAAACAGAGGCGATTTATCGCACTGCAAAAGACTTGTACTTCAACAATCCGATTCCCATCAAAGAGCTTCGCATGAAGTGGGGCGGTGGGCAGCCAGACGAGTTGTACATGAATGTCGCTCTTGCGATTCATGGCATCGATCCTGCGCTTAAGACTTACACGCGAAATGACGGCAGCGAAGGCGGCATGATTCACTTCTCTATGCAAAGAGGGTTGAGCTTTGAAAAGATTGTTCAAAACTATTACTTGCAAAGCTACTATGGCGGCGCAGGATTCACTCCAAGATTCTACATCGACTGGCTTGATAGGATGCTCAATGCAGACTTCAAGGCAATTGGCAAAAGACATATCTACCTAATTAGCAGAATAGCAGAAAATAAATATGCAGATGGAAAACGATAAGCCAAAAAAAGGCAGACCAAAGAAAGCAATTGTGACGACTGAGACATTCACAGAGGTTGCTCGTCACGATTGGAACTCTGAAGATGAGTGCGGCGCATTCATGGCAAGCATCATCAAGATGAGCAAGTACATGACGGTGCTTGAGATTGGAGTCTTTGAAGGTGAGACAACGCAGCATCTTATCAAGGCTTTGCCAAAAGGTGGGCAGTATGTCGGCATTGATATCAATGATTATCGTACAGATGCAACCAAGCTTTACATGGCAGAGGGTGGCAAGTCGATTGATTTTATCTTGGGTAATTCATTATCTGAATTAGAGAAGTTGCCTAAGAATCATTTTGACCTTATCTTTGTGGACGGAGACCATAGCTTTAACCATGTGATAAATGAGTTTAAGTTAGTGGAGAAGTTGGTAAGCCGTGGCGGTGTTATTATTTACCATGACACCATCCACTTAGAAGGCCCGAGAAAACTTGTCGAATACGCATCGCATTTTAACTATAACACTGTCACGCTCAACACTACCGAAGGGCGAGGCATCTCAATACTACACAAATGAAACCAAACTACTGCCGCTCAAAATCTTGTGGATCTAACATAATGGAAAGACCAAATGGCTCTAAGTTCTGAGGACATTCAAAAAATCGTAAACCGATTCGCGGCGAAGCGAAAGGGTTGGGAGCAGATGACACAATCAACTCCCCTTAATCCAATCACTAAGCAGCGAGCATCGAGCCAGTATCCAGAATATTGGAGCGGTTACAATTATGCCGCGAAGATGTATGATAGCATCTTGCCGCATAGCCGCTCCGATGTTTATCCTGAGCATTTGCTTTCGGTTCGTGCTCCTAACCAAACGGATGCACAGGCGTTGTACATCAAGGCGAACTACAAGGCTACAACCTTGAGCGTGTTTGAGGACTTCCGTGCAACTATCAGCAGAGCATTCGCGGATCAGAACTGGAGCATCAGATACTCGCCCGAGTTGGATGAGCGATTTGGTGAGGAGACCTTTCAGCGATATGTGAACAATGAGATTGAGAAGTTCGGCAGCTTGGAGATGTTTGTGAAGAACATGCTTCCAACGCTTAAGCTTGTCGATGCCAATGGTATCATCGCCATCTACCCAGATGACATCGAGTACTTAGACGAGGACGAATTCGAGGAGCCAGTGATTGGCAACGAGCTGCTTCGTCCAATGCCGACTTATTACAACTGCAAGAACATTGTCGGGCAGAAGTTCGGTGAGTATTATTTGGTGATAAGTGATGACCACAGCTACGTAAAGAACGGCAGCAAGATTGAAGAGACTGGTATCGTGTTATACTTGTACGACTCGATGGCCATCTACAAAATTGAGCAGACAGGCAAGAAGAGCGACATGACTTTCGGCGAGCCGATGCTTTACTTTCAGCATAACTTGGGATATGTTCCTTGTATCAAGCTGATGGGCGCACCTCAACTTATCAATGATGAGATTGCATTCCAATCGCCATTTATTACGGCAGTGCCATTGCTTGACCAGGTTGTACTCGATGAGTCTTATTTGCAGATGAGCAAGGCTACAAGTGCATTCCCTTTCATGGTGGCACTTGGTGAGATATGCGAGTTCGTAGATCGCGAAGGTAACAAGTGTAATGATGGGCAGATATTCGACCCAATCAACGGAGGATACAGAACTTGCGGCAGTTGCTCAGGCAGCGGTGTAAAGAGCAGATTCTCTCCAACCGGAATGCTTTTAATTAAGCCAAGAACTTCATTAAGCGAAGGAGACACTGGACTGAGCGGCGAGTATTTAAAGTTTGTTAGTCCTCCGATGGACACTCTAACATTCCTGCGCACAGAGATTGAGCAGCAGATGGCGAAATCACGCCGTATCCTGCATCTTCCATCGAGCGATGAAAGTGGAACTATCGGAGAGGCATCGACAGCAACAGGAAGCCTTAATAAGCTGCGCTCATTGTACGCATTCATCAAACCTATCAGCGATCAGCTGTTCACCATTTATGAATTCTGCTTGGTGACAATTGGGAAGATGCGCTATGGCGATTTGTTTGGCGGAGTTAACTTGGTTTATCCAACATCATTCGACATCAGCACGCCAAGCGACTACCTTGCGGTTATTAGCGAAGGAGTAAAGGCAGGAGTGCCGCCATCGATTACCTTCTCGAATGTTTACAACTACATCAGAGCAATCCACTACACCGATGAGGAGACCAGTGCAGTGTACGATCTTATCATCAATGCAGATGAGTTGCTGCTTATGAGCAACGCAGATATTCTTGCAAGACTTGCAAGCGGCAGCGTTGAGAAGTGGCAAGATGTGTTGCATAACTCTGGGCCGCAGTTAATCATGGAGCTCATCAGAGACTTTATCCCAACGGAAGGCGCACAGAGATTCCTTGACCAACCGATGAGCGACCAGATTACACAGCTAAGAGCAAAGGCGGCAGAGAAGATTGCAGTGACATTGGATCCAATTCAACAAGCACAACAAACCCTATTGAATGGCATCGTTTGATGAACTCGTTAAGCAAAAAATCAAGCTGTTTGAGACAGTTCCCGAGGAGATTGCTACTGCGGCGGAGAGGACTCAGAGACAAGCATGGAGAAAGATTGCTCCATTGCTTTCCGAGATGGATGTTGATGCCCAAGGAAACATCGCACAGACAGAAGACAATGTTCGACGAATTGGATTAATTACAGAGGAGCTCAACAAGGTACTTGCAGGCGGAGAATACAGAGCCGCCGTGCAGTCTTTCCTTGCATCCATCGATGAAGGTGTGCAGCTCACTGATGAGATTGCAAAGAAGATAGACAGAACTTTCCAACCCGACAACGTACAGAAGCAACTTCTTGCCATCTCCAAGCAGAATGCAATCAATGCCTTCTTTGGTTCTGGACTCCGCGAGAATGTTACGCAGCCATTCCTTGAGCAGCTAACGGCAAACGTAGCCGCTCGTGCTCCACTGCGCGAAGCGGTGATTGCATTGCAAGGAGTAATCGAGGGGACAGATGCAAACGATGGCAGGCTCCTTGCCAATGTGCGCACAACAGCCAACACCGCTCAAGCGATTGCTGATAGAAGCTATGCGGCAGCAGTGAATGAAGAACTTGGCATTGAATACTTCCAATATCTGGGCGGTGAGATACCAACAACAAGACCGTTCTGCGAACATCGCGAAGGCGAGATATATCACCGCAGGGAGATTGAAGCATGGGGCGATGGCAAGAACTCGGCAGGCATCAATGATATACGCAACGGCACATGGGCAGGGCGCATCGATGGTACTGACTCACGCAGCATATTCACCTTTGTTGGTGGTTGGAACTGCCGCCACTTCCTTGTACCAGTGATCAAGCAGAGAGTTCCTCCAAGTGTTATTGCAAGAGCGGAGGCAGAAGGTTATGCAACACCACCAAGACCAAGAGGTGGTGCAGAAGCACTAACGGCATAAGCACAATAGAATAATATTTTACGCAATCAAAAGTTTTATATCTTTGCCTTATGACTTACTACATCATGGCAGACGGCACGATTAAGCGTGCAGATGATGTACTCGCTGCTTATTTAATCAAGCGAGGCGCAAGAGAATTAAAACTAACACCAATAACAATAGACTATGGCAATCAAATCGGAGGAAGCACTGGAGCTGATGAAGTTCCTAAACCTCGAAGAAGCAGCGGATCTCGAAGCCGCAAAAGAAAAGTTTCAGGAAAACTGGATTAAGCAGGAAGAAGTTTCCGGCAAGATCGGAAAGCTAACAGGCACTATCGCCAATGTAACTCGCAAAGCATTTGAGCCGTTTGGCATCGTGCTTACTGATGAAGACTTCAAAGGGCAGAAGGTTGAGGAGGTAATCCGCAGCGCATCGGAAAGAGCAAAGAGCGAGTTTGAAAAGCAGCGCGAAGATTGGGAGAAGCGTGCATCGGGCAACGGCTCAGAGGCACTGATTCAAGAGTGGGAGAAGAAGTACAAGTCGCTTGAGCGCAAGACTAATGAGCTTGACTCCGCTCGCCAAGATGTGATGAATCAGTTCGAGTCTTACAAGGTGCAAGTAGCAACCGACATTAAAACAAGCAAAATCAATTCATCATTCGAGAAAGAACTTGGAGCATTGAAGCTTGACCCAAGTGTTAACGAGTACACCATTCGCGGCTTCAAGTCGGCAGTGACTGATAAGTATGCAATCGACCTTGAGGAAGATGGCGCATTCGTGGTTAAGGATAAGGCAACAGGCGAGCGGTTGAAGAGCAAGGAGAAGGCAGGCTCGTTCCTAACCATGAGCGATGTGCTTATTAAGGAAGCGACAGAGGCAGGCATCATCCAAAAGAATCCTCATGCAGGATCTAAGATTCCAATGCGCAGCCCATTGATTCCGCAGATGGAAACTCAAGGAGAAAAAAAGTTAAAAGGAATCAACCCGAGATTCTATACAAAGTAGTATCTTAGCACTGGGGTTAATGTTTAATTTTAGGCCGCGCTTGTGAGAGTGCGGCTTTTTTATTTTACCTTTGTGATTCTCTATGGTAGTCGGCAGGACTTTCAGCTGCAAAAAAGTAGGCATCAAAGCAACAGCCTTCAGAATAAGTTGCAAAAAATTCTACAATTTTAAAATCGACTATCATGTCAATAGACAGAATACTTTCCGAATGCCCTAATGTGCAAATGTCACTGGGCGAATTATTCATTGAGGTTGGACAGCGCGAGCAGTTACCTTTTCTTGAATACATCTTATCTCCAGAAAATGCGAAATTAATCCGCACTGAAGTTTCTCCAGGCAATGGAAAACTTAAGACCGTTCAAGCTCGTTGGATTCAGAGATTACCTGAAACAGAAGTTGAAACAGAAGGCGGCATCTTAACATGTACTTCTGACAATGTTTACGGAGACACAACAGCAACATACACAGTTGATGTAACTGACACGTACACTGCATCTCAATTGATCAATGCTGCGGACATCGCTCGCCATTGCCAAGAGAACAGCCGCTATGTATTGGAGTCAATCATGCGTTTGATGGATGTGTTAGATCGTAAGATTGCATCTGCTGCCGCTGTTCAAGCTGTTGCTGCTATCGGTAACTGGGGAACTGAGGTTGAAGGTTTCTACACAGTTACTTCTGATTGCTTAGTTATTAAGACAATGGTTTCTGCTAACGAGCCAAACGCATTTGCAATTGCTGACATTCAGCAAGCAACACGCATGGCTAACTATCCAGGTGCACCAGTTGCATTCGGTGGAGCAGAGATGCAGCGTTATGCTAACGCGATGGCAGCAGGATGCTGCACGCAGTACGGTATCGACTTACTTGCAATCACTCAGCAGAACGGTTTCGGCTTTGCTTATGATTCACGTTTGGCTGCTGCTCAAGGTGCACAGACTAAGGCTTTGGTAACAACAGCAGGAGCAATCCAGTGGTTGTCATTTAACTTAGCTGAGTGGAATACAGGCATCACTCCAACAGCAGGAAGCAACTACTCTAAGACTTTGGTGTTCACACCGGCAGGAGTTCCAGTTGACTTGACTATGAAGGATGATTGCGGTAACTTATCAATTGTGTTAACTACAACTGGTATACTTGCAACATTGCCAACTGACATCTACGAGTCTGCGGATAAGTATGCAGGTGTTAACTACGTTAACTGCGTATCAATCGTAAACCCATAGATAGCCCGCAATTTCTACTGAGCGAAGGCTCGGATGATTTGCTGGGTCAAGGAGGCGACAATTTGCTTTCACAATGAATTAAGGGAGAGGTGCAAGCCTCTCCTTTTTTATTTATCTTTGTAAAAAAATCAACAGCCAATGTGCTACGAAAAACTTCTTGGCCTTCAAGGGTGCGACAGACCAGAGCCAACGACTGGGCTTTACATTGACGACCTCGGCATTAATCAGACTTTACTCGGGCAGCTAATCACTGACCAATACAATAGCGGTGTTGAACTCTTTGAAGCAAAGCGAGCATTTGCTTGGCGCAAGATGTCGACTGATATCTTAAGCCGCTTAAATCCGATGATGAAAGCGGATACGGTTGTGGAGTCAAAGCGAATCGGGCAAGTGGTAAGCAACTCAAGCAATGTCGATCTGGCACTTGGTGCAGGAAAGTTTGCAGGCATCAGAGTAACAATCGACCCTAACACTGCAAGCTTTTTAAACTTCTACTTGTCAAACTTTCAGATTGACATCTACACAATGCAAACGCCAGTAGAGATATTTGTCTACGACATGGCAACTCTAAAGCTGATTGATTCTTTCTTCTACCAATCGGAAGCAGTTGAGGAATTCATTGGCAAGACCTTTAGAGCAAACCGACGCAAGATGGATCTCGCTTTTGTTTATGAGTCGCTTTATGACACAACAAGGATGGTTCCTAAGAGAGGCAGCTGCACTGATTGCGGAGGTAACTTAAGAGCGGTGCATGTTTGCCCATTTGTGGATGCCATCGGAATTGAATTGACAACGGACGGCACTAACGTGCTATCATCAAAATCTAAGAAGTACACGCAAGGGATGTCGATGGTTTACAATGTAAACTGCGACAGAGAAGCATGGCTGTGCAGCATAGCAGGATTGATGGCGATGCCGCTTGCATACGCAACGGCGGTTGAGATTTATAACTATGGTTTAACAATCAGCCCGAATCAACGAGTGAATACAACTGTTAGCGTGAACACTGGGTTCTCAACTTCCGACCCTAACGATGGTATGATTGCAGGGCGCGACATTGCAGTAACGAGATATAGCG
>Ga0209450_10001265_pt1 | contig 12706 bp, 3 predicted proteins | sample FrelakmetLWP11LW_FD_187149 | JGI IMG/M metagenome (GOLD analysis project Ga0209450, IMG submission 187149) | Freshwater lake sediment microbial communities from the University of Notre Dame, USA, for methane emissions studies - LWP11 LW (SPAdes)... | ecosystem: Environmental > Aquatic >... | reverse complement strand
AGCGTCTCCACCTCACGGCCCATTATATCATAGACCACTATCTTGACGTTTCCCAAATTTGCAATTTCAAATTTCAAATTTGAAGTGCTGTTGAATGGATTCGGGTAGTTCTGGCTCAGCGAAAATGAAGAGGGGATTTCGGTAGAGATATTCTGTACTGATACGGTTCCGCCTCCGTTTGTTGTGTGTAGCACTTTTCCCTGCGAGCCGGCTGCCCAGCCGGTATTTTCGTTTATAAAATGTATGTCCCACATCCACCAGGCTCCCGGGGTAGTTTGCGTGAACCATGTATCACCGCCGTTTGTAGTTTTCTGTATATTCGGCATGTCTCCCGCGACCCAGCCGGTGTTTTCATTCAGGAATTGTATTTCATAGAGTTCGTTTGTATTAGAATGTGTTTGCTGAACCCAGTTCAGTCCGCCGTTCGTGGTTTTCCTAAGCAATCCCTGCCATGGGGAACTCTGCTGTCCCGTTACCCATCCCGTGTTTGCATTTACAAAAAATACAGAGCACAACCATACGCTTCCGCCGAAATTAGAAAGCATTGTCCATGTATATCCGCCGTTAGTTGTCTTATAAACCGCTTCACCACCGGAATGGTCACCCGTTGCCCATCCCGTGTTGTCATTTATGAAATGGAAATCTTCGACTCCATAGCAGTTGAACGGAACTGCCGCCAGCCAGTTCAAACCGGCATTTGTTGTTTTTAAAACCGGTGAAATTGCCGCCGAATTTACCCAGCCGCCAAGATATCCAGTTGACGCATTTACGAAGTATAAAGCCCTGAAACAACCATCGGTTGATGTAAAATCAACCCAGTTAACTCCTCCGTTCGTTGTTCTTGATATTATACCGACTTTGAGCGGAGTATTCAGTCCTCCGACGGCTATCCCCGTGCTTTCATTGATGAAATGAATCTCCTGGTAATCTTTACCATCAAGATTTATTCGGAGTTGGGTCCATGATATGCCGCCGTTTGTTGTTTTTATTATTGTTTCGTGATCCCCCGCCGCATAGATTACATTTGCATTGACGACTGAAATTGAATTTAAAGCGTATGCTGCAGGTGTGGTTTGCAATATCCATTGGGGGAATGCCTGCGCTGTTATTAAACATACGCCTATAAGTAAGAAACTTAGTTTTTTCATAACCCTTATGATTTTAAATTATTTAAAATCAGTCTGAAATAAACGAGGCTGACAGTTTCTATTTATTAAAACTATATAGATTTTTCGATTATTACAAGGGAGGTTATTCGCATTCAGGAGAGTCAAAATTAGGGATTTGCAATGAAACTATTTCAGGCGGAGAATATCTAAATCAAGGCGAAAAATACGGAAATTCTATGATGCTTTTTTAACAAATATTGAGGAACTAAAAAACTGATGTAAGTATTTAATATTTTAGTATTAAATCAAAAAAATCGAAAGGAAAGCATTGAAAAATTACAGCTCTTTAATAGCTATGCTATTATTTATTTCTGTTACCATGACGTTAGTCGTAGGATGCAGTGATGATGATACGACCGTTACACCGGGTACGACATTTCCAAACCTTACAATTAACGGAAGAGTAACATTCGTAGATTCTGCCGGTTACTACAAATTCATAGATTCAACTAAAGGATATTATAACATTTCGGCATTTGCGTCATGGCCGCCTTTGGGTCCGGCAACTGCAAACGGAAAATTAATGCCTAAAATGGAAGGCGGAAAAATGGTTGCCGATTACCAGCTGCTGCTTCCCGCAAAAGGTTTTTATACTATAACATCGGCTTATATTAAACTTCCTTATACGGCAGGTTCGGTTTACGGACTCGGAAAATATAAAAGCGATACAACGCATAATATAGCCGTAATTTATGACACTGCCAACGCAAGGGTCTATCTTCCTGAAAGCCCGGGCGTAGGTGATATTAATTTCCTGTCATGGATTGACACAACAAATAAAATTTACAGGTTCTAATACTGCTTGAAAAGAGTATTATTATCGGTAATATTATTTATCTATTCCTTAAGTTTTGCCGATAACAAGCCCGGCTCGGTTTCCGGGCTTGTTATAGACGGCAGTACTAAGGAATCGATATCTTCAGCAAAAGTAAACCTGTTGCAGGTTTCAACAGGCGGTGTATTCAGGATTGAAACAGATTTATCGGGAAAATATACCCTGCATAACCTCGCTGAAGGGAATTATATTATTTCAGTTTCGCGTCCCGGGTATAAAGATGCCTCAGTAGAATTCACACTAAATGCATCAGAAGAGAAAGTTCTGAACTTATATATAGATGCAGTTGATATTGAAACCGAAAAGATAAACGTTACGGCAACGAAAACTGAGCAGACTCTTCAGAAAACTCCTTCATCAATTTCTCTGATTACTTCAGACGAAATAATGAAAAGGAATAAAATTACTTTTGACCAGGTGCTTGAGGACGTTCAGGGAGTAACAATCAACAGGACAAGCGGTATTAACGTCAGCGCGCTGTCAATACGCGGAAGTTCTGACGTAGCGGGAGGCGGTATCGGAAACAGGGTTTTGCTTCTGCTCGACGGCAGGCCTTCGCTAACGGGCGATTCCAAAGGAGCGCTCTGGGCGCTTATTCCCGTATCTGTAATTGAAAGAACGGAAGTAGTAAAAGGGGCATTTTCATCTCTCTACGGTTCAAGCGCCATAGGAGGTGTTGTCAACGTGATAACAAAGAAACCGACATATAAACCATATACGCTGGTAAACCTGAATTCGGGTTTCTATGAAAAACATCCTGACAGTCTGAGGTATACGGACAGGCTCCTTGCCTTCTGGGGAATGAATATACTTCACAGCAACACCGTAAACAAGTTTGCATTTCTCGTAAATCTCGATTTCAAAAAGAATGAAGGATATGCGCAGCAGACCGAATATAATTTTTACAGCGGGTTAGGAAAGTTTACGTATGATTTGTTCGGTAACAGGGACCTGGAAATGACCCTGCAGTACACAAATTCCGAAAGCGGGTATCCGCATTACTGGAGGGTTGACCCCGGAACGTATGCGCAACCTTACCAGACAAATCCGTATTACATCGGGGATAAAATTAAGAAGGAAACACAAAGCATAGACATCGGTTATCAGGCAATTCCTAATTCAAAGTCAAAATATTCATCAAAGTTTTACTATTATAAACTTAACAGTAAATCCATTTATAATCCGGATAACCCCGTCAGCATTGAATACGGAGCGCCAGGGCAGAGTTTTGAAACAAATATTTCATCTTACAATTTCGGGAATATTTCGCAGGTAGATTATACTATAGGCGACAGACATTATCTTATTGGCGGCCTGGACTTGCAGTGGAATGTCGTCAGGTCATCACCCGAAGAAATTCTTTACGGCGACCGGCAGCAGTATAATATCGGACTTTACATGCAGGAGCAATGGAACATACTGTTTGATAATAGCCGTAACACGGTTCTTTCATCTTCGATTGGAGGAAGGTTTGATTACAACAAGTTCACAGGTTCATTCGAGGAATTCCAGTTCAGCCCGAAATTCTCAATGTTGTATTCTCCGAGTTCAAATTCGCCCGTACTTAATAATACTTCTTTAAGGTTCCTTGTCGGCAGGGCATTCCGGGCGCCCTCAATAGCAGAACTGTATTTTAAACGCGAACTGTTCGGAGGATTCAATTTTGTATATAATCCTGAGCTGAAACCTGAAGAGATGGCATCCGTGGAGTTCGGAATCAGGAAAACTTTCAAGCAGAGGTTCAATTTTGACCTATCAGTTTTCTATAATAAATATGATAACCTGATACAGTATGTCAATATCGGTCCCACTCCAAACGGGCCGTTCCAGGTGCAGAATGTGGCGGATGCGCAGATTAAGGGAATTGAATTTGCAATCGACTATGCTTCTGCCCTGAAGTTGTCATCAGAAGATTTTAATTACGGATTTGGTTTTGATTATACATACATCGACGCGAGGGATTTATCAGATGGAAGAAATAACGATTTTCTTCCTTATAAGCCAAAGCATATAGTGAACGGCAATGTGAACCTCGGTTTATACGGATTCAACCTGAACGTAAGCGGCAAGTATGTCAGTGAAATTGACGAAGTGTTATTCTTTACTTACGAAGAACCCGATGCGTATTTCCTGATGAATATGAAGTTGTCAAAAACTTTGGGAAAGCATCTCAATTTCTTTGCAGCAGTAAGCAATCTTACCGATAAATTCTATCAGGAACTGGAAAGAATAGCGGCTCCCAACAGAAGTTTCAACGCAGGTTTCAGTTACGAATTCTGATAAACAACAAACCCGCTCGGGAAAGCGGGTTTGTTAGTTATTCTCTTCCGTAATTTTTATATGTCAAATCCGAACAGCATTCCGAAGTAAAAGAGCACTTCATCACCGTAAGTTACTCTCTTGCCGTAATAAATTTTATCAAACTTGTCTAATCCGTATGCAGCGGAGAAGAATACACTGGTCGGAAATACATAAGAAGAGAACATCTGAAGCCGGAGTTCTGCACCGATATCTTTTCTTAATTCATTAACAGTAATGCTGTATCCGTTCCATGCGTTACCCCAGTCCGCAAAAACAGAGAAGTAAAGCTTGTCAAGATAAAACGGCGAGACGCGTGTATCGATTCTGGTTAACACCGGGAATCTGTAAGTAAGGTTCATCGTTGCGAGCCGTCCGCCGCCCAGAGCGAAATACGGATAACCTCTCATCCCCGGAAGCCCGGATGCGTATAAGTCATAAAACGGGTCGAGTTTTTTATCGGTCAGAATAGCAGCCGTCCTCACCCTGAGGCTTAACGAATGATTCTTAAACGTCTCGATTCCTTCCCTCCATGTAAGGTCTGCTTTGTTCAGGTAATTTTTCTGGTATTCGGTCTGCACGTTGCCCTGTTCATCTACGAGGAGTTCAGGATTTATTCTGCTGGCTTCAAATTCATAACGGAAATTTATTTTTCTGCCGAACGGATTGATGTCCATGTTCCTGTTTCTTTTTGTCTCATCGTACATATAATCGAGCGTTAACCTTTCAGCTCTGAAATAATCCTGGCTTGAAGCAGACACAAATATTCCGCTTTGAGGAAGAAGGAACTCGTCAATACCCGAAGCATATTTTGAAAGCCCGAATCCAAGCCTGAAATCGTGATTATAATTTATCATCTTGAAGTCCATCGCGAGCTCGAATTCGAGCAGGTCATATGCGACGCCCACGCTTAATGTATCTAGCCCTGCAACAAGCTGTGCATCGGTTTTCCTGGTAACATTGTAACCTGAAAGCGTAAATTTCGGCTGAAAGTTCAGTTTTTTTGCGAACCAATCGCCGGCAACAGGAAATCCGTTATCAAATGCAAATTGCGCAAAAATATCCCTTTCACCCTGCCTGTTTATTGCAAATCCGGCAAAAATAGAAAAACGGGTCATCAGTTCATCCGAATAAATGTAAAACCCGGGTTTTATTGCATCCAGCACATTATTATTCTTAGTATAATTATCAAACCTTATGAGAGGAAAGATGGATACCTGGTTGAATATGCTCTTGTAAGGTTTCGTATCTTTGTATTTAATATCCTTGTCGTCAAAGTTTCTTAATGTATTCCAGTCGAAATTCTCTTTGCCCGTATTTACCGTATCTGAATACTTTGTAACGAGCTTATCCGCAATTTTGTAACGGCCAAGTTCATCCGGTTTATGCTCGGAAAAATTTTTCAAAAGCGAAACTTTGAATCCGGAGGATTTATAAGTAGAATAAACTATATTGTTTTTACTGTCAACATTGGGCATGAAAGCACCTCCGATGACATTCGTTATCTGGCTTTTTTCTTTTGTGCTAAAATTATAACCGTAAATGTTGAATATTCCTGTTTCATTGCTTGAGTAAAAAAGCTTACTGCCGTCCACGCTTAAAACAGGGTTCCTGTAATCAATGCCTTCTGTTTCAATAAGCGGTTCGGATATAAGTGTTTCGGTGTTTATTATTAAAATTGACCGTGAATCATTCTGCGAATAATCGAAGATAATGCTTTTCCCGTCTTTAGAGAAAATTGGATTGTAAACCTGCTCACCGTTTTTGTAGTCCGTCAGTTTTTTCCTGTTTCGCAGCTTTTTGTCGGCAATGAATAGGTTAAGCGTACCGTCCGTGCCGTGTACGTAACAGACTGACGAACCGTCCGGTGAATACACAGGCGAAAAAGCTCTCAGGTCTTCGGACAACCTGTATGATTCTTTTACCGATATATCATATTCATATATATCAAACAGAATAGTTTCGTCGATATTCGGGGGTGCGTTTCTTTTTGCATAAATGATTTTTTTACCGTCAGGCGAAAAGGAGAAATTTGATGTGACGGGTGCATCTATAAAAGTTATTTCTTTGGATGAAAGGTCGTACAGTACAATACCTGTCATCGCATAGTCATAATCTCCGTTTGTAAGAAAGGCAACTTTCTTCCCGTCCGGCGAGAATTCAGGGAAATAATTTGCGAATCCTTCAGGCGATAAAATTTCACCGTCTATCATTGTACTTTTAACGGCAGCTGTCCTTTCCCCGTAATCTCTGACCATATATTTCTTCCATTCAGCATAAAGTTCATCTCCGTCTTTTCCAAGATGTTCCCTGATAGCTTTATCGACACTAAAGTTTGTCAGGTCGCCCAGGCTCTTTGTGATTTTGACAAGCTTATCCTCTCCGTAAACCCTTGAGATATATTGTGAAAGCGCAAAACCGGAATTATAAATCGATTCTGCTTTCAGGCTTGTTATGCTTGAAAACTGGCCCATTTCGTTCCATGTAAGCATGTTATTATCGAGTACGTAACTCCTTAAAATCATATCCCGGTTAGCGTCCCAGTTGTCATATCCCAGCTGCTGACGCTGATACTGTGCAGTACCTTCTGCAAACCATGCGGGAACGCCGACTCCCGAAATAGGATACGAAATGATGACGTTAGGATACCCGTAAAGAACATCCGGCCTTCTTTCTTTTTCGTAGTTTATTAACTGGAAATAAATAGCAGGCATGTTTTTAGAGAATTTTAAAGATGCCTGTATCTGTATCATATGAGTAAATTCGTGTGTGATTACGTTCCTCAGCCAGTTATGTGTTCCTCTGAGTTCGAAATCCATAGCTGAAGCGAATATTTCAATCCTGTTGTTGTAATAATCTGTTGCGCCGTTAGCAATATCAGACAGGTCATTTACCACAAAATTAACCTTTGAATCCGGTTCATATTTGTACAATGACGTAATAGGTTTGTACACATCCTCTGCTATTTTCGAAATTACCTGTGCAGTCCTTTCGGCTCCTTTATGAAAAGTAACCGTAAAATGTTCTGTTTCTATTGTGTACCATTCATGGTCAGGATGGGATTCAAACTGTGAATACGAGTTATATGACGGAACAAGTATTAATAAAAAGAGCCAAAATATAGGAAAAAAGAATTTTCTATTAATCATTGAAAGTATGTGTTTTACTAATTATTATTGAAAACAAATTTATTTGGTAGAAATCCGAATAGGCCGAATGATTTGATTTGTTAAATAATAATTTTTTAAAACTAATAAAGGACGAATATTGATATAAAAATTACTGTTTATCATTCTGTATTTTGATTTCGTTAAATATTGATACAAATAAAAGTTTAGTCAAGTTCCGTTTAAACTGGAAATTGCTTTTTGCATTTGCAATAATAGCAATTATAAGCGGAATTTGCAATGTTACTTTTTCTCAAGGCAGAAGAGATTTAGGAATGTTTCAGAATTATCAGTATGAAATAAATGATTCAATCCGCAAGAAACTCGCTGATTCACTCGGGATTGTATTTGATACTACTGCCAGGCAGCCTGTTGATTCAACCGCAAGATTAAAATACTTCCAGTATATACCGTCATACAGTTACGGATCCCGGATTAAGTCTAAAACTCATCCTCTTCTTCTTGAAAATTCAACATTTATTAAGAAAGAAGTTTCTTTTAACGATAAAAATCAGATTGTTATACGAGAAACCTTTAACGATGAGGAAATTAGAGCTCCGCTTGTAATGGAGTTAAGCAATTACCTGAAAACAGAGGAAAAACGAAATACTGCACAGGTTTTCAATCAGCTATTCGACGAAACTTACAAAGGAATGACTGCGGACGAATTATCCCAGTTATTCGAAAAAATCACGGATATTACGATTCCATTACCGTTTAAATCGGAAACAATTTTCGGGCCCCCGACTTTTAACCTGAAAATTAACGGTGCCGTGGATATCACCGCGTCTTTCCAGAACATTAACAGTGAACAGGCATCGTTTATCAATAATAACCAGAATAATATAAATTTCAAGCAGGAAGTTCAGGTTAATGCCAAGGGTTCAATCGGTGATAAACTGACGATTGAAGCAGACTGGAACACACAGCGAACATTTGATTTTGAAAACCAATTAAAATTAAAGTACACCGGATATGCCGACGAAGTAATACAGAAGATTGAAGCGGGTAACGTTTCGCTTGATACAAAGTCGTCACTGATTCAGTCAACGCAGGCCCTGTTCGGCGTAAAGGGCGAATTCAAGCTCGGACCGCTGACATTATCATCGGTAGTATCGCAGAAAAAAAGTAAGCAGGAGGAGAAAACATTCTCGCAGGGGGTGCAGGAACAGAATTTCCAGATTCAAGTCTGGGACTATTCTGACAGTCATTACCTTATCGACACTTTATACAAGACTTCATTTCTCGAAGTTTACGGCGACTCAACAGGCACAAATTCATTTTCAAATTTCGTTAACGAAAACAGGCTGAAAATTACCGGTGATAATTTTGAAGTATGGATGCAATGCGATGTGACCGAGAGCAGAAAAAGATTCGCCGTCGGCAAAGTGATGCTCGGGGCTAGGCCGTCCGGAGGATATGACACTACTGTTACAACTCCCGAGGTTATTATCGGAGATAAATTCGCAGGTTATTTCAGGAAACTAGACCCGACCGAATATTATTACAACGAATACGCAGGATACATTAACCTTAAAATCAGCGTTACCACGAATATGCACGTCGGCGTTGTTTATGAAAATTATAAGGGGGATAAATACGGAAAAGGGGAGAGGGAATGCGCTTCAAACGAAAACCTTATACTGAAGTTATTCAAGATTGACAACCAGATACCGAATATAGCGCCTCTTGCATGGGAACTTAAGCTGAAAAATATTTACAGGCTTCCTGTTTCGAAAATTCTTGAGGACGGTTTCAAACTTGAAGTTTTATTCAACAATAATAATACGCTGCAGCCTACTGTACCCGGTAATTTTGGAAATAAGTCTCTGTCAACTATTACGAAATTGGACAGGTTTACGGGAAAAGAACTTTCTCCTCCTCCTGACGGTATATTTGACTTCAGGATTGGCAAAACAATTAATCCCGAAACAGGCGACGTTATATTTCCGACTTTAAGGCCGTTTTATGATGCCATAAAACTAAACGGCGGAGATTCAACGCTTCAGTTCCTTGAAATTTACACACTGAATAAATCTGAAGCCCAGCAAACGCTGAAATCAACTTTGTACACAATCAGCGGAAGCGCGAAAGGTGAAGCAGGGATAAGCAATACGTTTAATCTCGGATTAAACGTGGTCCAGGGCAGCGTTCAGGTTATGATAGGAAGTAATAAACTTCAGGAAAATATCGATTACTCCGTTGATTACACGAGCGGTATTGTAACAATCAGAAACATTGCTGCATTAACTGCAAAAGACCTGAAAATTACTTACGAGACGAACGATCTTTTTACATTGGCATCAAAAACCTTTATAGGACTGAGGGGAGATTATAAAATCAGTGAAAAAACAAATTTCGGTTTTACTTTCGTTAACCTGAGCCAGGAAACACTTAACGATAAAGTCAGGATAGGGGAGGAACCTACTAATAATTCGATGTACGGTATGGATTTTACGTCAGAGATAAAAACGAATTTTGTTACAAAGGCGCTGAATATCCTGCCGGGGTACAATACAAAAGAAGAATCTTCTTTTTCACTCAGGGGTGAATTCGCATATCTTACCCCCGACCCGAACACAAAAAAGAGCATGATACCGCAGGACAATAATGAGGCGATTGCTTATATTGACGATATGGAAGGCGCGAAGAAAATAATATCTCTGGGAACCTCATACCAGGCGTGGACAATAGCATCGCTTCCAATAGACTCTATGCTTTCTACTTATGATTCACTTCACACACAGGACAGAAGGGGAGGGTTAAAATGGTACACAGTACCGAATGATGTCGATGTTAAAGATGTCTATCCGTTAAGAGACGTACAACCCGGCCAGGACAGGCTGTCGCCCATGTATTTTTCTTTCGACCCGGGTGTAAGAGGCTGTTATAACTACAATGCAGTGAATTATGACACTGTCAGCAAAAAAAATAACTGGAATGGTATAATGAAATACCTTAATACAACCTCTACGGACCTGATTGCGGAGAACATCAATTATATAGAGTTTAATATGCGGGTAGAGAAATACGGCAATTTCAGCTTAGAAGATTCCAGGTTGTATATTGATTTAGGTATTATATCGGAAGACGCAATTCCGAATAATGTTTATAACACGGAAGACATCATCCAGAACGGAACTCTGCAGGAAAGTGAAGATATCGGGCTCGATACATTAACAAATGAACAGGAATTAGTTAAATTCAACCAAAAGAACAGTACAAATTTCCAGAATCTTGATGAATTTTTCAATGCATACGGAACACGCGACCCTGCAGGGGACGATAATACGGAAAGCCAGACAATCAATGTTGATTTTATAAACGGAACAGAGAAAAGCAGATTCACCGACGGCGGACAGAAACCGGATTCAGAAGACCTTGACAGAACCGGCCAAATGGAACCGACCAACAAATATTTTGAATATGCGATAAAATTAGACCCGGAAAATAACAAGTACGTTACCGGGGAAGGTGCACCCGGCAAAGGCTGGTACCAGTATAAAATTCCGCTGGCGGAATTTACAAAGAATTTCCATGACGCTTCCTTCAGGACTATCAAATTCGCCAGGGTCTGGATAAAAGGTGTTAACGGAAAAGTAAGAGTTGCTTTACTGGAGTTTAATCTTGTAGGTAATCAGTGGTATAAACCGGACAAAGTTGATACAACTTATAATATTTCGGTTATAAATATTGAAGAAAATTCCCAGATATACCAGAGCCCTGTCGCTGGTGATATTTTAAGACAGACAGTACGCAATACGAGCGGTGTAAATACAAAATCAAACGAACAGTCACTGGTTGTATCATTTAACAATTTAACAACCGGAAAACAAAAACTTGCAGTCAAGGATTACAGAAGCCAGATTCTCGATTTATTCAATTATAAAGTAATGAAATTATTCGTAAACGGCGACCCCTCATTCAATTATACGAACGAACTCGTTTACGATGCTGCTATGGTTGTTCGTTTCGGTACGGATTCAACAAATTATTATGAATACAGGGCGCCCATTCATCCGGATATCAGGCCGGGTCAGCCCTGGAATTCAATGAACGAAGTTTCAATAGTCTTCGCTGACCTTACGGCACTTAAAATAACGAGAGACTCGGTTTCACAGGTTGTAGATATACCTGTTCCGAACGGACCGCCCGGTGCATATTACAGAATACGCGGTTCGCCTGCGTTAAATTCCATAAGGGAGTTTACTCTTGGGGTTGAAAAAAACCGCACAGGGCAAAATACGTCCATTTCCGGAAGCGTATGGTTTAATGAAGTAAGAGTGCTTAAAGTGAATGACGATAACGGTTACGCGGTTAATGTCAATACAAGCCTGAAAGTCGCTGATTTCGGTACGGTGTCGCTGAATTTTGCGAGAACGGATCCGAATTTCCATGCTCTTGACCAGAGAACGGGTACACGGACTACCGGTCAGAACTGGGACGCCGGATTTTCTTTTAACGTGCATAAAATTTTAAATAATTTTCTAAGTTCTGTTCTGGACGGCGAGTGGAAAGAATTTCTGAATATACCTGTCACATACAGGCATTCGGAGAATTTCATTGATCCCAAATATTATCCCGGTACAGATATTGAGCTTGAAAAAGCTGCTGAGGAGAAGTACAGACAGGTTCTCGCTCAAACAAATGATGTAGGGCTCGCAGAGAAATCAAAAAATGATATTCTCACATCCGCGCAGACTTATGCAATAAGGAATGACATCTCTGTCACCGGTATGAGTTTTAAATTTCCCGGAAGCAATTATTTCAACAGGGTGATATTGAATGCATTCTCGCTTAATTTCACGGGAACTTACGGGTCGCAACGGGATTTCACTTATGAAAGTAAGACGGACTTCGCAACCAGCGGCAGTCTGAACTACAATACCGATTTTATGCTTGCTGATATGCTTAACCTGAACCTTGGCAATATAATTGACTTCGGCGAACAGTATAAAGATGCTAAAATATATTTATTCATACCGTTTATTCCTTTTATTCCTGCATTCAGCAACGGTTTCACCGCGTCTATCGATTATAACAGAACAAGAAATGAATCAAGACAGAGATTACAGGAATTTGACGACCCCACAGGAAGGCTATTTAAAGCTAACAGAGGTTTCAATTTTAACTGGAAATTCATTGAAAACTGGATTGTTGATTTGACAGGAACATACAGCGTAAAAGCAGGCAGTGACCTGACAGGATTTGAAACATACAAAGATTCGGCACGAACG
>Ga0209450_10001264_pt1 | contig 12706 bp, 8 predicted proteins | sample FrelakmetLWP11LW_FD_187149 | JGI IMG/M metagenome (GOLD analysis project Ga0209450, IMG submission 187149) | Freshwater lake sediment microbial communities from the University of Notre Dame, USA, for methane emissions studies - LWP11 LW (SPAdes)... | ecosystem: Environmental > Aquatic >... | reverse complement strand
ATCCTTTCCATCCTTTTGCCAGAAAGCACCAAAATAAAACATCACCCATGTATTGTCAATTTTCTGGATAACCGGATCGCCGGTAATTCCGCGATGGTGGTCCAATACCGGATCCTTCAGAAATCGCTGCCAGTGTTCCATATCGTCTGAGACAGCCATACCTATCCGTTCTGCATACCGATCCCTGTTGAAGCTGTCGCCGGCTGCATTGTAATACATAACAAACGGGTGACCAGTCTCCTTTTTCTGATCCCAGATCACCGTGCTCTTAAACTGCTTGATATTCTCCCACCATCGGGCGTCCTTGTCAGTTGACATCATAACCGGACTGGCGGATGGTTTCCATTGGCTGATATCTGTCGGGTCACTGGTGTTACTGGCCATGCCTATCGACAAAAGTCCAAGTTCATATCCTTTGGTTTTACCCCCCAGATATGACATCCAATATCGGTCATTATATTTCTGCATTTCATAGCTTCCGCCCCAGTTATAATCCTGCAAAGAAATGAAGCCGGCTTTCTGGTCTGCATCCCATTGTGCGCTGTCATTTGAAAATGACAGAATACGTCCAAGGTTTACCCAGTCAAGCAGGTTAGTGCTTTTGGCAAGCCACGTTTCATATCCCCTGCCATCAAATACAAGATAGGTCATATACCAAACATTGTCTTTTCTATAAATGCTGGGACAGTCGATTTTTTTAGAATCGTCGGAGGGCACCATTATCAGGCCGTATTTAAAGGGAGTTTTTATCTCTTCATAGATCTTTAGCATCTGCGAGTCAGATACCCTATTGTTCTCAGACTGGGCATGAGAATACAGGTAAAAGACGATAAGTAATAAAACACATACTGATTTCTTCATGAAAAAGAGATTTTAAAAATTTGAAAGTTCTGAAACGATGCCTCTAAAAAAAAGCGTCATGTTGGTTAACCTTATCCGCATACACATAATTGTTTTATATCAAAATCAGCCAGGTTCGCATCATTCACCATCCGGAAAAGAAGGAGCGCCTAATATTCCAACCTTATATTCAATGGCATATTCCTTCACATTCTTTGATTCTTCATTACAGGATAACATGAATGCGACAAGCAGGAATATTTTGAAAACAAGCCGTTTTTGCATTTTTTGGTCAGTTATCATTTTCATATATCTTTAAATAGTTCCTCAATTTCTTCCAATGATTTGCCTTTGGTTTCTTTCATATATTTCAATGTAAAAAGCAACTGTCCGAGTGCGAATACTGCCAGGATTCCGAAGGAAATTGCAGTTGAAAGGTGTTTGAGCATGGCCGGAAAAACAAGCACGATCATAGCATTGAATACCCATTGCGTAAATACGGGTACCGACATGGCCGTGCCCCGTATCCGGTTCGGGAAAATTTCCGACATGTACGTCCAGAACACAGGCCCCACACAGGCCGAAAAGAAAATCAGGAACAGGATGATGAGCAGCAGAACGGTCAGGCCGGAGAAATGACCGATCAAACCGGCAATGGTCAATCCAAGCAGGGCAACGGTCATCCCTGCCGAGCCGATGATATACAGCGGCCGACGCCCAAAACGATCAACTATCAGAATCGATACCCAGGTGGACACAAAGTTGACTATTCCTAACCCGAAAGTGGCAAAAAGCCCGGCATCGAGCTTCCAGCCTGCCGTGGCAAATATCTTCGGGGCATAGTCGATTATGGTATTAATTCCTGAAAGCTGAACAAATATGGCCAGCCCGAAACCTACCCAAAGTACTTTCCGAAGTTTAGGGTCAAGCAGCATCCGGAAACTCACAGAACTGCCGGTAATGCTCTTCCTGATTTCTTCCATTTCTTCTCCGGCCAGCTGTTTGCCGCCAATGAGTTCCAAAACGGCCAGCGCTTCCTGTTTCTTTCCTTTCAGGTAAAGGAAACGCGGGGTTTCCGAAACAAAAAAGAGCATGATCAGGAAAAGAACTGATGGAATAGCCCCAGATGCAAACATCCACCGCCAGTTGTTTTCGCCAATATCATGCAGCATATAGTTAATCATGTACGAAATCAGGATACCGGTCACGATGAAGAGCTGGTACATGGAAACCAGGCTACCACGGTATTTAGCTGGCGAAACTTCAGAAATGTACATCGGGGCAACAGTCGATGCGGCTCCAACGGCCAAACCTCCGGCAATGCGGGCCAGTACCAGCATGGTCAGGTTATTGGCTGCAGCCGACCAAACCGAAGTGAGGGCAAAAACCAGTGCCACCCCAATCAGGATGCGTTTGCGACCCCATTTGTCGGTCATGCGTCCGGCAACAGCTGCTCCTAAAATACAGCCAAATAGCAGTGAACTATAGGCCCATCCTTCCTGAATGCTGTTCAATCCGAATGTTTGGGTCAGAAAGGGACCTGCCCCGGTAATGATGGCAATGTCGAAGCCAAAAAGTAATCCGCCCAATGCCGCGACGATACTATACATAAGCAGTTGTCCCATGTTTACTCCGCTGGTACTTTTCATTTCTTATAAGTTCTGGTTTATAGTTATTATTTGTTGTTGGTCAGTTGTTGAATTCATGCAAGGCGTCAATCATAGCCAAATTATTAGTGTCTATTTTCAGAATAATCAAATTTATAGAAATCAACTCTGGCTGTCAATCCACATTCTGAACTTTCCTTTACATCTTTTGACCACCCCGTCGGGGTGGTGTCCCGACGGGGTGGTCAAAAATTTATTATCTTTATAAATTCACTAATAAGAATTCATGGAGGACTTCTTTAAATACCTGGCCCCCGGGGAAGATGATGTGAGCTGGGGACTTTACCTGAATGTCACGGGTAAAGCCATTATTCCTCCAGGGATTGTCTACCCGAGTCCCAATCACCCGAGCGGATATTATTTTACCTGGAATAAGGGCAGGATACTTCATGAGTACCAGGCTATTTACTTAACAGAAGGCAGCGGAGTATATGAAGATAATTCGGGAGAGTATATTATAAGCCCGGGATCTATGCTGATCATTCAACCCGGCGTATGGCACAGATACAAACCCGACATAAATACCGGCTGGACTGAAAACTACGTGGGATTTAACGGCTTTATTGCTGAGCACATGTTCAGCAATCCCCTGCTTGCGGTTGCAAAGCCTGTCGTTTACATTGGCAACCGCGAGGAATTCATTGACACCTACTATAAAATTCACAGGTACGTTAAAGAAGAAAAGCCAGGCTTTCAGCAGGTTTCTGCCGGCATGGTCATGAAACTGCTAGGTTACCTCATTTCAGCGGAAAAGCAGGTCAACTTCTCCGAATCACGGATCGAGAAAATCATCCAGAAAGCGTGTTTCATGATCCGCGAAAATGTTGAAAAGGAAATTGATTTCAAACACTATTCGGAATGCAATAACATTGCCTATTCCTATTTCAGAAGGATGTTTAAAATTTATACCGGGCTTCCTCCCATGCAGTATCAACTTGATCTGAAAATTATCCGGAGCAGGGAATTATTGTTGTCCACCGATAAAATAATCAAGGAGATCTGCTATGAGGTTGGATTTGAATCAGAATTTTATTTCAGCCGTCTTTTCAAGAAGAAGATCGGAGTTTCTCCTTCTGCACTCAGAAATCAGGCTCAAAATCCCCAGGATAAAAGAAAAAAAATCATACCATGAAGAAATTAAGAAATCCCCTTTATTTTCTGCTGCTTATCCAGATGTTTCCTGCCTTTTGTACGATTTCCGGACAAGGTATTGAACAATCCGCCCCGGTTTCACTCTCTGTTACAATCCCCTGGTTTGAAACCAGTCCCGGAATACTGCTGCCGAAAGAAACATCAGAAATCAGTGCCCTCATCTATAATCCTTCCACAAATCCTGTAAAAAGCTTGTCAGCTTCCATTGTGGTTCCGGAAGGCATTCAGGTTGAAGGTAGTCTGACACAAAACCTGGATCTGCGTTCGCAGGAAGTAAAACGCATTGTGTGGAAAGCAACTGCCAAAAAAGCAGGTTCTTTCAAATTAAGACTTACAGTAACTTCCGATACGGACTCATCTTCGTCTGTTCAATGGCTTAAAGTTGTCACGCACAGGGATCCGCGACACGAATACATGACAGCCACGGGTTCCTGGGAAACCTATCCTGAGCGCCCTGCACTTCAGGAAAACAGTACAGTTAAAGTTGAAAACCTGGTAACCTTGTCTTCGGATAAACTGAAAAACAACAAGTTTGGTATTACGGCTCATTTGCCGCGCAGCATTGATGAAGAAGATCCGTTCAATGCCTCACACCTGGTTGACGGTGATCCAGAGACACCATGGGCCTCAAGGTGGTGGCGTGTTCCTGTCCCATCGATGCCCGAGACAATAGAATTGGATTTGGGGGAAAAACAGGAAATATCGGAATTCCGGTTCCTTCCTGCCTGGATGAATGCAGGGGCTCCCGCAGCTATAAGAATCGAAAGCAGCGATGATGGAAATAACTGGACACCGCTATTTGATGAACCGGATTACATTTTACAGATTGCAGGGGATGGGGATGTGATGCGATATAAGAATCTTAGCTGGCAACGAATCTCTTTGCCAGTCGCCCATACCCGGTTTATAAGAATTGCTGTTTCACGCCTTGTAGCCGGCCATACAAGTTTTTTCTGTTCACCCATTGATCCGTATCAGTTTCGGATGGCTGAAATTGAACTCCTTAACGGCAAGGGTAACCCGATCAACCTTAAAAATTGCTCACCAAAGGTCTCGTCCACTTTCCATGCCTGGTATAACTCTCCGGAATCAATTAACAAGACGTATCCTTACCTGTTTAGTTCCGGGGTCAAATGGAACAGGACAGGACAATGGGGGGACAAAACCGACTGGGCCACCGTAGAAAAAACAAAGGGTGTTTACGTCATTGATCCGGAAATGGACCAGGCGATTACCGAATCCGTGAAAAAGGGTGTAAATATCATGATGGGACTTAATTACGGGAATCTTCTGTACCAGAAAATGAGAGACTCTATTAACCTGGGGCCGACCTGGCATCGCGGGCATCCTTTCCTTCAATGTGCACCCACCACCGATGAGGCCATTGAAGGATTTGCCAACTATTGCCGTTTCATGGTAAATCATTTCCGGGATCGTGTAAAATATTTTGAAATCTGGAACGAGGAGGATGGCTGGTTCATGGATGCCTGGGCGGATAACAATTCAGTAAGGCTTGTAAAGGATTATGGTCGCGCACTGCTTGCTGCCGCAAAAGCCATAAAAGAAACATATCCGGAGGCTATGGTTGTTTTTGGAGGTGTTGCGGGGTCTTCACCTGACTTTGCCCGGATCGCACTTGACCAGGGGGCTGGTTCCCTTATTGATGTATTTGCCTTCCATCCGTACGGGCATGCCACACCGGAAGAAGCACCCCCGAATTTTCTGACAGAAACGAACGGTATGATGGAATGGAAACCCCGGCCAGCAGAAATTTCAAACTATGAAGAAGAAATAGAGGCCTTCAGAAAATTGCTGCATAAGTATAATCCAAAAATGGAAATCTGGGCGAATGAGATGAATTGGATGGCTCCCGGTGAGCCCTACATGAAAGAATTCAGTGACGGAAGCGAATTATCCCAGGGAAAATACCTGGCAAGGTTTTTTACGATGAATGCCTCCCTTGATTGCGGTGCAGTCTGGTGGTCGCTTTACAATGCGAATTACATCCAGGAGTGGGCTGTGATGCGATCACGGGATCTCACTCCCCGGGCAGCTTACTACTCGGCCGGCTATGTTTCAACCATACTGGATGATGCGCTCCCAACCGACAAGTTAGAAGCTATTGTCCTGGGTGATGCACCTAAAGATCTCAAAGTGAAGTGCTTCAGGAATGGCAATGGCGAATGGCTCATTGCACTCTGGATAGCTGGTCTTACAAGCGACGACTTTAAACCGGAAAAAATAAGTATCCGGGTCAAAGGCAAGATGGTGAATGCCGCAACACTCGAAGATGCCCTTTATGGACTTAAACAGCCAGCCACCTTACAAAAGCATTCTGACGGAGCTGTTTTTAAGGATCTCCTGGTAGGCGACTGGCCCCTGTTTATCCGGTTCGGAAATCGATAACCTGTGGACTTAATCTTTGAAGCCTGGGAAAAAGGATTTGCCAGGGGGGCATCTTTCTTCTATCCGGTTTCCTGAGATCATTTCACAATATCAATATTATTATCCAGTATCTGTATTTGGGCCACATTTCCGATATCCTTGCTCCAAGCCCTCCATATTACTTTCCTTGTATCTCGATCAATAGCAAAAAATTGGGGTAATTCTTTTGAGGCATTCTCTTGAATACCATAATTGGCTACAAATAATATATTATTCACCAGGTATAGCCCGGCGACAAAGTATATTTTAAGATCCGTGAGCTCATCGTTGGAAACCTTCCAGACTATACTGTCATTTACGTCTACTTCAACCAGTTCCCCTGATGCCCCTGGTCCCAGGATGGTGTTGCCATTATCAAGACGCAATGCAGAAATCGCCTGATTGCCTTTATAGCTGAATACCCGTAGAACATTTCCGTTGAGATCAACTTCACGAAACTCATTCTCGGCGGTGACAGGGATGAGATACGTGTCCCGGTTTGTTCGCTGAACAAAGCGAAAGGTACCATGCACTTGTGTGGCCTGTATCCCGACCCTGGTTTCCATCACCAATTTCCCCTTTTTGTTGAACTCGTAAAAGATATTTTTGCCCTCAACTCCAACTATAAAGTGCCCGTGATTTAAGGGTTGTACGTAAGGAATTTCGTACGGGGCATGAATAGGGTAGGTCCACAGGATTTTCTTGTCCTTTATCCGGATAATCATTGCCTTGCTTTTGCTAGAAGTAAGAACCCGTTTTCCATCCGGCAATACCCATGCACTTTGTGGATGTTCACACCTAAATTCCCATACAACTTCCCCCTTCGTGTTGCATATAGCAACCCTGTCGTTGAAATGTTCAGTAAATAAAAATGCATAGTTTGCGCCGTCAACATTTATCTGTCCCAGGATGAACTGATTGCCTGCAATCATAAGAATAAACAGAAACAAATACTTTAATTTCGTTGCCTTTTTATTGATAATCATCCTTTTATGATATTTATATTTTTATTGGTTTTATTAAAAAACTCGTAAATATCTTCTATATCCTGATTCGTCGGTTTACGAAAAGCATTAGGCTTTTGATGGCCCAACCTCACCGATTTCGAAATACCATAATTATGGTATTCCAGTAATTCTATCCCCTGAACATTTTCAAGTTCAGCATATAAATTTGCTATGTTTTCATAATGATTCCTGTTCATATTCACCTCCGGAATTACGACCAGTCGCAGAATTGTTCGTGCTCCGGATTTATCGATCAGTTTCAGATTCTCAACAATTGAATTTAATGAAACCCCTGTATACCTTTTGTGAAGTATTTCATCGGTGAGTTTAATGTCCCATAGAAACAGATCGACATATGGCATAATCTTTAAAAGTCGTTCCCGGTTTGTATAGCCTGATGTTTCCAGGATGGTATGAATTTTCATCTGTTTGCCTTTTTTTAGAATATCAAGTGTGAAATCAAACTGAAACAATGGTTCTCCGCCTGAAATAGAAAGCCCGCCATTAGAGTTTTCATAGAATGGAACATCTTTTTCTACTTCAGCAATTATCTCATCGGAAGTGTAGACTTTCCCGATTTTTTCAATCGCTTTCGCTGGGCATGCTTCGGCGCATAGTGTGCAGGAATCGCATTTCTCCTTCCGGAGTTTGTCGTCTGAAAGAATTTCTCTGGAGATGCCGAATGGACAAACCTTATTACACGATTCACAATCGATGCACAGGATTTTGTTGAAAAAGATTTCCACTCCCGGTAATCGTGATTCCGGATTGTGGCACCAATAGCAAGAGAGAGGGCATCCCTTTAAAAACACAGTGGTCCGGATACCCGGACCATCGTGAGTTGAGAATCGTTGAATATCAAAAACCAACCCCTTAATATCTTCTGCTTCCCCTGGGCTCACAATATCGGTGTTATACAATTTGTTGAGTCCGGTTAATGATCATATCCTGCCATTGCTTGTCGAGTGTTGTAAACCGGGCAGACCATCCGGCAATACGGACCGGAAGATTGGGATACTTCTCAGGATGACGTTGCGCATCAATCAAGGTTGCAGAATCAATCACATCGATATGCAGATAGAAACCGCCCAACTTGATGAAAGTTTTCGTAAGTCCTACCAATGCGTTGATTCCATTTTCACCTTTTACCGAGGCGGGAAGTATCTTTAATTCGACAGGAGCGCCATTGGGAACGCGGGCAAAATCGAATTTGCAGTACGATTTCAATACGGCGGTAGGTCCTTTTTTGTCGGTCCCCGGTGATGGTGAAAAATTCGTAGCAAGCACTGCATCACTTTTACTACCGCAGGGAGATGCTTTCCGTTTAGGCAACCATTCCAGTTCACGGCCAAATGTGCTGATTCCTGCAGGACGTTTGATGCCGATGCGCTCTTTAACACGCGCCACAATTTCGGTATAATCAGTGTAAACACGATGCAGCATGGCATCACTTTCATCATTATCGTTTCCGTAGAATTCAAAACGATTTTGGATGAGCTTTCTCAAAGGTTCATTGCCCTGCCAATCATCTCTCAATATCCGGGTAAATTCATTTAAGTTTAGAAATTTCTGCTCGTAAACCAGCTTTTTAAGCACCAGTAAGCTATTGGCAGTATCAGCAAAACCTCCGTAATGAATGGCCATAACATTGTATTTTGGACCTTTATTGTCATATCCCAACCCCTTTTCGATACAACCTTCTACAAACATGGCGGCCAACGGATGATCGGGTCCCTTGTATAAGCCATCAATTATCAAATTCAAATTGGTGATATCTTCTTCCAACTTTTTGATATAGGCTGCATATAAGGATTCAAAATCGGTAAAGTCAGGGATAAAGCCGTAATCCTTCAAACCGAGCACAGCATGCAACAAAACAAGCGAATCCATTGGGGAGTATGCGAATTTGGTTTTACCAGGAATAAGAACTTCCCAACATCCGTCATTCGTAAAACACCGTGCTTCTTCCAGTGGATACCCAAACTTAACCAGGCCTTCAATAATTCCGGTTTCGTCATAGACCGACACAATTCCTCCCCCAAGACGTTGCACTTCAGCAATTCGGCGTAATAATTTTTCCGGGGTACTTTTATTTATCCGAACGGCAACAGGATAGTCGCTGATATGTAATTCTTCAACTATATCAAGTACCATGTAGGTTACTTCATTTGTAACTTCTTTTCCTTTTGCATCAATACCTGAAAGTATTATGTTCTGATAAAACTGTGCATCCCCCGATCCTTTGGCATCGGTATTTCCAATCCATTCACAGCCTTTAATCCAGAAATGGGCAAGGATCTCACGGGCTTCATCCAGCGTTAAATCTCCCTTTTCTAAATCCTGCTTAAGATAAGTGCCCAGCATCTCGTCAATTCGTCCGATACCTGACCAATTGCCCATTAACCGCTGGAATGCATACATCGTCCATAAAGATTGAACGGCTTCCCGAAAATTAACAGGCGGATTTTCCGGAACATGTTTTAAGGTTGAAATTGTATTTTGAATGAACTTCTTTTCGTCTTCGGATGCTGAAAGCATTTGTTGTTCCAGTAACTCGATGTTCCGGTTGTTCCATTTTTTTGCTGCATCAAGAACACCCAGCATCGACCTTAATAAATCAACTCCACTTTCGTCAAGATCACCTTTTGACAGTCTGTTTTCAATTTTATTGCGCAGTCCTTTATATCCTATCGGTAAAACGTCACCAAATCCGAGCGTGGAATGACTCATACTGTAATCCTCAAGTAGTGGAATCTTATGATAGGATGCTTCAAGCAAAGTAGCAGATCCCACGATTATTTCACCTGGATTTATTCGAAGTGGTGCATTTAGTGCAACCGACAGTGAGGCCAATGCATATTTCTCGTTATATGACAACCGGGAATCATTCTTTTCCGGAAATTTCCAGTCTGCATGAACCATCTGTCGCCCATGATTACCATCTAATGCAATTTTGGCCAGCCGGTGGGTAAGCTCACTTAACCGGTTTGGCATATTTACCTCACTGGATATATTCCATCCTAATGGAATACGGTCAATTTGGTCATTCGCAACCATTTGCCTGCTCATACTAAGCATCAATGTACCAAGTCCAACGGCAGATGATCTTTTCAAAAAATCGCGGCGGTTAGAATTTCCTGATTGTGCCATTTTGGAATTTTTTTATTTAATTAAATAAATCTTATTCTGTAGTATTTTGAAATCCATATTTCCGGGATATCTTTTCAACATTCTCCTTAACCACCTTACCAATGGGTTCGAGGTTTTGTACCGGAAACCGGTATGAAGGCCCGGTAACCCAGACCAAAGCGATAGGGTAGCCATTCTGGTTGAGGACAGGCGCTCCAACACAATGAACTCCTTCAAATTCTTCAGCAAGGTCAGTTGAAAAGCCTTGCTCACGAATTTTTCTAAATTCCTCGAAAAGTCTGGAAGCGGAAGTTATTGTCCTATCTGTAAATTTTTTCAACTCCAGCGTATGAACCAGTTCCTGGCATTCTTTTTCCGGAAGAAAAGCCAAAAAAGCTTTCCCAGGAGCTGAACAATACAAATTAAAACTCATACCCACGTCAACGGTTACCTTTATCTGGTGGCTTGAAGGGATCTGGTTCAATATGATCCCCTGTTTTCCATGGACAATACCCAGAAGGGTAGTCTCTTTGGTGAGGTTTCGGATCTCGCGCATCGAATCTATAGATTCTTCAATGAGTTCCTGGTCACCCAGCGCTGAATATCCAATATCGATAAATTTTCTTGACAGGGTGAAAAACTTTGTCTTCATATCCCGGTTCAGATATCCTTGTTGGTATAAAGTTCCGGTAATTCTGAACACACTGTTTTTTGGGTAGCCAAGAATACGCACAATATCACTGATCCCCAAACCCTCTCTGCTGTATGAAAGTAATTCGATTATGCTCAACGCCCTTTCGAGAACTGGTGTTTGAAAATTAGTATCCTGTTCTTTTATCATAGATCCATATATAGAACAATGTTCTATAATTCAAATATAATATTTTTTTACACATTGTTAATATTTTTGAAAACATTTATTGCAATCCGCTGGAAAGTCTATTTTACACCTGGAAAAGTAATTTGTTGAAACCATAGGAAGGACGGAAAGCAATTCTGACGGAGCTGTTTTTAAGGATCTCCTGGTAGGCGACTGGCCCCTGTTTATTCGTTTCAGGAATTAGTAATCCGAGGACCTAACCTTTGAATATTTAATTACCGTCGATTCAAGTGGATTTAACCTTATCGACAATTTTTTCAGTTGATCTCCTTTAACTATGGATTCTTTCATTGAATCAATATAAGTAAGCCGGTAGTTTGCTTGCGGATCGATTCCCTTTAAGCAGAACTCCCCTTCGGTAAAAGGTGCATTTTCCCTTCGGAAACAAACAACACAGCCTTCTTCTTTTTCGGGCCAATCGTATTGCGTTACCATCCAGGCATCGTCCTTCAGTGAAAAATCGGTAAGCGGATAGAAATCGTGACTCATCAGGTAGTTATATGATTTGATATCATCCCACACCCCTTTCACCTTATCAAAAGGAACATCGGCCAGTTCATCAGTTCTTGTGGTTCCAATGGAATACACAACGGAACAGGTTGCAGCACTGCGGTCCTTGTATTTGTCATATCTTATATACCTTCCGGTTGAGTTAAACGGAAGATAAAATCCAAGTCCGAATGTTTGGTTCTGACCTATTTTGCCATCATCAGACACATAGTCAGACCGCCAAAGCGGAACCGAGCGCTTGCAGGTTTCATAATCAATCCGGCGGCCCCCGCTGGCACAATTATCAATCAGCAGATCGGGTTTTCTTTTCAGCAAGGCATCCCAAAAATCATACAATCCTTCAACATACCTGATTTCGGTCATTCCGGAACGTCCAGGCTCATCAGCAAGGCTCCACATCGGTCCGGGCTCATAACCACAATCATTACGAAAAACATCCACATCCCATTTTATGAGGTTCGAAGATATCAGGTCTGTCATATATTTTAAGGCGTCCGGGTTTCCCAGGTTAAACAGCGCCATTGAATCTTTTCCCAGATTATATTTCTTCGACCTTTTATTATAATTTACAATCCATTCAGGATGTATTTTGTCAATGGTTGTTCCGGGAGCTACTACTTCCGGATCGATCCAAAGCAGGAATTTCAGCCCGTTCTTATGGGCTTCATCCGCCAGCATTTTCAACCCGTTCGGGAATTTCTCAGGATCAGGGTACCAGTTACCGCGGGTCCAGTACCAGGGCACTCCTTTATTACCGGCCATCCAACCTGCATCAAGCCAGTATACCTCCGCTCCGGTTCCAGCAATTTTGCGGATATAATCGACCTGATTCTTTTCATTTACCGTTTCCAGCGAGGTGGAACCGCCGGACATGGCCAGTGATACCGGCTCTTTGCCGTTCCATTTCGGAACAATCACATCACGCATGTACCTTCTGAAAAGATTATGTCCCCTGAGTGCATCGTTCCCTTCCCAATATAAAAGACAAACTGAAGGCGAACTGATTTCTTCTCCGGGTTCCAGAAAAAGTTTAATATTGGACATTCCTGCTTTCATGATTGCCTGATTTTTCTCCGGGTACGAATAATCAGCCTCCA
>Ga0209450_10001263_pt1 | contig 12709 bp, 11 predicted proteins | sample FrelakmetLWP11LW_FD_187149 | JGI IMG/M metagenome (GOLD analysis project Ga0209450, IMG submission 187149) | Freshwater lake sediment microbial communities from the University of Notre Dame, USA, for methane emissions studies - LWP11 LW (SPAdes)... | ecosystem: Environmental > Aquatic >... | reverse complement strand
AGCACCGGGCAGGCGTCACACCCTATACGTCCACTTTCGTGTTTGCAGAGTGCTGTGTTTTTATTAAACAGTCGCAGCCACCTTTTCACTGCAACCCCATCACGCTTCTAGAGCAAGTCTATACACGTTACCGGGGCGCACCTTCTCCCGAAGTTACGGTGCTAATTTGCCGAGTTCCTTCTCCCGGGTTCTCTCAAGCGCCTTAGAATTCTCATCCTGCCCACCTGTGTCGGTTTGCGGTACGGTCTTATACAACTGAAGCTTAGTGGCTTTTCTTGGAAGCTTGGTATCAATCACTTCGTGCACAAGTGCACTCGTTATCACGCCTCGTCATTGACCCTCCGGATTTGCCTAAAGGATCTGACTACACGCTTGAACCGGGACATCCAACACCCGGCTGACCTAACCTTCTCCGTCCCCACATCGCATTGTATAGAGGTACAGGAATATTAACCTGTTTCCCATCAGCTACGCATCTCTGCCTCACCTTAGGGGCCGACTCACCCTGCGCCGATGAACGTTGCGCAGGAAACCTTGGGCTTTCGGCGAGGGTGCTTTTCACACCCTTTATCGCTACTCATGTCAGCATTCGCACTTCTGATACCTCCAGCATCCCTCACAGAACACCTTCGCAGGCCTACAGAACGCTCTCCTACCATGCACATGCTCATTTAAATACACTCTGTCTTGCCACTTTCGGCTCGACTTTGATGATACGCTTTGACGCGTCATGCACTTGCGTGCCTGTGCGCCAGCTTCATCGAATGCACTTAAAAGAGCATGTGCATCCGAAGCTTCGGTTACGTGCTTAGCCCCGTTACATCTTCCGCGCAGGACGACTCGACCAGTGAGCTATTACGCTTTCTTTAAATGATGGCTGCTTCTAAGCCAACATCCTGGCTGTCTATGCCTTCCCACTTCGTTTTCCACTTAGCACGTCATTTGGGACCTTAGCTGTCGGTCTGGGTTGTTTCCCTCTTGACCACGGACGTTAGCACCCATGGTCTGTCTCCCGTAATTGCATTTCTCAGTATTCGGAGTTTGCAATGAGTTGGTAAGATCTTATGATCCCCCTAGTCATAACAGTGCTCTACCCCCGAGAATGATTTACGAGGCACTACCTAAATAGTTTTCGGAGAGAACCAGCTATTTCCAAGTTTGTTTAGCCTTTCACCCCTATCCACAGCTCATCCCCAAATTTTTCAACATTTGTGGGTTCGGACCTCCAGTACCTGTTACGGCACCTTCATCCTGGCCATGGATAGATCACTTGGTTTCGGGTCTACACCCAGCAACTAGACGCCCTATTCGGACTCGCTTTCGCTACGCCTCCCCTATCGGTTAAGCTTGCTACTGAATGTAAGTCGCTGACCCATTATACAAAAGGTACGCAGTCACCCCTGCTTAATAAACCCTCAAGGGGTTTATTAAGCAGTGCTGCACATCGCTACGCGATGCGTCACCCTACTCTTTCACTCCCCTCTAAAAGTCTTTTGATGCGTCTCGCGCTTCGCGCTCGGGCATCTAAAAAACCTTAAAGGCTCATTAAGCAGGGGCTCCCACTGTTTGTATGCATACGGTTTCAGGATCTATTTCACTCCCCTCCCGGGGTTCTTTTCGCCTTTCCCTCACGGTACTGGTTCACTATCGGTCGATTACGAGTATTTAGCCTTGGAGGATGGTCCCCCCATGTTCAGACAAGGTTTCTCGTGCCCCGCCCTACTTGTCGTTACCCTAGTTCCACACACGGGATTTCGTATAAGGGGCTATCACCCTCTATGGCCGGACTTTCCATTCCGTTCTACTATCGCATGTGCTAAAAATAACAGGCTGTTCCATGTTCGCTCGCCACTACTTACGGAATCTCGGTTGATTTCTTTTCCTCGAGCTACTTAGATGTTTCAGTTCACTCGGTTCGCTACCGTCTCCCTATATATTCAGGAGCGGTTACCCTTGCGGGTGGGTTTCCCCATTCGGACATGTCCGGATCAAAGCTTATTTGCCAGCTCCCCGAACCTTTTCGCAGGCTATCACGTCCTTCATCGCCTGTAATCGCCAAGGCATCCACCATATGCACTTATTCACTTGATCCTATAACGTTAAAACCTGAACCCTTTTAAATCCAGATCTCGCGACGCATGAGACGTCCGCTACAGGTTTTCTAAAGCAACTTCGTGAGCACTGCAAGGTTGTACAGTACTCACTGGTTTATTTCACTTACATTTGTTTTAAGAACTTTCATTCTTGAAACTCATGCGAGCAAAATGTTTCGATTTTGCAATCAATTACTACCCATTTGAACACATCAACCTCATCACAAAGTTGTGTGTTCTCTTTACTTCTTCCATTTTGTTAAAGATCAGTCCAGCTAAAAGCCAGAAGTCAATGTCATCAACATGACATTCACTGCTAACTTCTTACATCAAAGTGGCCCCTTATCCCATATATCTTGTTACCCAAGATAATGGTGGAGGATGACGGGATCGAACCGACGACCCCCTGCTTGCAAAGCAGGTGCTCTCCCAGCTGAGCTAATCCCCCATTGTTTCAGGTGAATCTGGTGGGTCTGGTTGGGCTCGAACCAACGACCCCCGCCTTATCAAGACGGTGCTCTAACCAGCTGAGCTACAGACCCTTAAGGCCAATCTTTGATGTTGCTTCGTGTTAAACGACTGATAAGTGTGAATGTTTGTAGCCAAGAACTGTTCTCTAGAAAGGAGGTGATCCAGCCGCACCTTCCGATACGGCTACCTTGTTACGACTTCACCCCAGTCATGAATACTACCGTGGTAAGCGTCCTCCTTACGGTTAGACTACCTACTTCTGGTAAAACCCACTCCCATGGTGTGACGGGCGGTGTGTACAAGGCCCGGGAACGTATTCACCGCGACATGCTGATCCGCGATTACTAGCGATTCCGACTTCATGAGGTCGAGTTGCAGACCTCAATCCGGACTACGATCGGCTTTCTGGGATTGGCTCCCTCTTGCGAGTTGGCAACCCTCTGTACCGACCATTGTATTACGTGTGAAGCCCTGGCCATAAGGGCCATGAGGACTTGACGTCATCCCCACCTTCCTCCGATTTGTCATCGGCAGTCCCAATAAAGTGCCCAACTAAATGATGGCAATTATTGGCAAGGGTTGCGCTCGTTGCGGGACTTAACCCAACATCTCACGACACGAGCTGACGACAGCCATGCAGCACCTGTGTTACGGTTCTCTTTCGAGCACCAATCCATCTCTGGAAAGTTCCGTACATGTCAAGGCCAGGTAAGGTTTTTCGCGTTGCATCGAATTAATCCACATAATCCACCGCTTGTGCGGGCCCCCGTCAATTCATTTGAGTTTTAATCTTGCGATCGTACTCCCCAGGCGGTCAACTTCACGCGTTAGCTGCGTTACTCATAGATTTTACTCTACCAACAACTAGTTGACATCGTTTAGGGCGTGGACTACCAGGGTATCTAATCCTGTTTGCTCCCCACGCTTTCGTGCATGAGCGTCAATATGATCCCAGGGGGCTGCCTTCGCCATTGATATTCCTCCACATCTCTACGCATTTCACTGCTACACGTGGAATTCTACCCCCCTCTGACCTATTCTAGCTCGATAGTTTCAAACGCAGTTCCCAGGTTGAGCCCGGGGATTTCACATCTGACTTGTCGAACCGCCTGCGCACGCTTTACGCCCAGTAATTCCGATTAACGCTCGCACCCTACGTATTACCGCGGCTGCTGGCACGTAGTTAGCCGGTGCTTCTTATCAAGGTACCGTCATTAACAGTGATTATTCGTCACTATCGTTTCTTCCCTTGCGAAAGAGCTTTACAACCCGAAGGCCTTCTTCACTCACGCGGAATGGCTGGATCAGGCTTGCGCCCATTGTCCAAAATTCCCCACTGCTGCCTCCCGTAGGAGTCTGGACCGTGTCTCAGTTCCAGTGTGGCTGGTCGTCCTCTCAGACCAGCTACTGATCGTCGCCTTGGTGAGCCTTTACCCCACCAACTAGCTAATCAGATATCGGCCGCTCCATTAACGCAAGGCCCGAAGGTCCCCTGCTTTCTCCCGTAGGACGTATGCGGTATTAGCCAACCTTTCGATTAGTTATCCCCCATTATTGGATACGTTCCGATATGTTACTCACCCGTTCGCCACTCGCCACCAGGAGCAAGCTCCCGTGCTGCCGTTCGACTTGCATGTGTAAAGCATTCCGCCAGCGTTCAATCTGAGCCATGATCAAACTCTTCAGTTTAATATGACTATTACTTTTTCCTCTTGCGAGGTGGTATTTCGCTTTGCTTTATTCACCTAATGATAATTAGATGAAGTACTCAAATTCATTTCAAGGTGTGTCTTGTCGACCGCTTTGGTTAACCAAAGCGGTCTATTTACATACTTGTCATAAATCTAAGTGTAAGCATTTGTTATCTCGAGTCTTACTTAAACCAAACAACAAAACATTCTCGCTTTCTTAACGAAAGCCAGCATTTGTCGCGTCTAAGTAATGCGTCTCAACCACAAACACCCACACTTATCAGTCGTTCATTTTGTTAAAGAGCAGTACCAAATAATTACTAATAATTTTGGCGAAGCGCGCATTATACAGAGCTTTTTAGGCTGGTCAAGATTAAATTTGAAACATTTTTAATTTAATTCTTAAACCGTAATTGGCTTAACGCTTTTCGCCTGAATTTCAAGCGAAGGCGCGCATTTTACAGAGGTTATGCAATTGGTCAAGCCGAAATTTGAGAATTTACAAAATTGTTACATATGCAAACATTAAAACCGTGCCAAAGTAATCCATTTCGTAGGTTCGCTGAACCGGATCAATCTTTACTGGTGCTAATGCATAGTCAAGTACATATCCTGAATACTACTAATGATTACCTAACTACTTACAAGCACATAGCCCGAAAGGGCCATAGATTCTCGAGCCATAATCTATACAATGTTAGTGCTTAAAAAGTTATTTTTACTTGTCATAAAGTTGCTAAAAAAATAAATGAAGCTAGATTTTGACTTATTCTATATAAAATCATTACTGTTGCTAGCCAGCTTAGTTGCTTGCACTAGCACCATGGCGAATGATAATGAAATCTCGGTGAACACTCAGGAAGATATCGAAAATTCTGGTTCGTTACCCACTGGATCTGCTGTCGCCAGGCAAGATATAAAAGGGTCACTCAAAAATCCTAATGCCTTACTGGTGGCAATGGCGTTCAAGTTCAAAAATACCGAGGGCACTCCTCGCGATTATGCAGAGGTGGCAGCAAATTATTGTCGTGCAGCAAAACTTGGCGATGCTGATGCTCAATATGCACTAGGCTGGATGTACGCAAATGGGCGGGGCGTTCCTGTAGACGAAAAAATCGCTGCACAGCTATTTACCATGGCTGCAGAACAAGGACATACCCTTGCGCAAGAATCACTTGCTAAGATTTCTAATGTCCCTTCACAGCCCCCCTTGCTCGCATGCCTTATACCAGACCCACCCGCATCTGTCGTGAGCGGGTCTGCCATAGAGACAGCTCAAAGTGAACGAAAAGCCATTTCAGACAAAACAGCAGCGCTGTTCTATTCACAAGATCGCATTCTTAAACTAGTAAACAAACTTGCACCACGCTACGAAATAGATGCCAATCTGGCGATGGCATTCATCGCCGTGGAGTCAGGGTTCAATGTGCAAGCAACTTCACCAAAAAATGCACAAGGTTTGATGCAACTCATTCCAGAAACGGCCAAACGTTTTGGTGTAAAAGACGCTTATAAAGCAGAGGATAACATCAAGGGAGGGCTGGCCTACCTGCGGTGGTTGTTGGCTTATTTTAAAGGCGACGTACAGCTAGTGGCGGCCGCCTATAACGCTGGCGAACGTGCAGTTGAGAAATATAAAGGGATACCACCATACGCAGAAACGCAATTGTACGTAAAGAAAATTGCAAGCCTTTACAACAATACAACCCATCCTTATCAAGTTAATTTGGTAAAAACTTCACCTATCCTGTACCTGCCAAATAAAAGAGCAATGTAAAAAACTTGATTGTTTGTTACATAAGCTGACTTTTAAAGAATGGTGATTTTTGCAAACTTACGCTTGCCTACCTGCGCAACCACTGTCACATCTTTATTCAGTTGCAAGTTCTTATCACTTACTTTTTCACTATCAAGCTTAACGCCACCTTGCTCTATTGCTCGATATGCTTCTGAAGTGCTTTCTACCAAGCCGGCAAGTTTGAGTAACTGAGCGATGCCGATAGCTTTGCTATCAATAGTTACATTAACTTCAGGCACTTCATCCGGGATGCCTCCTTTAGCGCGTGTTTGGAAATCATTCAAGGCTTTTTCGGCATCTTGCTGGCTGTGAAAACGCGCAACTATCTCTTGCGCAAAACGCACTTTGATATTACGCGGATTTTCTCCTGCGACTACATCAGCTTTCCATTTGGCGATAGTTTCCATTGATTCAAACGATAGTAACTCGATATATCGCCACATTAAATCATCAGAAATTGACATAATTTTTGCGAAAATAATTTCGGGCGATTCGTTAATTCCAATATAGTTGTTGAGCGATTTCGACATCTTATTGACACCATCCAAACCCTCTAACAATGGCATGGTAAGCACACATTGCTGAGACTGGCCAGCTTGTTTTTGCAGCTCCCGGCCCATCAGCAAATTGAACTTCTGGTCAGTACCTCCCAACTCGACATCGGCTTTCAGCACAACGGAATCGTAACCCTGTAATAAAGGATACATAAACTCGTGTATCGCAATAGGCTGATTGCTCTTGAAGCGTTTAGTAAAATCATCGCGCTCTAGCATGCGCGCCACTGTATAACTTGCAGCAAGCTTAAGCATGCCGGCGGCACCTAAATCGTTAAGCCAGGTTGAATTGAATACAATTTCCGTTTTATTCTTATCCAAGATTTTAAACACCTGGCTTGCATAAGATTTTGCGTTTTCGGCTACTTGTTCTTTGGTTAATGGCGGGCGTGTCACGCTTTTTCCAGTCGGGTCGCCAATCATGCCGGTAAAATCACCAATCAAAAATAAAACGTGATGACCTAAATCCTGAAAGTGACGTAATTTATTGATTAATACAGTATGCCCAAGATGCAGATCCGGCGCGGTAGGGTCAAAGCCTGCCTTGACGCGCAAAGGTGTTTCTTTTTTTAATTTCTCGATAAGCTCTTGCTCGATTAGCAATTCCTCGGCGCCACGTTTAATAATCGCCAATGCCTGATTAATGTCTGTTTTCACAGTCTCTTCCAATAAAATTAGTCTTATGATTTTATAATTCAGTTACTTTTTGTTACGTTAACTTTTCTGTTAACATGCTTTTATATTCAAGCATGTGGACGATTTTGGTCATTTTTATGCTGCAACTTGTACACAAACGAGATAAAAAGCCTAAGTTTTCTATTTTAACGCAAAACCTCAGTCAGGTTGTGGCGCAAAAATATCCTCTTTAAGAAAAACACTTAAATCATGCAATTATTCATTGGCATTATGTCTGGCACCAGCCTGGATGGGGTTGATGTTGCTTTATGCGCGCTTGAACCTATCGGCTGTCAGGTGATCGCTAAGCATTTCATACCCTATCCGGAGGCGCTTAAGCTGGAATTATTGACCCTGCACAAACCCAGTAATAATGAGCTGGAAACCGCAATAGTTATGGGCAACAAACTAGCTGAGATGTATGCAAAAGCTGTCAATGCGCTACTGGCTACTGCTGATAAAGATGCACATGAAATTACAGCCATCGGCTGTCATGGCCAAACCATCCGGCACAGACCTGAACTTGGGTTTACGCTGCAAATCGGTAACGCCGCATTATTGGCTGAACTCACCAATATCACGGTGATTTCAGATTTCAGAAGCCGCGATATTGCTGCAGGCGGCCAAGGCGCACCACTCGTGCCTGCATTTCATAAAGCTATATTTGGTAGCAACCAAATGAATCGCGCTTTAATCAACATCGGTGGCATTGCTAATATTACTTACTTAGCTAAAAATGGCGATGTTCTGGGCTTTGATTCCGGGCCAGGCAATATGCTTTTAGATGCTTGGGCAAAGCTGCGTTTGGGTAAAGCGTATGATGAAAATGGCGCATGGGCTTCTACCGGTGTAGTTCTAGATAGCTTGTTATTTAATATGCTTGCAGAGCCTTATTTTGCCTTGCCACCACCCAAAAGTACCGGCCGCGATTTATTTAACGATGATTGGCTAAAGCAGCATTTGCTCTATCCGCATTTACGCCCGCAGGATGTCGCACGCACGCTAGTAGAATTGACCGCGCGTAGCATACATGATGCAATTAAAAAATGTGGTGATGTTGACGAAGTCTATTTATGCGGCGGCGGTGCACATAACGCACTACTGAAAAACAGCTTGCAGACATTATTGGGTGAAACAAAAGTATTATTAACCGATGACTTGGGTGTGGGTGTTGACTGGGTAGAAGCGGTGGCTTTTGCCTGGCTGGCAAAACAAACGCTGGAAAATAAACCCGGCAATCTGCCAGAAGTCACTGGGGCAAAAGGGTCGCGCGTTTTAGGCGCAATTTATCCAGCTTAAATGCTCTTTCTTGAACCCATGCACCAAGGTGCGCACTCGTTTTGTGCAATAAAAATTAACTAAATTTTAAAGTCTTATATCTTTGCATTGTGTTACATAACATTTCACTAATTCATTGCGTATAATCTCTCTATAAACGTTAATAAAGAATTAGTTATGTCAACAAAACCTACCAAAGCTACTATTACTTTTGACAATGGCGCACAACCTATCGAGTTGCCGGTACTTTCAGGCACATTGGGCAATGACGTCATCGATATCCGCACGCTAGGCAAGCATGACGTATTTACTTACGATCCCGGCTTTATGTCCACCGCCTCGTGCAGCTCGCATATTACCTTTATTGATGGTGAAAAAGGCCTGCTTTATTACCGCGGTTATCCTATCGAGCAACTTGCTGAGCACTGTGATTTTTTAGAAGTCTCTTATTTGTTAATGCATGGCGAACTACCAACCGCCACGCAAAAAGATGGGTTCACCAAAACCATCAGCAGCCATACCATGCTGCACGATCAGCTCAATAATATTTTCCGCGGTTTCAGGCGCGACGCGCACCCCATGGCTGTCATGATTGGCGTTGTGGGCTCCATGTCCGCTTTCTATTTCGATGCGATGGATGTGTACAACCCGCAGCACCGCTTAATTTCGGCTTATCGCTTGCTGGCAAAAGTGCCCACCATAGCGGCTTGGAGCTATAAGTACAATTCTGGTCAGCCGTTCATGTACCCCAAAAACAACCTGAATTATGCTGAAAACTTCATGCACATGATGTTTGCCACGCCGTGCGAGGAATACACGCCAAACCCGGTGCTGGCCAAAGCGTTCGAGAAAATCCTCATTCTGCACGCAGACCATGAGCAGAATGCCTCAACCAGTACCGTGCGCCTGGTCGGCTCCAGCGGGGCCAACCCATTCGCCAGCGTAGCGGCGGGCATCGCATCGCTTTGGGGCCCGGCACACGGTGGCGCCAATGAAGCCACGCTCCAGATGCTGGAAGAAATCGGCGATGTTTCTCGCATTGGCGAATTTATTAAACGCGCGAAAGATAAAACCGACAGTTTCCGCCTGATGGGCTTTGGGCATCGTGTTTACAGAAACATGGACCCGCGCGCCGCCATTATGCGTAAAACCTGCCATGAAGTACTGAACGAGCTTGGCCTGCAGGATGACCCTATGTTTAAGCTGGCAATGGAACTGGAAAAAATCGCACTGGAAGACGAATATTTTGTCAGCCGTAAACTGTACCCGAATGTCGACTTTTACAGCGGCATCGTCATGCGCGCCATGGGCATTCCAAATTCAATGTTCACCGCCATCTTCGCGCTTGCCCGCACCGCAGGCTGGATAGCGCAATGGAGCGAGATGAACGCCGACACTGAACACAAAATCGGCCGCCCAAGACAGCTCTATACTGGTGAAACCAGACGCGAGTTTGTGCCGATTGGGAAGCGGAAGTAAATATTTTTAGATTACTTTAGCTTAGGTGTTATAAAAATGCACTCTGGACAATTCAAGCTAACCCGCGTTCGTGGCACCCCTGTGACCGATGCACAACTTATTGAAGATCTTAAGCGGGGGTTGCCTCACTAATGGGCCGTGACACTGTCAGTCAGCCACAGTACACGTTACATGTTACACGGCAGTTATGATATGAGAAACTTGTCGCGTCGCTTTGGGGGTTGGAACTCGGCACTCATGGCTGCAGACCTTGCCTCCTTACCATATCAAAACGAGTACACGGACGAACATCTATTCACTAACATTCTTATTATATGGCAATATCTAGGACGCCAACCTCGGCGCGCTGAGTTAGCATTCTCACCCTCAGAAATTTCTCAATCGCCATATAATCGAAGGTTTGGGTCTTGGACAAAGGCGCTAGAGGCTTTCGTCGAATGGGCAAACACTACTGAAACATCCACTGCTCAGCCAACAACTGCACCTAGCGATGCTAGGCGCCGCACTTCACGTGACCCATCACTTAGACTTCGATTTAAGGTTTTACTTCGTGATAGGTTCACGTGCACTGGTTGTGGCAGAAGCCCTGCGACATCATCTGGAATAGTGCTTCACATTGACCACATTAAGCCTTGGAGTAAGGGAGGAGAAACCGTGTTTGAAAATCTCAAAACGTTGTGTTCTCACTGTAACATCGGCAAAAGCAATATATTGTAATATTCCATGTTAGTAGCTCGCGACAGAAAAATAATACCCTACAATCCGCATGGATATTGCCTCTCAGAGCATCTATATTTAGCCTGCAAAGCCCAATTGTTTTAAAGATTCGATCATTTTTTTGCCCACTTCGGCATAGCCTTGCGCATTCGGGTGTATCTGGTCTGCTTTTAAATTTCGCTCCGAAAGCACGTCTGAAAACACATCGGCTATCAGCGGTGTTGCAGTTTCTTTGGCAAGTTTTTCATACAGCGGATGATCGGACAGATTGCCCACCGCAGCCCTTAATGCACTTATTTCTGGAATTGCCACCAGAATGGTCTTAACGCCTTGCGCCTTGGCGAGCGACAAAATGTTTTTAAGGTTACCCACAACCTCGCTTTGCGGCGCCTGATGCAGAAAATCGTTGCCGCCGAGCTCCACAATAAGCAATTTCGGCTGGTGCTGCTCCAGCAAACTCGGCAGCCGCTCTAAGCCGCCCGCAGTGGTATCGCCCGGAATGCCTGCGTTAATAATGTTCCAGCCCGTGCCTTTAGCAAGCAAGGTTGGGTAATCTTCGCCTGTATTTGCGCCATTATTTGCTCCGGTCCCATAGCTTAAACTATCGCCCAGAATAACTACCGTGGCGCCTTTAGGGATTGGCGGATATTTTTCGCCCTGGCTGCAGCCAGCCAGTATTAGAACAAACAGCAAATAGACAAGTTTTTTCATTACCTGAACCTTATTAAAAACCAAACAAAAAGCCAAGCGGATGCTTGGCTTTTTAAATTACTCAGCAAGTTAAGCTGAGAATCCTAAACAGAGAAAGAGCTACCGCAACCGCATGTAGATTGCGCATTCGGGTTGCGAATCACAAATTGCGAGCCTTGCAGGCTATCTGTGTAATCAATCTCTGCGCCCATCAAATATTGCAGGCTCATCGGGTCAATCAGCAAGGTCACGGTATCTTTCATTACTTGTGTGTCGTCTTCGTTCACTTCTTCTTCAAACGTAAAGCCGTACTGAAAACCAGAACAGCCGCCGCCGCTGACAAACACGCGCAGTTTAAGGTCTGGTGTACCTTCCTCTTCAATCAGTTCTTTCACTTTTTTTGCTGCATTTTCAGTAAACACCAAAGGGCTTGGCATTTCTACTTCTGCTACATCCGCTACTGTATTCATTTTTGCTCCTTTAAACCTTTATCGAAAGACCATTCATTTGGCCAATTGTTCAATCTAAAAATTTATTCTGTCTCTTCAGGCACATTATCGCCCATGTAAACAAGCTTTCCTTCAATCACCGCGCCGGTGTGCATTTCGAGCGATTTGTAATATAAATCACCCGTGATGCGCGCCTTGGTTTGCAGCTCGATAAAATGGCTTGACCTTACCGTACCTATCACCTTGCCATTGAGCACGATTTTTGCCGCTGTTACTGCGCCTTCCACACTGCCATGCTCACTGATAATCAAGGTGCTGGGTGTGCCGTTCTGCTCTGTTACATTACCGCGAATCGCGCCATCGACACGCAAACCGCCACTAAAATGCAAATCGCCCTCGATACGTGTATCTGCACCCACCAGGGTATCGATGCGGTTGTCTATTCTGTTTGCTTTTTTAAAAAACATCTACTTTCCTAACCTGGTTTTAGCCCAAATAATTAGCTAAACATATTATTTGGCTCTTTTACCGCTCACCATATTTTTATAGAAGAACAAGTCTTCTTTAATCTTAATGTTCTCATCTTGAACGCTTGCAAGCTCTTTGGCAAGGGTATTATTCGTTGCAAGCTCTACTTGCAGCTCGCGCTGTGCTCCTACTAATTTGGCTTGTAAATCTTTATTTTCAAGTGTTGTTTGCTGCAATTTCTCACGAATGTTTTCGTCGTCGCGCAACATCCAATAAGCTATTGCAAAACCCAGCACTACAAACAAAATAGCTAAAATGAGCTGAAAATACCAAGGGCGCTGTGAAC
>Ga0209450_10001262_pt1 | contig 12710 bp, 9 predicted proteins | sample FrelakmetLWP11LW_FD_187149 | JGI IMG/M metagenome (GOLD analysis project Ga0209450, IMG submission 187149) | Freshwater lake sediment microbial communities from the University of Notre Dame, USA, for methane emissions studies - LWP11 LW (SPAdes)... | ecosystem: Environmental > Aquatic >... | reverse complement strand
CCCGCGTTGCCCGTGGTGCGCAGGCCGAGCTTGCGCGCGGAGTACGTGCCCAGCACGTAACCGAGCAGCACACCGGCACTGACGAGTTCACGGTCCCGTGTCGCGACACCCTCGTGGTCGAACGGCGCGCTTGCCAGCGCCCGTAGCAGGTGCGGCCGCTCGGAAATCGCGAACCAGTCGGGAAACACCTGCTGGCCCGCGGCATCGAGCAGGAACGATGCGCGACGGTACTGGCTGCCGCCACGCACGGCGCCGACGAAATGACCGACCAGCCCGCGCGCGACATCCGGCGCGAACAGCACCGGCGCTTTCATCGTGCCGAGCTGCCGCGCACCCAGCCGGCGCACGGCTCGCTCGCCACTCGCTCGACCGACACTGACCGCACTCTCGAGCGCACGCCAGTCGCGGGCGGTCGAGTACCAGTAGTCCCGTTCCATTTCCTCGCCGGACGAACTGAGCACGGCGCAGCTCAGGCTGTGTACCGTGCCGGGATACGCCGCGAGGAAACCAAGCGAGTTGCCGTAGGCGCGGACGCCGCGATGGGTGCTGACGCCGGCGCCTTCCGAATTGGTGATGCGGGCGTCGACCGCCATGGCGGCTGCCTCGCATTCCAGCGCCATCTCGCAGGCTCGCTCCGGGGTGACGTCCCACGGGTGGGCCAGGTCCAGGTCAGGGATCTCCGTCGCAAGCGTGTCGGGGTCCGCGAGGCCGGCACAGGGATCCTCCGCGGTGAAGCGCGCGATGCTGCACGCCTTGGCGACCGTCTCGCGCAGCATCGCCGGGCTCAGGTCGGCCGTGCTGGCCGAGCCCTTGCGGGTGCCGAAATAGACGGTCACCCCCATACCGCGATCGCGCTGGTACTCGACGGTCTCGACTTCACCAAGCCGAACGGAGACCGAGAGTCCCACGTCCATGCTGACGGCGGCCTCGGCCTGCGATGCGCCGAGCACGCGGGCCTCCTCGAGCGCGAGTTCGACGAGTGCGAGCAGGTCGGCGCCGTCGGCGACCGGGGCGGAGCTGGGTTCGATGGCCATGATGCGGCTCAGGGGTTGCGACCTGGCATTCTAGCAGCGGCCGGGGGCCCGTCCCTGCGTGCTAGCATTCCGGCCGATGGGCGACCCTCAGGATGACGCAACCGAACCGCCGAGCAAGAGCGAACTCAAGCGCCAGAGCCGCGAGCTGCAGGACCTCGGCCAGGCGCTGGTGGACCTGCCGGCTGCGCAATTCGATGCGCTGCCGGTGCCGGAGGATCTCCGCGACGCAATCATTGCCGCGCGGCGCATCACGAGTCACGGCGCGCGTGTGCGCCAGCGGCTTTACATCGGCAAGTTGCTGCGCAACATCGATCCGGAGCCGATCCGCGAGGCCCTGGCGAGCCGCGCGGAGGTCGACCGGCAGCGCGTCAGGCGCGAGCATGCGATCGAGACGTGGCGCGATCGGCTGCTGGCGGACGAGCCTGCTGCATGGACTGAGCTGGCTGTGCTGATTGGTACGGAGAACCTGCCCCAGCTCCGTTCCCTCGTGCGCCAGGCCAGGGCCGAACGGGAGGCCGCCCGCGCACCGTCGGCGGCACGTCAATTGTTCCGCCGGCTGCGGGAGTTGCTGACCGCAGCCCCCGGCTAGGGCGGGACGCGGCCGGTGCTACAATGCCGCGGTGAAACCGCTCGTTGGCATCATCATGGGGTCGACCTCCGACTGGGAGACCCTCAAGTCCGCGGCCGAGACGCTCGAGAAACTCGGCGTGCCGCACGAAGTGCGCGTGGTTTCGGCGCACCGCACGCCCGATCTGCTGTTCGAATACGCCGCGTCGGCGCGTGACCGCGGCCTGCAGGTACTGATCGCCGGCGCGGGCGGCGCAGCTCACTTGCCCGGCATGGCGGCCGCCAAGACCTCGCTGCCCGTACTCGGCGTGCCCGTGCAGTCGAAGACGCTGAACGGGCTCGATTCTCTGCTCTCGATCGTGCAGATGCCAGCGGGCATCCCGGTCGGCACGCTCGCGATCGGCGCCGCGGGCGCGACCAATGCCGCCCTGCTCGCCGCAGCCATCATCGGCAACATGCACCCGCAGGTTCGCTCGGCCCTCGAAGCATTCCGAGCGGCGCAAACGAGCAAGGTACTCGCGCAGCCCGATCCGCGGCAGCCGCCTGCACCATGAGAATCGGAATCATCGGTGCCGGCCAGCTCGGGCGCATGCTGGCGCTCGCGGGCTATCCGCTAGCACTGCAATTCCGCTTCCTGGACTCGAGCGCGGACTCGCCGGGCGCGCAGGTCGCGCCGATCGTGCTCGGGCCCTTCGATGACGCTGCGAGCCTGCGCAAGCTCGCGGGCGACGTGGACCTCGTCACGTACGAATTCGAGAACGTGCCCGTGTCGGCGCTGCACGAGGTGGCCGAGTCGCGTCCGTGCTTTCCGCCGGTCGACGCGCTGCGCGTGTCGCAGGACCGCCTGCTCGAGAAGGAACTGTTCGGCCGGCTCGGCATCCCGACGCCGCCATACCGCGCGGTCGATTCGCTGGCTGACTTGCGCGCGGCGGTCGCTGCGATCGGTCTGCCGAGCGTCCTCAAGACGCGACGCCTCGGCTATGACGGACGCGGGCAGCGTTACCTGCGGCGGCGCGCTGACGTCGCCGCCGCCTGGGATGCACTGGGCGGCGTGCCGCTGATCCTCGAGGGATTCGTGCGCTTCGACCGCGAGGTGTCGATCGTGGGCGCGCGCAGCACGCGCGGCGAGACGCGTGCGTACCCGATCGTCGCGAATACGCACCGGGAAGGCATCCTGCGCGTGACCGTCGCACCGGTGCGCGATGCACGCCTGCAGCGTGCCGCCGAGGACTACCTGCAGCGCGTCCTGGACCATTTCGGCTACGCGGGCGTGCTGACGCTCGAGTTCTTCGTCGCAGGGCGGCGCCTTGTGGCGAACGAGATGGCGCCACGCGTGCACAATTCCGGCCACTGGACCATCGAGGGCGCCGTGACTTCGCAGTTCGAGAACCACCTGCGAGCGATCCTCGGGCTGCCGCTCGGCGACACGCGGCCCCTCGGTCACGCGGCGATGGTGAACTTCATCGGCACGATGCCGGAACGGTCACAACTGCTCGCCTTGCCCGGTGTCCACTACCACGACTACGGCAAGGCACCCCGGCCCGGTCGCAAGCTCGGCCACTGCACCGTGGTCGCGACGACCGCGGTGGCGCGGGATGCCACGTTGCGCAAGGTCCTGCGCCGGGTCGGGGCCTGATGGAATCCGCGCTGCGGGTCGGGTTAAATAGTGTGACGAGCGGCTCGATTGCCTAGGGGGGCGCCCCGCGTATAGTCCATTCTGGAGCGCCGAATGTACCTCGACCACTTCAATTTGACGGACCTGCCGTTTCGCCTCAGCCCGGATCCGGCCTTCCTGTACCTGAGCCAGATCCATGCGCGCGCCAAGGCGTACATGGAGTCGACGATCTGGTTCGCCGACGGGTTCGTGGTGATCACGGGCGAGATCGGCTCCGGCAAGACGACACTCATCGAGACCTTCCTCAAGGAGATCGAAGAGGACGTCGTCGTCGTGCAGATCAACCAGACGCAGATCTCGCCGGTCGAGTTCCTGCAGGCCGTGCTGGTCCAGCTCGGTTTCAACCCGTTCAAGATGCGCAAGGCGGAACTCCTCGCGACGATCAACGAGTTCCTGATCGAGCAGTATTCGAAGGGGCGCAAGGTCCTGCTGATCGTGGACGAGGCGCAGAACCTGAGCCAGAAGGTGCTCGAGGAACTGCGCCTGCTGTCCGGCGTCGAGACGACCAAGCACAAGGTGCTGCACATCATCCTCGCCGGCCAGCCCGAAATGGCCGACAAGCTCGATGCCCCGGACCTGGCGCAGCTCATGCAGCGCGTCCGGCTGAGGTTCCACCTGACGGCGCTGAGCGAGCCGGACACGACTGAATACGTGCGGCATCGCCTCCGGGTCGCGGGCGCAGGGGACCGGGAGATCTTCGAGCCGGAGACGTTCCCGGTGATCTTCCGCTACACGGGCGGAACGCCGCGTCTCGTGAACACGCTGTGCGACACGGCCTTGCTGGTCGCATTCGCCAAGAACAGGCAGACGGTCTCGACGGCCGAGCTGAACGAAGCGATCAACGAGCTGCAGTGGGTCGAGTTTGCGGCGAGAACTTCCACGCACCTGCGGCCGGCGCTCGAGGACACGTCGCCGCAATTGCAGTTGCCGGTCGGACGCCTGGTCCTGTCGATCAAGGGCCGGGTGGTGGCGGAAAGGGATCTCGCGCAGGGGCGCTGCGTGATCGGCCGGACGTCGGACAACGACGTGCAGATCGACAGCACCTACATCAGCCGGCACCACGCGCAGGTGGTCACCACGAGCGACGGCAGCCTGATCGAGGACCTGAACAGCACGAACGGGATCTTCGTGCGCGGCAAGCGCGTCCGGCGCCATCGTTTCGCCGACGGCGACATCGTCCGGATCGGCATGCACGAGATCACGTATCACAAGATCGATCACCTGGCGACGTCGACCGGGGCTCTCGACGAAGAGGACGCCGAGTCCGACGAGGACGAAGGCGTCGAAGACGAGGATGCCGAGGAAACCGAGGAAGAGCGCGACCGCTGAGCGCGTCAGTCGTCGAGCGAACGGGTGTCGTATTCCGACTGGCTGGCGCGGTAATCGCGTCGCCGCATCCAGAGCACGAGTCCCGCCGTGAGCCCAGCCCCGCCGAGCAGTAGCAGCCATCCGCGCGGTCCCCGCTCGAGGAAGTACGCCGCCGCGAGCGCCGCCACGCCCGCGGCCATGTAGGCGTAAGGGATCACTTCGTACAACGGCCGCGGAATCCACATGCTGCTCGAATCCTCCGGCCGGCCGCGCGCGCTCAGGCCGTCCCGCCGACGGTGAGCCCGTCCACGCGCAGCGTCGGCTGGCCGACGCCGACGGGAACGTCCTGCCCTTCCTTGCCGCAGGTGCCGACGCCGTCGTCGAGCTTGAGATCGCAACCCACCATCGAGACGCGGGTCATGACTTCCGGGCCGTTGCCGATCAGCGTCGCGCCCTTGACCGGGGCCCCGAGCCGCCCGTTCTCGATCAGGTAGGCCTCGCTCGCGGAGAAAACGAACTTGCCGGACGTGATGTCGACCTGGCCGCCGCCGAAGTTCCGGCAATAGAGACCCTTCGCGACCGACGCGATGATCTCCTCCGGCGCGTGCGGCCCCGGCAGCATGTAGGTGTTGGTCATGCGCGGCAGCGTCAGGTGCGCGAACGACTCGCGACGGCCGTTGCCGGTGGGCGCCACGCCCATCAGGCGCGCATTGAGCTTGTCCTGCAGGTAACCCTTGAGCACGCCGTTCTCGATCAGCGTCGTGCACTGGGTCGGCGTGCCTTCGTCGTCGACGTTGAGCGAGCCGCGGCGCGCCGCGAGTGTCCCGTCGTCGACGATCGTGACGCCGGGAGCCGCGACCTGCTGGCCGATCCGCCCGCTGAACGCCGAAGTGCCCTTGCGGTTGAAATCGCCCTCGAGCCCGTGGCCGACCGCCTCGTGCAGCAGCACGCCGGGCCAGCCCGAGCCGAGCACGACCGTCATCGTGCCGGCCGGCGCCGGCACGGCTTCGAGGTTCACCTGGGCAGTACGCACGGCCTCACGCACCAGGTCGCGCCAGCGCCCTTGCGCCAGGAATTCCGTGTAGGCGAATCGCCCCCCGCCACCCGCGTAGCCTTGCTCGCGCCGGCCGTTGTGCTCGATGATCACCGAGACGTTGAGCCGCACCAGCGGGCGCACGTCGGCAGCCAGAGTGCCGTCGCTCGCGAGCACGAGGATCGTGTCGTGCGACGCGGCAAGGCTCGCCATCACCTGCGTGATCCTCGAATCGAGCGAGCGCGCCTCGCGGTCAATGTCCTCGAGCAACTGGACCTTGTCACGGTCGCCGAGCGTCTCGACCGGGTCGATCGGCAGGTACAGCCCGTGGCCGCCCTGCGCGCGCCACGCCTGCAGCGCGCCCGTCGAGCCAGAGCGCGCGATCGCCCGCGCCGCCTGGGCCGCCTCGAGCAGCGCCGGCAACACCACTTCGTCCGAGTACGCGAAACCGGTCTTCTCGCCGGCGAGGGCCCGCACGCCGACACCGTGGTCGATGCTGTGCGCGCCGTCCTTGACGATACCGTCCTCGAGCGCCCATGACTCCTCACGGATCATCTGGAAGTAGATGTCCGCGTAGTCGACCGCATGGCCCATGACGTCGCCGAGCACGCGCGCGACGCTGTCCTCGTCGAGGCCGGCGGGCGCAAGCAGCCCGGCGCGGGCGAGTTCGAGCGGATCGGACGCGATCCGCGGTACGAGGGCCGGTGCCTGGGGCGAGAACAGTGCGGGCGGGATCTGGGTCTGCATGGAGTTCAGGTCGGCAGGCGGCGGTGGTCGACGCAGGGGAAATTCTGCCGGATCGCGCGTTGCCTGACGAGATCGATCTCGGCCGTGACGACGCCGGTGCCGCGCGGCAGCCGCGCGAGTACCCGCCCCCAGCAGTCGACGATCATCGAGTCGCCGTGGGTTTCGCGCCCGTTCTCGTGGAAGCCCGACTGCGCGGGCGCCACGACGTGGCAGAGGTTTTCGATGGCCCGGGCGCGCAGCAGCATCTCCCAGTGAGCGCGCCCGGTGGGCGCCGTGAAGGCCGAAGGCAGGCAGAACCACTCGGCGCCGAGGCTCAACAGGCGGCGGAAGAGCTCGGGAAACCTCAGGTCGTAACAGACGGCCAGGCCGAGGCGCCCTGCCGGCGTATCCACGCAGACCGGCGTCGTGCCGGGCCGCACGGACGTGGACTCCTGGTAGCGCTCGTCCTTGCCGGGAATCTCGACGTCGAACAGGTGGATCTTGTCATAGCGCGCCACGCGTCGCCCCGCAGCGTCGTAGACGGGGCAGGCCGCGGCCACCCTGTCCTCGCCCGGGATGCGCAGCGGGATCGTGCCGGCGACGATCCAGAGGCCGAGCTCACCGGCCAGCGACGCGAGCCACGCCTGGATCGGACCGTCGCCATCGTGCTCGGCGATTGCGAACTTGTCGGTCTCCGCTGCGCCCATGAACGCGAAATTCTCCGGCAGCGCTGCAACGCTCGCGCCCTGCGCCCGCGCCTCCCGCAGCAGCCGACCCGCATCATCGAGGTTGCGCCCGACGTCGGCCGAGGAAGTCATCTGGATTGCAGCAACGACGGTCACGGACGCTTCTCCTCCTGGGTGCCGCCCGCGGCAGAGCTGCCGGCGGTGGCTGAAATTCGCTCGACCGTGGGATTGGACCACGAGCCGGTGACGCGATAGTAGATCCGCGCCAGACCCTGCAGCTGCCCCTTGAAGAGCTGCGAAAACAGCAGCGCGCCGGCTGCACCGACCGGTCCGCCGGCCAGCGCGCCCGCCACCGTGATCGGGCCGCTCGGGTTGCCGCTCACGACGACCGTCTGCTCGTAGTCCCGAGCGGCGAGTCCGGTTCGCCCGACGACGCCGATGTCAACGGTCGCGCCCTTCAGCAGCAGGTTCTGCGTATAGGCGTTGCCGGCGCGAATCTCGAAATCGCCTTGCACCGTGTCGAAGGCCAGGCCTTCGTCGGTCACGTCCCGAAAATCGAGCGACAGCCGACGCGGCAGTTCCACGACGCTGATGAGTCCGAGCATGCGCCCGGCTCCGGGCTTTACGCCGCGCAACTGGCCCTGCTCGAGTTCGAGCCGCAGCGTCCCGTCCATGCGCGCGAGCGCATCCTCCGCAGGACCGCCGCTCCAGGTCAGGTTTGCCCGCACGCGAGCCTGGCCGGCGTCGACCGATTCGCGGTAGCCGAGCGCGCGCGACGCGGCGGCAAGATCGGTGCTCGAAAACTCCAGCGCCAGTCGCGTCCGCGAGCCGGAGGCCTCGGCCAGCCAGGTTCCGGTTCCGGCCAGTCCAAATGCGGCGGACTGGGTACTGAAGCTCGTGAGCCTGAGGCCCCGCGGGTCCTTGCGGAGCTCCGCCTGCAGGCGGCCGAACTGACGTCCCTGCCAGGCAAAGTCGCTGGCGCGGACGGTAATCGCCGGCAAGTCGCGAGGGTCAGTCTCGCGCGCAGCCTGCGCATCACCCCGCTTCGGCGCAGCCTTCAGCAGCAGTCGCTGCATGTCGAGCTGCAGCGGCTCGCCCGCCTTGAAGTCGACTGGCAGCGAGATGCGGCCTTCAGCCATCGGACCGCTCACGTCGATGCGCCAGGCGCGATCGAGCGGCTGCAGTCGCGCCGCGACGTCGCCAAACTCGAAGCCAAGTACCCGCGCCGTGTCCAGGTGCACGTCGACGGGACCGAGCCATTCCGACAGGCGCTGACCGCCGCCAGACGGCGAACGCAGCGTCAGCCATTCGGCGAGGTCGAATTCGGGCCAGTCGCCCGTGACGTGCAGTCCCGGTCGCGGCGGCAACGAAATCGGTTGCCCGTCGAAACGCGCGGCACCACGCTCGAGGCTCCAGCGCCCACCGTCCCGCGCCGTGAACGCCATGATCGCGCGCGCCGAACCGGAGTCGATGCGCACCTCGTTGCGACCCGGACGCGCGATTGCGAGCGTGACCCGGGTCGGCCGCGCTTCCGACGCTCGCTTGGCGAACGGCCGTGGCGCGGCGACCTCGAGCCCGCTCAGGTCGCTCGTGACCTCGAAGCGAGCCGGCCAGGGGTCGCCAACGCCGCGCCGCTCGAGTCGGCCATCGAGCTGCCATTCGGCGCCGCCGCTCATGCGGATCGAGTCCGGCAGGCCGATGAATTTCGGCAAGCCGGCGCCGCCCGCGCGTCCGCGGCCGCTCAGCAGCACCGACGCAGTCACCTCGCGACTGACGGGTCCGGGCCGCACGGTCAACTCGAACGGACCGTCGAGGATCGTGCCGCGCAGTGCGTCCGCACGGACGTCGAGGTTGTGGATTTCGAGATTCCCCGTCACGCCGGTCGCAGGAGCCCGCAACGCGGGCAGCGCCACATTGGCCGAGCGAAACGTCGTGCGCACCGTGTAATCGCGCTTCGCCGCGTCGCCGGTCGCGAGCTCGAGGCGCAGGTCGAAGTCGGCCGGCCCCTGCGCGGAGACCCGCATGAACTGCGTGCCGAGCCGCGGCCCGAGCGGACTGCCCTGCAGCACGGCGAGGGCCGCCGCGACGTCCCCCGACGCCTGCGCGCCGATCTCGAGCACGGGGGCCTTCAAGTCGGCGATCGCGAGCGACGCGCCGCGCAGCCGCAGCCCGCCGACGCTGCCCGCGACGACGTCCGCCCGCAGCGACGCGTTGCGGAATTCGATCCTGCCGGCGGCACCTGCGAGCGGTGCAAAACCGTCGAAATAGTCCAACCGCACGCCGCTGACGTCGGCGCTCGCGGTGAACTCGCCCTCGCCGTTGCGGAACGGGAAACGATGCACGGGCCCGCGGTAAGACACCCGGCCATTGCTCGCCTGCCCGGACGGGAACGCCCGATCGAGCCAGGCGATCGTGCGCGGCCTGAGACGACCTGCCGGCAGCACTCGAGACACCAGCGCCGCATCGAGTTGCTCGACCCGGGCGTCGAGCGCGAGCACCGGAGAGCGCAGGCCTGGGTCGAGGCGTACCTCGAAGCTGCCCTGCACGGACGCCTGGGGATGACTCAGCACGATCTCCGGCGCAGCGAGCACCCAGTCCCGCCCTTCGCGTCGCCAATCCATTTCGGCTACGGCGCGCGACAGGACGATTGGCTCGCGAAACATGCGCGGCCAGTCGAGCGACGGCGCGTCCGCCTGCAATGCGATCCGGCCGCGCTCGTCCGTGCCGGACAGCGTCGCCGTAATGCCGGCGATTCCCGGCCATCGCCCGCTGGGTCCAGCGGAGAGCCGGAGCAGGTCGGCGCTGACGGCAAACCTCGGCTCCGCGCCCGCACGCTCGCGCAACAGGTCGGCCCGTAACTCCCGGACTTCGCCGGCCGGCTGCAGGCCGGCCCAGCGATCGAACCCAGCGGGTGCAGCCGCGAGCACCAGCGGCCACAGCGCGCCCAGGTCGATTCGACTCGCGTACAGGTGCACGCCAAAGGCGCTGGCCGGATGTCCTCGCCACGCTCCCGAGAGCGCCGGTTCGACCATCGGTTCACCGGGCGCGCGCCGGAACTTCAATCCGGTCGCCTTGAAGTTGAAGAGCTCCCCGTCCCGCCGCAGGCGCAGCCGTCCAGCGAGGGTTGCGTAGCGAGCCTCGCGCGGCAGTGTCGTTGCTGGCCGGTCCACGAAGGCCTTGTCCGCCAGCGGCATGCTGAGCGGCGACGCCCCCGGTTCGCGATAGGGCCTGGAAATCTCGACGACTGCGATCGGTGGGATGTCGCGCGGCCGGAGGTCCGCGACGACGTTGACCAGTTCGACGTCGATCCGCAACTGGTCCAGGCGGCCATGCGCGACGCGCAGCACGACGCTGACCGGGCCCTCGCCCGACGTCGGCCGTGCCGCCCACGCCGGCAGGAAGTCCGCGAGCCCGGCCAGCACGAGGCGATCCGCGCTCATCGACAGCCTCGCGTCGATGTCGGCCAGTCGATCCAGCGAACCGCGCAGCCAGCCGCTGAAGTCGATGCTGGAACCGAGTTGATCGGGCAGCCGGCCCGAGCCACTCAGTTGCACGGCATCGTGCTCCCGCTGCAGCGCCAGCTGAACCTGCTCGAGCGTCCAGGGGCCGCGGCCGGTTTTCAGGTCCCGGTAGCTCACGGAGGCGGACTCGATCTCGACCCGCCCGGCGGGCAGCCGCTCGAGCTCGAATGGCGGACGATCCTGCGGGCGCTCGCCCTGGCCGAGCAGCCGAATGCGCCCGTCCGCGAGGCGCACGATCGTGACGGCCGGGCCGACGAGCCGCACGCGACCCGCGACGAACTCGCCGGTGCGAAAGAGGCTCCACAGGTCGAGGGCCACGGCGCCCTCGCGAGCCTGGAACAAGGCCTCGGAACGATTTTCGTCCAGCACCCGCACGTCCCGCAGCACGATCTCGGGACCGAACCAGCGCAGCCGCGCGTCGATGCCGGCGAACTCGACTCGCAGGCGGGTCTGCTGCTCGACCCAGTGCTGCAGGCGCGTCGCATTGTCGGGGACCAGCGCGAGGGCAAATCGCAATGCGCCCAGCAGCAGCGCCGCAGTGATCAGCACGCCGGCCAGCAGCCCGGCCAGCAACCGCCAGGGCCGGGCGGAGTGGCCGCGCCCGGCGGACTCGCTCACATGAGCACCACGTCGTACTGGTCGGGCTCGTAAAGCGACTCGGTCTGCAGCCGGATCGGCTTGCCCACCAGCATCTCGACCTCGCCCAGCGCGGCCGACTCCTCGTCGAGCAGGCGCTCGATGACGTCCTGGTGCGCCAGCACGAGCAGCTGCTGCAGGTCGAACTGTCCGGCCTGGCGGAGGATCTCGCGGAAGATCTCATAGCAGACGGTTTCCGGCGTCTTGAGGAAGCCGCGGCCGTCGCAGGCAGGGCACGGCATGCAGAGCTGGTGGGCGAGACTCTCGCGGGTGCGCTTGCGCGTCATCTCGACGAGGCCCAGCGCCGACACCGTGGACACGTGCGTCCTGGCGTGATCCTTGGCGAGCGCCTTCTCGAGGGCCTGCATGACCTGGTGGCGGTGCTCCTCCTCCTCCATGTCGATGAAGTCGATGATGATGATGCCGCCGAGGTTGCGCAGGCGCAGCTGGCGGGCGATCGCGACCGCCGCCTCGAGGTTCGTGCGGTAGATCGTCTCCTCGAGATTGCGGTGACCGACGTAGGCGCCCGTGTTGACGTCGATCGTCGTGAGCGCTTCGGTCTGGTCGATGATCAGGTAGCCGCCGGACTTGAGCGCAACCTTGCGCTCGAGGGAACGCTGGATCTCCTCCTCGACGCCGTGCAGGTCGAAGAGCGGACGGCTGCTGGAATAGCGCTCGACGCGGGCCTCGAGCCCGGGCATGAACGTGACGGCGAATTCGCGCATCTGCTCGCAGGTACGCTCGTTGTCGACCAGCACGCGGTCGAGACCCTCGCCGACCAGGTCGCGCATCAGGCGCAGCGGCAGCGGCAGGTCTTCGTGCACGAGCGTGCCCTGCGGCGTGGCGCGCGCCCGCTCGGTCAGGACGTCCCAGAGCTTGCGCAGGAACATCATGTCGGCGCGCAGCGCCTCGCCCGAGGCGCCCTCGGCCGCAGTGCGCACGATGTAGCCGCCCGTGCCGCCGGGCAGCGCATACGCGTGCATCGCCTCTCGCAGCCGTTGCCGCTCCGCTTCGCTCTCGATGCGCGCGGACACCCCGACGCCGCGGCCGAACGGCATGTAGACGAGATATCGCGATGGAATCGTGACGAACGTCGTGAGCCGCGCGCCCTTGGTGCCGAGCGGATCCTTGAGCACCTGCACGAGGATGTCGGCGCCCTCGCCGACGAGTTCGCGGATGCTGTCGGTGCGCGGCGCGTCCACCGCCCCTTCGGCGTCCGCGGGCTGGACGATGTCGGACACGTGCAGGAACGCGGTGCGTTCGAGACCGATGTCGATGAACGCGGCCTGCATGCCCGGGAGCACCCGGGACACGCGGCCCTTGTAGATGTTGCCGGCGAGGCCCCGGCGACTGGCCCGCTCGATGAAGAGCTCCTGCAGCACGCCATTCTCGAGCAGGGCCGCCCGTGTCTCGCGCGGGCTCACGTTCACGACCATTTCCGTGCTCATGCTGCGGGGTCTCCCGGAGTCGGACCGAGCACGGGCGCCAGCAGTTCCCAGGTCTCGAACAGCGGCAGGCCCATGA
>Ga0209450_10001261_pt1 | contig 12715 bp, 15 predicted proteins | sample FrelakmetLWP11LW_FD_187149 | JGI IMG/M metagenome (GOLD analysis project Ga0209450, IMG submission 187149) | Freshwater lake sediment microbial communities from the University of Notre Dame, USA, for methane emissions studies - LWP11 LW (SPAdes)... | ecosystem: Environmental > Aquatic >... | reverse complement strand
GTGCTACAGGGTCATGACCACATCGCTGTACTTGGCGAGGGCGGCGCCAGCGGTCAGCAGCCTCAACGGCTCTGCCAGGGCCTGCGCCAGCAGGATCCGGTCGAACGGGTCGTTGTGCAGGGACGGAAGCGCGGCAACGCCGGCTGCATGCGCGGCGGTAACGGGTAGCTCGATGAAACCACTGTCGGTGATCGCAGCAATGAGCGCCGCAGGGTCGGCGTCGATCTTTCCGAGGCTTGCCTTGATGGCAACTTCCCATATCGACGCGGCGGAAACGTAGACCTGGCCCGCCGACTCGATGAAGCGGCGGGCCGGCCGTTTGAGGGACGAACTACCGGCGACGGCCCACAGGAAGACATGCGTATCGAGCGGCAGACGCATTCACCGGCCCTCGAAGTCCGTCAGGACATCGTCGGGCAGAGGCGTATCGAAGTCGTGCCCGATCCTGATCTTTCCCTTGAGAACCCCGAATTTGATGCGGCGCTTCGGCTCCTCGAGACGCGTGATGCGCGCCAGCGGCTTGCCGTTGCGACTGACGATGACGTCCTCTCCGGAGGCCGCTTTGTCGACCAGCTGCGACAGCTTCGTCTTCGCTTCGTAGATGTTTACCGTTACTGTCGTCATGCAGGCCACCCGCCCAAAGAAAGTAGACCGAGTCTTGTCTGACTCAATGCGGTCGACATGCCGACCTTGCCGGTCAGAACCAGCCGTCCTGCATCTCGAGCGGCACGCTGTTGACCTCGGCCAGCAGGTCGAACTGCGGCAGGGTGGCGGGCAGCTCCCACGTCACGAAGTACCGCGCGGCCTGCAGCTTGCCGCGGTAGAAATCGGCATCGGCGGGGCGGCTTGCGAGGCCCTGTTCCGCGGCCAGCGCCTGCTTGAGCCAGATCCACGCCGCGACGATGCGGCCGAAGGCATCGAGGTAGACGCCGGCGTTGGCCAGGGCCCGGTCGGGGTCGGTTGCTAACAGCGCGGCCAACTGGGCGGTGACCGCATCGAGCCGCGCCAGCGGCGTCGTGAACTCCGTAGCGAGCGCCTGCGTGCCCGGCGTGCGGGCCGCCTCGGCGAGCGTGGCGTCCACCGCGGCGCGGAACACCCTGTACGCCGCGCCGTTGTGCATCACCGCCTTGCGGCCGAGCAGGTCGAGCGCGTGGATCGCCTCGGCGCCCTCGTGGATCGGGTTCAGCCGTTGGTCTCGGTACAACTGCTCGGCCAGGTACTCGCGCGTGTAGCCGGAGCCGCCGAGCACCTGGATGGCGTGGTCGTTGGCCACGCAACCGTACTTTGACGGCCAGGACTTGATGACCGGCGTCAGGATGTCGAGCAGCAGCGCGGTACTGTCGCGCGCTGCGTGCTCGGGATGGGTGTGCTGGTCCTCGGCCAGCGACGCGCCGTACAGGCTCATCGCCAGCGCGCCCTCGGCGACCGCCTTCTGCACCAGCAGCAGGCGGCGCACGTCGGCGTGCTCGATCAGCCTCACCTGTGGTGTGGACGGGTCCTTGCAAGAGGGAAGCCGCCCCTGCGCGCGTTCGCGGGCGTAGTCGAGCGACAGCAGGTAGCCGCGGTAGGCGATGGCGGCGGCGCACAGGCCGATGTTGATGCGCGCCTCGTTCATCATCTGGAACATGTGTGCCAGGCCCATCCCCGGCTCGCCGAGCAGGTAGCCGACGGCACCACCCTTCTCGCCGAACGACAGGACGGTCGAAGTGGCGTTGCGCCAGCCCATCTTGTGCAGCAGGCCGGCCAGCGCGACGTCGTTGCGCGCGCCGAGGCTGCCGTTTGCATCGACCAGTACTTTCGGCACCAGGAACAGGGAAATGCCCTTGACGCCGGCCGGCGCGCCTTTGATGCGGGCCAGCACCATGTGCACGATGTTGGCGGTGAGGTTCTGGTCGCCGCCGGAGATGAACATCTTCTGGCCGCGCAGTCGATAGGTGCCGTCGTCCTGCGGCTCGGCGGTGGTACTGATATCGCCCAGTGCCGAGCCCTGCGCCGGCTCGGTCAGCGCCATGGTGCCGGCGAAGCGGCCGTCGCCCATCGGCGCGAGGAAGCGCGCCTTCAGCTCCGCCGTGCCGAAGGTGCGCAGCAGGTTGGCGGCGCCCACGGTCAGCCACGAGTAGGTCGTGGTGGCGACGTTGGCGGCGTTGAACCAGGTGACCGCGGCGCTGTGCACCACCTGCGGCAGTTGCAGGCCGCCTTCCTCGAGATCCCAGTGGGCGTTGAGGAAGCCCGCTTCGGCGAAGGCGTCCCAGGCGAGCGTGGTTTCGGGAATCAGCGTGACGGCGCTGCCGTCGAAGGTCGGTTCGTTGGCGTCGCCCTTGGCGATGTGCGGCGCGAAGCGCTCCTCGGCGATCCGGCGTGCCGTGTCCAGCGTGGCGTCGAAGATCTCGCGCGACTGCTCGGCGTAGCGCTCGCGGCGGAGCAGTGCCTCGGTGTCGAGGAATTCGTAGAGGAGGAAGGCGAGGTCGCGCTCGTTGAGGATGGCCATGGCGTTCGATGTTCTTTCGGCGGTTCACATGGCGTAGCGGGTCAGCCACTCGGCGACCAGCGCGGGCCGGCTGCCGCCCTCGATCTCGACGGTGACGTCGTACAGCACCTGCCGCTGCTCGGGGCTGACGATCTCCGCGCTGCGCAACAGGAAGCGCCCGCGCACGCGCCCGCCCACCGGCACCGGGGCGACGAAGCGCACGCGGTTGAATCCGTAGTTAAGCGGGAAGCGCGCCCCTTCGACATACGGACAGACCTGGTAGCCCATCACCGCCAGCAGCGACAGCGTGAGGAAGCCGTGCGCGATCGTTCCCTTGAAGGGCAGCGCCGCCGCGCGCTCGCGGTCGATGTGCAGGAAGTACTCGTCGCCAGTGACCTGTGCGAAGGCGTCGACCATCGGCTGGGTGACCGTGATCCAGTCCGATGCGCCGATCTCGGTGCCCACCCGCGCCGACAGTGCCTCCCACGACATGCTGCTCGCCGGACCTTCCATTGCTTTCCCTCTTGCTGTTGTTTGAGCGTCGGCTCGGCCGACGATGCGCAACACTACCGCGCTTCGGCCGAGGCGCGTTGCGCACACTGCGCCGACGCGATGCACGAAAATCGATGCCGCCAGGTCGAACTTGGGAGAGTGCCATGGTCCTGCTCGAATTCTCGATATCGCCGCTGGACAAGGGCGAAAGCGTCAGCGCCTACGTGTCCCGCTCGCTCGACATCATCGACAAGAGCGGCCTGCCGTACCAGCTCACGCCGATGGGCACGATCATCGAAGGCGAGTGGGCCGAGGTGATGGCGGTGGTGACGGCGTGCTTCGAGCGGATGCGCGCCGACTGCGACCGCATCAGCACGTCGATCCGCATCGACTACCGCGCCGGACCCGGTGGCCGGCTGAAGTCGAAGATCAGTTCGGTGGAGCAGAAGCTGGGGCGCAAGCTTTCGACGTGAGCGGGGCGCCGCGCCTCAATCGCGGAAGTTCTCGAAGGCGAGCGGCAGGTCCTTGACGTTCTCCCGCACCAGCGCGATGCACTCCTGCAGGACGTCGCGCTTGGCGCCGGCGACGCGGACCGTGTCGCCCTGGATGCTGGCGGTCGCCTTCAGCTTCGAGTCCTTGATCGTCTGCACGATGCGCTTGGCGAGCGCCTGCTCGATGCCGCTGCGCACCTTGAAGACCTGCTTGACCTTGTCACCGCCGATCTTCTCGATCTTGCCGGTGAGGTCGACGAAGCGCACGTCGACGCTGCGCTTGGCGAGCTTGGCAAGCAGCAGGTCGCGCACCTGACCGAGCTGAAACTCGCTGTCGGCGAATGCGGTCAGCTCGAGCTCCTTCTGCTCGATGCGTGCATCCGAGCCCTTGAAGTCGAAGCGGTTGGCGATTTCCTTGTTGGCCTGCTCGTTGGCGTTGCGCAGCTCGACCAGGTTGGGCTTGCAGACGATGTCGAAGGAGGGCATGGTGGCCTGTGCGGCTGTGGTTAACTTGGGCAAGGGCAACGAGTCTAGCGAGCGGCGCGGCCTCGCTCATGGAGACAGGGAACGTCAATGCTGATCCGCAACGGACTATTCACTTCCGAATCCGTATCGGAAGGCCATCCGGACAAGATGGCCGACCAGATCTCGGACGCCATCGTCGACGCCTTCCTGGCCCGCGACCCACGCGCTCGTGTGGCCTGCGAAACGCTGCTCTCCAACGGCCTCGTCGTCCTCGCCGGCGAGTTCAAGACCCGGGTCCCGGGGTTGTACGGCGAGGTGCGAGGCAAAGCGGAATCAATTGCGCGCGGCGTGATCCGGCGGATTGGCTATCGCGACGCCGCCACCGGCATCGATCCGGATTCCTGCGAAGTGCTGGTCTGGTTCAATCGCCAGTCCGAGGACATCAGTCAGGGCGTTGACCGCGCTGACGCCGTCCTCGGCGCCGGCGACCAGGGATTGATGTTCGGCTACGCCTGCCGCGAGACGGCGGTGCTGATGCCGTTGCCCATCACGCTCGCCCACCAACTGGTCCGCCGGCAGGCGCAGGTGCGCAGGAGCGGCGCGGCTCCGTGGCTGCGGCCGGACGCCAAGTCGCAAGTCAGCGTCCGCTACGCGGACCGGCAGCCGGTGGCGGTCGAAGCGGTCGTGCTCTCGACCCAGCACGCCGAGGGGATCGAACTGCCGGAACTGCAGGCCGCCGTGCGCAGCCAGATCGTCGCGCCGGTGCTGGAAGAGGCCGGCTATCGCGTGCCCGAGCGCGTGCTGGTCAACCCCACTGGCCGCTTCGTCACCGGCGGACCCAAAGGTGACACGGGCCTCACTGGCCGCAAGATCATCGTCGACACCTACGGCGGCGCCGCGCCGCACGGCGGCGGTGCCTTCTCGGGCAAGGATCCGAGCAAGGTCGACCGATCGGCTTCCTACATGGCCCGCTTCCTGGCCAAGCAGGTGGTCGCCCGTAGCTGGGCCGAGCGCTGCCTGATCCAGGTTTCCTATGCCATCGGCGTGGCGGAACCGGTGAGCTTCGTGGTCGAGACCTTCGGCACCGGGTTGCTCGACTCAGCGGAGATCGAACGCCGGCTCACCAGTGAATTCGACCTGACGCCGGGCGGGATGATTGCCCGCCTGGATCTGCTGCGGCCGATCTACGAGGCCACGGCCGCATATGGGCACTTCGGCCGCGACGATCTGGATCTGCCGTGGGAGCGAATCGTGTGAATCCCGGCAGCGTCGGCCGCCAAGTGCTCGCGCTTGTCAGCGACGTAACACGTCAGGCGCAAGGCGTGCTTGGCCTTCGCTTAAGCTTCGCGCAGTCCGAGTGCCGATGAACCGCGATTCGAAGCCTTTCACCCGCGCGCAGTTGATCGCCGCGCCGTGCCAGATCCTGCGCGAAGGCCGCTGGGCCAATGCGCGGGTGGTCAAGGCGACGATCGGCGGCGCCGACTGGACCGTGAAGGATTTCGGCTCGCGCTCGTGGTGGGTGCGCAACCTGTTCGGCCGCTGGCTGCTGCGCCGTGAACTGCGGGCGCTGCGGAAGCTGGCGGGGGTCGATGGCGTGCCGGCGCAGGCGTTCCGCGTCGATGCCTTTGCGATCGCGGCGCGCTTCGTGCCGGGCGTGACGCTCGACCGCGCGCCGCGCGAGCAGATGAACGAGGCATTCTTTCTCGCCCTGGAGTCGCTGTTCCGGCAGGTGCACGAGCGCGGGCTGGTGCACCTGGACTCGCGCGGCTCGAGCAACCTGCTGGCGACACCGCAGGGCCGGCCGGCGGTGATCGACTTCCAGGCGGCGCTGCGCACGGTGCTGCTGCCGCCGCCGCTTCGCCGCGCGCTCGAGGCTGTCGACATGGGCGGCGTGTACAAGAACTGGCTGCGGCACGCGCCGGCCTCGCTCGACGCCGAGCGCCGCGCCTCCTACGAACGCAGCACGCGGCTGCGGCGGCTGTGGATCGGCCGCGGTTACTTCGGCGTGCGCAAGGAACGCAATCGGGGAACGAGACAATGATGCAGGCCTTGAAATCGCTTTTTGCCCAGCCGCAGCTGCGGCGATTCGTGGTGGCGCTGCGCGTGCCGCTGACCATCGCCGCGATCGTGCTGCTGGCGCCGTACCTCAAGCGCGAGTGGCTGCCGGCAGGCTTCCTGGTGTCGATGTTCGGCGAGCTGATCCAGTTGTGGTGCTTTGCCTCGCTGGACAAGAACTCCGACCTCGCCGCGCGCGGGCCGTATGCGCTGGTGCGCAACCCGATGTACCTCGGCCGCTTCTTCATCATCGGCGGCTTCCTGCTGCTGCTCGGCCAGCCGTGGATCCTGCTGCCTTACGCGATCGGCTACTGGCTGTACATGGACTCGCGCGTCAGCCGCGAGGAAGCGCGGCTGCGGCAGATCTTCGGCCAGTCCTACGAGCGCTACTGCGCGCAGGTGCGGCGCTTCGTTCCGGGCCTGCCGCAGCCGGGCCAGCCGGTGGCGATCTGGAACTGGAAGCTGTTCCGCCAGAACCACGGGCCGCTCAACCTGGTGCTGACGCTGGTCGTCTGGGCAGCCGTGGCCATCTGGCTGCACATGCGGCCGCTGTAGCGGGCCGCCGGCTCAGACCGCCGCGCCGATCGGTTGGCTGCGACGGAAGCGGCCGCGCAGTAGCGCGGCCTGCAGGCGCCGGGCGGTGGCGTCGACGAAGCCCACGTTCGACTCGCAGAGGATCAGCTGCTCGCAGTGCGGCGCGAACAGCGACGGGCGGTCGTCGAGCGCCACCCACGGCGTCTGCTCGTGGCCCTGCCCGCGCAGCCAGCAGGCGCACTCGGCGTGGCGCCGGTAGGGCCGCAGCGCAGCCGTCGAGTCGGACGACGTGATCAGCGGCGTGGCGTCGATCACCCGCTTGCGCAGGGCGGTCGGCAGCGGCTGCGTCATCTCGGCGAGCGTGCGCTGGGTGCGCCACGACGTCGACAGCACGATGTGGACTTCGGGAAACGGCTCGAGCGCCTGCCCAAGGTCCGGTGCCCGCGCGAACAGCCGCCCTTCGTCGAAGCAGGGGTCCTCGTGCAGTACACCGTCGAAGTCGAGAAACAGGATCATCGTGCTGGCCTTGGCCGAGATCTGCTGCGTGATGTGGGCGAGTGGGCAGGCAGGGAGGCGCCGATCCAATGTAGCGGCGCCGCCGGCACGTGCACAGCATTCGGGCGTCTGAGCCGTTCGGCCGAGTCGGCCGGTGGCGCGTGCGATCATCGAGGCACCGTCGAAGGCCGGCCGGGCGGGGATGGCCGGCGACACCCACCCTTCGCAGGAGAAGACGTCATGAACAAGGAGATCATCTCGACCTCGGCAGCGCCGGCAGCGATCGGGCCCTACTCGCAGGCGGTCAAGACCGGGCTGGTGGTGTTTTCTTCCGGCCAGGTCGGCCTCGATCCGGCCACCGGGGAACTGGTGAGCCCGCAGTTCGAGCCGCAGGTCAAGCAGGCCTTCAAGAACCTGGAGGCGGTCGCGCACGCCTCCGGCGCGACACTGGCGAATGCGGTGAAGTTCACGCTGTTCCTGACCGACCTTTCGCAGTTCGCCACGGTCAACCGGATCATGGCTGAAGTCGTGCCGCAGCCGTACCCGGCGCGCTCGACCGTCGGCGTGGCCAGCCTGCCGAAGGGCGCACAGTTCGAGGTCGAGGCGATCTTCGTGCTGTGACCCGTGCGCGGCCACGTGCCGACAGCGCCGATCGCAGCACGCCGACGAAGCGTCTCGAGCGGCTCGGCCTGAAGCGCGACTGGGACTTCCTGCTGCACCTGCCGCTGCGCTACATCGACGAGACGCAGGTCACGCCGATAGCGCAGCTGGTTCCCGGCGCCGAGCAGCAGGCCGAGGGCGAGGTGATGGCCTGCGAGGTGGCCATCCGCGGCCGCCGGCAATTGCTGGTTCGCCTGGCGGACGCCAGCGGCGAACTGCTGCTGCGCTTTTTCCACTTCTATCCGTCGACCCGGCAGCAGCTGGCGGTGGGCCGGCGCGTGCGCGTCTATGGCCCGGTGCGCGGCGGACTGATGGGGCTGGAGATCGTGCACCCGCGCGTGCACGCCGTGCGCGCCGAAGAGCAGTTGCCGCAGCGGCTCACACCGATCTACCCGACCACCGAGGGCGTCGCCCAGGCTTGGCTGCGCTCACGCATCGCCCGCGCGCTGCGCGATGTCGAGATCACCGAGACGGTTCCGGCCGAACTGCTTGCCGGCACTGGCCTGCCGTCGCTCGCCGAGGCGATTCCCGGACTGCACCAGCCGCCGCACGGTGTCGACGCGGCGGCACTGGCGCAGCAGCAAGGGCCCTGGTGGGAGCGGATCAGGTTCGACGAGTTGCTGGCGCAGCAGATCTCGCTGCGCACGGCACGGGCGCGGCGTGCCGAACGATCGGCACCGCCATTGGCATCGGGCGGCGATCTGGTGCAGCGCCTGCACGCGGTGTTGCCGTTCAGGCTGACCGGCGCGCAGCAGCGCGTCTGGCGCGAGATCGAGGCGGATCTGGCGCGTGGCGTGCCGATGCAGCGGCTGATCCAGGGGGATGTCGGCAGCGGCAAGACGGTGGTGGCGGCACTCGCCGCGGCGCAGGCGATCGATGCCGGTCACCAGGCGGCGCTGATGGCGCCGACCGAAATCCTCGCCGAGCAGCACTTCGGCCGCATCGCCCAGTGGCTGGCACCGCTCGGCGTGCAGGTGGCGTGGCTGGCCGGGAAGCTCAGGGCGAGCGAGAAGCGCGCCGCGCAGCAGGCGGCCGCCTCGGGCGCCGCAAATCTGGTGATCGGCACCCATGCGCTGATCCAGGATGCAGTGCAGTTCGCCAACCTGGGCCTGGCAATCGTCGACGAGCAGCATCGCTTCGGCGTGGCGCAGCGGCTGCGGCTGCGTTCGCGCACGGGCGAGGCTGCTCGCACGCCGCATCTGCTGATGCTGTCGGCCACGCCGATCCCGCGCACGCTGGCGATGAGCTACTACGCCGACCTGGACGTCTCGGTGATCGACGAGCTGCCGCCGGGCCGGCAACCGGTGGTCACCAAGCTGGTGTCGGCTGGCCGCCGCGACGAGGTGCTCGACCGCGTGCGCGCCGAGGCGGCGCGCGGGGCGCAGGTCTACTGGGTCTGCCCGCTGGTCAACGAAGGCGAAGACGAGTCGACGGCCGAGCTGACCGCCGCCACGCGGATGTACGAGGAAACACGCGCGCTGCTGCCGGCGCTGCGCTTCGGCCTGCTGCACGGCCAGCTGCCGCCGGCGGAGAAGACCGCGGTGATGCGCGCGTTCGCGGCCGGCCAGATCGACGTGCTGGTGGCCACCACGGTGATCGAGGTCGGTGTCGACGTGCCCAGGGCCTCGCTGATGGTGATCGAGCACGCGCAGCGCTTCGGCCTGGCGCAGCTGCACCAGCTGCGCGGCCGCATCGGCCGCGGGAGCGAGAAGAGCTTCTGCGTGCTGCTGTACGACGAGCCGCTGTCGGAAGCGGCGCGCGAGCGGCTGAAGATCGTCTACGAGTCGACCGACGGCTTCGAGATCGCCCGCCGCGACCTGCAGCTGCGCGGGCCGGGCGAGTTCCTCGGGGCGCGGCAGTCGGGCGTGCCGCTGCTGCGCTTTGCCGATCTGGAGCGCGACGTGGAACTGCTCGAGCGCGCCCGCGAGGTGGCGCTGCAGATGCTGGCCTGTCATCCCGAGCAGGCGGCCGCGCACGTGCAGCGCTGGCTCGGCGCGCGGGCCGAGTACCTGGTCGCGTGAACGCGCCGGGCCGCCCCAAGCGCGAATCCTTCGAGCGACAGCGGGAAGGTAGCCCGGTGACGGCCGCGGCGCGGCCTATGATTCCCCTGTCCGGGCGAGCAACACGTCCCTGCCATGACACTGACCGAACTCAAGTACATCGTCGCCGTCGCCCGCGAGAGGCACTTCGGGCGCGCGGCAGAAGCCTGCTTCGTCAGCCAGCCGACGTTGTCGGTGGCGATCAAGAAGCTGGAGGACGAACTCGGCGTGGTGCTGTTCGAGCGCGGCAGCAGCGAGGTGTCGCTGACGGCCTCCGGCGAGCGCATCGTGGTGCAGGCGCAGCGCGTCCTCGACGAGGCGGCGCGGGTGAAGGAACTGGCCAAGCAGGGCAAGGATCCGCTCAGCGGCGCGCTGCGGGTGGGCGTCATCTACACGATCGGCCCGTACCTGCTGCCGACGCTGATCCGGCAACTGGTGCGCGATACGCCACAGATGCCGCTGCTGCTGAACGAGAACCTGACCGTCAAGCTGCTCGAGCTGCTGAAGAACGGCGAGATCGACGCGGCGATCCTGGCGCTGCCGCTGCCGGAGTCCGGCGTGATGATCCAGCCGGTGTACGACGAGCAGTTCATCGTCGCCGTGCCGCGCTCGCATCCGTGGGCGAAGAAGCGAGCGGTGTCCGCCGATGACCTGAAGAAGGAGACGATGCTGCTGCTCGGCAGCGGGCACTGCTTCCGCGACCAGGTGCTCGAGGTTTGCCCGGAACTGGCGCGCTTTTCTTCCGGCGCCGAGGGGATCCAGAAGACCTTCGAAGGCTCTTCGCTGGAGACCATCCGCCACATGGTCGCCTCCGGCCTCGGCGTCACCGTGCTGCCGATGAGTTCGATCCCGGAGAAGCTGCCGCGCGACTCGCTGATCGCCTATGTGCCGTTCAGGAAGCCGGTGCCGGACCGGCGGGTGGTGCTGGCCTGGCGCAAGAGCTTCACCCGCGGCGCGGCGATCGAGGCGCTGCGCAAGGCGATACTGAAGTGCCCGCTGCACGGCACTGAGAAGCTCGACCTGCCTGCCGAGTCATCGTGAATGGCTATCGCTGCCTTGGGAAACAACAATTGGTCGGTGCGGCGGCCGGCCGGTAAGATTTCTCGTCAGTTGGACCCCGACACGGAGAATGCGAATGGCCAGGAAGAAACCGGAAACGAAGGCAGCCGCCGAGACGGCGCCGGCGATCGACATCGGCCTCAGTGCCAAGGACCGCGAGAAGGTGGCCGACGCGCTGTCGCGCCTCCTGGCCGACACCTACGGCCTGTACCTGAAGACGCACAACTTCCACTGGAACGTGGAAGGGCCGATGTTCAACACGCTGCACCTGATGTTCATGGATCAGTACACGGAACTGTGGAATGCGCTCGACGCGATCGCCGAACGAGTCCGTGCGCTCGGCTACCCGGCGCCGGGCAGCTACAAGGCGTTTGCCAAGCTCAGTTCGATCGAGGACTGCGAGGGCGTGCCCGAGGCAATGGCGATGGTGCGTGAACTCGTCAAGGGCCACGAGGCCGTCGCCCGCACCGCCCGCGCGGCGTTCGCCCCGGCCGAGAAGGCCGGCGACGAGTCTTCAGCCGATCTGCTGACGCAGCGGCTGCAGATTCACGAAAAGACTGCCTGGATGTTGCGCAGCCTGTTGAAATAGGTCTGCACTGGGAACCGCGCGCCGACCCGATGCCGGCGCGTATCACGTCAAGCCTCGATCCGCTTGCCGCTGTCCGGATCGAACAGGTGCATGTGCGCGGCGCCGAAGCGCAGCGGCAGATGGCCTTCGCGGGCCGTGACCGACGTGTGCAGCCGCGCGGCCACGCGCGCGCCGCGCTTGTCGGCGCCGAGGTGGCCGTAGACGAGCGAGTCCGACCCCAGCAGTTCGATGAAGTCGATGTCCGGCTGCAGCGCGGCGGCGCTTGCTTCGCAACTTTCCAGGTGCTCCGGCCGCACGCCGAGCAGCACATTGCGGCCTTCCAGTGACGGGCGCGGCTCGGGCAGCCGCACGCGAACGTCGCCGTCGCCGGCGAGGATGCTGCCGTTGTCCCTGATCACCCCCGGAACGAGGTTCATCGGCGGTGAGCCGATGAAGCCAGCCACGAACGTGCTGGCAGGCTTGCCGTAGACCTCCAGCGGCGCGCCGATCTGCTCGGTCCGTCCGGCGTTCATCACTAGCATGCGCTGCGCCAGCGTCATCGCCTCGACCTGGTCGTGCGTGACGTACAGGGTGGTCGTCTTCAGCCGCTGGTGCAGCGCCTGCAGCTCGCTGCGCATCTGCACGCGTAGTTTGGCATCGAGGTTCGAAAGCGGCTCGTCGAACAGGAAGACCAGCGGCTCGCGCACGATCGCGCGCCCCATCGCCACCCGCTGGCGTTGCCCGCCGGAAAGCTCGCGCGGCCGGCGCGCGAGAAGGCTGGACAGTTCGAGGATTCCGGCGGCGCGCTGCACGCGCGCGTCGATGTCGGCCTTCGAACGCTTCTGGATCTTCAGGCCGTAGGCCATGTTGTCGTACACGCTCATGTGCGGATAGAGCGCGTAGTTCTGGAACACCATGGCGATGTTGCGGTCCTTGGGCTCGAGGTTGTTGACCACCCGCCCGCCGATGTCGATCTCGCCCGAGGTGATCGTCTCCAGCCCGGCGACCATGCGCAGCAGCGTCGACTTGCCGCAGCCGGACGGCCCGACCATAACGACGAACTCGCCGTCGCGTACGTCCATGGAGACGCCCTCGATGACCTGGACGGCGCCGAAGGACTTGTACACGTTCCGGATCGAGACCCCGGCCATCACTTCTCCGTTTCCACCAGGCCTTTGACGAACCACTTCTGCATCAGCAACACCACCAGTGCCGGCGGCAGCATGGCCAGCATGGCGGTGGCCATCACCAGGTTCCATTCGTTGGCGGCGTCGCCGCCAACGATCATCCGCTTGATGCCGATCACCACCGTGTACATCGACTCCTCGCTGGTGATCAGCAGCGGCCACAGGTACTGGTTCCAGCCGTAGATGAACTGGATCACGAACAG
>Ga0209450_10001259_pt1 | contig 12729 bp, 12 predicted proteins | sample FrelakmetLWP11LW_FD_187149 | JGI IMG/M metagenome (GOLD analysis project Ga0209450, IMG submission 187149) | Freshwater lake sediment microbial communities from the University of Notre Dame, USA, for methane emissions studies - LWP11 LW (SPAdes)... | ecosystem: Environmental > Aquatic >... | reverse complement strand
CCAACAATCAGATACCTCAATTGCAATTGGGTTTCAAGCGGGACAGGGAACACAACAGAGAAGTTGTATAGCCATTGGTAGAGATGCTGGACGAACCAATCAAAGGTCAGGTGCGATTGCTATTGGCTTTGAATCAGGTAGTTTATCTCAAGGAACAAATGCGATTGCGATTGGAATTTCAGCAGGTCTTACACTTCAAAGGTCAGGTGCAATTGCTATTGGATGGGAAGCTGGTTCAAGTAATCAATCCACAAATGCGATTGCTATTGGTGTTTTAGCGGGAAAAGTGAGTCAAGGCACCAATACAATTGCGATTGGTATTAATGCAGGTCAAACTAACCAAGGAACTAGGGCTGTTGCAATCGGTGAATCTGCGGGTTCCGCAAATCAAGGACAATTTTCTATTGCCCTAGGGTTCCAAGCTGGTCTAACCAATCAGGCATCTAACAGTATTGTAATTAATGCTAGAAATACCAATTTAAATGCTGGAACTACTGGATTATTTATTGCTCCGATCAGAGATCTTTCAAAAAATATTATTTTATGTTATGACCTATCCACCAATGAAATCACTTATTCTTTGGTAAGTAATGTCGTTTCTGGCATAACTGGACCAGCCGGGGCACAAGGAGCACAAGGATTTCAAGGCCCAACAGGACAAGGCACTCAGGGTGCTCAAGGGCCTACTGGTCCTATTGGACTAACAGGTCCACAAGGAAATACTGGAACTTTTGGATTAACCGGTGCATGTTTTGGTGATTATATTTATTGGGATGGTTCAAACTGGATTGTGGGATCTCAAAATATAACAATAGGTTGTAACGCAGGAGTATTTAATCAAGGCACAAACGGAGTTTCACTTGGTAATTCTGCTGGATCTAGCAATTTGGCATCTTATGGTGTTGCAATAGGAAACCAGGCTTCCTATTTAAATGATTTAAATGCTGAAACTCAAATATTTAATAGTATACAGTTAACTTCAACAGTATGGCAACCTTTGGGAACAACTGTTGAATCTTTACTTCCTTCATTTTATATAGATGGTGCACTGCCAGTAACTATATCTTTTGTGACAATTAGATATATCAATGAAGCCTTATCTGCTCAGCCTAAACCACCTCTGAGTTTGACGATAGAGATTTATGGGGATTCCTTTTCGACACCCGATTTTGGTAATCTTATCTTTAGCGAACAAGGTTCTATTAATTATCAAAACACCTCAAATTCAATTCTAATAGGTTTTCCAGTTGGAGTTCAAGTGACACCTGGTTACTATTGGATTAAATTATATACATCTGTTTCCAATAGATGGCAAATCAAATGGGCCACAGGAAACGTCGGTGGATTGGGTGTTTTCGAAAATTACTATTACAGTGAAGATGATATGATTTCTTACCCTAATGATGTTGATGGAACTGGATGTGCTAATTTTGAGGTCACCTTAGCCGGAACCGTGACAAATACAATTGCAATAGGTAACCAGGCTGCTTACAACAATCAAAATCAAAATGCGATCGCAATTGGATATAATGCAGGTTACTCGAGTCAAGGACAGAATTCTATTGCAATCGGGGCGTTGGCAGGATATACATCTCAAGCAAGTAATAGTATTATTCTAAATGCAACAGGATCACAATTGAATGCTGCAAACAATGGGTTTTTTGTGGCTCCAATTCGAAATTTGTCAAAAAATTTAACATTATGTTATGATATATCAACCAATGAAATTACCTATACTTCATCTGGTAGTGCCGCTAGTGTTTTTGTATTAAAACTAATAACACAAAATATACCAGTATTGGGTGGAGCCCCATTTACTGTTCCCGTGAATACTGTAAATGCAAATGCAATTCTAGTAGCAAATAATGGGTTTACTAGGTCAGCAGCAGATATAATTACTTATTCAGGTTCTTCCACAAAAACATTTGGTGTAAACATTTATGCTTCAATATATTCTACTAATGCTGGATATTTTGCACTACAACTTGCTAAAAATGGCACAACAGCTATTAATCAGGCCTATATAACAACGACTGCAGCAACAAACTATGAAATGACTTTTTATAGCACTGTTACACTAAGTAATGGTGATTATATTTCTATACAAGGAGATAATGGTGGAGGATTCGGTGCTCCTCAAATGGTAGCTACAGCTAGTGCACCAAATTTAACACTAAGCACTCCAACTACTCCATTCCAAATAGAAATACGTGAAATTATATAATCAGCGTTGAAATCGAATAAAATATTAAAATGGAATTTAATTGTTATATTCAAAAATAAATATAACAATATAAAAATGGGTTATGGGAATATGCAATCGCATTGTCCTTCAGACTGCACAACTTTAGTAAGAGGTGTGATTGGTCCAATTGGACAAAAGGGTTCAAGAGGACCAAGAGGATGCACTGGACCTAGAGGAGCTACTGGTGTTACTGGCGCTACTGGTGTTACTGGAGCTACTGGACCTCGAGGTGCTACGGGTTCATTAGAACCCAATGGAAATTGTTGGGGTGATTACATTTACTGGAATTCAGAATCATCAGAATGGGATGTGGGAAGTAAAAATATAACACTTGGATGTGAAGCTGGTCATTATAATCAAGGTGACTGTGCTGTTGCTTTGGGAAACCATGCTGGAAGCACAGGACAAGGTGACTTTGCTGTTGCTATAGGAAATCAAGCAGGTTCAACAGGTCAAGGAAAGTACGCCATAGCCATAGGAAGTCAGGCCGGTCTGACAGGTCAACACGAAAAAACAATTATCATCAATGCAACTGGAGATCCGTTAAATTCAGAAGATGTGAGTCGATGTTATATTAAACCTATTAGAGAATTTGAAAATAATTTTGGTCTTTTATATGACCCAAGTTCGGGAGAAATTACTTATAGTGAAATTTTATTATTTGAGGGAACATTAAATTTTAATACAAATGTTCAGGATGCATCGAATGTGCAATATAGAATTCAAAAAATAAATGATAGTGTAATATTTGATTTTGGAAATATTGAAATCAATTTATCTTCAAATGGTTCGGGAAATAATTTAACTTCAACAAATGGTATTCCTATAGAATTCAGACCAAACATAACTAAAAATAGCTCTACTCTTGGATACATAGGTTCAACCAAGACTATTTTTTATGTTTTTGTTCAAAACGATGGAAAAGTTACCATCACACCATGGATACCTGATCCTGGAATGATAATGGCAGGAACCACTTATATATTTTTTGCTTTTCAAATGGTTTGGACAAAATAGAATCATGTTATATTTGTCAAAAATAAATATAACAATATAAAAATGGGATACGGAAATATGCAAATTTGTTGTCCACAAGAATGCACTCCACCAAGAAGTATTATGGGACCTATAGGTCAAAGAGGTCCAAAAGGCCCGGTTGGACATACTGGTGCTCAAGGTTTACAAGGACCTACTGGGTTAGACGGTAGCACTGGTATCCAAGGTCCAACTGGTCCAACTGGTATCACTCTTCCAGGACCCACAGGACCTACTGGTTCACCTGGACCCACAGGACCTACTGGTCCTATAGGATCAATCGACCCTCCAGGGGAATGCTGGGGAGACTACATTTATTGGGATGATACACAAATTCCACCAAGATGGGTAGTTGGGAATGTAAACATAACATTGGGGTGTGGTGCAGGACAATTCAATCAAGGCTTATATGCAGTCGCTTTAGGGTTTGAGGCTGGATATACAGGTCAAGGAGTAGAATCGGTTGCTATAGGATATCAAGCTGCTCAGAATAATCAAGGTTCTTATGCAGTGGCCTTGGGAACATATGCAGGATATACTGGTCAAGGTGAAGCTGCAGTAGCTTTAGGATTTAATGCAGGCTCTACATTTCAAGCACAAAATGCTGTTGCAATCGGACATCAAGCTGCTCAGTTCAGACAGGGATTCGGTTCAGTTGCACTAGGTTACGGTGCAGCACAATTTGACCAATCGGATAACTCTGTAGCCATTGGAAATGGTGCAGCTCAGTTCACACAATCTAGCTATTCGGTGGCTATTGGAACTGGATCAGGTTATGCTAATCAATCATCTGAAAGTGTATCGATTGGATATAATTCAGGTTTTAACTCTCAAGGATTTCAAGCAATTGCTATTGGACCACAAGCAGCTTCGATATCTCAGGGAGTGCAAGCAGTTGCAATTGGTTCATTTGCTGCTTCTGATTTTCAAGGCACAGAAGCAATAGCCATTGGTAAAGAGGCTGCACTTAATAATCAGGGAACAAAATCTATAGCGATTGGTTCATTAGCTGGAAGAAATGACCAATCTGGAAACGGTATTGCAATAGGAACGGAAGCTGGAAGTGATTTTCAAGGTAATGAAAGTATAGCAATAGGTTCCTTATCAGGAAAAGGAAATCAAGCAGAGCAATCTATTGCTATCGGTGCTTCATCTGGATTTAATCGTCAACAAACTCAAGCTATTGCAATTGGTTCATTTGCTGGTTATGAAAGACAGGGTAGAGATAGTATTTCGATTGGTGCAAATGCAGGATTAACGGAACAATCCTCAGGTGCTATAGCCATTGGTCTCAACGCGGGTTCTATTACTCAAAATTTTGGTGCTATAGCTATAGGTTTAAACGCTGGTCAAACTAGTCAAGGGGTTTATAGTATCGCTATAGGTGCAAATGCAGGTAGTGATGGATTATCTCAATCTGATAATTCTATTATTATCAATGCAACTAGTTCACCCTTAAATAATTCATCCAATCCTAATAGTTTTTATGTGGCTCCAATAAGAAACCAAACACAGTCGAATGTTTTATTTTATGATATTATTAGCTCGGAAATTACTTATGGAGAAAATCCGTTAATTCCTATTCCAGTTCCAATATATAATTTTAATTATAACTATTTAAATACATTTTCCGATTCAAGTTTTAATGTTACCAACTCTGTACAGGACATTAGTTTTTCACAGATAGATTTAGTAAGTAATTTTTCATATGGTGGCCCACCTCCTCCAGTTGTAGATTTTCAATATATAGGTTCCTCAGGTGTTTTTAGAATTTCTATTATTGCATATGCCAAAAAGATTTCCACAGACACTTATCTTCAAATAAGAATATTAAAAAATAGTAGCACAATAGCAACAGGACAGGTTTATGTTGATAGTTTAGATGGAAATATTTTAAGTATAAATCAGTTAAATCAAATAGATGCTAACGATGTTATAAAAGTTCAAGCTATTTGTTCTACTGGAACAAGTTGTTTGATTGATAGTCTTCCCAGTGTAGGATCAAATTCGACCAACTCTATTGTTCTATCTATTAATGAAGTTGGTGGAAATTTAACTTCATCTATTATATAAAATTTAAAATTTCAACAAAACATATATTTGTGTAAATATATATTTTAATCATTTTATTTATTTAGATACATTCTTCTCTCAACATACAAATATCTCCATTACATTCCATTTTACTTTCACAAGGTTCTTTTGTTTCACCTTTTTCTTGCAGAGCTTCCTGTGTCTCTTCGTTTGTCTCTTCCTGTGCCTCTTCTTGTGCCTTCATTTCCAGGTGTCTCAAATGTTGTTTTCGATTCTTCCACAACATATACAAGCTGGAACCTCGTTCATTGTTCAACAAAAACTTCATATTTCTTTCTAAATTCTTCTTATTCAAAGTCAAATCAGCTTTCGAATTGTGCTTTCGTTCATAATCCAAGGCCAACTGCATCAACTTTTTCGCTCGAGCTGAAAGAATCTCTTCCATTTCTTTATCATCTTGTCCTTTGCCGAACCATGAACACAACCATTCACAAAGAGTATCTCGATTCAAGAAGAACTGCTTATAGTATCCAAATACTTCACGTTGTCGATGGAGGGGAACAGATAACACAAAGTGTTTCCACAAATTTCTAAATTTCTTTTGCCAATCAGGGGCCACGGCTCTCTTTCCTCGATTCCAAAACATAATTTGTCCGTCCTCAGCTTCCATTTTCTTATTTTCTTCATACTCCAACCAAGGATATTTCATCTCATACTCTGCATCATTCAAATAAGCTTCACTAGACAAGCAATAAAATTGATGCAACAAGTTAGGGTCTTCATTTCTCATTCTTGAACGATGGTCATAGGATGGGGAAACAAATCGATACAACTGTTCTCTTCCAGAACTTTCATCTGTAACATAGGCAATCACAAATTCACCAGACCCAGTTCGAATATCATTGGCATACTTGTTTCCATATCCCAACAAAAGATGTCGATTCACATCATCCAAACTTAGGGAACTTGGACAATAGGGAATCTTGCTTCCAATGGCTGCCTCAAACATGTCCGTCGTGATAAAAGGTGCATCATATCTTGTTTTGGAGCTACCATAAGTTGTCCAGTCAACTTCTTCGTGTGGATAGACACATGATTCTTTTGTAAAGCAAGGAGAGGAACCAAGGAAGACCAAATATCCAGTTTCAATCTTTTGTTTGGTGCACAAGAGCATATCTGGATGAACCACAATAAAAGTTAAGAAATGAGAACTATAATTTTTAGTTGAATCAAAAGCTTTTTCAAAAATGCTTTCACCACCAAGTTCCTTGAACATTTCCAAAAAGGTTTTCTTGGTTCCCCATCGAGACTTGGTGCAGTCCAGACGTCGATTGGTAGAACAATAGATTTTTCCTGCATTTTTGTAAATGCGAAGAACAGGACCTTCAAATCCATAAGAGAACCTCATGTTTTGTTGTTCAAGAACAATTTGTTTACCTTCTGCATCATCAAAAGTCATTTTACCATTTTCGAAATGCATCATTGGAGTAAGAACTGAATTAATTCTTCCAAAACAGGGAACAACGACTTGTTTGGTATTCAAATCCACTACCAACCCTCGGAGGTCGGGATATCTTGGAGTCATTTCTTTTTTGGAAGATACGAGACAAAGATTTTCAGATGTTTCAATAGTCCAAGAAGGATCTTCATCAATCGACAGAATTTTGGCGACCTTAGTTCGGATATCGTTATTCAAGTTTGCTTGCATTGGTTCTGAGTTTGTTTTTGATAAGTTTTGTCTCTTTAAAATTTTTGATTTCAAATTTAACAAAAAAATATTATTTTTTCAGAAATCAAATTGAAAAGTAAAAATCCTAAATGCGCAAAGTTTAAAATTTGAAACATGGAAAAACAAGAAAAATATGAAATTGCGAAAAAGCAATTATGTGATATTCTAGAGAAAAAATATGGAAGAAAGTTTTATGAACCAAGGGAAAATCTTCATTATAGTCTTCAAAGTATTTTAAATTGGTTTGGAGAAGAATGTTATTCTGAAAATGGATTGCATTCTGAGAATTTAACATTTCAAAAAAGAATGAAAATATTGGAAATTTTCTTTGAAAAACCTGAATTTTTCCCATATTTAAACTTAAATCTTAATTATTCTTTTGTTGATGAAAAGCTTAGACAATTCTCTTTTTTAGTTTCTCTTTGCGAATCAGACCCTGGGAAACTAAAGTATTTTTATTTCAAGTCGGACAGTAATTCAATTGGATTTTTTACTTTATCCAAAATAAAATTTGAATATTTGGACGATGAAAGAATTCTTGAATTGACAAATCAAAGATTTTACCAAAACTATGAAACGATGAAAAAATTTGTAATTCTAAAGGATTCTCATCCATTTAGTGTAGATAATGACCCACAAAATAAATGGTTCAAATCCAGATTTTTAAGTAAAGAACCCGAACCACCCATGGTGTCCTATCAACAGGTTAAGTATTATTTTAGAAAGTCAGAATGTAACTTTCAAATCGAATTCTCTGATGGTGAACTCTTTTTTTCAAAAGACTTATTATCCAATTGGTCAAGAACAATGTTTAGTTCGATGTTTATGGATGAGTTGTGTAATCCCTGTAATCAAATTATAGTCCAATGTAACAAATCGACTTTTGTTTTATATGTTCTATTTCGCATAACCAATTTTCTGGATTATAGTTTTCCCTCTAACATTATACAAATGGAAGGATTTCCAAAGTTTTCAAAAGGATTTGGAAAAGAATTAATTTTAGACAACATAAAATCCATCTACTTTTTATGTGATTATTTGGATGATAAATCTGCAATCTATCAATTATTGGATTTATTTGATAAAAATGTTACCGATAAATATGAACGCCAAAAATTATATGATGTATTACGAATCTAATTTTTCTTTTCTTTGTAAATAAAAATGTATCATTCACGTCCATCCAATCCTTATCATTCTCTGATAAAAAGGACAGGTAATCCCAATTACTTACAGCCAGTTCAAGAAGATTTCCCTGAAAATGTAGAAAGAGAAATAGAAGAAAACAAATATGATAAATTGGTTAAAGAACATAAAAATGAAAAAACATGGTTATGGGTAGTTTTGGTTTTACTTATTGTTTTGTTTATTTTAATTTTGTTGAATTAATTTGATATCTATAATTTTAAATTATAGAATTATAAAAATGCTCTCTTTGTATATTACCGCTGCCTTGGTTATGATAATCTTGGAATATTTTGTTCTCCTAAGATTATACAAACGTTCCAAGAATCTACAAATTGTATCTATATTTGTAGCTCCTTTAATGATTGTAGTTGGGTTATGGTTAACCTTGTTTATTCAAAAACAATTGAATATTACTCCTGGAAGAATAAATCCCATTGTTAGTTTTATTGTATTTATTGGATTGGAACTTCCTATTGCAATTTATGGATATGACCTTACACCAAACGCTCCTATCCTTGAAAGATGTATTGTCGCCGGAGTTTTTGGAACTACAGCTATTATGATTGCAAGTTCAATTGTCAATAATTATTTTTAGACTTATAAAAATGCTTTCATTATATATAACTTCTGCTTTGGTCTTTTTGTTTTTTGAATACTTCTTCTTGTTAAAAGTTTATAAAAGGTCCAAAAAATTAGAAACGATATCTTTGATTGCTGCTCCTGTGATAACGATTATTGGATTGTGGCTTTCTCTATTTATTCAAAAACAATTTAGTATTACTCCTGGAAGAATCAATCCTGTTGTATTATTCCTAGTATTTGCTTCCCTTGAATTACCACTTTCACTTTACGGTTATGAAATTACACCTAATGCATCCATACTCGAAAGATGTATTGTTGTAGGAACATTTGGAACTGCATCTGTGCTTATCGCAAGTGCTATTCTAGCATTCTTTTAAATTTACAATACACTATCTCACTACGACACGCAACTGACATCACAAATTCTAAAAAATTATGATTTTTAAAATTGGAAAGAACTTAAACATGGATAGATTAAATTCAATTGCTCAACTGGACCCCGAATGGTATATGATAATCGAGAACTTTTTACTTACCAATCCTGAATTTGGACCTTATGTCTATCTTATTCCTTTGAAAAGACCTATACACAATCAGTCACTTCGGCCCAAATATTTTATTGAACACCTTTTGAGATACATATCAGAAACTGGTGTCAATAGCAATTATGCGATGAAACAATGGTCTTTAATCAAAAAATGCCTAGAATCAAATAACTACGATATGGGTATAATGTTATCCTTAATAGGTGACCAACTCCAACCTAAAAAACGCCAAATTTATTCCGATTTATGGGATAAGGTCAAACCTATTGGACCTCTTCACTATACTCTGGACCATCTTCTACAAACTAAAATTAAAGGTGTAGGACAAGGTTGTATTGGACAATTAAAACAATTTTGGTCCACAGACAATAATGCTGTCGAAATTACCGATAGAGGATTTGTTTTAGGGTTTAGCAAGGTATATAATTTAGATAAAAAAGCTACACCAAAACAAATTTCTGAAAAAGTTGGAACTTGGGGTGAAAATAAAATAGTAGGAAGCCTTTTATGCACACAAATTTATCATTATGTACTTTCAAATTAATAAATATGTTTTTAACAAAAAACATATTTAAATTCTTTATCTTCTAATCCCATCTTTATTTTCCACCTCTTAATCGAAGCACCAAATGAATGGTCGATTCTTTTTGAATATTGTAGTCAGAAAGAGTTCTTCCGTCTTCCAGTTGTTTTCCAGCAAAGATAAGACGTTGTTGGTCTCCGGGGATGCCTTCTTTGTCGTGAATCTTTTGTTTCACGGATTCAATAGTATCAGAGGCTTCAACGTCCAAAGTAATAGTTTTACCAGTCAAGGTTTTTACAAAAATCTGCATTTTTCCCTTTTTATTAAACTTTTTATTTTTATGGCATATTTATCAAAAAATAAAAAATTGAAGTTAACTTTGCTATTCTAAACTGAAACATAAATTTTCGAAAATGTTTATTTTTTCAAAAGAAGAATGCAAGAATTTACTATTAAAGAATTATTGAAGACTCATCAAGCTGGACCTCTGGCCAATATACTCCGATACTTAAACAGCAAAGATTTGAAGAAATTATCATTTGTTTTCTCAAGTTCAAGGGAGGAAATGCGGAATCGATACCAATCCTACAAAGAACTTTGCAGTTTAGGAAGAAAAATAGAAACAGTTATCTTTGATTCTAGATATGTTTCATTTGAACCCACCTACATTCAAACTATTATAAAATTTATTGACTCTGTTCAAGGACCTTGGAACCATTTAACCAAAGAACAGACTACCTTTTTGACAAATTTAGAAAAGACAAGAGACCTAAATTTTAACCTGAAAAAGGTAGCAAATAACCTTTATAACCTAAGATTTGGAATCAAACTGGGTGAGAAAGTAAAACAGGACTTATTGGCAGCTTTAGTTATTGACCAAAAATATCGATTCATAAGTATTGTAAAAATAATGGTGAAAAAATACAAAAATTCAAATTATGTCTTATCTATGATGCCCAAAAAAGCAATTGGTGTGGTTATGGGAAATGAAAAACACTATATTTTTATATTTAAATTATACAAGTTATTTGGTATAGACTATATAAAAGAATTAATTTCCAATTTGGACTCGGAACTATTTTTCAAAAATCTGTTTTCTGCTATGAAGTCTTACATTTACAGAGTTGCAAATTTTGACGATGCATATCAAAACTATCGAAGCACTTTTCACTATGATAAAAAGCAACTAGAAAAAATAATCCGAATTGGTTGTAAACTTATAGGATTTATAAGAAATCTTGTGAAAGAATATCACTATATCGATGATAAATATTTTGCTCATCACTTGATTGAATGTATTCAAGATGGCCAACAAGATTTGGAAGATATAATCAAAGACTATGAATCAAATGTAATTCCTGTAAATCAATAAATATTTGTTTTGGTAACAAATATTTACTACAATTTAAAAATGGAAGCTTCACCCAAGAAAACGTCAAAGTCAAGGTCCAAGTCGCGTTCAAAGTCTAGGTCAAGATCCAGGTCAAAGTCCCGTTCTCCAAATAAATTTATAAAAATGGTAGGTCCAGAAGACAATCCGGAAAAGTATGGTCTTATGAGTGAGCTTGGAAAAGGAGTATATGGAACAAACTATAAAGCTAGAAATCTAATCCCTGAAAAAAATGAAGAGGATTACTATGCAGTTAAATTATTACATCCTCCTAAAACAAAACAAAAACAAAACAAGATTAGAGATGATTGGTGGAAAGAAACCAGATGTCTAAAAGATGTTTTAGAAATTTGTAAAAAAGTTGATATTTTATGTTACAAAGATAGTTTTATGACTAAGGACGGTGAGTATGTTATCGTGACAACATTATTGGATGGATATACAACATTATGGAAATATATGTATGAACTCGATTTGCTGGAAGATGAGGATGAAGCTTTTGAAATTTACAAAAAAGTAGTAGATGTAAAAAATGCTTTGACAGATTTATGTATCAATCATTCTGATTTGCATTCCAGTAACATTATGATTCACCCGGATACAAAAGACATCAAGGTTATTGATTTGGGAAGATGTCAAACACCTGAAGAGGAAGTTAAGGAATGGAAACCACCTAGTGAAGATTGGGATTTATATTCGGATGAAGGCAGACTCAAAGAGTTGAGAGAATATTTTATTGACGTTTTGGGATTTGATGAAGAAGATGGAATGTTACTAGAAGAAGATTTTACAAAGCATGCACCTGTAAAAGCTGCAAAACCAGGATGTCAAAGATTATCTGTGAAAAGAGAAAATGAATTTACCCAAAAAGTCAAAGAAGTTATCAAATCATTTGATAATACTAATTTAACATTAGATGAAAAACTAAATAGCTTTGAAGAATTTTTAAAATATTCTACTATGAATAAAGATATATTAGATAATAAAAACAATACAGGTCTTAAAAAATCCATTATACAAAAAGCAAATGAATTTAGGAAATATAGAAATTTTGATGAATATATAAAAATACTTCAGTAACTTCTAGAAAGATATTGAAATGAAGCTTGCACAAATTTATCTTCTGCATTTTTGAGTATTTGTTTTTTAGCAAACTCATAATCATCCATTTTGTTTTCAATAAATTCAGAAAACTGGTCATCATTCATTACATACATTTCTGCATATAAAGAATCCCATTCTTCGATGGGTAAAGAGTAATCTTTCATATCTACAATTTTTCCATACAAGTTTACAATTTTATTGTAATCATTAGTTCGAAAGTATTCGCTAAAAAGTTTATTGAAGCTAAGTTTATAAAGTTTTGGAACTTTTGACATTTTAAATTGTAAATATTATTATCTTTCTATAAAATTTTTCATCGGTTGTGATGAAAAATTAATTCTTTTACTTTTTTCT
>Ga0209450_10001258_pt1 | contig 12731 bp, 11 predicted proteins | sample FrelakmetLWP11LW_FD_187149 | JGI IMG/M metagenome (GOLD analysis project Ga0209450, IMG submission 187149) | Freshwater lake sediment microbial communities from the University of Notre Dame, USA, for methane emissions studies - LWP11 LW (SPAdes)... | ecosystem: Environmental > Aquatic >... | reverse complement strand
CGACGTCACGGGGACCGCCGCCTCGCTCGGCAAGACCGCGGGCAAGGACGCGGCGCACGGCAAGCCGACCTACGTCACGCTGCTCGGCCTCGACGAGGCGAAGCGCCGCGCCGAGTCGCTGCGCCTGGAAGCCCGCGCCGCCCTTGCGCCCTGCGGCGCCCGTGCGCGGCGCCTCGTCGAGCTGGCCGACTGGATCGTCCTGCGGCAGCATTGAGACGATGATGAACCCGCGGCTGCTCGACTCGATCGACGATCCGAAGGCGCTGCGCCGGCTGCCGCGCGCCGACCTGCCGCAGCTCGCCCGCGAGCTCCGCGCGGAGGTGCTGCACGTCGTCGCGGACACCGGCGGACACCTGTCGTCGAACCTCGGCACCGTCGAGCTCACGGTGGCGCTCCATTACGTGTACGACACGCCCCGCGACCGCATCGTCTGGGACGTCGGCCACCAGACCTACGCGCACAAGATCCTGACCGGGCGCCGCGCGGTGATGCACAAGCTGCGGCAGTGGGGCGGACCCTCCGGGTTCCCGCGGCGCAGCGAGAGCGAGTACGACACGTTCGGCACCGCGCACAGCTCGACGTCCATCTCGGCCGCGCTGGGCATGGCGATCGGGAGCACGATGAAGGGCGACGCACGGCGAGTCGTCGCCGTGATCGGCGACGGCGCGATGAGCGCCGGCATGGCGTTCGAGGCGCTCAACAACGCCGGCACGGCCGGCGCGGACCTGCTCGTCATACTGAACGACAACGAGATGTCGATCTCGGAGCCGGTCGGTGCCGTCCACCAGTACCTCGCCAAGGTGCTGTCGTCCCGCTTCTACAACTCGGTGAAGCGGGGCGGCAAGGAAGTGCTGTCGCGCCTGCCTCCGGTCAAGGAGCTCGCCAAGCGCTGGGAAGAGCACATGAAGGGCATGGTGCTTCCCGGCACGCTGTTCGAGGAGCTGGGCTTCAACTACATCGGTCCGATCGACGGCCACGACGTCGACGCGCTGGTGACCACGCTCGCCAACGTGCGCGAGCTCGCCGGCCCGCAGTTCCTGCACGTGATCACGCAGAAGGGCCACGGCTACGCTCGCGCCGAGGATGACCCGATCCTGTACCACGGGGTCGGGCGCTTCGACCTCGCGCAGGGCGTCGTGACGAAACCCGCCGCAAGGCCCGCGTACACGCAGGTCTTCGGCGACTGGCTCTGCGACATGGCGGAGGCCGATCCGCGCCTCGTCGGCATCACGCCGGCGATGCGGGAGGGCTCCGGGCTCGTGCGCTTCTCGAAGGAGCACGCCTCGCGCTACTTCGACGTCGGCATCGCCGAGCAGCACGCGGTCACGTTCGCGGCCGGCCTCGCCTGCGAGGGCATGAAGCCCGTGGTGGCGATCTACTCGACGTTCCTGCAGCGCGCCTACGACCAGCTGATCCACGACGTCGCGCTGCAGAACCTGCCGGTGGTGTTCGCCGTCGACCGGGCCGGGCTGGTCGGTGCCGACGGCGCGACGCACGCGGGCGCGTTCGACCTGTCGTACCTGCGCTGCATCCCCAACCTGCTGGTGATGGCGCCCGCCGACGAGGACGAGTGCCGCAAGCTCCTCACTACCGCGTTTCGCCACGACGGCCCAGCCGCCGTGCGCTACCCGCGCGGTACCGGGCCGGGTGTGGCGATCGAGCCTGCGCTCGAGACGCTGCCCGTGGGCAAGGGCATCGTGCGCCGCGAGTCGCGGCGCCGCGCGCATCGGGTCGCGATCCTCGCCTTCGGCGGGCCGCTTGCCGCGGCGCTCGAGGCGGCCGAAGCCCATGACGCCACCGTGGCCAACATGCGCTTCGTGAAGCCGCTCGACGTCGATCTGGTGCTCGCGCTCGCGCGGGACCACGATGTCCTCGTCACCATCGAGGAGAACGTGATCGCCGGGGGCGCCGGCAGCGCGGTCGGCGAGGCACTCGCGACGGCAGGCGTCGAGGTACCGTTGCTGATGCTGGGCCTGCCCGATCGCTTCGTCGACCACGGCGACCCGGCATTCCTGCTCGGGCAGTGCGGGCTCGACGCCCAGGGCATCGCGGCGGCGATCGGCCGCCGCATCGGACCGCTGGACGCGTCGACGTGGGCGAAGCCCGCGGCGGCGTGAGACGATCCGGATTTCACCGGTCACGCCGCATGAACCGCACCGACCCGCCCGCGCTCCTGCCGATGCCTGACGTGCAGTCGGCGCGCGATCACCGCGAGATTCCGATCGACCAGGTCGGCATCCGCGGCTTGCGCTACCCGTTGCCGATCGCCGACCGTGACGGCGTGCAGACCACGATCGCCGAGTGTGGCGTGTTCGTCGCGTTGCCCGCCGACCGCAAGGGGACGCACATGTCCCGCCTCGTCGCGCTGCTCGAGGAGCGCGCGCAGCCGGGTGCGGTGCCGATCGGCGTCGCCTCGCTCCCCGAGCTCCTCGACACGCTGGTCGCGCGCCTCGACGCGCCCGCGGGACGCGTTACCTTCTCGTTCCCGTTCTTCGTGCGCAAGATCGCCCCGGTGTCCGGCGTGTCGAGCCTGCTCGACTACGAAGCACGCCTCGAGGGCGACCTCGACGACCGCGGCTTTCGTTGCCTGGTCTCGGTCGCCGTGCCGGTGACCTCGCTGTGCCCGTCGTCGAAGGAGATCTCCGACTACGGCGCGCACAATCAGCGCTCGGTCGTGACGATCACCGTGCGGCCGCGCGCAGCGCTCTTCATCGCCGACGTCGTGCGCGTCGCGGAGGAGGAGGCCTCGAGCGAGCTCTTCGGCATCCTCAAGCGCGTCGACGAGAAGTGGGTCACCGAGCGTGCGTACGACAACCCGCGGTTCGTCGAGGACCTGGTCCGCGGCGTCGCGGCGCGCCTCGCGGCCGACCCGCGCGTCGAGGCGTTCGCGGTCGACGCCGAGAACTTCGAGTCGATCCACAACCACTCGGCCTGGGCCCGCATTTCCCGCGGTCTTTGACCGGCCTGCTGCGGGACCGGACGGGTCCGTCCATCGCAGCCCGCCGCAGTCCGTCGCAGCGCTGCGGGTGCCGGACTCCCGGCTTGCCTAGAATGATCGCGTTCCGCCCGGCCGACGCCGCAATGCTCGACGCCCTCCGCACCCGCTACGACGCCTTCGCCAACCGCGTCCTCTGCTCGCTGTCCGAGATCGAGCGCGAGGACGTGCGCTCGTTCGACCGCTGGTTCTACCGCGGCGGCGGCTGGCGCTGGCTGGTCGGCATCATCGCGCTCACGACCGCCGTCGCCTTCGTCGCCTCGAAGCTGCCGTGGAACATGCGCTTCGCCGAGGCCGCGGTGCTGTTCAACCTGCTCGTGCTGACGCTGCTGTGGTCGGGGCTCGCCGCGTGGTTCGGCTACCGCAAGTTCAGTGGCAAGCTGTTCCGCTACATCGTCGTCGGCCCGCTGCTCGCGCTCGTGGGCGCGTTCGTCGGCGCATCCGTCGCGGGTATCGCCAAGGGCGTCGACCCGCTTGCCTGGCTGCAGGACAGCACCAAGGTGCGCCACATCGTCACCGCCGGGCTCGTGTTCGGCGTGCTGTACGTGCTGGTCGTCGCGCTGATCGCGAACCTGCGCAACCGCGAGTACAAGGCGCTCGCGGCGCGCCTCGAGTCGGAGGCGCGGCAGAGCGAGCTCTCGCGGCAGCTCGCCGAGTCGAAGCTGCGCATGCTGCAGCTGCAGATCGAGCCGCACTTCCTGTTCAACTCGCTCGGCAGCGCGCAGCAGCTCGCGGAGAAGGGCGCCCCGGACGCGGCGCGCCTCATTGCCAACCTGATCCGGTTCCTGCGTGCCGCGTCCCCGGCGCTGCGCGAGGACGTGACCTCGCTCGCGCAGGAGCGCACGCTGGTGGAGGCGTACCTCGGCATCATGAAGACCCGTCTCGCCGACCGCCTCGCGTACGCGGTGGACATCCCCGCGTCGCTCGCCGACGCGGTGGTGCCGCCCGGCATGCTGATCACGCTGGTCGAGAACGCGATCAAGCACGGCATCGAGCCGCTGTCCACGGGCGGCCGCATCGACGTTCGCGCCGCGCGGGACGCCGACGGCCGGCTGGTGCTGTCCGTCGCCGACACGGGCACCGGCGTGCACGGCGGCGGCGTCAAGGGACAGGGCATCGGCCTCGCCAACATCCGCGAACGTCTCGCGCTGCTGTTCGACGGGCACGCGGTGCTCGAGCTCGAAGGCAACCTGCCGCGCGGGTTCGTGGCGCGGATCGTGCTGCCTGCCGACGCCATCGCAGCCCGGCCCGACGCGGCGCCAGCCGGCGCGCCGGCGCTCGTCCCGCGCGCGGCTGCACGCTGAGATCACCCACGCCCGCCACGAAAGACGCGAGATGAACACCGAGCAACGACCGACCGCACTGATCGCCGAAGACGAGCCGCTGATGCGCGAACGGCTGAAGGAGAAGCTCGCCGTGGTGTGGCCCGAGCTCGACATCGTCGCCGAGGCGGCCGACGGCGACGAGGCGCTCGCGCTGTTCGACGTGCACCGGCCGCAGATCGCCTTCCTCGACATTCGCATGCCGGGCCGCTCCGGGCTCGACGTCGCGGCCGGCATCGGCGGCGACGCCCACATCGTGTTCATCACCGCCTACGACCAGTACGCGGTGAAGGCCTTCGAGGCCGGCGCGGTCGACTACCTGCTGAAGCCCGTCGAGGAGGACCGGCTCGCGCAGACCGTCGACCGGGTGAGAAAGGCGCTCGGCGCACCACCCGCGGACCTGTCCGCGCTGGTCGCGGACCTCGCGGGCCACGTGCCGCGGACGACGCGCCGGCTGAAGTGGATCAAGGCAGCCGTCGGCAAGCAGATCCGGCTGATCGACGTCGACGACGTCGTGTACTTCCAGAGCGACACCAAGTACACGCGGGTCGTGCTCGCCCAGTCGGAGGCGCTGATCCGCACGCCGCTCAAGGACCTCGCCGGCGAGCTCGATCCCGACCGCTACTGGCAGGTGCATCGCAGCACCATCGTCAACCTCGGGCACGTCGCGAGCGTCCTGCGCGAAGATGCCGAGCGCCAGTTCGTGATGCTCAAGAGCCGGCCGGAAAAGCTGCCGATCTCGCGGCAGTTCACCCATCTCTTCAAGCAGATGTGACCGCGGCGCCGCGCGGGCCAGCCGGCCCGGATCGCGCGCGGCCGGTAGAATCCCCGGTTTGCCGCCCGCACGATGCGACCCGTCGCGATCTTCCGCTTCGCCCCCGGCGACGAGCCCGGCCGCTTCGCCGACTGGCTCGAGGCCGCCGGCCGTCCGCGGCGGCTCTTCGCGCTGCATGACGGTGAGCCCGTTCCGTCGAGCGCGGCGCCCTACGCCGGCATCGGCATGATGGGCGGGCCGATGAGCGTCAACGACCCGCTGCCGTGGGTCGCGCCGATGGAGTTGCTGGTGCGCGACGCCATCGCCCGCGGCGTGCCGGTGATCGGGCATTGCCTCGGCGGGCAGCTCCTCGCGACGGCCTTGGGGGCGCGCGTCCGGCGCGCCGCCACTGCCGAGATCGGCTGGAGCGACGTCGAGCCGTGCGACGCGGCCGCTGCCGACGAGTGGTTCGGCGGACGTCCCCGCTTCGCGATGTTCCAGTGGCACTACGAGACGTTCGATCTCCCCGCGGGGGCGCGCCGCGTGCTCGCCAATCCGTGGACCGCGAACCAGGCCTTCGTCGCCGGCGACCGGCACCTCGGCATGCAGGGTCACGTCGAGATCACCGCCGCCATCGCGCGCGCGTGGGTCGCGCAGTCGGGAGCCGAACTGCCGCCCTGTTCGACGCCGTCGATGCAGTGCGCGGCCGACCTGCTCCGCGACCTCGATGCCCGCGTCGCGGCGTCGAACGCCGTGGCGGACGACGTCTACGCGCGCTGGGCGCGCCATCTGGTGCACTGAGCGCCGAGCCGCGGCGATGGCAGCGATCCACGCACTGCCGGACCAGCTGGTCAACCAGATCGCCGCAGGCGAGGTGGTCGAGCGACCCGCGGCGGCGTTGAAGGAGCTGATCGAGAACAGCGTCGACGCCGGCGCTACGCAGATCGACGTCGACGTCGCGGGCGGGGGCGTGCGGCGCATGCGTGTCGCCGACAACGGGTCGGGCATCGATCGCGAGGACCTGTCGCTCGCGGTCGCCCGGCACGCGACGTCGAAGATCGCGGTGCCGTCCGACCTCGAGGCGATCGCGACGCTGGGCTTCCGCGGCGAGGCGCTCGCCTCGATCGCCGCGGTGTCGCGCTTCGCGATCGCGTCGCGCGCGGCGGCGCGGCCACATGCGTGGCGGCTCGAGGTGGAGGGCGGGACCGTGCGCCCCGTCGCGCCCGTCGCACTGGCGTCGGGCACGACGGTCACGGTCGAGGAGCTCTTCTACAACACGCCGGCGCGGCGCAAGTTTCTGCGCACCGAGTCGACCGAGTGGGCGCACTGCGAGGAGGCGTTCCGCCGGCTGGCGCTCGCCCATCCCGAGGTGGGCTTCACGCTGCAGCACAACGCGCGCGCGCGCGAGCGGCTGCTGCCCGGCGGGCGGCACGCACGCGTCGCGGCGCTCCTCGGCGGCGCGTTCGCGGACAACGCGGCGCGCGTGGAGGTGGACGCCGGCGGCCTCGCGCTCTCCGGGTTCGCGGTGCGTCCCGCGTATGCCGCGCAGGGTGCGACCGCACAGTACGTGTTCGTGAACGGCCGCTTCGTGCGCGACCGGGTGCTTGCCCACGCGCTGCGCGAGGCATACCGCGACGTCCTGCACCACGACCGTGCGCCAACGTACGCGCTCTGGCTCACGCTCGACCCGCGTCGGGTGGACGTCAACGTCCATCCGCAGAAGACCGAGGTGCGCTTCCGCGACTCGGGCGCGATCCACGAGTTCGTCCGCCGCGCGGTGGAGCGCGCGCTGGCGGCATCGGCCGCCGAGCAGCCGGCGGTGTCGGCCGCGGAGAAGCTCGGACTCGCCGCCGCGCGCACGCCGCCGCTCGCGCCCGCGACGGGCTCGCGGGCCGACGTCGCCGCCGGGTTTGCGCCGACGCAGCAAGCCGGGCTGGCACTCGGGACCGCCGAACCGTCGGCGTTCTACGCGCGACTGTTCGGGGCGCGCGGGGACGCAGTGGCGGCAACAGCGCTGCCGGCGACCGGCGACGACCACCCGCTCGGCTTCGCGCTCGCGCAGCTGCACGGTGTCTACGTGCTCGCGCAGAACCGCGTCGGCCTGGTGCTGGTCGACATGCACGCCGCGCACGAGCGCATCGTCTACGAGCGGATGAAGTCCACGGTCGGCACGAACGTGCCTGGGCAGCCGCTGCTGGTGCCGGCGGCGTTCGCGGCGGAAGGCCGCGAGATGGCGGCGGTCGAGGAGCACGCCGGCGCGCTCGCGGCGCTGGGCTTCGACCTCGCCGCATTCGGCCCGGGCACGCTCGGCGTGCGCGGGGTGCCCGCGCCGCTCGCCGACGCGGACCCGGTGGCGCTCGCCCGTGCGGTCTTGCACGACCTCGCCGAATACGGCGGCAGCAACGTGCTCGCCGCGCACCGCGACGAGATCCTCTCGACGATGGCCTGCCACGGCGCGGTCCGCGCGAACCGCAGCCTCACCGTCGCCGAGATGAACGCGCTGCTCCGCGAGATGGAGGCGACCGAGCGTGCCGGGCAGTGCAATCACGGACGCCCGACCTGGTACCAGCTGTCGATCGCCGATCTCGACCGCCTGTTCATGCGCGGCCGATGAGCCCGACGGGCCGCCCCGAGGGCGAATCCGCCCCGAAGCTGACCACGATCCTGCTGATGGGGCCGACCGCGGCGGGCAAGAGCGCGCTCGCCCTCGAGCTCGCGCAGGCGTTCGGCGGCGAGATCGTCAGCGTCGACTCGGCGCAGGTCTACCGGGGCATGGACGTCGGCACCGCGAAGCCCGACCGCGCGACGCGCGGGCGCGTGCCGCACCACCTGCTCGACATCGTCGATCCCACCGAGCCCTATTCCGCTGCGCGCTTCGCCGCGGACGCCAACGCCGCGATCGGCGCCATCCGTGCGCGCGGCCGTGTGCCGATCGTCGCGGGCGGCACGATGCTCTACTTCAAGGCACTGACCGAAGGCCTGTCCGACCTGCCCGGCGCCGACCCGTCGATCCGCGCGGAGATCGATCGCGATGCCGCGACGCGCGGCTGGCCGGCGCTGCACGCGGATCTCGCGCGGGTCGATGCGGCGACGGCAGCCCGCCTCGCTCCCGGCGACGCGCAGCGCATCCAGCGCGCGCTCGAGGTGTACCGCGCGAGCGGAGTGCCGCTATCCGTCCAGCAAGGCCGGCGTGTCGCGCTGCCGCTCGCCGATGCACTGCCGCTCGCGCTGATGCCGTCGGACCGGGCGCGCCTGCACGAAGCGATTGCGCGGCGCTTCGACGCGATGATCGACGCAGGACTCGTCGACGAGCTGGCGGCGCTGCAGCGTCGCTTCGACCTGCGCCCCGAACTGCCGGCGATGCGCGCGGTCGGCTACCGGCAGGCGTGGCGCTACCTCGAGGGAGCGATCGATCACGCGGCCTTCCGCGAGGCGGGCATCGCCGCAACGCGGCAGCTCGCCAAGCGCCAGATGACCTGGCTCCGCGCGACCACGGCGACGCAGTTCGACCCCTTCGATGCCGGCGCGGCTGCGACCGTGCGCGAGACCGTCGGCCGTGCTCTCGGTGCCTGACGGTGGCGAGGCACCGGGCTCATCGGCACGAGCCCCTGTGCTAACCTTGGCAGTTCCCGTCCGCAACGCTGCCGACTTCACGCAATGCCCGGCGCCACCCTCTACGACAAGCTGTTCGACAGCCACGTCGTCCGTACCGAATCCGACGGCACGGCGCTCCTGTACATCGACCGCCACCTCGTGCACGAAGTGACGAGCCCGCAGGCCTACGAGGGCCTGCGCCTCGCCGGCCGCACGCCCTGGCGCACCTCGTCGATCGTCGCGACCGCCGACCACAACACGCCCACGCGCGACTGGGACGCGGGCATCCGCGACCCCATCTCCCGCACGCAGGTCGAGACGCTGGACGCCAACATCAAGGCGACCGGCGCGAAGGCGTATTTCCCGTTCCGCGACCGCCGCCAGGGCATCGTGCACGTGATCGGGCCGGAGCAGGGGGCGACGCTGCCGGGGATGACCGTGGTCTGCGGCGACTCCCACACGAGCACGCACGGCGCGTTTGCCGCGCTCGCCTTCGGCATCGGCACCTCCGAGGTCGAGCACGTGCTCGCCACGCAGTGCCTGCTCACGAAGAAGGCGAAGTCGATGCTGGTCCGCGTCGACGGCCGGCTGGCGCCCGGGGTGACCGCGAAGGATCTCGTGCTGGCGGTGATCGGCCGCATCGGCACTGCGGGCGGCACCGGGCACGCGATCGAATTCGCCGGCAGCGCGGTGCGCGCGCTGTCGGTGGAGGGACGCATGACGATGTGCAACATGGCGATCGAGGCCGGCGCGCGCGCGGGCATGGTCGCCTGCGACGGCACGACGATCGACTACCTGCGCGGCCGCCCGTTTGCGCCGGTCGGCGCCGCGTGGGACCGCGCCAGCGCGTACTGGCGCACGCTGGTCTCGGACGAGGGCGCGCGCTTCGACGTGACGCACGTCCTCGACGGCGCGTCGATCGCGCCGCAGGTGACGTGGGGCACGTCGCCCGAGATGGTCGTGGCGGTGGACGGGCGGGTTCCCGACCCCGACCGCGAGCGCGACGCGACCCGTCGCGACGGCATGGAGAAGGCGCTGTCGTACATGGGGCTCACGCCGAACACGCCGATGACCGATATCCGCGTCGACAAGGTGTTCATCGGCTCGTGCACGAACTCGCGCATCGAGGACCTGCGGCAGGCCGCCGCGGTCGCCCGCGGCCGTCGCGTCGCGCGGAACGTGAAGCTCGCGATGGTGGTGCCCGGCTCCGGGCTCGTCAAGGCGCAGGCCGAGGCCGAGGGGCTCGATCGCGTGTTCCGCGACGCGGGCTTCGAGTGGCGCGAGCCGGGCTGCTCGATGTGCCTCGCGATGAACGACGACCGGCTCGAGCCGGGCGAGCGGTGCGCGTCGACCTCCAACCGCAATTTCGAGGGGCGGCAGGGTGCCGGCGGCCGCACCCACCTGGTCAGCCCGGCGATGGCCGCCGCAGCCGCCGTCGAGGGGCATTTCGTCGACGTGCGTCGACTATCGTGAGGAAAGGAGCCACCGGAATGCTGAAGCAACTCGCCGCTCTGTTCGCGCTCGCCGGCCTGGTGTTCGGTCTTGCCGGCTGCAATACGCTCGAAGGCGTCGGCCAGGACGTGCAGGCCGGCGGCAAGGCGATCGAGAAGGCCGCGAAGACCAGGTAGGCGACGCAACTGCCCGCACGCCTCGCCACGCCCACCGCAGGTCCCGACCATGCAACCCTTCACCGTCCACGAGGGACTCGTCGCGCCACTCGACCGCGCCAACGTCGACACCGACGCGATCATCCCCAAGCAGTTCCTGAAGTCGATCAAGCGCTCGGGCTTCGGCCCGAACCTGTTCGACGCCTGGCGTTATCTCGACCGTGGCGAGCCGGGCATGGACCCCGCGACGCGGCGTCCCAATCCCGACTTCGTGCTGAACCAGCCGCGTTACCGCGGCGCGTCGATCCTGCTCGCGCGCACCAACTTCGGCTGCGGCAGCTCCCGCGAGCACGCGCCGTGGGCGCTCGAGGACTTCGGCTTCCGCGCGCTGATCGCGCCGTCGTACGCCGACATCTTCTTCAACAACTGCTTCAAGAACGGGCTGCTGCCGATCGTGCTCCCGGAAAGCGCGGTCGACCGGCTGTTCCACGAGGCGGCGGCGTTCCCCGGGTTCCGCCTCGTCGTCGACCTCGAGCGGCAGACGGTCGGCACGCGCGACGGCGCGCTGTCGTACGCGTTCGACGTCGAGCCGTTCCGCAAGCACTGCCTGCTGCACGGCCTCGACGACATCGGGCTCACGCTCCAGCACGCGGACGCGATCCGCGCGTTCGAGGCGCGGCGGCTCGCCGACCAGCCCTGGCTCGCATGATCCGCACGACGGATTGCGACCCCGCGACCACCTCCATTCCATGAAGATCGCCATCCTGCCCGGGGACGGCATCGGCCCCGAGATCGTCGCCGAGGCGGTCAAGGTGCTCGGCGCGCTGCGGCGTGAGGGCCTGCCCGTCGAGACCGAGCACGCGCCGATCGGCGGCGCCGGCTACGACGCCGCGAAGCACCCGCTGCCCCCGGCGACGCTGGCGCTCGCCCGATCCGCCGACGCCGTGCTGCTGGGCGCCGTCGGCGGACCGCGCTACGACACGCTGCCGCGGGAGCTGCGGCCGGAGCAGGGCATCCTCGGCATACGCAAGGCGCTCGCGCTGTTCGCCAATCTGCGTCCCGCGATGCTCTATCCGGAGCTCGCCGCTTCGTCGACGCTGAAGCCCGAAGTGGTCGCCGGCCTCGACATCGTCATCGTGCGCGAGCTGACCGGCGACATCTACTTCGGGCAGCCACGCGGGCGCCGCACCAACGCGCACGGCGAGGCCGAGGGCTTCGACACGATGCACTACAGTGTCTCCGAGGTCGAGCGCATCGCACGCGTCGGCTTCGAGACCGCGCGCAAGCGCTCGCGCAGGCTGTGCTCGGTCGACAAGGCGAACGTGCTCGACACCTCGATACTCTGGCGCGAGGTGGTGACGAAGCTTGCCGCCGACTACCCGGACGTCGCGCTGTCGCACATGTACGTCGACAATGCCGCGATGCAGCTCGTGCGGGCGCCGAAGCAGTTCGACGTGATCGTCACCGGCAACCTGTTCGGCGACATCCTCTCCGACGAGGCCTCGATGCTCGCCGGATCGATCGGCATGCTGCCGTCGGCCTCGCTCGACGCGAACGGCAAGGGACTCTACGAGCCGATCCACGGCTCGGCACCGGACATCGCGGGCCAGGACCGCGCCAACCCGCTCGCGACGATGCTGTCGCTGGCGATGATGTTCCGCCACACCTTCGCGCGCGGCGACGTCGCCGACCGCATCGAAGGCGCCGTGAGGGCCGTGCTCGCGCAGGGGCTGCGCACCGGCGACATCGCGCTGGCTGGCGAGCCGGTCAGCGGCACGCGGGCCATGGGCGACGCGGTCGTTGCTGCGCTGCAACAGGGCCGTTGAGGCCGTGCTATGATCGCTCGCATGTCCCGCCGACGCATCGCGCGCGTACTGTCGTCTGCCCCGAGGGCGGCGCGGTGCTTCGCGACGGTGGCCACGGCGACGAAAGCGTCGACGCTCACGACGACCTGACGGTCGCGTCCGCCTCCGCTTCGTCCCCGCGAGCGGCGGGGATGCCCGAAGGCGACATGCGGGGCAACAGCATCGACGGCAGGGTGGCGCCGTCCTACCCCGAAGGTGAAACCAATGCGTGTCGGATTCGTCGGTTGGCGCGGCATGGTCGGCTCCGTCCTGCTTTCGCGCATGCAGGAAGAGCGCGACTTCGACCTGATCGAGCCGCTGTTCTTCTCCACATCCGCTGCGGGCGGCACGGGCCCCGCGGTCGGGCGCCACGCGCCGTCGAAGCTGCGCGATGCCGGCGACCCGTCCGCGTTCAAGGGCCTGGATGCGATCGTCACCTGCCAGGGCGGGGACTGGACCGCGCCGATGTTCCCGAAGCTCCGCGACGCGGGCTTCGACGGCTACTGGATCGACGCCGCGTCGACGCTGCGCATGAAGGACGACGCGGTGATCATCCTCGACCCGGTCAATCGCGGCGTGATCGACGCCGCACGTGCGAAAGGCGTGAAGAACTAC
>Ga0209450_10001257_pt1 | contig 12734 bp, 13 predicted proteins | sample FrelakmetLWP11LW_FD_187149 | JGI IMG/M metagenome (GOLD analysis project Ga0209450, IMG submission 187149) | Freshwater lake sediment microbial communities from the University of Notre Dame, USA, for methane emissions studies - LWP11 LW (SPAdes)... | ecosystem: Environmental > Aquatic >... | reverse complement strand
CACGGGGCACATTTTGCCCGAGAGCGTAAAGCTGGCCGGTGCGGCTGGCACACTGCTGAATCATTCCGAAAGACGTCTGACGAGGGAAGTGCTGGCGGCCAGTATTAAGCGGGCCAAGGAACTGGGGCTGATAACGATTGTGTGTGCCAAAGATCCCGAGGAAGGCGCGAGTTTTTTGGAATTTGGTCCTGATTTGATTGCCGTGGAACCACCCGAACTGATCGGCGGAGATATTTCGGTTTCATCCGCCCAGCCGGACATTATTAAAAATGCCGCCAAACTGATTGGCAGTGATAAATTGTTGGTAGGAGCAGGGGTAAAAAACGGAAAAGATGTCCGCATCGCGATTGAACTGGGTGCAAGGGGCGTACTACTCGCCAGCGGAGTCACCAAAGCAAAAGACCCGAAAGCCGTACTGTTGGATTTGGTGTCGGGACTTAAATAGGCAGAACTGAATTTGCTGTCGCCTCTTCGATAGTGGTGGCTTGTTTGAGTGTGTAGGGGCCAACCATCGTTCGCTGAAGAGCCGAAAGATATCCGCCCGTCCCAAGCGCCTGGCCAAGGTCGCGGGCCAGCGAACGGACGTAAAAACCTTTACCGCTGCGCACGCGAAGTCTGACGACCGGCCACTGGAAGGCCAGAATTTCGATTTCGTGGACTTTGACTTTGACCGACTCAAGTTTGACCTCCTGACCTTTGCGAGCCATGGCGTAGGCCCGTTTTCCGTTCACTTTTTTTGCCGAAAACTGCGGAGGCATCTGATCGATTTCGCCTTCAAATCTTTTTAAAGCTGTTTCAATTTCATCTCGCGATTTTTTTTCGGCATCCGGCGTAAATACAATTTCACTTTCGGCATCATCGGTGGCCGTGGTGGCACCTAAAGTAATTTCGGCAATGTATTCTTTGTCGTAGCCCGTCATCTCCTGAACCTTTTTGGTGGCCGCCCCCAAACAGAGAACCAGAACACCGGTAGCCATCGGGTCGAGAGTTCCCGTATGTCCGATTTTTTTGACGCCCAGCTTGCCACGAAGTTTGGCGACCACATCAAACGAGGTCCATTCTTTCGGCTTGTCGATTACGAGGATGCCGTCGATTTTAGTGAATATCATTGGGCTCATATTGTTTGAAACAGGGGGATGGAGGTAGTAGAAAAAGTAATATTAGTGGAACAATGTTCGGACAATGTCCCAGCATTAGTGGAACAATATTGGATAAAAAGCGGATTACTCGCTCGTCGGGCAAGTTTGATTCAGGAATATTTTTGGATAATTTCCCGAACGACCTCACGCTCGTCCCAGGGAATCGGACCTTCGTTCATAGAGCGGGTTTGGAAGGAACCCATGCCGGTCACCGCGATTACGTCGTCTTTTTGGGCATGCTGAACGGCGTATTCAATGGCCTTGTAGCGGTCTTCAATCAGCTCCAGTCCGTGTCCCAATTTTTTCACTTTCTTCGCGCCCTCCAGTACTGCCTGCATGATTACTTGAGGATTTTCGGTGTAAGGTTCTTCGTCGGTCACAATGCAAAGATCACAATACGAGGCGACAAGCTTACCCATGATCGGTCGCTTTTCTTTGTCACGATCTCCACAACTGCCAATGAGACCGATGATTCGTCCTGTCGTCGTCTTTTTTAACACGCTGTAAAATTTTTCGAGGGCATCAGGCGTCAGGGCAAAGTCCACGATCACTTCAAATCCGCGCGGACTTTTAATTCGCTCCATACGACCGGGAACACTTTCAAACGATTCGAGGCCATTTTTGATTTCTTCCAAAGAAAGTTTGCAGGCAAGTGTTGCGCCCGTGGCCGCCAGCGCGTTCTCAACGTTGTATCCGCCCACCAAGGGTAAATCGACACCTACTGTGCCGCCCTGATACTTGAGGGCGAAACGGGAATTGTGTTTGGTATAAGTGATATCAGTTGCTTGTAAATCTCCTTGTCCAAGACCGTAGGCAATATTCACAGGACATGGAACTGCACGGAAATCATTATAAAACTGATCGGCCGTATTCAGGACGAAGGCGCGGATATGGGGAATTTTCTGCAGATCGGAAGGCTCGGCGCGTTTACAGTTTTTGGAAACGGTTTTGAAAAGAATTTTTTTAGCCTCCGCGTACTTTTCTAAGGTTCCGTGGTAATCCAGATGTTCGTGCGTAATGTTGGTAATGACGGAAATCGTAAAAGGAATGCCCAAGAGCCGTGACTGATGAAGGGCGTGCGACGAGGACTCGATGACGACATACTCGACTTTCTTTTTGACGCAATCACTCAGAAACTTTTGAGTTTTAAATGGGTTAAGGGTGGTTTTTTTGGAGAGGTTCGGCTTGTGATGACCGTTGATCGAAAACTCGGCCGTCGAAATCATGGCCACCTTTTTACCAGCCGAACGCAGGATATACTCGACCATGTGGGTGGTGGTCGTCTTGCCATTGGTGCCGGTAATCCCAATACAGACCATCTTTTTTCCGGGAAAACCATAACGGATAGCCGCCGAAATCCCCTTGGCGCGGTGCCAGAGCATACGCAGGGGGTTGTCGTAACTGATGCTTTTTCGCAAATAGTTTAGCAAGCTGGGAGCTGTTAGCTGGGAGCTGGTAGATTATACTACATTTTCGATGTCCATTCGTATCTGATTTTTGAGTTCCTCCAAAGATGCAAATGCCATGGGCTGACGAATAATGTGTTCCACTTTAAACGATAAAAACTGACCATACAGATCGCCCGAAAAATTCAACACATGGATTTCAAGGACTCTGCCACGCTTTTTGAGCTTAGGGCCAAAAAATAGCGCCCCTTTATACAGTTTTCCATTTATCTTTAGCTGACAGGCGTAAACGGAAGGATGGTGGTGATCACCAAAGCTCCCCACATTAAAATTGAGAGTTGGATAGCCGAGTTTTCGACCTAACTTTTTGCCCACTTGTACTTTGCGTCTGTACCACATATACCCATTCTATCCGAGCGGGAGAATTTTTGATATACTCGCCACCTGCTCTCAAATCCCTTTTGGGGTGTTTGACCGCGCAATGCTCTTACTACTCACCGAAAGGAGTTTTCGATGCTAAGCAACCCCCTGTATCGCTGGATGGCGTATGTTGGGGCGGGCGCTGTGCTCCTCCTGACCCTTGTTTTGCTTCCCGCAAAGATCAAGGCGTTCCTTGTAAGCCTGGTGCCTCCCAGCTGGATGAGCGTGTCGCACGCGCCTGTTGGTTGGTTCGGGTATTTTTACCTCTACCATCAGGGTTACCTCTTCTTGGCCATCATGTGCCTGGCTCTGAGCGGAGCACTGGACAAGCTAGATGGAATGGGTGGCCGCGCCTACGACCTGCTGGTCGGAAAACCGCTGAGAGATCTGCGGTTCTGGACTCAGATGAACCACCCGGGCACAACCCCCATGGGCGAAGTCGTAGACTCGCTCTGGGACAAGCTTACGGTCGGCCCAATGTTCATCGACATCTGCGTGCGCTTTCTGCGCGGAGTCGGCAGTTATGCCGATTCGATCACACGCTGGTTGCTGTACGCGATCATTGTTCAGATTGTCCTGATGCTTTTGGCCGACATCTTCGGCCAACTGCTTCGTTTGGACGCCTTCAGGAAACTGAGGCACAAGGACAAGAAGGATAACAAAGCCAACTGGGCCGGAAAATATAAGGCTTTGGGCCAATGGCTCTGGCTCATCTTCCTGCCCCCGCTGGAACACAGTTGGGTGACTGACCATTTGGTCGGCTATCTGATCTTCCTGAACGGGTTCATGTTGGTTACCTTAGTACTCGCTGTACTGAGCGTGATCGGCAAAATCCGTCCTCTGCAGGAGGCCTGGACCGCACATCTGGAAACAACCTGAAAAACCTGAGTAGAAAGGAGCGACAAGACCCCGAGGTAAACTTGGGGTCTTTTCAGTATCCTCGCGGCAATTAGGATCTGATAATAGTATAAAAAATGATGTCAAAAAGACATCAAAAGTGATACTGCTTAAGAAAACATGTGGGACCTAGACTAAAGTTTCCCCGATACGTCTCAATCCTTCCCGAATGTCTTCCATTGAAGAGGCAAATGAGAAACGGATATACTGATTGCCCTCCTCGCCGAACGCACCACCCGGCACGACGGCCACGCGGGCTTTTTCCATCAGATATTCGGTCATCTTAAAGCTATCGTTGATTTTGTGGCCGGAAATATCGACGAACGCGTAAAAGGCGCCCTCCGGTTTTTCGAGTTTGAGGCCGGGGATTTGGTTGAAAGCTTCGTATACAAAATCACGGCGTTTTTGGAACTCGTCGACCATTGTTCTGACGCAATCTTGTGGGCCGATGAGCGCGGCCAGTGCGGCCTTCTGGGCGATGGAACAGGGGTTGGAAGTGGAGTGGCTTTGAAGATTGGAAATGGGCTCGATGAATTCGCGTGGGCCGGTCATGTAACCAATTCGCCAGCCGGTCATGGAATAAGTTTTAGAAACCGCGTTCACCGTAAACGCCAGTTCCTTCATTTCGGACATGCTCGCGATCGAAAAGTGTTCACGGCCGTCGTACAAAAAATATTCGTAGACCTCATCACTAATAACGTAAATGTGGTGTTTGAGGGCGAGTTTGGCAATCTTTTCGATCTCGCTCCGCTCCATGATCATGCCCGTGGGATTGCTGGGGCTGTTGAGGATCAGGATTTTGGTTTTGGGCGTGATGGCCTCGCGCACCATCTCGGCGGTCAGCTTGAAGTGATTGGAACGTGTGTCGATGGTCTTAACTACTCCCTCGGCCACCATCACCATATCGGCATAACTGACCCAGTAAGGCGACGGTACCAATACCTCGTCACCTGGATTTAGAATGGCCATAAAAATGTTGAAGAGGGCCTGTTTTCCGCCCACCGAAACGATGACGTCCTCGGGCTTGCAGAGGATGTTGTTGTCACGCTTAAACTTGTCGGCCACCGCGGCCTTGAGTTCGGGGATGCCGGTGGTGTTGGTATATTTGGTAAAGCCTTCATCGAGCGCCTTTTTGGCCGCGTTCTTGATGTGGTCGGGCGTGTCAAAATCCGGTTCGCCCGTTCCGAATTTAAGGATATCAATCCCCTGTTTCTTGAGTTCGATCGCCTTGGCATTGATGGCCAGCGTGGCGGACGGCCGAAGATTTTGGAGTCGTTTGGCGTACATCATTTTCTGAATTATTGTAGCACAAAACCCCCCTCATGTGCTTGATGGGGGGTGCGAACTCAGAGGCACGGATCTCAGTGGTAAAACCACGAAATCAGGCGTCTTGAGTTGGCTGAACTACTTGCGTTTTAAGGACGTGAGGAATTGATACGGGATCAACGGATCCCAACCCCAATTCACATTCACCAAACCGATTCCTGAGACAAACGATAAAGGATTGCCTCGTCCATCGACCCTGTAACCGAGTGGGCCGATCGCGTGCACGTTGTCGCTATCCTCAAACGTGTGAAGCATTGGACATACCATAGTGCCTTCGTGGCTACGCCAAAGTTGTCGCCGGGCAACGATGTTGACCTTTTTCTGCAGCTCAGGATAGGCTTCTGCCAGAGCGCAGAGCTCAGCCGGACCTTCGGGCTGAAGTCCAAGCTGGTCGAGTTCCCAAAGAATCTCGGATAGAATCGGAACCTCGCTGTCCTTAACAAGACGGTGGAAATCGACTAGAAAGAAGTCCCGCACGTAAGTCCAGCTCGAATCGATCGGAAAATTCGCGTCGGTGATTTGATTGGAACAGCCTGCCTTCTGTTTAGCAGCGTCCCGCATTTGAACCAGTGTGCGGCGATAATTAACAGACACTTCGACCTGAACAACGGTAGGGCTCACTCTCATAATTCTTACCTCTTTGGGTTAGAGTTGTGACTGAATACATTCGCATGTAGTTGGAAAAGATCACAATCAATCACCCACCGTAGCGGAGACTGACTATATTCTTTGTGACTCTATCATATTATTTTGAATTTTGTCAACTATTCTTCTGGCGCTCTTTTAACCCAGACTCTTACGGATTTCGGCGGCTTTTTTTGAGTTGCACAAACGCCCCCTCCGTATGGTATGGGAGGGGGGAATCCTGCTGCTTAAGAGCAGGTGAAACTACTTGCAGGGCTTGCAGGAGGCGAGGAAGTAGTATGAACGGAACCACTTGTCGCCAACCACCTCATGAAGGAAAAGACGGCTACTGTTGTCGTTCCCTCTCAAGAAAGGAACGAACAACCGGAGTTCATCCCGATAAACCTGTCGTCGTGCCACGATCGGGTAACGGTGGAGCACGTTCGGATGCTGCTGGCGGGTGCTTAGGAGCTCCAGCGGCCCTTCGGGCTGAAGACCCAGCCGGCTGAGCGCTCGCAGGAGCTCGCTCTTGGAGGGATCCTCATCGTCGAGGAGATCCCGATGGAAGCCGGCAATGAACAGCTCGCACTCTCCGTCTTCACGGACCCGTTCGACGGGAAACCGATGATCGTGAAAATCAGCGGGCAGAACAGAACCGGGATCGCGGGGCCCCTGCAACTCTGCAAGCGTACGCGAGTAGTCGAGCCTGACGGTAATGGGCGTGACTGTGGGCTGATTGTTCCTTTGCATCAGATATCTCCCTTATTGGGGGTTTAGGTTGCAATAAGCAAGTAGTTGTATAAGATCACAACCAATCATCCTCCTCCGGCGGACAAGTCCACTGGAGGGCGGAAACGGATTGTAGTGATGTACTATATCACATTACAATACTTATGTCAACCTAGCCCAAACTCTTGCGGATTTCGGCGGCTTTTTCGAGTTCTTCGGCAAAGTCCTGACGCTCTTTACTGAGCAGATAAACCGAGGACACCAGATTGCGGTGCAGAAAGTGTTTGGTTTTGAGCGGACCCAATTCGACCCCCAGATAATTCTCGATCTCCTGCACATCGGTCATCACTTCGCGGAAGGCCGGATAACTTTTGGCCAGCGCCGCCAGATTCTCTTTATTCAGGAATTTGCCCGCGTGAATGAAGTCTTTGCGAAGATTGTTGTAGTGCTTTTCGATGGTCTTGATTTTGCCCATTTTGATGGCGTCGCGAAGACCGCGGCCGGAGCCGATGAATTCAGGTGGAACGCCCAGGCTGTACAGGGCGCCCGTGAACTTGATAGCCCGCGGAAGACTGACCTTGCCGACCCCACGGCTGTAACCGAACAGGCCGATGTGGAGCATGCGTTCCCGCCTGCCCGGCACTTCGCTGGCAATACGATTGATGAGCGGAGCGACTTTTTCGACGGACTGACGATAGTATTTGCAGAAAACATCATTCACCCAACTGACGTCCTCGACTTCGGACTTACTGAGGGGCACATACTGGAGTTCGGGAAGCCGTTTTTCGATCAGTTGAATGGCCTTTTTGACCTGTTCAAGGTCGTAATCGTAACGGAAGGCCGACTGGATGGTGATGGTGCGCGTTCCTGAGTACTCCTCAATCGTTTCCGCGATGGTTTCGGGGTTCACCCCTCCGCGGAATGGCAGGCATCCGGGGCCGATGATCGGATACATGGGCACATGGTACTTTTTGGCCACTTCGGCAAACTTTTGCAGGGCGACTTTGGTAGATAAGACGGCCGGAATAAGCCCCGCGTTCAGGGCAGGGTCGGAACGGGCCATAAACGGACGCAGGTAGTCAGGCTGTTTACCGAACTGGGCCTTACAGCCCTCGATGTATTCGCTCAGAACTTTATCGACCCCAAACAGGTGCTGAACGCCCTCAAAAAGCGGAATGACGTTGAATTCCTGACGGTCTTTTCGCTTGGTGTTGAAGGCTGAACGCTTGAATTCCTCCACCTCGTGGAAGGTTTTTTTGACGCGGAGTAGCTGGCTGGCGCTGACGGTCATCGGCAAAATGACTTCAAAAATCGGCGGGACGTGCATGCCTATTTCGTGCGCCAGATCATCGGCCGTGAGCATGGCCATGAAGGCGCGAGCCAGCCGGTAACCGCTTTCTTCGTCGGTATTCGGAATGCGGAAGGTTAAAAAGACGTCTTTGCCGAGGGCGTGACGTTTGAAGTATTTGAAGTACTTCTGGAACAGCTTTTCGACAACGGCCTCATCCACAAATTTTCCTTCCCAGTCCCACATGTACTCGGTGCATTTGAGCTCATCGAACATGTGGTAGCACTCGTCGATTTCGTCGAGGGTGTTCTGGAACTTCTTGTTATTCCAATAGGCCTCCCGCGCGTTGTCGGGATGCTGGGTCGCCATGGTGGCGGGTATTTTGCGGTCCATGGGAGGAAAAATTTATTGTCATATGGGATTTTAGCACATTTTCGATTATTATTGCCTTTATCCTTAATATGGTATAGAATGAAATCGTATCAATCACATATTAAAGATGATTTTATCCCCCATCCTGACAAAAAGACTTGAAGAAAAGCTTAAACGGCTCAATGCCCTGCGCCCTCTGCCATCTTCGGCAGTACAAAAGCTGAAGGAGCAGTTTGAAATTGAGATGACCTACAACTCCAATGCTATTGAGGGCAATTCCTTAACCCTTAGGGAAACCTTTTTGGTTTTAAGTGAGGGGGTGACGATCAAAGGGAAGCCCCTCAAAGATCATCTTGAGGCCACAAACCACAAAGAGGCTCTGGACCTTCTTTATGATCTAGTCGGTCACGAGAAAAAAATAACCTTCTCTGAGCATCTGATTAAGAGTCTGCACCAACTGGTGACCCAGAATATTGAAAAAGAATGGGCCGGACGCTATCGGAATGCTTCTGTGCGGATTACCGGCACACCCCATCAGCCTCCGGATGCTTTGGATGTATCTCATTTAATGAACAACTTGGTTCGTTGGGCTGGTGACCAGCGACAAAAAATCCACGATGTTGAACTTGCCGCGATCCTTCACCATAAATTTGTGCATATCCATCCTTTTTTTGACGGCAACGGGCGCACGGCACGACTGCTAATGAACGTTCTGCTTTTGCAGAAAGGATATCCACTGGTCATCATCCTGAAAAATGATCGAAAGCGTTATTATCGTGTGCTTCAGGAGGCCGATAAAAAAAACTACAAACCACTTGTGGAATTTGTCGGAAAGGCAGTTGAACGATCGCTGGATATTTACCTGAATATGCTGACTCCCGCCTCGAAAAAAAATGAAAAAACCATTTCTTTGACCGAAGCTGCCAAATTATGCCATTATTCAGCGAAATACCTGAACTTGCTGGCGAATAAAGGATTGTTGGATGCCTATAAGCAGGGGCGCAATTGGCTTACAACCAAGGAAGCCATCACAAGGTATATGGCGAGCCGACAGCGGAAAAGAAAAGTGTGACCAGATCGGCGGTGAAAGGAAAAATTTATTGTCATTTCCCATATTATCATATAGATTATGTTTTGCCGTCAGTCAGACGATGTGGGGCTATAGCTCAGCTGGCTAGAGCGCTTGCATGGCATGCAAGAGGCCAAGGGTTCAAGTCCCTTTAGCTCCACCAAATTATTTACATACAAAAAATCCCCGCGGGTTAGGCAGGGATTGTTTTTTGAATTATGTTAGGCCTTTTTGGCGCGATCTATTGCGGGCACTACATCCGTGTAAGCTTTGGCAACTGCATCGACTCTCTTTTTGAAGGCATTAAATGCAGTTCGGCTCTTAGCGAGCTTTTCAGCTACTTTTTGCGCATTACCACCCATTCCACCCTGACTCTCTGGGGCATTGTTAAACATATCGTAAAAATCCTTCGCAATAGTTGTAGCATTAGGCCTCTGTCCAGCCAATGCAGTCCGAAGCTTAGCTTCGGTGGCACCAAGCAAAGTAACATTTCCAGGACCCCCATCCTTGATGGTCTTTTTCATTCCAGGTATGATTTCGTCATACAATTTTGTCTGAAAGGCTGTTTCTAATCTGCCCTTCTGCTCTCTTAATGGATTCAGATCAGCTTGCACCTTTTCTAGTTCAGTCGTCAATTTCGCTTTCTTATCCTTATCTTTTTCATTTCGAATTTCACCAATTAATTGTTCTTCTTTTGGCGCCAAAACTGCGATTTTGGCTTCAAGACTGATGGATGCCCTAAGACGCTGAGTTTCAGCTCGATCAATCTTTGGGGGCACATTTTGTAAATCAGCCAGTTTATCAAAAACAGCGTCAATCTCAGGACCATCAACATCTTCACCCAATTGAGTTGCGTCGGGCATAAAATCGCCAAGCTGTTGTGTCGGATCCTTTGGTGCGTCTTTTGGTGCGTCAATTCCTCCCATAGTTTTTGTATTTAGTTAATATTTGTTTTCCTAGCATTATATCACTAACTAAACAAGTTTGCAAGGATTTCATCGGCATTTCGAGCGTCTTTTTGCCGATCACCAGCTTCTTTTTGATGAAGGGCCACCATCTTTTCCTTCCCCAGTTCCAGTTTTTGTCTGCCTTCCTCAGCCTTCGAGTTAACCGCCTGATCTTTTTTCCGTATATTATCCATGGCGATTCGGATGTGTTCGTCTGGTCGGTCGGCGTAGGCAAGGCAGGCTTTCCAGACTTCATCATCGGATATGCCCTTGAAGGAGCTGGAGGTTTTGGCGACCTGAAAGAGTTCTTTGAGGATAGCTTCTGAAGCCATAGGAATTGGTTAAACCTTGTATAAATACACTTTCTCTTCCACCTTAAGCGGCTTTAACGTTTTGATTTCGAAAGCGTTTGAGATGACCCGGGTGCCTTTTTTAAGCTTCGGCCAAACTTCTTTATAAAAATGAGCCATGGCATTCGGGAGCAAATAGCAGATGACCACCGTCGCATCGTCGTAATTCTGCTTCCAGATATTCCCAAAGCGAATACTGGCTTTGGGGTAAAAAAGGCTGACCAGTTTTCCGTAAAGTACCAGCGGAATGGAAAGTTCGTAACCGATTGCGCGTTTAGTCAGTTTGGAGGCTGAAAAAACCAAACGGCCATCACCACAGCCAAGGTCATAAACAACGTCGGAAGATTTGAGGTTGGCCAGTTTGAGCATGGTCTGACGTCGTTTGCGGGCCGAAGGGACGAAGGGGCCGCTCGTGAAGGCCGCATAGAGTCCTGGAGCAAGGATGATGCAAAGAACAGCGACAATAATCCTTGGATCAATCCAGGTGATATTGAAGGCGTACAAAAACGTCACCACAATTGTCCCGAAGATGACAACAAAAATCATTGATTCAGCCATATTACTTAGTTACTAATTACTAGTTACTAGTTACGAATTATTGGGCTTGCCACACCTTTTTATACACATTTAAGGTCTTGTCGGCCATCCTTTGTGCCGAAAAGTTCATTTTGACTGAATGGAGGGCGGCCTTTTCAATATCCATTTTTTGTGCCGTATTCTTGAGAATGGCGGCCAACCGTTCCGCAATAGCCTCGCCATTTGCCGGAGGAACCAAGTAGCCGGTAAGGCCGTCCTGAATGATATCGACGATTCCACCGTTATTCGTGGCCACCGTAATCACCCCGCTGGCCATGGCCTCCAATATCACCTGACCGAAGGCTTCTTTGAGGGATGGCAAAACAAGAATATCCGAGGCTTTAAGGATTTGAGGGACGTCGGCTCGCCATCCCAAAAAGTGGACGTTTGGTATTTGCGAATACTGATCTTTAAGCTCGCGTTCAGCCGGGCCGGTGCCCACCAAAATAAGACTCACCTGCGGCATATGTGCCTGGAGTTTTCGGAAAGCTTCGAACAAGTAACGGTGGCCCTTACGGTGATGTAGTTCCGCGATGCAGGTGATCACCGGGGAACCATGTTGGACAGGCAAATCCGCCTTGATTTTGTTGTCCAAAAAACTGTCTATCTCGATGCCGTTGTGCACCATTTCAAGCTGTTTTTCGGGTACGCCGTAAAATTCGCCAAGCAGTCTAAAATTGTCCCGGCTAATCGTAATGGTTTGGGCAGTTTTTGAGAGGCACTTCTTTTTAATCAGTCGTTTCATTCCGGTCAGTTCAAAGGGGTCATGTTCGGTGGTAACAATAGGAAGTCCGGCGGATGAAGCGGCAAAAAATGCATAACGGCAACTCCCCGGATTCCAGAGGTGCAAATGAACCAGATCGAACTTGTGGGCGGCAAGTATTTTCTTCAGCTCGGAGTAGTGACGGGGGTCGTGCTTGTGGAGCATCGGCAGAACAAAGACCTGCTTGCAGCATTTAGCAAATTCGCCGTGGAGCTTGGCTATTTTGCTGTAACGCCCGTAAGCCAAAGAAACTGCCACTTCTTGCTGATTCAAATGCTTGGCCAAAAGGAGCATGTGCTTTTCAGCACCGCCAAGATTCGGGGTATCGGTGTAAAAAAGGACGTGTTTCATACGTCCATTCTATCAGATAATATTACCTCTCCATGAATTAGTCTTTCGATCATTTTACTGCTTTTCCATTTCTTTATGCTCAATTCGCAGACGCGGGCCTCTTTGAGTTCGCCAAACGACCTTTTCCAAACCAACCTCCATTCGCCTATGCGTTTAGTTGTTGGTGTATGCCCGTCGGTGTGCTGTTTTAGTCTGCGTTGCAGATCTGATGTGCTGCCAACGTAATACCGTGTGCCTTGCAATATGTAAACCCAAGCCATTCCTAATTCTATAATTCTTCTAAACTCTTTTTATCGTGGTGGGTCAGCTGGGATTCGAACCCAGGACCAATAGGTTAAGAGCCTACTGCTCTACCAACTGAGCTACTGACCCACGAAAACTGGTGAAATGATGATGTGAATGAGGTAGCTCTACCAAGGCCGATGGTATCGGCCGCCCGACTCTGTCGGGCCTGAGCTACTGACCCACGAAAACTGG